>JRYL01001024.1_pt1 | contig 21205 bp, 17 predicted proteins | sample 235391 | NCBI WGS metagenome assembly JRYL01 (sample SAMN03074223, study PRJNA261481) | activated sludge metagenome | biome: Wastewater Treatment Plant; feature: Wastewater; material: Activated sludge; isolation source: activated biomass of a wastewater treatment plant treating wastewater from... ...
GCAAGAACCAATAAGACATTGAAAATCGTATTGACAACTTTGCAACTTTCAGAAGCAAAGCGAATTTACACAGACGGTTTACCCAATTATCTTTACATAATTGAGAGAAAGTTGCACAAAGTAACCCGCTTTGGAACCAATCATATAGAACGCTTCAACCTGAATCTGAGAACCCACCTGAAACGGCTGAACCGCAGAACGATTTGTTTTTCAAGGAATCTCAGCGTTATTTCAGCTGTTTTGAAGATTTACTTTTGGATGTAAGCGGGTAAACTTCTCCATTCCTCAAACTGTTTAAAAATACAATTGATGAAATTTACTTCTTAAAAATTTCGTCTTTAAACTTTTACAATACGCTTCACCACAGAGAATTTGTCCCAAATGTCTTCAAACCGCCAAAACGGCACAAATATCCGCCTGGGGCACATATTTCTCCTTCCGTACCAAATCGACACAAATGTCATTTCCAATGACTTGCACATTCAATTGCTTGTCAGTAATTTAGCCTGAAAATAAAAAAACCTGATGCTGAGCTGCTCCATAGATCATGTATGGATAAAGCATGGATAGTGTATGGATAGTGTATGAAATAATGCGGCCAAAGAACCGGAGAAATAATCACATTTCCGGACTGCTCATTAATGCTTTCCTTTTGTTTGGCTCACTGAGTTCATCAGAAAATTGCATTTCAAAATTAAAATTTAAAGAGAAAACCTTTTTAAACAATTGAGTGAACAGTTGATTAACAGTGCTTTAAATAATCAATCACTTTTGTGGTGAATTATTCAGGCAATAATTTATTTAACTCTGATCCGGTAATTCCAAATATGCTTATCTTTAAATTCGAATAAAAAATTAAAAAGAAAATTTAGATTGATTCAAATTCAAATCATTAACGGCCCCAATCTGAATCTGACCGGAATCCGCGAACCTCAAATCTACGGTTCCGAATCATTTGATGATTATTTTTTGAAGCTGAGAAAAGAGTTTCCCGAAGTTGCGCTTCATTATTTTCAGACCAATCACGAAGGTGAAATCATCGACAAACTGCATGAAGTCGGTTTTTCCTATCACGGTATCATCATGAATCCAGCCGCTTATTCACATTATTCTTATGCGATTGCAGATGCGGTCAGTGCGATTAAAACGCCGGTGATTGAGGTTCATATTTCAGATGTGACCAATCGTGAAGATTTCAGAAAAAATCTGATTACGGGTCAAAATTGTCTCAAAATAATTTCGGGTTTTGGTCTTGACGGTTACAGGATGGCGGTTCAGGAATTGCTGTCGGTCTGAAACCGGCCTTTCAGCTGTTCATTCAGCGAACCGATATAATTCAGCAGTTCAAGTCTTCCCAGTTTGCTTTCTGCAGAAGTTGTAAAAACCTGAGGCATGGATTCCCAGCTTTTCAGCATTTCTTTTTTGTAATTGAGCAAAGCTTTTTGAAGTGCTGCGCTGCTGATTTTATCGATTTTTGTAAAAACGATTGAAAACGGAATCTGATTTTCACCGAGCCGGATCATAAATTCGAGATCGATTTTTTGGGCCGGAATCCGGCAGTCGATCAGTACAAAAGTATTGACCAGATTGGGTCGTTTGGTCAGATAGGAAGTAATCATTTTGTCAAATTCGCCTCTTTTCTTTTTTGAAACTTTTGCATAACCGTAACCCGGCAAATCGGTCAGATACCAGCTCTGCTGCATCAGAAATACATTGAGCAATTGCGTCTTTCCCGGTGTTCCCGAGGTTTTCGCAAGACTTTTTCTTTCGGCCAGCATATTGATCAGCGAAGATTTCCCAACATTTGAACGGCCTATAAATGCATATTCGGGCAGATTGGGTTCGGGGCAATCCTGCCATTTGGCAGCACTTTTTATAAATTCGGGTTTCAGATCCATCAGCTGCGGACTATACTTTTTTCTTTCAGCCAGCTTTCAAGCAGTTCATTGAATTGTTGCGGATGTTCCATCATCGGGGCATGTCCGCATTTGTCGATCCAGTACAGACTTGCATCCGAAATCTCTTCCTGGAATTCGACTGCAACTTCGGGCGGAGTGACATTGTCCTGTTTTCCCCAGATCAGACAGACCGGCGCATTGATTTTTTTCAGGTCTTTTTTCAGATTGTCTTTGATTGCGCTTCTTGCGATATAAAGCGTTTTGATCGCTTTTTTTCGGTCGTTGATGGTTTCAAATACATCGTCAACGATTTCTTTGGTTGCAACTTCGGGATCGTAAAATACTTCCTGTGTTTTTTTCAGCACATAATCATAACTCCCGCGTTTTGGGAAAGTTTCACCAAAAGATTTCTCATAAAGTCCCGAACTTCCTGTCAGACACAGTGCTCTCACCTGTTCCGGATGTTTGATGGCAACGATCAGACCCAAATGTCCGCCCAGTGAATTTCCGACCAGTATGGCGGGTTCGCCCACGATGTCTTTGACAAATTTTGAAACAAATTTTGCAAAACTGTTGACATTGGTGTTCAAAATCGGATAGCTGTACAGCGGCAGTTCGGGTGCATAAACTTTGTAACCGATTTTTGAGAAATGATCTGTTAGCTTGTTGAAATTACTCAACTCACCCATCAGTCCGTGAAGGAGGACGATCGGAAGACCTTCGCCTTCCTCCATATATGAGTATTTTTTGGTTTTCTTTAAGTTGAGAAGCATTAAGCCTTGAATTTGTGACAAAAGTAAGGATTCTGTATTAAAATCTAAAATTTGTTTTTGTTGTGTGGAAATCAAAGGTTCACCAAATTGTCCAAAATCATCCTAAACTGCTCAGCTGATGTTAAAAGTTATTAACAAAGTGCAATGAAGTGGTAAAAAATGCAAAAGATTTTCTACTTTTGTTCAAAACTAAAAAAAATTGATACCTCTGATAGGGACATATGAGTGCAAAGTGGATTCAAAATTCAGACTGCCGCTGCCGACCGGTTTGCAGAAGCAGTGGGCTGAAATTTTGGCTGAAGGCTTTGTGCTGAAGCGTTCCGTGTTTCAGCAATGTCTTGAGCTGTATCCGTACAGCGAATGGGCAGTTGTGATGGAGGAAATCAATAAACTGAATCGTTTTGTAAAAGAAAATAACACTTTTATCCGTGTGTTTACAGCCGGTCTCAAAACGGTTGAAATCGACTCTACCGGTCGGATTCAGATTGCAAGAGATCTGGTTGCATTTGCGGGAATCAGCAAGGAAGTGGTGCTTCACCCGTCGGTGAATGTGCTTGAAATTTGGGACAAGGAAAAATATGAAAAGTCAGTGGATATCAACGAAGATGAATTTGTTGCACTGACCGAAAAAGTGATGGGAGGATTGGGAAAAGATGAGTGAGAGGTATCACAATCCGGTTTTGCTGAAAGAAAGCGTTGAGGCGTTGGTGGATGATCCGAACGGAGTTTATGCGGACTGCACTTTTGGAGGAGGAGGTCATTCTGTTGAAATTTTGAAAAGATTGGGAGAGCAGGGCAGACTGATTGGTTTTGATCAGGATGAGGATGCATGGAAGAATGAATTGAAGGATGAAAGATTTACACTGGTCAGACAGAATTTCAGATTTCTGAAAAACAACCTCAGATATCTCGGTTACAGAAAACTGAACGGTGTACTGGCCGATTTGGGCGTTTCGTCTCATCAGTTTGATTCACCCGAAAGAGGATTTTCAATCCGATTCGACGATGAACGGCTCGATATGCGGATGAACAGAGCTTCAAAACTGACTGCCGAAAAAATCCTGAATACTTACAGCGAAGAAAAACTGGCCGATGTATTTTACAATTACGGCGAACTCAGAAATGCAAGAAGAATGGCGCGTGAAATCGTAGGAAGCAGAAAATCCGAAAAGATCAGAACCACAGCCGATCTGAAAAAAATATTCAGTTATATCCCCAAAAACAGGGAGAATAAATTTCTTGCCCAACTGTTCCAGTCTTTGAGAATTGAAGTAAACGACGAACTGGCAGCGCTCAAAGAGATGCTGATCCAGACCGGCGATCTGATTGAACCGGGCGGAAAACTGGTGGTGATATCCTATCACTCGCTGGAAGACCGGCTGGTAAAAAGATATATGAAAACCGGCATGTTTGAAGGAGAACCCGAAAGGGATGTGTACGGCAACTGGGAGAGTCCTTTCAAACCGTTGCAGTCAAAAGTAATGGTGCCGGATGAAATAGAAATAGAAACAAACCCGAGAGCAAGAAGCGCAAAAATGCGGATTGCGGTAAAAAATTAAAAATGGCAAAAAACAGAAAAAGCAATATCAGCATCAAAGATATTTTCAAAGGAAAATTTCTTGTTGAAGAAGGCTCTGCCCGCAATTGGGGATTTGGGCTGTATCTGATTTTTCTTGCTTTTGTCGCAATTACAAGCTCGCACTGGCTGCAAAAGAAAGTGGTTGAAATCAACCGGCTGAATGAGGAAGTTGCCAATCTGAAATCACAATATACTGATGCCCATCGTGAACTGATGAAGATGCAGCTCGAGCCCGAAATCAGGAAGCAGACCGAAAAAATGGGCATTACCATCACTGAAGTACAACCTTATGTTTTAATCAAAGAAGTTTATGATCAGGAACCGTAAATACATGCTGGTCAGAGCCTATATGGTTGCCGTCGGAATCCTGGTGATTGCGTTGGGTGTGCTGTATTCCATGGCGAAAATTCAAATTGCAGAAGGTTCGGAACTTGATGAGTTTGCAGAAAATAATTTCAGACTGAAATCGGAGCCTTCAAAACGCGGAAATCTGTATGCATCCGGCGGAGATCTGCTCGCGACTACAATTACAGTCCACAACATATATGTGGATATGGCGACCATCGACGACAAATTATTCGAATCCCAATTGGGCGCTTTGTCAGATTCGCTGTCAGTGATGTTTGACAAACCCGCATCTTATTTTCAGGAAAAATTAAAAACCGAAAAGAAAAAGGGAAACCGATACATGACGCTGATCAAAGGTTTGGATTACAAAGATTACCAACGAATCAAATCATTCCCGATATTTAATAAAGGTCAGAACAAGGGCGGATTTATCCACGAAACCGAATCGAGAAGAGAACTGGTTTTGGATGATGTGGGCAGAAGGACGATCGGTTATGACACCGGCGACCGGAAATCAGGTTTGGAAGGTGCTTATTCAAAAGATCTTTCGGGCGTTGAAGGCAAACGCTGGGAACAGTTTATGGGTCGCGGCCAGTGGAGACCGTCCAAGTCTTGGGAACAGGAACCTGTAAACGGATCCGATGTTTATACCACCATCGATGCGGGCATGCAGATTGCGGCATTCAGCGCACTTCAGGATCAGCTGATTCAGTACGAAGCCGAATACGGCTGTGTGGCTGTGATGGAAGTTGCGACCGGAAAAATCAGAGCGATTGAAAATCTGAAAAGAGGTGAGGACGGAACCTATACCGATGTTTACAATTATGTGGTTGCAGACCGTGCAGAACCCGGCTCGACCTTCAAAACCGTTTCGCTTTTGAGCGGTTTGGAAAATGAAAAATTCAAAGCGGACGATACGGTTGAAACCGGAAACGGACGCTACAGACTTTATAACAAAGTCATTTCGGATACCCACGGAAACGGCACACTGACCGTTGAACAGGTTTTGATCAAATCTTCAAACATCGGAACCGCAAAACTGATCAATGCAGGATTTGGGAGCAATCCGCAGCAATATTTTGATCAGCTGTCAAAATGGAATCTGACCAAAAAGATGGGTATCGACATTGAAGGTGAGACTGCTCCGGTCTTTCACAAACCAACCGACTCGGACTGGAGCAATATCACTCTTCCCGTTATGTCTTACGGATACGGATTCCAGATTACGCCCCTTCAAATCCTGACTTTCTACAACGGGATTGCAAACAAAGGCAGAATGCTCAAACCTTTGTTTATCGACAAAATTGAAAAATACGACGGTACGGTTGTCAATTTTAAGCCGCAGGTTCTGGTTGATAAAATGGCGTCCGATCAAAACATTGCAACCATTACAGAAATGCTCAGAAAAGCAGTTTCTGAAGGAACCGCAAAAAATATTTTTACCGAACATTACGAAATCGCAGGCAAGACCGGAACCGCAAGGGTTGAATACTGGGTGAAAGACCAGCCGATCAGATACCGTGCTTCATTTGCAGGATTCTTTCCGGCCGACGACCCCAAGTACACCTGCATCGTGGTGGTTCACAAACCCTCAAACAACAAAGGAATCTACGGTGGTACGGTGACTGCACCGGTATTCAAAAAAATTGCAGACTGGGTTTATTCGAGAACACCGATCAAGGTTCCGAACACACCCGAGCTGGTCAATGTTGAAAAGGAAATCAAATCTGCACCGTCGATCCGATACAATGGTGAAGGCAGCAGAATTCCGAATCTGATCGGCAAAAGCGGAGAAAATGTAATTCCGGTTCTTGAAAATATGGGGCTGGATGTGAGATACGACGGATTGGGCAAAGTAACCGGACAGTCGATTCCGGCCGGAACCCCGTTCAGAAAAGGACAAACCATTTATTTGACACTTGAAAGTTAAGCGAAAGAACAGATGAAGCTGAAGGATTTATTGTACAAAGTGAAATTAAAAGAAGTGATCAGAAATACCGACATCCCGATTTCTTCGGTTCATTTTGACTCCAGGAAGATTGAGAAAAATGCGCTGTTCATCGCTCAAAAAGGAACTCAGGTTGACGGTCATGAATTTATTGAAAAATCAATTTCCGCCGGTGCAACTGCAGTTGTCTGTGAACATTTTCCCGAAAATTTAAATCCGGATGTGACCTATGTTAAGGTTGAAAATTCATCTGAAGCAATGGGTTATATCGCAGCCAATTTTTATGACAATCCGTCCGAAAAATTAAAGCTGATCGGAATTACCGGAACCAACGGAAAGACCACCACTGCGACTTTGACCTATAATCTGTTTGAATCATTGGGTTATGCTGCGGTGCTGATTTCGACCATCAGAATTCTGGTGGACGGAAAAGAACATTCGACCGTACATACCACACCCGATATCATTACACTGAATAAAATTTTCAAAGAAGCAGTCGATGCCGGCTGTGAATTTGCGGTGATGGAAGTCAGCTCGATCGGGATTCATCAGCACAGAATTGCAGGTTTGAATTTTAAGGTGGCTGTGTTTACAAACATCACACACGATCATTTGGATTATCACAAAACCTTTGCTGAATATCTGAAAGTCAAAAAAAGTTTCTTTGACCATCTGCCCAAATCGGCTTCGTCGCTGACCAATATCGATGACAAAAACGGAGTGGTGATGCTTCAAAACTCGGCTTCAAAAAGATATTCTTATGCATTGAAATCTGATGCTGATTTCAGAGCAAAAATTCTTGAAAACCGTTTTGACGGCATGCTGCTTTCGATTGACGGAAAAGAAGTTTGGACGCCGCTGATTGGTCAGTTTAATGCTTACAATCTGCTGACTGTTTATTCGATTGCAAGAATTCTTGGTTTTGATGAAGATGAAATTCTCACTCATTTGAGCAGTCTTGGAAAAGTGGACGGAAGATTTCAGTCGTTTATGACAAAAACCGGTATCGTAGCAATCATTGATTATGCACATACACCGGATGCGCTTGAAAATGTGCTGGATACGATTCAAACCATCAGAAATCACAGTGAAAAACTGTTTACTGTGGTCGGCTGCGGCGGTGATCGTGACAAAACCAAACGACCCGAAATGGCTGATATCGCATCAGAAAAATCGGATCAGGCAATTTTTACTTCTGACAATCCGAGAACTGAAGATCCTGAAGCGATTTTGGCAGATATGGAAGCCGGAATCAAACCAAAAAATTACAAAAAGACATTAAAAATAACAGACAGGAAAGAAGCGATCAAGACTGCGCTGAGGATGGCCGAAAAAGGCGATATCATTCTGATTGCGGGCAAAGGACATGAAACCTATCAGGAAATAAACGGAGTGAAACATCATTTTGATGACATGGAAACGGTAAAAGAATTGGCAACACAACTCAATAAATAAGATGCTGTACTACTTATTTGAATATCTGGACAAACATTTTGACATCCCCGGTGCGGGTATGTTCCAATATGTTTCATTCCGAGCCGGTCTGGCGGTACTGACCGCATTGTTTATCGCACTGTTTTTTGGTAAAAAAATCATCAATTATCTGAGAAGAGAACAATTGGGCGAAACCGTCCGGGATCTCGGTCTGGAAGGTCAGAACGAAAAATCGGGTACGCCGACAATGGGCGGAATTATCATCATTTTGGCGACTGTTATTCCAACTTTGCTGTTTGCAAAACTTGACAATATCTATGTGATCATACTTTTGGTTTCAACGCTCTGGCTGGGCGCAATCGGGTTTTTGGATGATTACATCAAAGTATTCAGGAAACACAAAGAAGGACTCGCCGGAAGATTCAAAATTCTGGGTCAGGCAGGTTTGGGGATTTTTGTCGGTGCAATGATTTATTTCAGCCCTGATGTAACGATTAAGCATCAGGTGAATGTTAATGAAGGGCAGACAGTCGGAACACATATTGTAAAATTCGGTGATGAAGAAAAAAGTTTGGATACCACGCTTCCGTTTCTGAAAAATAATGAATTCAATTACGGCGAACTGCTTTTCTGGATGGACAATTCGGGGAAGATCAAATACGAATGGATCGTTTTTCTGCTCGCTGTTGTATTTATTATCACTGCGGTTTCAAACGGAGCCAATCTCGCAGACGGAATTGACGGTCTGGCGGCGGGCTCGTCGGTCATCATCGTTGCAGCGCTTTCGCTTTTTGCGTTTGTGTCGGGCAACATCATTTTTGCGGATTATCTGAACATCGTATTTATACCGAGATCAGAAGAAGTCGTCGTCTTTTGTACCGCATTTATCGGCGGGCTGATCGGATTTCTGTGGTACAATACTTATCCCGCCCAGGTATTTATGGGCGACACCGGAAGTCTCACCATCGGCGGTCTGATTGCTGTGATTGCGATCATCGTCAGGAAAGAGCTGATGCTGCCTGTGCTTTGCGGAATCTTTCTGGCAGAAAGCGTCTCGGTAATGCTTCAGGTTTCATATTTTAAATACACCAAACGAAAATACGGAGAAGGAAGAAGGATATTCCTGATGTCTCCCCTGCATCATCACTATCAGAAGCAGGGACTGCATGAGAGCAAGATAGTGAACCGGATGATGATTGTCGGATTTATTCTGGCAGTGGTAACAGTGATTACTTTAAAAATGAGATGATGCAACAAAAACTGGTCATATTGGGCGGAGGAGAAAGCGGCGTAGGTGCTGCCATCCTTGGTAAAAAACAGGGATACAGAGTTTTTCTGTCAGACAGAGGTTCGTTGTCCGAAAAATTCAGGGTCAGACTCATTGACAACGGCATCGATTTCGAAGAAGGACAGCATTCCGAATCAGAAATCATGAATGCCGATCTGGTGGTCAAAAGCCCCGGAATTCCAAAGGAAGCGCCGATCATCCAAAAATTGAATGAAAAACATATTTCTGTAATTTCCGAGATTGAATTTGCATCTCGTTTTACAGATTCAAAAATAATTGCAGTAACCGGCAGCAACGGAAAAACAACCACCACTTCGCTGATTCATTATATACTCAGCGTTGCAGGAATGAACGTCGGTCTGGGCGGAAACATCGGAAGAAGTTTTGCAGATCTGGTGGCAGAAGGAGGATTTGACTGTTATGTGCTTGAAATCAGCAGTTTTCAGCTCGACGATATTGTTTCATTCAAACCTTATATCGCCATACTGCTCAACATCACACCCGACCATTTGGACCGATATGATTACAAACTTGAACTGTATGCAAAAGCAAAATTCAGGATTACCGAAAATCAGTCTCACGAAGACTATTTCGTATATGATTTTGACGATGAAAATATAGCAGAACTAATAAAAGAAATTGACACAACCGCAAAAAAAGTAGCCTATTCTATGAACACAAATTTGGACGATGGAGCCTATGCAGATGATGAAAAAATGATGATTAATTATCCCGATAAATTTGAAATTCCGATTTCAGAAATTTCACTTCGCGGAAAACACAATATCTACAATTCAATGGCGGCAGCAACCACTGCCAATATTCTGAAAATCAGGAAAGATGTGATCAGACGAAGCATGTCTGATTTTACCGCAGTCGAGCACCGGCTTGAGTTTGTACTGAAAGTCGGCGGAGTTGAATTTATCAACGACTCAAAGGCGACCAATGTGAATGCAGCCTATTATGCGCTGGAAAGCATGAAGAATCCGACGGTTTGGATCGTCGGTGGAACCGATAAGGGAAATGATTATTCTGAAGTATTTGATCTGGTGCAGAAGAAAGTAAAAGCGATTGTTTGTCTTGGCATTGACAACTCAAAAATATTGAGTGCTTTTGACGGAATGGTCGAAAATATTGTTGAAACCAAATCGATGGAGGAAGCGGTGAGATCTGCTTATTTCTTCAGTGAGAAAGGAGATACGGTATTGCTTTCGCCCTGCTGTGCAAGTTTTGATTTGTTCAAAAATTACGAAGACAGAGGAAGACAGTTTAAGGAAGAAGTGAAAAAATTATAATGTCAAAAAAGGAATGAACTTTTTTAAAGAATTGATAAAAGGTGATAAATACCTGTGGGCTTTCATTGGTCTGCTGGCTGTTTTCTCATTCCTGCCGGTTTATTCGGCAAGTTCCAACCTGGTTTATACGGTGGGCAAGGGCTCTGTGATTTCACATATGGGCAAACATGCGATTTTTCTGATTGTGGGAATGCTGATCATCGTTGGAATTCAAAAAGTGAATTACAAATATTTTGGAGGTTTTGCATTTATTGCGGTGATCATTTCGGCCGCATTGCTTGCCTACACTTTGCTTCAGGGAAAAACGATTGACGGTGCAAATGCTTCGCGTTGGATTACTTTGCCGGGAACTTCGGTTACAATTCAGACTTCCACTTTTGCATCAATGGCGCTGCTGATTTATGTGGCTCGCTATCTGACCAAAATCAGGGACAAAGAAGTCAGTTTTGGATCTACGATACTGCCTTTGTTTCTGCCAATGTTTGCGATTATTGGTCTGATATTGCCTGCCAACGGATCCACTGCGGCCATCCTTTTTGCAATGTGTCTTGTGCTTTTGTTTATCGGCGGTTTTCCAATCAAATATCTGCTGGTGATTGTCGGAACCGGAATAGTTGCGGGCAGTGCATTTATTTATGTGGCATTGAATCATCCCGAAATCCTGCCGAGTTCGAGGGTTCATACATGGCAGTCGAGGATTGAGAATTTCTCAAATGACGACGGTATCGAATCCTATCAGGTGCATCATGCCAAAGCTGCGATCAATCGCGGCGGACTCTGGGGTGTTGGTCCCGGCAAAAGCGTTTTCAAACAGACTTTGCCACAGTCTTCATCCGACTTTATTTTTGCAATTATTGTTGAAGAATACGGAATTCTCGGAGCGGGAGGACTGATATTTGTTTACTTACTGATCCTTTTCAGGATGACGATCATCGCGACCAAGATCCACACCATCTTTGGTACGCTTGTGGTTTGCGCGGTCGGTCTTCCTGTAATTTTCCAGGCGTTTATCAATATGGGTGTTGCAGTGAGTCTTTTCCCGGTGACGGGTCAGCCGCTTCCAATGATCAGTTACGGAGGTACCTCGCTTTGGGTTACCTGTATTGCGTTTGGAATTGTTTTGAGTGTGAGCCGGGCGATCATGTCACCCGAGGAAATTAAATCGGAAGAAAGAAAAAATACAGATGAAGTTATCCAGGACATCGCCTAAAATCATTATCAGCGGAGGCGGAACCGGCGGTCATATCTATCCGGCAATTGCGATTGCGGATGAGATCAAAAACCGTTTTCCCGAAGCCGAAATACTGTTTGTGGGCGCACTTGGAAAAATGGAGATGGAGAAAGTTCCAAAGGCGGGCTATCCGATCAAAGGTCTTCCGATCGAAGGATTTGACAGAGGAAATCTGTTTTCAAATTTTAAATTTCCGTTCAAACTCATCAAAAGCCTGAATCTTGCCAAAAAGATTATAACGGAATTCAAACCAGATGCAGCCATCGGTACCGGCGGATATGCCAGCGGACCGCTTTTGTGGCAGGCATCAAAAAAAGGAATTCCGGTTGTGATCCAGGAACAGAATTCATTTCCCGGAATCACCAATAAATTATTAAAAAACAAAGCAGCCGCAATTTGTGTTGCTTATCAGGACATCAGTCAGTTTCCGGCTGATAAAACTTTTTACACAGGAAACCCGATTCGGTCAGAGATTTTTACAAAGCTTCCCGACAAATCAGATGCAGTCAGATCGTTTGGTCTGGACCCGGACAAAAAGACAATATTGTCGATAGGTGGCAGTCAGGGTTCGAGAACGCTCAACAATGNNTTGTATCGAGAGCAGGCGCGATGGCGATTTCGGAACTCTGTCTGGTAGGCAAACCGGTGGTGCTGGTGCCTTTTCCGTATGCCGCCGAAGACCATCAGACAAAAAATGCAAAATCACTGGCCGACAAAGGTGCTGCCGTGATGATGAGCGATACGGAAGCTGCCGAAAAACTGGTCAGCACCGCATTGGAATTGATCAAAGACGAAGAAAAGCAGAAAATGCTTTCAGAAAATATAAAGCAGTTGGGAAAACCCGATGCGACAAAGGAGATTGTGGATATTTTAATGAGCCGGATCAAATGACAGTAACCGATAAAAAATATTATTATTTCATCGGAGCCGGAGGAATCGGGATGAGTGCACTGGCGCGTTATTTCAGATTTCTGGACAAAGAAGTCTTTGGTTATGACCGGGTCAGAACAGAATTGACAGATCATCTGGAAAAAGAAGGCGTAATTCTTCATTTTGAAGATGATGTGAAATTTATCCCGAAAGAACTCACGCGCGAAAATACTTTGGTGATTTATACACCTGCGGTTCCAAAAGAACATTCCGAATACCGTTATTTTCTGGATCACGGTTTCGAAATAATCAAAAGGGCAGAGGTGCTTGGAGAAATTACAAAAGTAACCTACGGAATTGCTGTGGCGGGCAGCCACGGAAAAACGACGACTTCTTCGCTGATCGGACATATACTGTATGAAGCAGATCTGGAGTGTGCTTCATTTCTGGGCGGAATTGTTGAGAATTACGATACCAATTTTCTGTACAAAGGAAATAAATATACGGTGGCTGAAGCGGACGAGTACGATCGTTCGTTTTTGAAACTTTCACCCAAAATCGGGGTGGTTACTTCGATCGATCCCGATCATTTGGATATTTACGGAGATCCCGAACATTTCAAACAGAGCTTTGTTGAATTCAGCCATAAGATTACAGAAAAACTGTTTTTCAGAAAAGGTCTTTCGCTTGAGAACGGCTCGACTTACGGGGTTGAATGCGGTGCAAATTATGATGCAATCAATGTCAGAGTTGTGGACGGTGCATATCATTTTGATGTAAAAACACCAGACGGACTGATTCCCGAATTTGTTTTGAATCATCCGGGCAGGCACAATGTTGAGAATTCTACGGCTGCCATTGCGGTTTCGCTTTATCTGAAAGTTCCGGTTGAAATCATCAAAAAAGCACTGGATGATTTCAAAGGAGTCAAAAGGAGATTTAACCGTTGGGACATCGGCGGGAAAATTTATATAGACGATTATGCGCATCATCCGACCGAGCTGAATGCGCTGACTCATACGCTGAGAGAAATGTTTCCGGGCAAAAAGATTTTTGGAATTTTTCAGCCGCATCTCTATACCCGGACAAGAGATTTTATGGATGAAATGGCAGATTCGCTTTCAAGATTTGACGAATTGCTGCTGCTTGATATTTATCCGGCGAGAGAACTCCCGATTGAAGGAATTACTTCGGATGAACTGCTCAAAAAAGTAAATCTGAAAGCCAAGGAAGTCAGTTCGCTGAAAGCTGCGATGGACAAAATCAAAACCAGGTCTTTTGATGTGATAGTAACCGCCGGAGCGGGCAATATAGATACTTTGGTCAAACAGATAAAAAACTGGCTGAATGAAAACTAAACTCAAAATACTGAAACTGTTTTTGGGCATTGCGGTGTTCATTTTTCTGGTGAGTTTTTCGGCCAAAAGACATGCCTGCAAACCTGTCGCTGATGTTTTGATCGAGATCGATCACAGTTCTGAAAACCGTTTTGTAAATGACGAACTGGTCAGAAATCTGCTCGACGGAAAGGATTTGCGTGTCAGTTCTACACCGCTGGGAAATCTCAATATCAGAAAAATTGAAAAATCACTGAATCAGAATCCGTTTGTAAAAAAATCTGAAGTATTTAAAGATGTGGACGGAAATCTGAGTGTGAAAATCAATCAGAAAACGCCGATAATGCGTGTCAACACAGGAGTTGAAGAATATTATCTGTCAGACGAGCTGACCAAAATCCCATTGTCAAATCTGTATTCTGCCCAGGTTTTATTGGCGGGCGGACCCATTAAAAAATCTGATTTCAGCGGACTGAAGGCGCTGTCAGAGGCGATTTCGGCTGATAAGTTGTTGAAAAAACATATTATCGCTGTTAAAAAGGTGGAGCCAAATTCGTTTAATTTGTTTGTTAACAAAGGAAACTACATCATTGAATTTGGTGAATTAAGGGATTTCGATGAAAAATTTGAAAAATTGATACTGTTTTATGACCAGTATCTCGACAAAGTCGGACTGAATTATTACAGCAAAATTAACCTGAAATATAAAAACCAAATTGTAGCAACCAAAAGAAAAAATGATGAAAACTAACAAAATTGCGGTCGGACTGGATATAGGAACAACCAAGATTGTCGCTATGGTCGGCCGAAAAAACGAACATGGCAAAATCGAGGTGCTTGGTGTCGGCAGATCCAAAAGTCTCGGTGTGAAAAGAGGAGTGGTGACCCACATCACCCAAACTGTTGAGTCGATCAAAGAAGCGGTGGCACAGGCAGAAAAGCTGTCCGGAATCCAAATCAGGGATGTAACGGTAGGCATAGCCGGTCAGCACATCCGTTCTCTGCAGCACAGTGATTACATCACACGTCCGAATTTTGAAGATGTGATTGATGAAAACGATTTGAAAAAACTGGTCAGCCAGGTGCACAAACTGGTGATGCTGCCCGGCGAAGAAATCATACACGTTCTTCCGCAGGAATACAAAGTGGACAGTCAGGAAACCACCGAACCGATCGGTATGTACGGCAGCCGTCTGGAAGCAAACTTCCATGTGGTGGTCGGTCAGGTCGCTTCGATTAAAAATATTGCACGCTGTGTAAAAAATGCAGGTCTGAATCTGACCGCCATCACGCTCGAACCGCTTGCTTCTGCGGATGCTACGCTGAGCAGCGAGGAAAAAGAAGCAGGTGTTGCGCTGATTGATATAGGAGGCGGAACCACCGACATTGCGGTTTTCAAAGACAATATGATCCGTCACACTTCGGTGATTCCTTATGGCGGCAATGTGATTACTGAAGACATCAAAGTCGGCTGTTCGATCATAGAAAGACAGGCTGAACTGATGAAAGAAAAATACGGTTCTGCATGGCCGGGTGAAAACAAAGAGAATGAAATCATTTCGATTCCCGGACTGAGAGGCAGAGAGCCGAAAGAAATTTCGATGAAACGACTTTCTCAGATCATTCACGCAAGAACTCAGGAAATTCTTGAACAATGCTATCAGGAATTGAGACAATACGGCTGTGAAGATCAGAAACGAAGACTGATTGCCGGAATTGTGATGACCGGCGGCGGTTCAAAACTGAAACACATCCGTCAGCTGTCCGAATACATTACGGGCATGGATGTCAGAATCGGCTATTCAGATGAACATCTGGTCGGACCGCTGGTTGAAGAACAGAAAATTTCGGGTCCCGAATTCGCAACCGCAATCGGTTTGCTGATGAAAGGTCTTGAGAATTTGGAAGATTACGAAGAAGATGACGAGATTGTTTCGGAAACAAACGGACTTGAAGAAAATAATACCGAAACCGAATTTCAGACCGTTGAGAATACGCCTGAGACCGGGAAAAAGCCGGTCAAAGTAAAGACAGCCGGTAAGTCAAAAGCTACAACGATCTGGTCAAAATGGACGGATAAATTTATCCAGATGATTAATGAATCGGAATAATTTGAATTAAAAAAAACAACAAATATGAAAACTGAAGATTTTTCGTTTGACCTGCCAAAACACCATTCATCATCGATTAAGGTGATTGGTGTTGGGGGAGGCGGAAGCAATGCGGTAAATTACATGTTTCAACAGGGGATAGAAGGAGTTGATTTTGTAGTTTGCAATACAGATGCTCAGGCACTGAACAGCAGTCCGGTTCCAAACAGGATTCAGCTGGGACAGGCAATTACCGAAGGACTTGGCGCAGGAGCCAATCCTGAAGTGGGCGAGCAGGCTGCATTGGAAAGTATTGATGAAATCAAAGGTTTGCTGGATGCCAACTCAAAAATGGTCTTTATCACAGCGGGTATGGGCGGAGGTACCGGAACGGGTGCCGCGCCGATCATAGCCGGAGTGGCAAAAGACATGGGAATCCTTACTGTCGGTATTGTGACCGCGCCTTTCAGCTTTGAAGGAAAAATGAGACTGGAACAGGCAGAGCAGGGCATCAGAAAACTGCAGGAAAATGTGGATTCGCTGATTGTCATCAACAACAACAAACTGAGAGAACTGTATGGAAATCTCGGTTACAAAGCGAGTTTTGCAAAAGCGGATGAAGTATTGACCACCGGTGCAAAAGGAATTGCTGAAGTTATCTCAAAACATTATTCAACCAATATCGACCTGAAAGATGCAAGAACCGTTCTGGCCGATTCGGGAACCGCGATTATGGGAACCGGAAAGGCAAGCGGTGAAAACAAAGCAAAAGAAGCTGTCAAAGCTGCGCTGGATTCGCCATTGCTGAACAACAACAAAATTTCGGGTGCGACCAATGTGCTGCTGCTGATCGTTTCCGGAAGTGATGAAGTTACGATGGACGAAATCGGAATCATCAACGAGCACATACAGACCGAAGCGGGTCACAACGCCAACATCATCATGGGTGTGGGTGAAGATCTGTCGCTTGAAGACAAAATTGCAGTGACCATCGTTGCAACCGGTTTTCCGAGCGACGGTCAGGCTTATACCGGAAAAGAGGATGAGAAGATTGTCCACACTTTGGAAGAAGAACAGCCGCTGACTCAGATGCTTTCGACCGAAACACCATTTCCGGTCAGACTGAAAAAAATGCCTGAAAAAGCAGAAGAACCGGAACAGACAGCGGAAGAAAGCGTTGAACAGATCAAATTTGAACTGGAAGATCAGATTGAGGAAGAGTCTTTCAAAGAAGAACCGATTGCAGCTGAAGAAGAAAGTGATTGGGAACCCGTTCTGAAAACCGATAATGAAATTCAGTTTAAAGAAGAACTTAATTTTGAACCGGAACCGGAAACAGAAGTGCCGTTTGAAGCGATTGACGAACAGCCGGTTGAAAATGAATTTCCGCAAACCATCATGTTTACGCTTGACGGAGATATAGAAGATGAAATTACAGAAATTCCGGCCGAACCGGTTTCAAAACAGACCGAAGCGCCGGCTGCAGAAGTTCAGACCAAAACTGAAGTGAAGGCAGCGGTTGAGGAAAAGCCGAAAGCTGTTCCCGAAGTTGAAAAGGATCCGTTTGACGAACCGCTTTCACAGACGCTTTCACATGCGATCGAAGAAAGAAGGGCGAGACTGAAACAGTTCAATTATAAATTCAAAAATTCGGTCAGCAGCAAAACGGTTGATGAGATCGAGAGCGTGCCTGCCTACAAAAGACAGGGCGTGGATCTGAGCGAAAGAGAAGACAATTCACCGTCTGATTTTATCATCAGCGAGAACAGTCAGAAGGAAACAAAAATTCGACCCAACAATTTTCTGCATGACAATGTGGACTAACAATTTGGTTTAGGTTGGTTGCTTTCTTTGGGGGGACTCAAAGAATTTAATGAGAGCGCGGAACATTATCTTCCGCCTCTTTTTTTTGTAAAAGATTGTATCTAAATAATTTGGAAAGTATAAAGAGATTTTTTAACTTCGAAACTCACTACTAAAATTATAATCATGAAAAAAATTATTTCTTTCTTTTCTCTTTTATTGGTTAATGTTTGTTTTTCACAAATGTACCATGAGTATTATGTTGTTGAAAAAGAATTTCATTCAATTGAACCAGCAACAATGACTGCAAATAATGACGGGAGTCTTAATTTGACGTTTAATCAACAGGATATAAACGATTTTTTAATAATTCAGGATTGATAGTTAAAAAATATGAAAAAGCTTTTCCTGGAGCGGTATCATCTCTTTTAGAAAGAACTTATGTTGTTTCTTTAAATGGTGATGATTTTGTTTCAGAATTGGAAAACTTAACAGATGTTGATTTTGCAGAGTTAATTGGGACTCCAAAATTTCTGTTTGAACCTGATGACACTTATTATACTGATGGTGGAATAGGTTTTTCCTATCTCCAATTGGTAAGAGCAAATAAGGCTTGGGATATTACAACTGGCGACCCTAAAGTATATATCGGAGTTTCGGATGCCGGTATAGACATTAATCATGAAGATTTGGCGGGAAAATTTGTTTATGCTGATTTTGTAACGACAACATCTTCACATGGAACTTGGACATCTGGATTTATATCTCCCTTAACTAATAATGATAAAGGTGTATCGGGAATTGGTTATAACACTAAAATGATTGGTATATTAACAGGAGCTAGTAGTATTTTTCAGTTGGCTCAAGTTCCTGGAGTAAGAGTGATTAATGCAAGTTGGGCTAATGGTTGTGATACTCCCAGTCGAGTTGAGAGCGCTGTTTATTATGAAATAAGAAACATTTTAGATGTTTTAGTGGTTGCAGCAGCAGGAAATGGTTCGACTTGTGGTGGACCAAATCATTATGTCTATCCGGCAGCATATAATAATGTTTTGTCAGTATCATCTGTTGGACATACTTATCCTATAGGCGAAGCACAGATGAAATATCAGAAAGATGTTCATCAAAGATATATTGACCCTGTAAACCCCGAGGATAATACACATCAACATAATGATAAAGTAGATATCGTTGCTCCAGGATTTGATTTAAGGACTACTGATTACGGTAGTAATTATAAATATATTTTTCACAGGACTTCTTCAGCAGCTCCTCAAGTTGCCGCAGCTGCAGGCTTAATATATTCCATTAATCCGCATTTGACAGCCAATGAAGTAGAGGGTATTTTGAAAAATACTGCTGATGATNNATAATTATCCGTATTTAGGAAAATTGGGAAGTGGAAGATTGAATGTATTTAGAGCGGTTAAAGAAACAGAATGCATTGATGAAGTGAACCCTATTATTGATTTAGTTGTTAGAGATTCGAATGAAGATATTGGTATTGAACCTAACATTCAGACTATTGGTGGTTTTTGGAAATCCAATGATATTTGGATAAGAAATCAGCAGGATGGAAAATATTATTATGAAACCGACCAAACAATTAATTATAATTCAACTAATCCGAATTATGTATATGTGAGAGTAACGAATTACGGATGTGAGGTTTCTGGGGGAAATGATGAACTAACCCTTTCGTGGGCAGCCTCTACTATTTCTCACCCTTTTCCGGAAGATGGGATAGATAATACACACGGACTTGTGGGAACAAAAATAATCCCACCTTTAGCACCTGGGCAGGAAGTTATTATTGAATTTGAATGGTATCCGCCAAATCCAGATGATTTTCCACCAGTTTTTGGATCTGTTGATGAGCTTAATGCAAGTCTGGTGGCAAGAATAATTTCTGATGATGACCCTATTTCATATCCCACTAGCAGTAACATCGTTAATTATGTGAAAAATAATAATAATGTTGCATGGAAGAATGTAAATATTATAAACGTTTCACCTACATCTCCCCTTTTGTCTTCAAAATTCTTTGTTTATAATTCTACCGATGAAGATCAAACCTTTAATATTGAACTCTCGGAGTCAAAAGGAACAGCTAACTTGCCATTATATGAAGAAGCGGAAATTAGTATAAAAATGGATAGCATTATTTACGCATCATGGCTAATGGGAGACAGTTCAGCGGATAATATAAAATTTACTAATTTCCCTGAAGTAAAGTTGCTGTCAGGTCAGCAATCTGAATTAAAGAATATTACTCTTCAATCTGGTGAAATTGGCGGAATAGAGATTTTCTTTAATTTTCTAACAAAGAAAATGACAAACACAGATTCCTTTGAGTATGACATAGTTCAAAGAGATGCTTTAAGTGGAAATATTGTGGGAGGAGGTACAATATTTATCAATAAATCTAACAGACAAATATTTTCAGCTAATGCCCAAAAAGAAAATAATAACAATCAAACTTTTTTGGCTGCAAACGACATAGGTGAGCCTGCTCTTTATAATTGGTATGATTCGGAAGGAAATCTATTATATACTGGAAGAGAATACGTCATTTCTCCGGAGATCTCAGAAACATACAGTTTGGAAGTAATATCTAATTTGGATGGCTTTAAAGACTATCAGGTAATTAATGTTGAAGGCATTTCACCATTTTCACTTGGTACGATATCTCCAAATCCTGCAGGGAGTCAAATTTCAGTCAGTTATGAAATCTCTGAAGCTGATTCTGCTTATTTGATTATTACAAGTTTAGTTGATGGTACTTACAATAATTATATTCTGGATTTGAATTCTAATCAAAGGTTAATTGATTTAACCAATTACCCTAATGGAATTTATTTGGTAACTTTAGTCTGTAATGGGCAAACCGTTAAATCAAAAAACTTAATAAAAAATTAAAAAGAAATGAAAAAGCTAATTACATTATTATTTTTATTCTGTTTCAGTTTTATTTGGGCACAGAATTTACAGATTATGACCCACGAATGGGTATTGACAGATTTGAAAGTTGATGGAGAAACTATAGAAATTCCTGAAAATGAAGAGTTGGGAGAATTATGGATGAAAATATATGAAGAACCCGAAGGCTTTTTTTGGTTTGAAGCTCAGTCGTGTGATACCTATCTGGGTTTTTTAAATTGGGTGAATGAGTCGGCGTTTTCATTTTTTGATTTTGGAGGAGGATATTCTTGCGAATTGGAAGAAAATGAGTACTTTGATGCAAAGTATGCTGAATTCTACGGGTATGGCGGAATGTCGGGAGAGCCTTTGAGACACTATCCCATAAAGTG
>JRYL01003184.1_pt1 | contig 21006 bp, 22 predicted proteins | sample 235391 | NCBI WGS metagenome assembly JRYL01 (sample SAMN03074223, study PRJNA261481) | activated sludge metagenome | biome: Wastewater Treatment Plant; feature: Wastewater; material: Activated sludge; isolation source: activated biomass of a wastewater treatment plant treating wastewater from... ...
TGCGTGTCCAGCGCCCATTCGATCATCGGCCAGGCCATGACTGGAAAGCCCGGTACGCAATAAATAGCACCCCCCGCAGGCCCCGCAACGCTGAAACCCGGAATCTGGTTGTAAGGGTTGGGCACGATGCCCGCCCCTTCGGGGAACACGCCCATGTTCAGCCGGTGCAGGTTGTCGGCGCGCTCGGGTTCCCACGGCACACCCTCCTGCTCGGCCACGGCCTGCAGTCGCTGCAGGATCAGGCGCTTCGCCTCGGGGTGCAGCGCCAGCGGCACGCCCAGCGCGGCGGCGGCGCACTGGCGCGTGTGGTCGTCGGGCGTGGCGCCGATGCCGCCGGTGCAGAACACCACGTCGCCCGAGGCGAGCGCGTGCCGCAGCGTCGCCGTGATGCGCGCCGGCTCGTCACCCACGTACTGCGCCCAGGCCAGCGGCAGGCCGCGTGCGCCCAGCAGCTCGATCACCTTGGCCAGGTGCTTGTCGGCGCGCTTGCCGGAGAGGATTTCGTCGCCGACGATGATGAGGCCGAACGACGGCACACGGGAGGATTCAGCTTGAACGGTTTGCATCGCGCCAGGGAACATCGGTGATGGAAGTGCGGGCATCGGCCGGTGGCAGCGCCCCCGCGGGTGGCGGTGCGGGCGGCGGCACCGGCTGCACGGCGCGCAGCTGCACCAGCGCATCCAAGCAGTAATGCGCGAACCACAGCGACGAGAACACGAACACGAAGGTGTAGATCCAGATCGCCAGCGGCACCAGCACCACGAACAGCGCCGCGAACAGCACGCCCGAGGCCCACACGATGCCGGGCGCCGCGCCCATGTAGCCGGTGGCAATGCCCATGGCCAGCAGGGGCCAGCGGTGGGCCTTGAAGACGGCCGCGCGCTCGGCGCTGCTGGCGTAGTCGGCCAAGGCATCGAAGCTCATCACGCGGTAGGTCAGCCAGCCCCAGATCAGCGGCGGCAGCAGCAGCACCAGCGGCGGAATCAGCCACAGCGGCAGGCTCAGGATCAGCGCCACCACCGCCACCAGCAGCGAGCCGGCCGACCAGCCGATGGACGCCGCCAGCGACGCCCCGCCTTCCCGCTGCAGCGCCGGAAAGCGCCGCTCGGCCACCATGCGCGCCAGCGTCGGCGTCATCAGCGTCGACACCAGCACCAGCGAGGTCAGCACGATCACCGGCGTGGCCAGCGCCACCAATGCGAACGGCGCCAGCAGCGCCGCCAGCCCACCCGGCCAGCCCACCTGCAGGCGGCCGTCCAGCCAGCCGACGACCGACCAGCTGGCCAGCGCCGCGCGCATCCATTCCACCGCGCCGCTCCAGAAGAAATAGCCCAAGCCGAGCGCCACCACGGTCATGACGAGCAGCGGCAGCAATGTCATGCCGATCACGCGCGGCAGCAGCGCGTGACCGAGCGCGCGGACGAAGGCGTCGAGGACGCGTTGAATCATGAACGGAGCATAGCGCGGCGGCTCCTGCGGCTTACCAGCCCCTGCGGGATGCGCCCGTGCGCTGGCCCATCAGCCTTTCAGCGCCGGAAAGTCCTCTTCGAAGTACTCGAACTCCCCGCGCGGCGTGGCCTCGCTGCGCTCATGCTCGGCCCTGCGCATCTGCACGCGGCGGATCTTGCCGCTGATGGTCTTGGGCAGTTCGGTGACGAACTGGATGCGCCGCACGCGCTTGTAGGGCGCCAGGCGCTCGCGCGAGAAGGCCAAGATGGCCTCAGCCAGTTCGGCGCTGGGTGCTTCGCCGGGCATCAGGGTGACGAAGGCCTTGGGCACGGCCAGACGCACCGGGTCGGGGCTGGGCACGATGGCGACTTCGGTCACCGCCGGGTGCTCGATCAGGCAGCTTTCCAGCTCGAACGGGCTGATGCGGTAGTCGCTGGCCTTGAACACGTCGTCGGCGCGGCCGACGAAGGTGATGTAGCCGTCGGCGTCGCGCGTGGCGGTGTCGCCGGTGCGGTAGCAGCCGTTGCGCATCACTTCCGCGGTCTTCTCGGGGCTGTCCTCGTAGGCCTCCATCAGGCCCAGCGGGCGCACCGCCAGGTTCAGCGACACCTCGCCTTCATCGGACGGATGGTCGTCGACGTCGAGCAGCACCACTTCATAACCCGGCAGCGGGCGGCCCATGCTGCCGGGCTTGATGGGCTGGCCGGGCGGGTTGCCGATCTGCGCCGTGGTCTCGGTCTGGCCGAAGCCGTCGCGCAGGGTCAGGCCCCAGGCGTTCTGCACCTGGTCAATGATCTCGGGGTTGAGCGGCTCGCCAGCGCCGATCACCTCGCGCAGTGCCAGCCTGCTGCGCCAGGGCGCCAGGTCTTCCTGGATCAGCATGCGCCACACGGTGGGCGGCGCGCACAGGCTGGTGACCTTGTACTTCTGCAGCACGCCCAGCAGCGCCGCGGCCGAGAAGCGCGCGTAGTTGAAGATGAAGATGGTGGCGCCCGCGTTCCAGGGCGCGAAGAAGCAGCTCCACGCATGCTTGGCCCAGCCGGGCGAGCTGATGTTGAGGTGCACGTCGCCCGGCTGCAGGCCGATCCAGTACATGGTGCTGAGGTGACCCACCGGGTAGCTCTGGTGCGTGTGCAGCACCAGCTTGGGCTTGGACGTGGTGCCGCTGGTGAAGTAAAGCAGCAGCGGATCGGTGGCCTGGGTGGGGCCGTCGGGCGCGAAGGTGGCGGGCACGCTGCCGCTGTCGTCGAAGTTCAGCCAGCCCGCCACCGGCGCGCCGACCGCAATGCGGGTGTAGCTGCCGGGCAGCGCGGCAAACTTGGCGGCGTGCTCGCTGGCCACCACCACGTGGCGCACGTTGCCGCGCTCCAGCCGGTCCTGCAGATCGTCGGGCGTAAGCAGCATGGTGGCCGGGATCATCACCGCGCCGAGCTTGATGCAGGCCAGCATCAGCTCCCACAGCGCCAGCTCGTTGCCCAGCATCAGCAGCACGCGGTCGCCGCGGCGCACGCCGTGCGTGTGCAGCCAGTTGGCGACCTGGTCGGAGCGTTCGCTGAGTTGCGCAAAGCTGCGCTTCACCTCGCTGCCGTCCTCGCCCACGATGTGCAGGGCCGTGGGTTCGTTGCCGCGCGCCATGGGGTCGAAGTAGTCGAGCGCCCAGTTGAACGGGCCCAGCTGCGGCCAGCGGAAGTCGCGGTAGGCGGTGGCGTAGTCGGTGCGATGCTGCAGCAGGAAGTCGCGCGCCGCGATGAAGGCGCAGGCTTGGTCGGCCATGGCGGTGTCTCCGGTGTCGTTGTCAGGCGATGCGCCCTGCCGCACACTGCCACAGGGCTGCCGGATCATCTTAGCCGAGCCGCCACGCACCTTGCCGGCAGCAAGATGCCAGCACCCAGAATTCAAGCGAAAAGTGGCTGAAGCGCCCTTCCCACAAGCGCTGGCAGCTATCAATAAAGAAGCATCAAGGTTGCTGCCGCGGTGCCGGCGCCTTGGGTGCGGCCGGCACCTCGCGCCAGTGCACGTCCTGCACGCGCGTGGGCACCGATGCACCCGTCACATCGGCCGCGTCGGCGCGCGGCGTGGCGCTGCCGGGGTGCTGCTGCGGCCAGCGCTGGCGCGTCATCTCGCGGTAGCGGCGCCACAGCACTGTGACGGCGGCGGGCCGGCCGGTGAACAGGCTGCTGACCAGGCTGACGACGACCATCACCACCAGCCAGATCGCCAGGCTGGCGGCGAACACCAGGCCCAGCATGGCCAGCATGGCCCACACCAGCAGGCCGAGCACCACGCTCATCACGCGCCCCAGCCCACCGCCGGCAGCGGGCGAGGAAGAAGGCAATTGATGGAAAGACATACCGTTCATGCTCCGTCAGACCATGCGTCGGGTCGAAAGTTCAGCCGCCTCAGCCGGCCTTAAGGCAGCAGCGCCAGCGCGTGCAGATAGTCGGTCGCGCGCATCAGGGTACTCCAATCCGCCGCGGCCTGCCGGGGCAGCAGCGCGCGGCGGCGCGCGTCGCTGGCGCCGGAGGGCGCCCAAGCGCCCTTGATCTGTGCCTCGGCCAGGCCGTCGATGGCGTCGTCGAGCACGCTGCCGGCGCCCAGCGACTGGTTGCACAGCAGCGCCAGGTCGCAGCCGGCGTGCAGCGCGGCCAGCACAGCCTCGGTCGGCGTCACGGTGCGGCCCTCGATGTGGCGCGCGGCTTCCATGCTCAGGTCGTCGGTGAAGATGGCGCCCGCAAAGCCCAGGCGCTGGCGCAGCACGGCCTGCAGCCAGCGCGCCGAGTAGCCGGCGGGGCGTGCGTCCACCTTGGGGTAGACCACGTGCGCGGCCATCACGGCATCCAGCGTGGCGCTGAGCCAGCCATAGGGCGCGGCATCGTCGGCCAGGATGGCCTTGAGCGAGCGGCGGTCGCGCGGCAGGTCGGTGTGCGAATCGGCGGCGACGAAACCATGGCCGGGAAAGTGCTTGCCGCAATTGCCCATGCCGGCGCGCAGCAGGCCGTGCATCACGCTCTTGGCCAGCATGGCGACGACGCGCGCGTCGGCGTGGAAGGCGCGGTCGCCGATGACGCCGCTGGGACCCCAGTCGAGATCCAGCACGGGCGTGAACGAGAAATCGACGCCGCAGGCCCGCAGCTCGGCCGCCAGCACATAGCCGCAGGCGGTGGCGGCGTCCTGTGCGCGCATGGCATCGTGCATCCACAGCTCGCCCAGCGCGCGCATGGGCGGCAGGTGGGTGAAGCCATCGGTGCGAAAGCGCTGCACGCGGCCGCCTTCGTGGTCGACGCAGATCAGCAGGTCGGGCCGCAGCCGCTTGACGCTGGCGCACAGCGCCGTGAGCTGCGCGCGGCCCTGCCAGTTGCGCCCGAACAGGATCATGCCGCCCACCAGCGGATGCGCCAGGCGGCGGCGGTCGTCGTCGGTCAGCTCGGTGCCAGCGATGTCGATGATCAGGGGGGCGTGCTGCATCATGGGTTCAGGTGGGGTGAGCTTCGACAGCCTGAACAGCCGGACGCAGAGGACGCAAAGATTTCGCAGAAAGCGCAGAAGAAAACCAATAAAAGGGTTTCCTGCATTTTTTGCGTCCTCTGCGTCCGGCTGTTCAAGGCATCCAAGTATGCGGCGAATCAGCCCACCGTCAGCGCGGCAGCTTCTCCACCACGCAGAAGCTGGCCGCGTACTCGCTCTCGTCGGTCACGCTGATGTGCGCGGCCAGGCCCTGCGCCTCGAACCACTCCTTCAGCCCGCCGTGCAGCACGATCATCGGCTCGCCGCTGGGGCGGTTGGCGATCTCGCACAGGCGCCAGTGCATGGGCAGGCGCATGCCCAGGCCCACGGCCTTGCTGAACGCCTCCTTGGCCGAAAAGCGCGTGGCGAGATACCGCACACCGCGCTCGGGCCAGCGTGCGCTGCGGCGGCGCCACACGGCCAGCTCGGCCTCGCTCAGGATCTTCTGCGCGAAGCGCTCGCCATGCCGCTCGAAGCTGGCACGGATGCGGCGGATGTCGCAGATGTCGGTGCCGATGCCGTGGATCATCCGGGCATCTCCAGCGGCACGCGCGCCAGCAGCTCGAAGCGCGGGACGGCCACCTCCAGCCGGCCCAGCACCAGCGCATTGAACACGGCGCGGATGACGATGCGGCGCGCGTTCCAGTCGTCGGCAATTTCGCGCGCCGCACGCTCGCTGGCCACGGCGGCCAGGGTGATGTGCGGCACGAAAGGCCGGTCGGCCCGCCGCGCGCCGGCGAACAGGCTGCCGGGCCGGTGCAGGCTGTCGTGCCAGCGGCCCAGCGTGCTCAGGCCCTCGTCGGGCAACAGCAGCACGTGGGCTGCGCCCTGCCCCGTCCACCACGGCATGGCGCGGCGAAACACCGCATCGCACGGCCACAGCGTGGCGGCCACCTCGCGCAGTTGCGACAGCGCCGGCCCCTCGGCCACCGGCTGCGCGAACACCAGGGTGACGTGCGGGCCCAGCAGCGCGGCCTGCGGATCGTGCGCGCGCCGCACGGCGTCGATGGTGCGCTCGTCGGCTGCGCTGAGGTGCGGAAAGGCGGTGACGTAGAGCATCTAAGCTGCCGCAAAGGCCGCGTCGATGCAGCGCAGGTAGTCGCGCACGGTGGCGGCGTAGCCCAGTTCCAGCGCGTCGGCGATGAGGGCGTGGCCGATGGACACCTCGGCCACGCCGGGCACGGCGCGCAGGAAGTCGGTGAGGTTGTCGCGGTTCAGGTCGTGCCCGGCGTTGACACCCAGGCCGCTGGTCAGCGCGGCCTGCGCGGCGCCGGCGTAGGCGATCAACTGCTGCCGGCGCGCGGCCGGGTCGGCATGGGCGGCGGCATAGGGCTCGGTGTACAGCTCGACGCGGTCGGCGCCGACCTCGGCGGCCCAGACCATCAGCGCAGGGGCAGGATCCATGAACAGGCTGACGCGCACACCCAGGTTGCGGCATTCGGCGACCAGGGGCTTGAGGCGTGCACGCACGGCGGCATCGTCCAGCTGCCAGCCGTGGTCGCTGGTGAACTGGTCTTCGCTGTCGGGCACGAAGGTGGCCTGGTTCGGGCGCACGGCGCGGATGAAGGCCATCAGGTTCTGCGTCGGGTTGCCCTCGATGTTGTATTCGCGGCCGGGCCAGCGCTGCATCAGCGCGGCCAGCTCGTGCACGTCGGCGGCACGGATGTGGCGCTCGTCGGGCCTCGGGTGCACGGTGATGCCGTGCGCGCCGGCCTGCAGGCACAGCGTGGCTGCGCGGGTGACGCTGGGAATGCCCAGATGGCGCGTGTTGCGCACCAGGGCGACCTTGTTGACGTTGACCGACAGCTGGGTTTGGGGGGTGGTGGTGTTCACGACAGGCTCTGCAGATCTATCATCAGCTGCCGCGTGCGCAGCGTGCCGACGCCGCAATGGTAGTGGAGCAGCGCGCGCAGCTGCTGGCGCAGGCGGGTGCGCGCGTCGGCCGGCAGGCCGGCCACGGCGTGCAGCGTCGCCAGGAACGGCGCCGCGTCGTCCATCGCCGCGGCCAGCGCCTGCCAATGGCTGCCCATCAACCAGCTGTCATCCTCGTCGTGTGCCGCGCGCAGGCCGCCTTCGGCCACCAGGCGGTATGACGCCTCGGCAGCCAGCGGCGCGAAGGTGAGCGTCTGCGCATCCAGCGCGGGCAGGTGGCCGGTCTCGCGCAGCAGCAGCAGCTCGAAGGCGCGCAGCGCGGCGGCCACCAGCGGCTCGGCATGCTCCGACGCCAGCACCTGCACCAGTGCGGCGTAGGCGTCGAACAGGCGCGGGTGCGCGTCCTCGCGCGCCAGCAGGCGCAGCAGCAGTTCGTTGGCGTAATAACCCGACAGCAGCGCTTCACCGGTGGGCATGACCTGGCCGCCACCCCATTCGGCGCTTTTCAGCGTGCGGATTTCGGCGTCGCCGCCCCAGCTGAGCGACAAGGGCTGCAACGGCAGCAATACCGGGCGGAAGTTGGACGAGGGCCGCTTGGCCCCCTTGGCCACCAGCGCCACGCGGCCATGCGCGCGTGTGAAGGCCTCGACGATGACGCTGGATTCGCTCCAGTCGTAATGGTGCAGCACGTAGGCGGGCTCGTGCGCGACGCGTTTCATGGGTGGGTGGGAAAGCTGGCCTCGTCGGCCAGCATTGCAAAAAACATAGCTGCTTGCGCCTGATTCATAAGGATTTCAGATAGTTTTATATCCGAAACCCTTATATAGCAGGCGCAAGCAGCTATCAAAATAAAACCGTGCCGGATGGATGGCGCGGCTCATTCATAGCCGAAGCTGCGCACGCGCGCCTCGTCGTCGGCCCAGCCGCTGCGCACCTTCACCCACAGCTCGATGAACACCTTGCAGTCCATCAGCTTTTCCAGCTCCTGCCGCGCCTCGGTGCCGATGCGCTTGAGGCGCTCGCCCTTCTCGCCGATCACCATGGCCTTGTGGCCGTCGCGCTCGACCACGATGGTGGCGGCAATGCGCACCATGCGGCCGTGCGCCCTGCTCTTTTCTTCCTTGAACTGGTCGATCACCACGGTGGAGGTATAAGGCAGCTCGTCGCCCGTCAGGCGGAACAGCTTCTCGCGCACCACCTCGCTGGCCAGGAACTTCTCGCTGCGGTCGGTCAGCTCGTCCTCGCTGTACCACCAGGGTTGCTCGGGCAGGTAGCGCTCGCAAATCTGCAGCAGCCTGCGCACGTCCTTGGGCTGCTTGGCCGACATGGGAACGAACTCGGCGAACGGGTGGCGCTCCTGCATGTCGCGCAGCCAGGGCGCCACCTCGGCGCGGCGGTGCACGGTGTCGAGCTTGTTGGCCACCAGGATGGCGGGCGTGCCCGCCCTGAGCAGCGACAGCACCTTGGCATCGCCCAGCGTGAAGCTGCCGGCCTCGACCACGAACAGGATCAGGTCGACACCGTCGATGGCGCCCAGCACCGTCTTGTTGAGCGACTTGTTCAGCGCCGCCGAGTGCTTGGTCTGAAAGCCGGGCGTGTCGACGAACACGAACTGCGTGCCGCCACCCTGCTCGTTGGTCAGCGTGCGGATGCCGGTGATGCGGTGGCGCGTGGTCTGCGCCTTGCGACTGGTGATGCTGATCTTCTGGCCCACCAGCGCATTCAGCAGCGTGGACTTGCCCACATTGGGCTTGCCGACGATGGCGATCAGGCCGCAGCGCTGCACCGGCTCGGCGCTCAGGGGTTCAGCATCATTTCGGCCGTCAGGCGGCGCCGGATCAGCGCCGGCAGCTCTGTTTTCAGGAGTATTCATGTGGCGTTCGATTCCAGCATCTGCAGCATGGTGGCGGCCGCCGCCTGCTCGGCGGCACGGCGCGAAACGCCCTGGCCCAGCGCTTCCAGATCGAGCTGCGGCACCCGGCACGCCACCTCGAACGTCTGCCGGTGCGCTGCCCCCAGGATCTGCGTCACCTCGTACTGCGGCAGCGCCATCTTGCGCCCCTGCAGCCATTCCTGCAAGGCGGTCTTGGCATCCTTGGCGGCGGCGGACATGGCGGGAGAAATCTCGACCCGCTCGAACAGCCGGCGCACCAGCGCATCGGCTGCAGCCGGGCCGCCATCGAGGTACACGGCGCCGATGATGGCCTCCAGCGCATCGGCCAGGATGGAGGGGCGGCGCTGGCCGCCCGAGCGCATCTCGCCCTCACCCAGGCGCAGCAGCGGCGACAGATCCAGTTCCAGCGCCAGACGGTGCAGGCTGTCCTGCCGCACCAGGTGCGCACGCAGGCGCGACAGATCGCCTTCGGCCCCGCTGCCCAGCGCCTCATACAGCATGTGCGCCACGGCCAAGCCCAGCACCGAATCGCCCAGGAATTCCAGGCGCTCGTTGTGGTCGGCCGAATAGCTGCGGTGCGTCAGCGCCTGCTGCAACAGGGCCGGCGTCTTGAACGGGTACTGCAGCCGCGCCTGCAAGGCCTGCAGGCTGGCGAGCGCACTCACGGGGCGCGCCGAGCGGGGGCGAGACTCAGTTATAGCCACTCGCCGACGAGCCGCGGTACTTGAGCAGCAGATAGGCTGGGCCAGCGAGCGGAATTTCCTTGTCGTAAGCGAACTCGACCACCACCTTGTCACCCTGCTTGGTGATTTCCAGGTCCTTGCCGGAAATGGAGCTGATGTAGTCCACGGCGGCCGTGCGGTCGAAGGCGGCGCGCACCGCGGGCACGGTGTCGCCGTCGGCAGCGGCCTTCTTCACGGCCTTCTGGATCGCCATGAACTCGGTCGCCGTGGGCAGCACGCGCGCGCCCACGATGGCCAGCAACGCCAGCACAATGCCCAGGATCAGCAGGCCGATGAAGGAAATGCCGCGCTGCGACGACAGACGTTGGTGCATCATTTTGTCCACTCGATGGTGAAGAGAATCAGTTGATAGCGCCGATGCGCTTGAGATCGCCGAAGTTCATCCAGACGAAGAAGGCCTTGCCGACGATGTTGCCGTCAGGCACGAAGCCCCAGAAGCGCGAATCCAGCGAATTGTCGCGGTTGTCGCCCATCACGAAGTAATGGCCTTCCGGCACCTTGCAGCTCACGCCTTCGACGCTGTAGCGGCAATTGTCCTTGTATTGAAAGTCGAACGCGCCGGCGACGAAGCCGGGTCGGCGGTCGTCGACGATGATCCGGTGATTTTTCACGCCCAGTTGCTCGTCGAACTGCTTGTAGTACTCCATCGTCGATTCGTCGAAGAAGTCCGAGGCCACCGCGCGCGGCACGGGCTGGCCGTTCACCGTCAGCTGCTTGTTCAGGTACGACACCTCGTCGCCCGGTACGCCGACCACGCGCTTGATGTAGTCCACGCTGGGCTGCGGCGGGTAGCGGAACACCACCACGTCGCCGCGCTGCACGGGCTTGCCCTCGGTCAGGCGGGTGTGGATCACCGGCAGCTTGAGCCCGTAGGTGAACTTGTTCACCAGGATCAGGTCACCCACCAGCAGGGTGGGGATCATCGAACCCGAAGGAATCTTGAACGGCTCGAACACGAACGAGCGCAGCATGAAGACGATCAGGATCACCGGGAACAGCCCGGCGGTCCAGTCCAGCCACCAGGGCTGTGCCAGCACGCGCTCGCGCGCCGTGGCCAGGTCGCCCTGATCAACCTGCGTGATGCCCTGCGCGGCCAGATCGGCGCGGCGCTGGTCGGCCTGCTGCTGCAGCGCATCGGCCGCGGCGCGGCGGCGCGGCAGGAAGATGAAACGCTCGGCCAGCCAGTACAGCCCCGTCACCACGGTGGCCATGAACAGCAGCAGCGCGAAGTTGCCCTCGATGGCGCCCAGGTACCAGGCCGTGCCGTAGCCGACGAACGCGGCCAGGATGATCGCGGTCAGGATCGGCATCAGTCCTCCACCTGCAAGATCGCGAGGAAGGCCTCCTGCGGCACCTCGACCGAACCAATCTGCTTCATCCGCTTCTTGCCTGCCTTCTGCTTTTCCAATAGTTTGCGCTTGCGGGTGATATCCCCCCCGTAGCATTTTGCCAGCACGTTCTTGCGCAACGCCTTGATGTTCTCGCGCGCGATGATGTTGGCGCCAATGGCCGCCTGGATCGCCACGTCGAACTGCTGACGGCTGATGATCTCGCGCATCTTGGCCGCCACCGCACGGCCACGGTACTGGCTCTGGCTGCGGTGCACGATGATGGACAGCGCATCGACCTTCTCGCCGTTGAGCAGGATGTCGACCTTGACCACGTCCGACGGGCGGTATTCCTTGAACTCGTAGTCCATGCTGGCGTAACCGCGGCTGACGGATTTGAGCTTGTCGAAGAAGTCCAGCACGATCTCGCCCAGCGGCAGGTCGTAGGTCAGCATCACCTGCCGGCCGTGGTAGGCCATGTTGAGCTGCACGCCGCGCTTCTGGTTGGCCAGCGTCATCACCGGGCCCACGTAGTCCTGCGGCATGTACAGGTGCACGGTGACGATGGGCTCGCGAATCTCGTGGATCTTGCCCTGGTCGGGCATCTTCGAAGGGTTCTCAACCATGATGACTTCGCCGTCGGCCTTCTCCACTTCGTACACCACGCTGGGCGCGGTGGTGATCAGGTCCATGTCGAACTCGCGCTCCAGGCGTTCCTGCACGATCTCCATGTGCAGCAGGCCGAGAAAGCCACAGCGGAAGCCGAAGCCCAGCGCCTGCGACACCTCGGGCTCGAAGTGCAGGCTGGCGTCGTTGAGCTGCAGCTTTTCCAGCGAGTCGCGCAGTGCGTCGTACTGGTTGGCCTCGGTGGGGTACAGCCCGGCGAACACCTGGGGCTGGATTTCCTTGAAGCCCGGCAGCGCCTTGTCGGCCGGCCCCAGGTTGTTGGGCAGCTTCTTCTCCAGCGTGATGGTGTCGCCCACCTTGGCCGCCTTCAACTCCTTGATGCCGGCAATGATGTAGCCCACCTCGCCCGCCTCCAGCGACTCGCGCGGCACCTGGCCGGGCGTGAACACGCCCACGTTGTTGGCCTCGTAGGCGGCGCCGGTGGCCATCATCTTGAAGCGCTCGCCCTTCAGCAGGCGCCCGTCGACCACGCGCACCAGCATCACCACGCCCACATAGGCGTCAAACCAGCTGTCGATGATCATGGCGCGCAGCGGCGCATCGGGCTGACCGCGCGGCGGCGGCACCTTGGCGACGATCTGTTCGAGCACCTCGTCGATGCCCATGCCGGTCTTGGCCGAGATGGCGATGGCTTCGCTGGCGTCGATGCCGATCACGTCCTCGATCTCGGACTTGGCGTTGTCGGGATCGGCCTGCGGCAGATCCATCTTGTTCAGCACCGGCAGCACCTCCACACCCAGGTCGAGCGCGGTGTAGCAGTTGGCCACCGTCTGCGCCTCGACGCCTTGCGAGGCGTCGACGACGAGCAGCGCGCCTTCGCAGGCCGAGAGCGAACGCGAGACTTCATACGAGAAGTCCACGTGGCCCGGCGTGTCGATCAGGTTGAGGTTGTAGACCTTGCCATCGCGCGCCTTGTATTGCAGTGCGGCGGTCTGCGCCTTGATGGTTATCCCCCGCTCCTTCTCGATGTCCATCGAGTCGAGCACCTGCTCGCTCATCTCGCGATCAGTGAGGCCGCCGCAACGCGAGATGAGTCGATCGGCCAGCGTGGACTTGCCATGATCGATGTGCGCAATGATTGAAAAATTTCTGATGTGGTCCATCAACGAATGCAGGCAAGTATTTGAATTACCGAGGCGCGCACATGAAAAAAGGGCGCGCCAGTGATGTGACGCGCCCTCAACCAACAATCTATGGCAACTGCGATAGTTGGGACTTCATTGTAGGCAAAAAAGCGCCTCACCATGAGCCCTTCTTCGTGGCCGCGCCACCGTTGCGGTGTAGCAACGCATATTTATCAACAACTTATCAACAGTTTCCGAAGAACAATTTCTGGACAACCGGGATGTCCCGGGAACGGCACAGGAATGGCGAGAGGGCTTGTCACATCGTGGTGGCAAAAAACCCATTCATATGCGCGAAGCAGCCAGTCAGCGGCTCGAATTCTATCCAAATTCATATGTAGGCCCCGCGCATGACCAGCCTGTACACAGCTTGTCCGCTGCCACTGATCGGGCACCAGCGTCGTAAAAAACCCCAAGTCCGAGTTTGGAGCGGGGTTTTTAAGGGGTCATCAACGGTTGGGGCGTACCAGGACAAACTGCACCAGATCGCCGCGCTGGATCAGCATGTTCACCGGTCGATTGCGATCAGCCTTGCCCACTGCGGACTCGAACTCGCGCACGTTGTTGATCTCGACGTTGCCGACGGACAGGATCACATCGCCCTCGCGCAGGCCGGCGCGCGCACCAGCATCCGCCGCGGCTTCCACGCGCACGCCACGCTTGACCTTCAGTTCGCGTTTTTGCGCCTCGGTCAGATCCACCACCGTCAGGCCCAGGGCCTGCACCGTGCCGGCGGCCTTGGGCGCTTCGCTGCTGCGCGCAGCCGGCCGGCGGGCGGTCTGCTCGGGCTCCAGCTCGGCGATGGTGATGTTCAGGTCGCGGTTCTGGCCACGGCGGAACACCGTGATGGCGCTGCGCGTGCCCGGCTTCGTGTTGCCCACCTGACGCGGCAGGTCGGACGCCTTCTCGATGGCACGACCCTCGAAGCGGGTGATGATGTCACCCGCCTCAACGCCGGCCTTCTCGGCAGGAGAGCCCGCTTCCACACTGCGCACCAGCGCACCTTGCGGCTTGCCCAGACCGATGGATTCGGCCACCTCGCGCGTCACCTCGGCAATCTGCACGCCGATGCGCCCGCGCGTCACGCGACCGCTGGCGCGCAACTGTTCGCTGACGCGCATGGCCTCATCGATCGGAATGGCAAAGGAAATGCCCATGAAGCCGCCCGAGCGCGAATAGATCTGGCTGTTGATGCCCACCACCTCACCGCGCATATTGATCAGCGGCCCCCCCGAATTGCCGGGGTTGACGGCCACGTCGGTCTGTATGAAGGGCAGGTAGTCACCCGTGTCGCGCTGCTTGGCGCTGACGATGCCGGCCGTGACGGTGTTCTCCAGCCCGAACGGCGAGCCGATGGCCATCACCCATTCACCCACGCGCAGGCGGTTCACGTCGCCGATGCGCACCGACGGCAGGCCCGTGGCCTCGATCTTGACCACCGCCACGTCGGTGCGCTTGTCGGCGCCGACGAGCTTGGCCTTGAATTCGCGCTTGTCGGGCAAGGTCACCAGCACTTCGTCGGCCCCGTCGACCACGTGGGCGTTGGTCATGACGTAGCCGTCCGGCGAGATGATGAAGCCCGAGCCGACGCCGCGCGGCACCTCGCGCTCCGGCTGTTCCTGCGGCGCCTGGCGCGGGCCCTGGCGTGGCACGTTGGGCAGTGGAATGCCGAAGAAGCGCCGGAAGAATTCCTGCATCTCCTCGTCCACCTGCCCGCCTCGCCCGGCGCCGGCACGCACGCGCTCGACGGTGCGGATGTTGACCACGGCCGGACCCACCTGTTCGACCAGATCGGTGAAGTCGGGCAGACCGCGCACCGAAGGCGCCACAGGCACCGGCGCCTGCGCCACCGAAATCGCCGGCATCGCCAGCGCTACCGCCGTCAGCAAGGGGGCTGCCATGGCGGCCACGCTCAGTTTCTTCGTCATCAGCATCGGTCTTCAGCTTTCTTTTCTGGCTTGTTCATCCCAGGCCAAGCCGCTACCGGGCCCGGCCAACAACACGAAGGGGGCAGCGCACCCTGTTCAGGGCCGGCGCTCGAGACCCTGGACAAACGCTTGCAGCGTGGCGGCGGGCACTTCGCCCACCGCGCTGACCCACCACGGCCCTGCGCCATCCGGCCAACGCCGTACCAGCGCGTGGGTCGCGCCCATCGCAGAGGCCCCTTCGCGATCATGCCGCTGCGGATCGAACGGCTCCATGAACAGGGACACCGTGGCCAGCCCATCCGTGAAGATCCATTGCACGACCGAGGTCGACTTCGACAGCGGACGGCGATAACAGTTCCGTGACTGGAAACCCGGCACAGGCGCCTTGAGGCGCCAGCCTTCGGCCTCCGCCGTGGTCTGCACGCGTTCCGACTTGACGACCCGATAACCCTCGGTGTCGGACATCATCTGGCGCAGTTTGTCGGCCTGCACGGGCGCGTTCAACTGCAGTTCGGAAAAGGCCGCCTGTTCCAGCACACGTCCGCGGCTGTCCAGCGTCTGCGTCTTCACCACCATGCCGGTGCGCATTTCGCTCCAGATGCGGTAGCCGAAGCGCCAAGCATCGCGCGGCGTCAGCACCACGATGTCGGCGTCGAAGCCGGCCACACGGCCGTGACCCACCTCGCGGGCAGCATAGAAATCAGCGGTCGGAAAATCGTGCCCCACGCTGAGCAGGTTCGGGAACACCCCGCCCGCCTCGCGTTGATCGAGCTTGGCAACGCGCGCTTCGGGCAGGAAGGTGACCACCGATTCGTTGCGACGGAAAGTCGAGCGCGGCACGCCGGTCAAGGCTTCCACACGCTCCATCTGCACATCGCCCTCGCACACATGCCAGATGCGCGAACTGGACATGGCACCGGAAGCCGAGGAAACCACGAACGTGCCCATGTAGGACGGCAGTTGCGCCGCCTGCTGCAGGCGCACCAGCCATTCCGCCACGCTGCGCTGCGGCGGCCCGACAGGGCGATCAGGTGCACTGCCACCGACTTGCGCCACACCTTGCGCACCGGCCAGTGTGAACAGACCACCCGCACACCATGCCAAGGCAGCCTGCTGCAAGCGCCGAGCCCACGATCGATGCTGGCCGCTCAACCCGCGGCCGCATGACCCCGCCCCCATCCGAACCGTCGCGCTCAACGCCCTGAACCCTCGAACGTGGCGTTGCGCAGGAAACCCGCCGCATTGCCCAGCGCCGTCGCGCCGGAGGTCTGTCGGTGCGCGGCCAGCAACTCGTCCAGCCGCGCATCGCGCAGCATCACGGCGCCGGCATCCGCCTCTGCCGGATTCGATGCCACGGTCACCGGCACCGGGGCCGCCAGCGTGGCGATCTGCGTCGGCGCGGGCGCACCACCTTGCGACAGCTGGGCGCCAACACCGGCTTGCGGACCGATGCCACCCATCACACCCCAGCCGATGGCGGCCACGGCCGCAAAAGACGCCAGGCCAGCCACCATCTTCCAGCGGAACACGCCGTCATTGGCAGCTGGTTGTGCCACATCGCGCACCTGGATGGGGCTGGGCGCCGGCACCCTCGCCACAGGCGCCGCCTCCTGCTGCAGGCGCGCGCTCAGGCGGGCCACAAAGGCGCTGTCACGGCCACAGGCGGCCAGATCGGTGGAGCGCAGCACATCGCCCACCAGATGGTAGACCTGCCAACATTCGCGCGCCTCGTCGGACGCCATCATCTGCAGCGCCGCCGATGCGTCGGCCCCCCGCAGCTGTCCGTCCATCAGGGCCGACACCGTTTCGCGATCCAGTTGACTGTCGAGTTGAGTCTTCATGATTGAGCACCGTTACCGATTCGTCCCACCCACCGTTTACCAACGCTTGCCTGTCTGGTGGCTCAGCAAGGGCTTGACCCTGGCTGAAATCGCCTCGCGCGCCCGGAAGATCCGGGACCGCACCGTGCCGATCGGGCAATTCATCGCTTCCGCAATCTCTTCATAACTCAGCCCTTCGATCTCGCGCAGCGTCACGGCGGTGCGCAGATCCTCGGGCAGGGCCTCCATCGCCGCGTTGACCGCCGCCGCGATTTCGCGTGCAGCCAGTTCGGATTCAGGCGTGGATTCCGAGGTTAGTTCGTTTTCCCGGCGGGAAGTTTCATCGTCGTCGTCGGCCGAATGCAGGGCCGTCTCGGTCACCACCGGATTGCGCTTGAGCTCCATCAGCGACTTCTTGGCCGTGTTGACGGCGATGCGGTAGAGCCAGGTGTAGAACTGGGCGTCGCCGCGGAACTGGTGCAGCGCCCGCCAGGCGCGGATGAAGGTTTCCTGGGCGATGTCGGGCACCAGGTCGACGTCGCGCACCATGCGGCCGATCAGGCGCTCGATGCGGCGCTGGTACTTGATGACCAGCAGTTCATACGCCCGGTGGTCGCCCGCAGCGGCACGCTCCACCAGCAGTGCATCGCTGTCGGAGGGGGCTGGAGGAGCGGCGGCGAGTTCGGTCACGCGGAATCAGGCTTCAAAAACAACGACGCGCCCGACATCAGGCGCGTTCGGCATCGGCTCGGGGCACTGCGCCCTCCGTCGCCGAAGTCATGGGTGAATATAGCGCACAGCGCAACAGGTGCCAGCGCTGCGGGTCGACCGAGGCCTGGGCCCACAGCCACGTCCCCCGGGAACTGCCGACGGGAAGGAACCACAGCAGCATCCAGCGCTGGGCGTCCAGCCGGACCTCGACCTGAGCGCCCTCCTGCTCGCCACGCGAGTCGATGACCCACCAGCGCTCGCCATCCCAGCGCAGCCGGCGCGGCATGTGACCACGCCAGAAATGCCAGCAACCCAGCATGGCGGCAGTCGAAAAAACCAATAAAAAGATAGCTGCTCGCGCTGTGTGGGCGCCGGCTGGAGGCCAAAAAGATACTGAAAACAGCATCAGCAGTCCACCCGCCGAGAGTGCCGTCAGCCAGACCGCGAGCGCGCGCGTGCGGCCCACGGCATAGACCACCGCGGACACGCCCCTCAAGATTCAGTGCTTTCTCGGGTCGGGCGCGGCGGCACGACGCCGCCGTCCGCCGCCGCCAGCAGCGTCATCAGACCCGCTTGAGAACCAGCGAACCGTTGGTGCCGCCAAAACCGAAGTTGTTCTTCAGCGCCACGTCCATCTTCACGTCGCGTGCGGTGTTGGCGCAGTAGTCGAGGTCGCACTCGGGGTCCTGCTCGAAGATGTTGATGGTGGGCGGCACCTTCTGCTCGTGCAGCGCGAGGATGGTGAACACGCTTTCGATGCCGCCGGCGCCCCCCAGCAGGTGACCGGTCATCGACTTGGTGGAACTGACCACGGTGGACTTGGCGTGCTCGCCCAGCGCTGCCTTGATGGCGTTGGACTCGTTCACGTCGCCCAGCGGCGTGGAGGTGCCGTGCGCGTTGACGTAGCCGATCTGCTCGGCGTTGATGCCCGCGTTGCGCAGCGCGGCCACCATGGCGCGGCGCGGGCCGTCCATGTTGGGTGCCGTCATGTGACCGGCGTCGGCGCTCATGCCGAAGCCGGCCAGCTCGGCATAGATCTTCGCGCCGCGGGCCTTGGCGTGCTCGTACTCCTCGAGCACGACGATGCCGGCGCCCTCGCCCAGCACGAAGCCGTCGCGGTCCTTGTCCCAGGGGCGCGAGGCCGTCTTGGGGTCGTCGTTGCGGGTCGACAGCGCGCGCATGGCGGCAAAGCCGCCGATGCCCAGCGGCGACACCGTGGATTCGGCGCCACCGGCCACCACCACGTCGGCATCACCGTATTCGATCAGGCGCGCGCCGTCGCCGATGCAATGCAGGCCCGTGGTGCAGGCCGTGGCGATGGCAAGGTTCGGCCCCTTGAAGCCGAATTTCATCGACACATGCCCCGCCACCATGTTGACGATGGAGGCCGGCACGAAGAATGGCGAAATGCGCCGCGCGCCACGCGCGGTGAATTCGCCGTGCGTCTCCTCGATCATCGGCAGGCCGCCGATGCCGGAACCGATCACGCAGCCAATGCGCGTGGCTTCCTCTTCACCCAGCGCCTCGCCCGTGGGCAGGCCGGCGTCGCGCACCGCCTCGGCGGCGGCCACGATGCCGTAATGGATGAAGGTGTCCATGGTGCGCGCCTCCTTCGCCGAGATGTGCGGCGAAATGTCCAGCCCCTTCACCTCGCCGGCAATGCGGCTGGCGAACTGGCTGGCGTCGAAGCGCGTAATGAGGTCGATGCCCGAGCGGCCGGCCAGCAGGCTGGCCCAGCTTTCCGCCACCGTGTTGCCCACGGGGCTGACGCAACCCAGGCCGGTAACTACGACGCGGCGTCGGGACATCGGTGGATCAGGCTTTCTTGCTGTTGGCGTAGTCGATGGCGGCCTGCACCGTGGTGATCTTCTCGGCGTCCTCGTCCGGGATCTCGATACCGAACTCGTCTTCCAGTGCCATCACCAGTTCCACGGTGTCGAGCGAGTCCGCGCCCAGGTCGGCCACGAAGGCCTTTTCGTTGGTGACTTGAGACTCTTCCACGCCGAGTTGCTCGGCGATGATTTTCTTGACACGTGCTTCGATATCGCTCATGGGTTCCCTCTGAGGGTGATGAAAAAAAGGATTTTACCCGCGCTTACAGCCGATATTCGGCGTGCAGGCGCGCTCGAAATGGTGTAGGGCCATCAGGCCATGAACATGCCGCCGTTGACGTGCAGTTCCTGCCCTGTCACGTAGCCCGCCTCGGGGCTGGCGAGGTAGGCCACGGCAGCGGCAATGTCGGCCGGCGCGCCCAGGCGGCCCAGCGGAATCTGGCCGGCCAGCGCCTTCTGCTGCTCCTCGCCCAGCGCGGCGGTCATGTCGGTGGCGATGAAGCCCGGGGCCACGCAGTTGACGGTGACGCCGCGGCTGCCCAGCTCGCGCGCCAGCGCGCGCGTCATGCCCGCCACACCGGCCTTGGCGGCGGCGTAGTTGGCCTGGCCGGGGTTGCCCGAGGCGCCGACCACGCTGGTGATGCTGACGATGCGGCCGTAGCGCTGCTTCATCATGGGGCGCATCACGGCGCGGCTCATGCGGAACACCGCCTTCAGGTTGGTGTCGAGCACGGCGTCCCAGTCCTCGTCCTTCATGCGCATGGCGAGCTGGTCGCGCGTGATGCCGGCGTTGTTGACCAGCACGTGCAGCGCGCCATGTTCCTTGACGATGGCGTCGATCAGGCCCTCGGCCGCCGCGGCGTCGTTGACGTCGAGCGCGGCGCCCCGGCAGCCGGCGTGCGCGGCCAGGGCAGCGCTGATCCTGCCGGCACCCTCTTCCGTGGTCGCCGTGCCGATCACCTTCATGCCTCGCGCGGCCAGCGCCTGCGCAATCGCGGCACCGATGCCGCGCGAGGCGCCGGTGACCAGGGCCACCTGGCCCGCCATGACAGTTTCAGACATTCGATTTCCCTCCAGCTCGTTGTTCAGGCCACCTGCGCCTTGACCTCGGCCAGCGAGGTCGGGTCGTACATCGCCAGCCCCGTCAGGTCGGCGTCGATGCGCTTGGTCATGCCAGCCAGCACCTTGCCGGGGCCGCATTCGACCACGGTGTGCAGGCCCATGGCCTTGATCTTGTGGATGCACTCGACCCAGCGCACCGGCCCGAAAGCCTGGCGGTACAGCGCGTCGCGGATGCGGTCGTGGTCGTCCTCGATGGCGACGTCGATGTTGTTCACCACCGGAATCTTGGGATCGGCGAAGTCCACCGCTTCCAGCGCGCCCTTCAGGCGCTCGGCCGCCGGCTTCATCAGGCTGCTGTGGAACGGCGCCGACACCGGCAGCGGCAGCGCGCGCTTGGCACCCATGCCCTTGAGCACTTCGCAGGCCTTGTCGACCGCGGCCTTGGTGCCGGCGATCACGGTCTGCACCGGGTCGTTGAAGTTGACGGCTTCGACGACTTCAGTGCCATTCTGGCCCATGGCGCCCGTCACTTCTGCGCAACCAGCTATTACTTTTGAAGCATCCAGACCCAGAATCGCGGCCATGGCGCCGGTGCCCACGGGCACCGCCTCCTGCATGGCCTGGGCGCGCAGGCGCACCAGCGGCACGGCCTCGGCCAACGGCAGCGCCTCGGCCGCGACCAGCGCGGAATATTCGCCCAGCGAATGCCCCGCCACCGCGGCCGGCAGCGCCCCGCCTTCGGCCCGCCAGGCGCGCCAACAGGCCACGCCGGCCACCAGCATCACCGGCTGGGTGTTGGTGGTCAGCGCCAGGTCTTCCTTGGGGCCGCCGGCGATCAGCGCGCCGATATCCTCATTGAGCGCGTCGGAGGCTTCGGCGATCGTCTCGCGCACCGCCGGGTGGTCGCCCCAGGCGTCCAGCATGCCCACGGACTGCGAGCCCTGGCCGGGAAATACGAAGGCGATGGGTTTCATGGCTCTCGAACTGAAATATGAACAAAAAGTGGCTTCAACGCTTATGCAGAAAGCGCTGGCAGCTATAAATCAAGAAGC
>JRYL01000542.1_pt1 | contig 20991 bp, 12 predicted proteins | sample 235391 | NCBI WGS metagenome assembly JRYL01 (sample SAMN03074223, study PRJNA261481) | activated sludge metagenome | biome: Wastewater Treatment Plant; feature: Wastewater; material: Activated sludge; isolation source: activated biomass of a wastewater treatment plant treating wastewater from... ...
CGCAGGCTCAAGGGGTGGCGCGACACCTTGTGTATCTGGACGAGCTCATTGTAGCAGCCGCTCGCGGCCGCCACGCTCATGCGGCTGGCGAGCGCCGACAGCACGCCTTCCTGCGCCGGAAAGAAGCGTACCCGGCCGCCAAGGCGCAGCGCGGCGAGATCGCTCACCCAGCGCTGCATCCAGTCGCTGAGTTCGGGGAGGCCGAAACCGGCTGCGCCGGCCTCCTTCGACTTCAACCAGGTTTCCCACTGGCCGGCCAGGCGAAGCACGTCGGCCACCTGAAGCCCCGAGAGGTCGCGCACGAAGCGCGCCAGCAGTTCGCCGCCCCCCGCTGCCGCAAGGCGCTCGGCCGCGAGCGGCATGCCACCGCCGAGCGCCAGCAATGCCCGCGTCTGCGCGTCGGCCCGAGCGCGCCAGTGCGCCAGTTCGTCTTCAGCCGGCCGGGTGAAGTGCCACTGCTGGCAGCGGCTGCGAATGGTCGCCAGCAAGCGACGCGGAGCGGAAGAGACGAGCAGGAACACGCACCCCGCCGGCGGCTCCTCGAGCAGCTTCAGCAAGGCATTGGCGGTGTACAGGTTCATCGCTTCGGCGGGGTCGAGCACCACCACACGACGCGAACCGTGATGCCCGGTGACGCTGAGCGACGCCTGCAGGTCGCGGATCTGCTCGATGACGATCTGCTCCGAGGCGGCCTTGCCGGTGGCCTCGCGCACGGGTGCGTCGGCTTCGCCCTCGGCGCGCTCGGCGGCCAGCTCGGCCGCCGGCACCACCTGCTTGATGGCGCCGATGCCCTGGCCGCAGCCCCAGATGTCCTTCCAGGCCTTGGCGGCACGGGCATCGCCGCTGGCACTGCCGAAGTTCATCTTGCTCGGGTCGCTCTGCGGCAGGTTGTCCGGGTCCATGCCGGCGTTGCGGATGCTGCCCTTGAGGTAGTTGCCCAGGATGCCGGTGTAGAAGTTGCTGTAGACGATGTCGTCGGAATCGCTGTCGCAGATCATCTGCTTGTAGGCATCCACGGCGCGCGCCTCTTCGGTGGCGATGAAGGCCGAGCCGATGTAGGCGAAGTCGGCCCCGCACGCCTGCGCCGCCAGGATGGCGCCGCCCGAGGCGATGGCGCCCGACAGCGCCACCGGGCCGTCGAACCATTCGCGGATTTCCTGCACCATGGCGAACGGGCTCTTGGCGCTGGCGTGGCCGCCGGCGCCGGCCGCCACCGGGATCAGGCCGTCGGCGCCCTTCTCGATGGCCTTGTGCGCGAACACGTTGTTGATGACGTCGTGCAGCACCACGCCGCCCCAGCCATGCACGGCCTGGTTCACGTCCTCGCGCGCGCCCAGGCTGGTGATGACGATGGGCACCTTGTACTTGGCGCACAGTTGCATGTCGTGCTCCAGCCGGTCGTTGCTCTTGTGCACGATCTGGTTGATGGCGAAGGGCGCGGCGGGGTTGTCGGGGTTCGCCTTGTCCCAGGCCGCGAGTGCCTCGGTGATCTCGGCCAGCCATTCATCGAGTTGCGCCGCCGGCCGCGCGTTGAGCGCCGGCATGGAGCCGACCACGCCGGACGTGCACTGCGCGATCACCAGCTTGGGGTTGCTGATGATGAACAGCGGCGAGCCGATGACGGGAAACTTCAGTTGCTGCAGAACCGGGGGCAGGCGCGACATGGTGGCTTTCTCGCGGAGGGGTGGATGCGGGAGAACGGGCAGGTTGCGGCCTGTCCGTCATCTATTTTTCTTGATCGGCAACAAGGCTCAGCAGTGTTGTGGGAGCGGGCTNNCGCTCCCACAACGCTGTCTGAGACTTCTTGATAGTCAAGCTATTTTGATAGCTGCTTGCGCTCGTCCATCAAGGATTTCAGCATCGAATCGACTTGAAAACCAATGGCAGAAGGCGCAAGCAGCTCCTGTTATCGAAGCAAGCGCTCGTTCAAGCGGCGCCGGCTGGCGCTCAGAACGCGTCCATCGGCAGCGCCATCACGCTGTCCGCGCCTTCCACGATGGCGTCGCGCGTGCCGGGGGCGCGGGTCAGGATGTGGTCGGCGTAGAAGCGCGCGGTGGCTATTTTGGCCTTCATGAAGCCGGCATCGTTGCTGCCGCCGGCCAGCGCCTTCTCGGCCACGAGCAGCGCGCGGCCCAGTTGCCAGCCAGCCACCAGGTTGCCGGCCAGCAGCATGTAGGGCACGCTGCCGGCGTAGGCGGCGTTGGGGTCGGCCTTGGCCTGCGCGGCGATGAAGTCGACCACGTCGATGAAGGCCTGGCGCGCGGCTTTCAGGCGGCGGGCGACGGCCTGTGCATCGGCGCTGCCGGCGGCCAGTTCCTTCTCGGTCGCCTCGATCTGCGCCGCAATGGCCTTGGCGGTCTGGCCGCCGTCGCGTGCGGTCTTGCGGCCGACCAGGTCGTTGGCCTGGATGGCGCTGGTGCCTTCGTAGATGGTCAGGATCTTGGCGTCGCGGTAATACTGCGCGGCGCCGGTTTCCTCAATGAAGCCCATGCCGCCGTGCACCTGCACGCCCAGGTCGGTGGCTTCCAGGCTCATCTCGGTGCTGTAGCCCTTGACCAGCGGCACCATGAATTCGTAGAAGGTCTGGTTCTGCTTGCGCACTTCCGCATCGGGGTGGTGGTGCGCGGCGTCGTAGGCGGCAGCGGCCACGCTGGACATGGCGCGGCAGCCTTCGGTGAGGGCGCGCATGGTCATCAGCATGCGGCGCACGTCGGGGTGGTGGATGATGGTGGCGGCGCCCTTCACGCTGCCGTCGACCGGGCGGCTCTGCACGCGCTCCTGCGCGTACTGCACGGCCTTCTGGTAGGCGCGCTCGGCAATGGCGATGCCCTGCACGCCCACGGCGTAGCGCGCGGCGTTCATCATGATGAACATGTATTCGAGGCCACGGTTCTCCTCGCCCACCAGGTAGCCGATGGCGCCGCCGTGGTCGCCGTACTGCAGCACGGCGGTGGGGCTGGCCTTGATGCCCATCTTGTGCTCGATGCTGACGCAGTAGACGTCGTTGCGGTCGCCCAGCGAGCCGTCCTGGTTCACCATGAACTTCGGCACCACGAACAGGCTGATGCCCTTCACGCCCTCGGGCGCGCCCTGCACGCGGGCCAGCACCAGGTGCACGATGTTGTCGGCCATGTCGTGCTCGCCGTAGGTGATGAAGATCTTGGTGCCGAAGACCTTGTAGGTGCCGTCGGGCTGCGGCTCGGCGCGCGAGCGCACGGCGGCCAGGTCGCTGCCGGCCTGCGGCTCGGTCAGGTTCATGGTGCCGGTCCANNAGCTTCTCGAGATAGGTGGCCTTCAGCTCGTCGCCGCCGGCCGTCAGCAGCGCCTCGATGGCGCCGTCGGTCAGCAGCGGGCACAGCGCAAAGCTCAGGTTGGCGGAGTTCAGGATTTCGCCGCAGGCCGAGCCGATGGTCTTGGGCAGGCCCTGGCCGCCGAAATCGGCCGGGTGCTGCAGGCCCTGCCAGCCGCCTTCGGTGTATTGCTTGTAGGCTTCCTTGAAGCCCTTGCTGGTGGTGACGCTGGTGCCCGAATGGCTGGAGGGCGCCTTGTCGGCCTCGAAGTTGAGCGGCGCCACCACCTCCTCGTTGAAGCGCGCGCACTCTTCCAGCACGGCCTGCGCGGTCTCGAGGCCGGCATCCTCGAAGCCGGGCATCTGCGCGACCTGATCGATGCGCGCCAGATGCTCGATGTTGAACAGCATGTCCTTGACGGGGGCCTTGTAGCTCATTGCTCGCTCCTCAAACGGGTTCTTCCGGAAAAAACAAAAGGGCATCGCGCACGATGCCCTTGCAAGACAACAGGTGGCGCCCCGGCCAGCGGGGCGCGCCCCGGATCAAAGGGCCTTGACCAGCTCCGGCACCGCCGTGAACAGATCGGCCTCCAGCCCATAGTCGGCCACACTGAAGATCGGCGCCTCCGGGTCCTTGTTGATCGCCACGATCACCTTGCTGTCCTTCATGCCGGCCAGGTGCTGGATCGCGCCCGAGATGCCCACGGCGATGTACAGCTGCGGCGCGACGATCTTGNNGTCGTTGGGCGCGTAGCCCGCATCCACGGCGGCGCGGCTGGCGCCGATGGCGGCACCCAGCTTGTCGGCCAGCGGGGTCATCACTTCATTGAACTTCTCGGCGCTGCCCAGGGCGCGGCCGCCGGAGACGATGATCTTGGCCGCGGTCAGCTCGGGGCGGTCGCTCTTGGCGATTTCCTGGCCGACGAAGCTGCTCTTGCCGCTGTCGGCGGTGGCGCTGACGGTCTCGACCGCGGCACTGCCGCCCGAGGCGGCAGCGGCGTCGAAGCCGGTGGTGCGCACGGTGATGACCTTGGTGGCGTCGGCGCTCTGCACGGTGGCGATGGCGTTGCCGGCGTAGATCGGGCGCTCGAAGGTGTCGGGGCCGTCGACCTTGATGATGTCGGAGATCTGCGCCACGTCCAGCTTGGCGGCCACCCGCGGGGCGACGTTCTTGCCGCTGGCGGTGGCCGGGAACAGGATGTGGCTGTAGTTTCCGGCCACGGCCAGCACCTGGGCGGCCACGTTCTCGGCCAGGCCGTGGGCGAAGGCTTCGCTGTCGGCGTGCAGCACCTTGGCCACACCGGCGATCTTCGATGCGGCTTCGGCGGCGGCACCGGCGTTGTGGCCGGCGACCAGCACATGCACGTCGCCCCCGCAGGCTGCGGCGGCGGTGACGGTGTTGAGGGTGGCGCCCTTGATGCTGGCGTTGTCGTGTTCGGCGATGACGAGTGCGGTCATGTCTTGTCTACCCTCTTGTTCAGATCACTTTGGCTTCGTTCTTGAGCTTGTCGACCAGCGTGGCCACGTCGGGCACCTTGATGCCGGCGCCGCGCTTGGGCGGCTCGGACACTTTCAGGGTCTTCAGGCGCGGCGTGACGTCGACGCCCAGGTCCTCGGGCTTCATCACGTCGAGCTGCTTCTTCTTGGCCTTCATGATGTTGGGCAGCGTGACGTAGCGCGGCTCGTTCAGGCGCAGGTCGGTGGTGATGACGGCCGGCAGGCCGATGGCGATGGTTTCCAGGCCGCCGTCGACTTCGCGCGTGACCTTGGCCTTGTCGCCTTCGATCTCGACCTTGCTGGCAAACGTCGCTTGCGGCAGGTCGGCCAGCGCGGCCAGCATCTGGCCGGTCTGGTTGGCGTCGTCGTCGATGGCCTGCTTGCCCAGGATGATGAGCTGGGCCTGCTCCTTGTCCTGCACGGCTTTCAGCAGCTTGGCGACGGCCAGGGGCTGCAGCTCTTCGCTGGTCTCGACCAGGATGCCGCGGTCGGCGCCAATGGCCATGGCGGTGCGCAGGGTTTCCTGGCTCTTGGCGTCGCCGCAGGAGACGGCGATGATTTCAGTGACGACACCCTTTTCCTTCAGGCGCACGGCTTCTTCGACGGCGATCTCGTCGAAGGGGTTCATGCTCATCTTGACGTTGGCAATGTCCACGCCGGTCTGGTCGGACTTCACGCGCACTTTGACGTTGTAGTCCACCACGCGCTTGACGGCGACGAGTGCTTTCATATCTGGAAATCTCCTGTGTTGATGTTTGTTCGCGTGCCGGGCGTTGCGCCGGGCCTGAAATCCATTCTAGTTCAGTGCCCGCCGCTGCGGCCCGCCAGCATCGCCCCGGCGACACTGCGCGCCGAATCGCACGACTGTGCTTTTTTGATTATAGGCAGCGTGCTCAACCCGCGGCCTGGCGCCAGGCCGGCGCGCGCTTGTCGATGAAGGCCTGAACGCCTTCCTGCGCCGCGTCGAACATCATGTTGCAGGCCATGGTCTGGCCGGCCAGCTGGTAGGCCGCCTCGATGCCGAGTTCGCGCTGCTGGTAGAACAACTGCTTGCCGGTGGCAATGGCCTCGCGCGGCTTGGCCAGGACGGCACCGACGAGTTCGTCCACCGTGGCGTCGAGCTGTTCGGCCGGCACCACGCGGTTGACCAGGCCGCGCGCCCTGGCCTCGGCGGCGTCGATGAAGCCGCCGGTGAGCAGCATCTCCATGGCCTGCTTGGGCTGCATGTTGCGCACCAGCGGCACGCTGGGGGTGGAGCAGAACAGGCCGACGTCGATGCCGTTGACGCCGAAGCGCGCCGAATCCACGGCCACCGCCAGGTCGCACTGGGCCACCAGCTGGCAGCCGGCCGCCGTGGCCAGGCCCTGCACGCGCGCGATGACGGGCACGGGCAGCTTCAGCAGCGACAGCATCATCTTGCTGCACTGGGCGAACAGGCGCTGGTAGTAGTCGAGCTGCGGGCTGGCCTTCATCTGCTTGAGGTCGTGGCCGGCACAGAAGGCCTTGCCCTCGGCGGCGATGACCAGCACGCGCGCGCCCTCGTCGGCGGCGATCAGGTCAAGCTGGCGCTGCAGCTCGGTCAGCACCGCTTCGCTCAACACGTTGAAGGATTTCGGGGTGTTCAGCGTCAGCCGGTGCACGCCGCGCGCATCGCGCTCGTGGCGCACCGGGGTGTCGACTTCGGCAGCGGCATCGCTCATGTTCAAGGCCTCACGATCACTGTGTTTTCAATAGCTGCCCGCGCACCATCCACGCCGGCTACAGGCCGATCTGGCTTGAAACTCAGACATCTGCCAGCACGCGCAGGTGTGCCTCCACACTGCGCGCCAGGGCCGACAGGTTGTAGCCGCCTTCCAGGCAGCTGACGATGCGGCCCTTGGCAAAGCGCTGCGCCACCGACTTGATGCGGTCGGTCATCCAGGCGTAGTCCTGCTCGGTCAGGCCGAGCTGGCCCATGTCGTCCTCGCGGTGGGCGTCAAAGCCGGCGCTGATGAAGATCATCTCGGGCTGGTGCTCTTCCAGGCGCGGCATCCACATCATCTCGACCAGCTCGCGCACGTCCATGCCCTTGGTGTAGGCGGGCACGGGGCAGTTGACGAGATTGGCGTCGTTCTTCAGCGTGCCGCCCTCGGGGTAGAACGGGTGCTGGAAGAAGCTGCACATCAGGATGCGCTCGTCGCCGGCCACGATGTCCTCGGTGCCGTTGCCGTGGTGCACGTCGAAGTCGATGATGGCCACGCGCTTCATGCCGTGGCGCTCGCAGGCGTACTTGGCTGCCACCGCCACGTTGCTGAAGAAGCAGAAGCCCATGGCCTGGTTGCGCGTGGCGTGGTGACCGGGCGGGCGCGTGGCGCAGAAGGCGTTTTCCAGCTCGCCGGTGACCACCGCGTCCACCGCGTCGATGGCGGCACCGGCCGACAGCAGCGCGGCGCGGTAGGTGTGGCGGTTCATCGAGGTGTCGGGGTCGAGCGAGTAGCGGTCGGGGCCGCCGGCGTCCATTTCCTCGATCAGGATGTCGTTCAGGCCGCGCAGCGCGGCCACGTGGCGCCGGCCGTGCGCCAGCAGCAATTCGCCCATGGCGGCGGGCGTGGCCTCGCGCCGGTCGAGTGCATCGCTGACGCCGGTGATCAGCAGCCGGTCTTCGATGGCGTCAAGCCGCTCAGGGCATTCGGGGTGCCCTGCACCCATTTCATGCTTGCGGCAATCGGGATGTGTGAAATACCCGGTTTTACCCACGATGGTCTCCTCTTTTCACGATACGGCATGGAATATCCGTTACCTTACTTGCATGGACGTGACACGAAAAATCCAGACCATTCTGGATCAGCTTAACACGGTGATGGTCGGCAAGCCGGGCCAGGTGCAGGATGGCGTGGCCTGCCTGCTGGCGGGTGGGCACCTGCTGATCGAGGACGTGCCGGGCGTCGGCAAGACCACGCTGGCGCACGCGCTGGCGCGCACCTTCGGGCTGCAGTTCTCGCGCGTGCAGTTCACGGCCGACCTGATGCCGAGCGACCTGTCGGGCGTGTCGGTGTACGACCGCGGGCAGGAGCGCTTCGTGTTCCACCCCGGCCCGGTGTTCGCGCAGGTGCTGCTGGCCGACGAGATCAACCGCGCCAGCCCCAAGACGCAGTCGGCGCTGCTGGAGGCGATGGAAGAAAAGCAGGTCAGCGTGGAGGGCGAGACGCGCGCCCTGCCCTGGCCGTTCTTCGTCATCGCCACGCAGAACCCGCACGACCAGTTGGGCACCTATGCGTTGCCCGAGTCGCAGTTGGATCGCTTCCTGATGCGCATCAGCCTGGGCTACCCCGAGCGCGCGGCCGAGCGCGAGCTGCTGGCCGGCCACGGCCGCCGCGACATGCTGGAGACGCTGCCCGCGCTGCTGAACGCCCAGGAACTGGCGGCGCTGCAGCAGGCCGTGGGCCGCGTGCACGTGGCCGAGCCACTGCTGGACTACGTGCAGGACCTGATCGCCGCCACGCGCAACGGGCGCTGGTTTTTGCAGGGGCTGTCGCCACGCGCCGGCATCGCGCTGATGCGCGCGGCGCGCGCGCAGGCGTTGATCGCCGGGCGCGACTATGTGGCGCCGGACGACGTGCAGGCCATCCTGCCGCAGTGCGTGGCGCACCGCATGGTGCCCGTCAGCGATGCCGGGCGCGGCGCGGTGGAGCAGGTGCGCGCCATGATCGACGCGGTACCGCTGCCCTGATGCTTTTATTTTGATAGTGGGTTGCGCCCGCCACGCCTTTGTTTCAAGCCAAAAAAATCTGAAACCAAGCAATGACGGGCGCGAGCAGCTATCGTTATTGAACCAACCTCGCCCGCATTGAACCTCGGCGTCCGGCGCCGACTCCATCCTTGCCATGAGCACCGCCCCCACCGCCGCCCTGCCCTGGTGGGCCCTGCGCGCCCGCACGAGGGCGCGCGTGCGCCAGTGGTGGCACAGCCGCCTGCCGCTGGGCGACAGCCTGCTGCTGACGCAGCGCAACGTCTACATCCTGCCCACCCGCGCGGGCTGGATGCTGGCCATCACGCTGATCGTGCTGCTGATCGGCAGCATCAACTACCAGCTCAACCTGGGCTACCTGCTCACCTTTCTGTTGGCGGGCAGCGCGGCGGCCGGCATGGTGGTGTGCCACAACACGCTACGCGGCCTGCGGCTGCACCTGCTGCCGCCGCAGCCGCTGTTTGCCGGCGGGCTGGCCACGCTGGACGTGAAGCTGGTCAACACCCGCCGCACACCGCGCCATGCCATCGCCTTGGCGCTGCTGGATACCGACCACTGGTCGTGGGCCGACGTGCCGGCGCAGGGCGAGGCCACGGTGCAGGTCAGCTTCAAGCCCGCGCGGCGCGGCCTGCACCGCGTGCCCACGCTGACGGCCGAAACGCGCTTTCCGCTCGGCACCTTCCGCGTCTGGACGGTGTGGCGTCCGGCGGCGCAGGTGCTGGTGTGGCCGGCACCTGAGCCCATGCCGCCCGCGCTGCCGCCGGGCGAGCCGCGCTCCGGCGCGGGCCTGGCCGGCGGCGCGCGCGCCTCGGGCGAGTTCGACGGCGTGCGGGCCTACCAGCGCGGCGACTCGATGAGGCTGATCGTGTGGAAGAAGTTCGCCAAGTCGGATGAACTGGTCAGCCGCGACACGCTGCACATGCAGCGGCAGGAGTTGTGGCTGGACTTCGCCCGCATCGGCGGGCTGGACGTGGAAGGCCGCCTGTCGCGCCTGGCCGCCTGGGTGCTGATGGCCGACGAGCAAGGGCTGGACTACGGCCTGCGCCTGCCGGGCGTCGAGATCAAGCCCGCCAGCGGCCCGGCGCAGCGGCTGCGCTGCCTGGAGGCGCTGGCGACAGCATGACTTCCCCCCTGAGTCGCTTCGCGCCTTCCCCCAAGGGACACCGCCAGTGGCCGGGCCAAGCCCGCTCCACGGCGGTCGCTGGCATGGCCTGCTCCGCGGCCCTTTGTGTGCAGCACAGTGAAACGGCGTTTGTATCGGAGCTGTCTGCATGAAGCTGCTCGACCCCTTCCGCCACCTGCCGCGCGAGACGCGCGACACGCTGTTCCTGCTGGCCGTGGTGGCCTGGGTGATCCTGCCGCAGGTGGCGCACCTGCCGGTGTGGGCCAGCGTGCTGGCCGCGGCGGTGCTGGTGTGGCGCGGCTGGCTGGCGCTGCAGGGCCGTCCGCTGCCGGGGCGCTGGTGGCTGGTGGCGCTGCTGCTGGTCACGCTGGCCGCCACCTGGGCCACGCACCGCACACTGCTGGGGCGCGATGCCGGCGTGACGCTGGTGGTGATGCTGCTGACGCTGAAGACCATGGAGCTGCGCGCGCGGCGCGACGCGCTGGTCATCTTCTTCCTCGGCTTCTTCGCCATGCTGACCAACTTCTTCTACTCGCAGTCGCTGCCGGTGGCGGCGGCCATGCTGGTGGCGCTGCTGGGGCTGCTGACGGCGCTGGTCAACGCCCACCGGCCGGTGGGCCAGCCCAGCCTACGTGAATCGGCGGGGGTGGCGCTGCGCATGGCGCTGGCCGGCGCGCCGGTGATGATCGCGCTGTTCGTGTTTTTCCCGCGCTTTGCGCCGCTGTGGGGCATTCCCAGCGATGCGCTCACCGGGCGCAGCGGCCTGTCGTCGAGCATGCAGGTGGGCAACGTGGCCGAGCTGGCGCTGGACGAAGGCATCGCCATGCGCATCAAGTTCGACGGCGCGCCACCGCCGCAGCGCGAGCTGTACTTTCGCGGCCCGGTGCTGACGCGCTTCGACGGCCGCAACTGGACCTCGCGCGGCGGCGGCGACGGCTTCGATGCCGCCGTGGCCCCCGGCCCGGCCGACCTGCAGGTGAGCGGCGAGCCGATCCGCTACGAAGTCACGCTGGAGCCCAGCAACCGCCCCTGGCTGCTGACGCTGGACGTGGCCGGCACGCCGCCGCAGCTGCCGCCCAACCGCCACGCCCGCATGACGGCCGACATGCAGTGGCTGGCCTACCGCCCCATCACCGACCTGCTGCGCTACCGCGCCGAAAGCCACCCGCAGTTCCGCTACGGCCTCACGGGCTGGGACAAGCGCCCCCGGCGCGATTTCTCGCCCGATCTTCAGCTCCCGCCCGGCTTCAACCCGCGCACGCTGGCGCTGGCCGAGGAGCTGCGCCAGTCCACCGGCGGCGACCCCGACGCCCTGGTGCGCGCCGCGCTGGAGCGGCTGCGCACCGGCGGCTACACCTACACGCTGGAGCCCGGCGTGGTCGGCCAGCACACGGCGGACGAGTTCTGGTTCGACACCAAGGCGGGCTTCTGCGAGCACATCAGCTCCGCCTTCGTGGTGCTGCTGCGCGCCGCCGGCGTGCCGGCGCGCATCGTCACGGGCTTCCAGGGCGGCGAGGTGAACCCCGTGGACCGCTACTGGACCGTGCGCAACGCCGACGCCCACGCCTGGACGGAAGTCTGGTTTGCCGACCGGGGCTGGGTGCGCATCGACCCGACCGGCTCCGTCATGCCCGGCCGCATCGGCCAGTACCAGCGCCTGCGCGCGCCCGACGGCGTGGTGGCCGGCGCCATCGGCACCCTCAGCCCCACGCTGCTGGCCCAGTTGCGCGCCGGCTGGGAGGCCGTGAACAACCACTGGAACCAGTGGGTGCTGAACTACACCCAAAGCCGCCAGTTCGACCTGCTCAAGAGCCTGGGCTTCGAAAGCCCGAGCTGGCAGGACCTGGCCCGCATCATTGCCGGCCTGCTGGCGGCCGCGGCGCTGGGCGGCTTTGCCTGGGCGCGCTGGGAACGCAGCCAGCACGACCCCTGGCTGCGCCTGCTGGCGCGCGCGCGCCGCCGCCTGGGCGAGGCCGGCATCGACACCCCGCCGCAGGCGCCGCCGCGCGCCCTGGTGCAGCCGGTGGCCCAAAGCACGCTGCCGCCCGAACTGCGCCAGCAACTGACCGACTGGCTGCTGGCGCTGGAACGCCTGCGCTACGCGCCGGCCACGGCGGGCAGCGCCAGCCTCGCTACACTGCAACGCGAATTTCAACGCATGGCCTGGCCACGCCAGCGCTAGACCCCCCGCATGTTCACCCGCACCGAATTGCTCAACCGCCGCCACCTGCTTGCTACGCTTTGTGCAGCTGCCGGCGCCGTATCCACGCCGTCCATCGCCCAGAATCGCGCCCGGCGCGCACGCAGCGAACCGGCCCCCGAGACCTACTACGCCGAGCGTGCCGACGCCATGCGCTTTGCCGACGACATGGCCGCGCGGCGCGGCCTGCCCGCCGATTGGGTGCGCGGCATGATCGGCCAGGCCGTGTTTTTGCCCAACGTGCCGCGCCTGATGCTGCCGCCGCCGCGCGGCACGGCCAAGAACTGGCGCGTGTACCGCAGCCGCTTCATCGACCCGGTGCGCATCCGCGCCGGCGTGCGCTTCTGGGAGCGCAACCGCGCCACACTGGCGCGCGCCGAAAGCCAGTTCGGCGTGCCGCCCGAGATCGTCGTCGGCATCGTCGGCGTGGAGACGATCTACGGCCAGGTCATGGGCAACTTCCGCGTCATCGACGCGCTGGCCACGCTGACTTTCGACTTCCCGCCCCAGCACCCACGCGCGCAGGCGCGCCAGGCCTTCTTCCAGGACGAGCTGGAGCAGTTCCTGTCGCTCGCCCAGCGCACCGGCATGGACCCGCTCAGCCCCCTGGGCAGCTACGCCGGCGCCATGGGCATGCCGCAGTTCATGCCGTCGAGCTGGGTCAGGTACGCCATCGACTACGACGGCGATGGCCGCATCGACCTGTGGAACAGCGAGACCGACGTCATCGGCTCGGTCGCCAACTACTTCGTCGGCCACGGCTGGCAGCCCGGCCTGCGCACGCACTACCCGGTGCGGCTGGCGCCCGAGGCGCAGATGGACACCCTGCTGGCGCCCGACATCCTGCCCTCCTTCAGCGCCGACAGCTTTGCCGCCAAGGGCGCGCTGGCCATGGACGGCGGCCTGTCGCACCCCGGCAAGTTCGCGCTGATCGAGCTGCAGAACGGCGACCCCGCACGCCCCGGCAACGAGCCCGAGTACGTGGCCGGCACCGAGAACTTCTACGTCATCACGCGCTACAACTGGAGCAGCTACTACGCCATGTCGGTGATCGACCTGGGGCAGGAGGTGATGCTGGCGATGCGGGGCTGAACTTCAAGAACGATAGCTGCGTGCGCACGCCCAGAAAGGATTTCAGATCAATTTCTTCTGAAATCAATATGCAGCAAGCGCAACCAGCTATCAAACAAGGAGTAGCCGGCCAACGCTGCGGAAACGCGCCTTACCCCAACGAAGGCACCAGGAAATCGCGGCTGATGTGCGCGCCCAGCTGGTTCACGCGGTCGAGGAACTGCGTCAGAAAGGCGTGCAGCCCGGTCGCCAGGATTTCGTCGATGTGGCCGTAGCGCAGGTCCGAGCGCAGGCGGCCGGCGTGGCGCATGGTTTCGCCCTGCGGCTCGGCGCCGACCAGGCGCAGGTTGTCCATCACGGCACTCATGCAGTGGTGCAGCGAGCGCGGCATGGCCTCGCGCAGCATCAGCAGTTCGGCCACGCGCTCGGGCACGATGACGTCGCGGTACACGCGGCGGTAGATCTCGAACGCGCTGACGCTGCGCAGGATGGCCGACCAGTGGTAGAAGTCGTACTCCAGATCGCGCTCGCTGGCGCTGCCCAAGAACTCGCTCTCTACGGCGTGGAATTTCACATCGAGCAGGCGCGCGGTGTTGTCGGCGCGCTCTAAAAAGGTGCCCATGCGCAGGAAGTGAAAGGCTTCGTCTTGCAGCATGGTGCCCAGGGTGACACCGCGCGAGAGGTGCGAGCGGAACTTGACCCATTCGAAGAACTCGGCCGGGTCTTCCTCGAAATCGCCACTGCGCGCGAGGCGGCTCATCTCCAGCCAGGTCTGGTTGAGCGTTTCCCACACCGCGGTCGTCAGCGTGCCGCGCACGGCGCGGGCGTTTTCGCGCGCGGCTTTCAGGCAGGCGAGGATGGACGAGGGGTTTTCTTCATCCAGCACCATGAAGCGCATCACGCCGCGCGGCGACACCTCGCCCTGGCGCTCGGTGTAGGCCGGCAGCAGCTCTGAAAGCGAGAGCACGCCGAGCCAGCCGTACTGCGACACGGCCGCCGATTGCGGCAGCAGCGAGGTTTCGTGATGCACATTGAGCATGCGCGCGGTGTTCTCGGCCCGCTCGGTATAGCGGGACATCCAGAAGAGGTGGTCGGCGGTACGGGAAAGCATTTTTTGGTTCCACGTTGAGCGTTGAGCGTGAAAACGCTAACGGCGCGGGCTAGAAGGACTGGCGCTGAACGCCAAACGCCGAACGCTGGACCTGTCCTGACGTCGGGCGCTGAATCTGTTCCAGCACCGAACGGCGGGCGCCCGAGGCCGAACTTTCTTCCAGCACCCAGGTGTCCTTGGTGCCGCCGCCCTGCGATGAGTTGACGACCAGCGAGCCTTCCTTCAGCGCCACGCGCGTCAGGCCGCCGGGCACCATCTGCACCGTCTTGCCCGACAGCACGAAGGGCCGCAGGTCGATATGGCGCGGCGCCACGCCGCTTTCCACATAAGTCGGGCAGCTCGACAGGCTGAGCGTGGGCTGGGCGATGTAGCCGTCGGGCCGGGCCTGCACGGCGCGGCGGAATTCGGCGATCTCGGCCGCGCTGGCGGCCGGGCCCACCAGCATGCCGTAGCCACCGGCGCCGTGCACCTCTTTCACCACCAGCTCGTGCATGTTGGCCATGACGTACTTCAGGTCGTCGGCGTCGCGGCACATGTAGGTGGGCACGTTGTGCAGGATCGGCTGCTCGCCCAGGTAGAACTCGATCATCTTCGGCACGTAGGGGTAGATCGACTTGTCGTCGGCCACGCCGGTGCCAATGGCGTTGCAGATGGTCACGTGGCCGGCGCGGTAGGCGTCCATCAAGCCGGCGCAGCCCAGCGTCGAATCGGGGCGGAACACCCGCGGGTCGATGAAGTCGTCGTCGATGCGGCGGTAGATCACGTCCACGCGCTGCGGGCCGGCGGTGGTGCGCATGTAGACGAAGCCATCCTTCACGAACAGGTCCTGCCCTTCCACCAGTTCCACACCCATCTGCTGCGCCAGGAAGGCGTGCTCGAAGTAGGCGCTGTTGTACATGCCGGGCGTCAGCACCACCACCGTGGGGTTGGCGGTGGCGGCGGGGCTGCTGTCGCGCAGGGTTTCCAGCAGCAGGTCGGGGTAGTGCGCCACGGGCGCCACGCGGTACTGGCTGAACAGGCCGGGAAACAGCCGCATCATCATCTTGCGGTCTTCCAGCATGTAGCTCACGCCGCTGGGCACGCGCAGGTTGTCCTCCAGCACGTAGTACTGGCCGCGCCCGCCCTCGCTGCCGGCGCGCACGATGTCGACCCCGGCGATGTGCGAATAGATCTGGTTGGGCACCGCCACGCCCTGCATCACGGCGCGGTACTGGCTGTTGCGCAGCACCTGCTCGGCCGAGATCAGGCCGGCCTTCAGGATCTCCTGCCCGTGGTAGACGTCATGGACGAAGCGGTTGAGCGCCGTCACGCGCTGCACCAGGCCGCGCTCCAACATGGCCCATTCGTCGGCCGGGATGATGCGCGGGATGAGGTCGAACGGAATCAGCCGCTCGGTGCCGGCGCCGTCCTCGTCCTTGGCGCCGTAGACGGCGAAGGTGATGCCGACGCGGCGGAAGATCATCTCGGCCTCGTCGCGGCGCGCGCGCATGGCGTCGTGGCTTTGCGCGCGCAGCCAGCCGGCATAGGCCTGGTAGTGCGGGCGGATGGGGCGGCCAGCCTCGTCGCCATGCCCAGCGGTCCCGGCCTCCGCCAGGGTTTCATACATCTCATCGAACGGGTGCATGACCACGACCTCCAATCCAGTCCCAACCGATCAAGGATAGCAAGGCGCGGGCCAGCGCGGCGTCAGCGCCCGCCGATGGGCGGCATCGGTTCGTGGTGCCAGTAGCGCCGGGCTTCGTCGCGCTGGCAGCGCACCACGTCGGGGCGCCCGCTGTGCCAGCGCATGGCACCACAACGGGGCGAATCGACCACCCGCGCCCCGCGCTCGGCATAGCGCGCCAGCACCGCCGGCGCCGGGTGGCCGAAGCGGTTGCGGTAGCCCGACTGCACCAGCGCCCAGCGCGGCTGCACGGCGTCGATGAACGGCGCCGACGACGAGGTGCGGCTGCCATGGTGCGGCACCAGCAGCACGTCGGCGCGCAGGTCGTCGTGGCGGGCCGCCAGCCGCAGCTCCTGCGCGGTCTCGATGTCGCCCACCAGCAGCGCCACCCGCGCGCCGGCGCGCACGCGCAGCACGCAGCTCAGCGCGTTGGACTTGGCTGCGGTGGCGTAGTCGGCGGCGTCGGGGTGCAGCACGCTGAACTCGACGCCGTCCCACGTCCATTGCTGCCCGGCCTGGCAGCGCATGGCAGGGCGCGTGCCCTGCAGCTCGTGGTCGTCCTCGATGGAAGACAGCACGCTGGCCCCCGGCTGCGTGGCCAGGATGGCGCGGGCGCCGCCGACGTGGTCGCTGTCGCGGTGGCTCAGCAGCAGCATGTCCACCCGCTCGCCGAAAGCGCGCAGCAGCGGCACCAGCACACGGTGGCCGGCATCGCTCTCCAGCGAATAGCGCGGGCCGGCGTCGTACAGCAGCGTGTGGCCGGCGGTGCGCACGACGACGGCGCTGCCCTGCCCCACGTCGGCGGCCAGCAGCTCGAACTGGCCCGCGGGCGGGCGCGCCGGCTGCCACAGCAGCAGCGGCAGCAGCAGGGGCACGCCGGCCAGACGCCAGGGCCACGGCCAGCGCAGCGCCAGCAGCACACCGCCGGCCACGGCGGCCACGCCCGGCAGCAGCGGCGCCGCCGCCATCTGCACGCTGGCCCACGGCCACGCGGCCAGGGCCTGCAGCACCCAGGCCAGCGGCGCCAGCGCCCAGCCCGCGGCTTGCCACAGCGGGGCCCACAGCACCCCCGCCAGCGCCAGCGGCGTGACCAGCAGCGTCACCCACGGAATCGCCAGCAGGTTGGCCAGCAGGCCCACCACCGAGGCCTGCCCGAACAGGATCAGCGACAGCGGCGTGAGCGCCAGTGTGACCACCCATTGCTCGCGCAGAAGTTTGATGAAAAATTGGCCTCCAGCGCCCGCCCCACGGGCGCCAGAAGCTCTTGAATCAGTAGCAAACAGGATCGCCACCGCGACGAAGCTGAGCCAGAACCCGGCCTGCAGCAGCGCCCACGGGTCCGCCGCCAGCACCACGGCGCAGGCCAGCAGCCAGGTCAGCCACCAGGGCCAGCGCAGGCCCGACAGCCGCAGCCCCGCGAAGGTTGCCAGCATCAGCACCGTGCGCTGCGCCGGCACGCCCCAGCCGCTGAACAGCGCGTAGCCCGCCGCCAGCGCCACGCCGCCGACCAGCGCCGCCGTGGGCGCCGGCAGCCACAGGCAGGGGTTCCAGCGCGCGCTGCCGGCCCAGCGCCCCAGCCGCCGCCACAACGCCCCCACCAGCGCCACCGCCAGCCACGAGAACATGGTGATGTGCAGGCCGGAGATGCTCATCAGGTGCGCCACGCCGGTGGCGCGGAACACGTCCCAGTCGGCGCGCTCGATCACGTTCTGGTCGCCCGTCACCAGCGCCGCCACGATGCCGGCAAAGCGCCGCGCGTCGGCGTCTTGCGCGTTGGCACCGCCCAGGATGCGGTCGCGCACCGACTGGCGCCAGCGCTCGACCGACCAGCCGCCCACCGCCAGCCGGCGCGGCGGCGTATCGCGCGGGCCGGTGCGCACGTAGCCGGTGGCGCGCAGGCCCTGCTCCCACAGCCACAGCTCGTAGTCGAAGCCGTGCGGGTTCTGGTTGCCGTGCGGCACCTTCAGCCGCGCCGTGAGCTGCCAGCGGTCGCCCGCGCACAGGTCGGCGGCCAGCGGCCGGGCGGCATCGGTTTCGTCGGCCGTGCTGACGGAGCCGTACCAGGCCAGCTGCACCCGCGGCGGCAGGCGCACCGCGGCGCCGTCGAGCCGCGCCTCGTCGACGTCGAAGCGAAAGCGCCAGCCCACCGCGCTGCGCTGCGGCATGCGGGCGATGGTGCCCACCAGCACCACGTCACGCCCCTCCAGCGCCGGCGCCAACTGCTGCGCCAGCCGGTGCTGCGCGCGCCCGCCGGTGACGGCGAACGCGGCCAGCGCCGCCGCCAGCAGCCACAGCAACGCCGCGCCAGCCACCGGGCGGCGCGACCGATGCCACAGCGCCAGCACCACCACGGCGCCAGCGGCCATCGCCAGCGCCAGGTAGCGCCCGGCCGGCCACAGCGCGCCCTGCTGCAACTGCAGCGCCGTGCCCAGCACCCAGCCCGCCAGCGCCGCCGCCAGCGCCTGCCCGCGCCAGCGCAGGGTCGCTGCCCCGGTGCTGCCTTCATGCACGTCGAACGCCATCGTTCACTATTATTTCAGGAGCTGTCAGCGATTTCTGCAAGCGCTCTGGAAGCCTATTTCGTTCTGATAATGATTCGGGGCGATGGCCTACCCGCCGCTGGCCTGCCGCTTGCTAGGATGGTTTGTAACCCACGCCAAGGCAGAGCCCGGATGTCCATCCACGCCGCACTTCACCACGTCACCCACTACCGCTACGACCGCCCGGTCAACTGGCCCCGCAGGTCGTGCGCCTGCGCCCGGCCCCGCACTGCCGCACGCCGATCATCGCCTATTCGCTCAAGGTCGAGCCCGCCCAGCACTTCATCAACTGGCAGCAGGATCCGTTCGCCAACTGGCAGGCGCGGCTGGTGTTTCCCGACAAGACCACCGAGTTCAAGGTCACGGTCGACCTGGTGGCCGAGATGGCGGTGTACAACCCGTTCGACTTCTTCCTCGAGCCGGCCGCCGAGCAGTTCCCGTTCGACTACGACCCGCTATTGAAAGAAGAGCTGGCACCGTACCTGGCGCGGGCGCCACAGGGCGATCTGTTCAACCACTACGTGGCCGGCATCGACCGCAGCCCGCAGCGCACCATCGACTTCCTGGTCGGGCTCAACCAGCGCCTGCAGCACGACATTGGCTACCTGATCCGTCTGGAGCCCGGCGTGCAGACGCCCGAGCAGACGTTGCACAAGGCCAGCGGCTCGTGCCGCGACTCGGGCTGGCTGCTGGTGCAGCTGCTGCGCCATTGCGGGCTGGCGGCGCGCTTCGTGTCGGGCTACTTGATCCAGTTGAAGGCCGACCAGAAATCGCTCGACGGCCCCAGCGGCACCGAGGTCGACTTCACCGACCTGCACGCCTGGGCCGAGGTCTACCTGCCCGGCGCCGGCTGGGTCGGGCTCGATCCCACGTCGGGCCTGCTTGCGGGCGAAGGCCACATCCCGCTGGCCTGCACGCCGCAGCCCTCGGGCGCGGCGCCCATCGAGGGGCTGGTGGACGACGCACGGGTGGAGTTCCGCCACGACATGGCGGTCACCCGCATCCACGAATCGCCGCGCGTCACCCTGCCCTACAGCGACGCGCAATGGGCCGACATCCTGCAGCTGGGCGACGCGGTGGACCTGCAGCTGCAGGCCGACGACGTGCGCCTGACCATGGGGGGCGAGCCCACCTTCGTCGGCATCGACGACCGCGACGGGCCGGAGTGGAACACCGCCGCGCTGGGCCCCACCAAGCGCGTGTTCGCGCTCGACCTGCTGCACCGCCTGAAGGCGCGCTACGGCCCCAACGGCCTGCTGCACCTGGGCCAGGGCAAGTGGTACCCCGGCGAGCAGTTGCCGCGCTGGGCGCTCAGCCTGTTCTGGCGCCCCGACGGCCAGCCGCTGTGGCGCAACCCCGCGCTGCAGGCCGACGAGCGCCAGCCGCAGCAGGCCCGGCCCGAGGACGCCGAGCGCTTCATCCGCGCGCTCGCAGAACGGCTGGGCGTGGGCACGGCCACCATCGCGCCCGCCTACGAAGACGCCTGGCACTACATCGCCGCCGAGCGTCGCCTGCCGATCAACGTCGACCCGTTCGACAGCCGCCTGGCCGACGAGGCCGAGCGCGCGCGCCTGCGCCGCGTGTTCACGCAGGGGCTGGACAAGGTGGTCGGCTGGCTGCTGCCGCTGCGCAGCACGTCCGAGCTGGCGCACGCGCCGGATCGGCCGGCCCAGCCCGCCGGGGCCGAACGCCCGCGCTGGCTCACCAGCCGCTGGTGGTTCCGCGACAACCGGCTGGTGCTGGTGCCGGGCGATTCGCCCATGGGCTTCAGGCTGCCGCTGAACAGCCTGCCCTGGGTGGCCGATGAGGACCTGCCCAAGGCCTTCCCCAAGGACCCGTATGCCGACGATGCCGACAATGACGCGCTGGCCGCTGCCGACGACGAGCCTTCGGGGGCGCACGATCCCGAGGACCGCGAACCGCGCCGCCACGAGTCGGCCCGCTGGGTGCCGCGCACCGCGCTGTGCGTGGAAGTGCGCGACCCGGTGCGTTCGCACACCGCCGATGCCGAACTGCCCGAGATCGAAGGCGACGACGAGGCCGCCGACGCCAAACGCGCCGCGCGCAGCGCGCACCAGGCGGCGGTCGAGAAGTACGCGCTGAAGCCCGGCCAGTCGAGCATCGTCTACATCTTCATGCCGCCGCTGGACGAGGTGGACGACTACCTGGCACTGGTCACCGCCATCGAGGCCACGGCCGAGCAGCTGCAGCTACCGGTGGTGCTGGAGGGCTACCCGCCGCCGCGCGACAAGCGCCTGAAGATGCTGCAGATCACGCCCGACCCCGGCGTGATCGAAGCCAACATCCAGCCCGTGCACCACTGGCGCGAGCTGGTGGACAACACCGAGTTCCTCTACCAGTCGGCGTTCGAATCGCGCCTGTCGGCCGAGAAGTTCATGGTCGACGGCCGCCACACCGGCACCGGCGGCGGCAACCACTTCGTGCTGGGCGGCGCCACGCCGGCCGACAGCCCGTTCCTGCGCCGGCCCGATCTGCTGGCCAGCCTGCTGCTCTACTGGCACAACCATCCGTCGCTCTCGTACCTGTTCAGCGGCCTGTTCATCGGCCCCACCAGCCAGGCGCCGCGCGTGGACGAGGCGCGCAACGACCAGCTCTACGAGCTGGAAATCGCGCTGCAGGAAATCCACCGGGCAAGTGAGGAACAGGGTGACGCGATGCCACCGTGGCTGGTGGACCGCACGCTGCGAAACATCCTGATCGACGTCACCGGCAACACGCACCGCAGCGAGTTCTGCATCGACAAGCTGTA
>JRYL01000290.1_pt1 | contig 20954 bp, 20 predicted proteins | sample 235391 | NCBI WGS metagenome assembly JRYL01 (sample SAMN03074223, study PRJNA261481) | activated sludge metagenome | biome: Wastewater Treatment Plant; feature: Wastewater; material: Activated sludge; isolation source: activated biomass of a wastewater treatment plant treating wastewater from... ...
CGCCGCCGTGCAGGCCGCCGCCCAGCGCGCCGCCACCCCGGTCACGCGCATCGGCCGCATCGAGGCCGAACCCGGCCTGCGCCTGATCGACGCCGACGGCCACGCCACCCCGCTGGCCGCCCGCGCCTTCGACCACTTCGCCTGATCTGCGCGCCGCCATGCCCAGCTGTGCCGCCCGCCTGCTGCAGTTGCTCGAACGCCTGCACGCGCACCGCCAGCCCGTGCCCGGCGCCGCGCTCGCTGCCGAACTGGGCATCAGCCTGCGCACCCTGTACCGCGATGTATCCACGCTGCGCGAACAGGGCGCGCGCATCGACGGCGACCCGGGCGTCGGCTACCTGCTGCGCCCCGGCTTCACGCTGCCGCCGCTGATGTTCAGCGAGGACGAGCTCGAAGCCCTGATCCTCGGCGCGCGCTGGGTGGCCAACCACGCCGCCGACCCCGAACTGGCGCAGGCCGCCCACGGCGTGATGAACCGCATCGGCAACGTGCTGCCACCCGCGCTGCGCCTGGCGGTGGAAACCAGCGGCCTGTTCGTGCCGCCACCGCACGACTGCTACCGGCCCGCCCCCGCGCCGTGGCTGCCAACACTGCGCCGCGCCATCCGCGACGAGCACGTGCTGCAGCTCGACTACCGCGACGAGGCAGGCCACGTGACGCAGCGCCGCATCTGGCCCTTCGCCATGGCCTTCTTCGACCACGCCCGCCTCATCGCCGCCTGGTGCGAGCTGCGGCAGGACTTCCGCCACTTCCGCGCCGACCGCGTCGTCACGCTGGCAGACACCGGCCAGCGCTACCCCGAACGGCGGCACACGCTGACCCAGCGTTGGCGCGCGCTGACGGATTACACGCTGCAACGCTGAAGTCACGCTGCTGCCAGAAACTGACAGCAGCGCCTGCCACCATGGGCGCACCTTCCATCCACCAGGAGCGCCCCATGTCCAGCCCCGCCTCAGCCCTGTCGCACGTCTCTCTCGGCACCAACCGCTTCGAGAAGGCTGTGGCCTTCTACGACGCCGTGCTCGCCACCTTGGGCATTCAGCGCGTGCTGGACCTGACCGAGCACCAGGCCATGGCCTACGGCCGCGCCTTCCCCGAGTTCTGGATCCAGCGCCCGCACGACGGCGGCGCGGCGCAGACCGCCAACGGCGTGCACGTCGCCTTCCTGGCCGAGAGCACGGCGCAGGTCCACGCCTTCCACGCCGCCGCCCTGGCCCACGGCGCGCGCTGCGACGGCCCGCCCGGCCCGCGCCCGCACTACGGCGCCGAGTACCACGGCTGCTTCGTGCGCGACCTGGACGGTCACAAGATCGAGGCGATGTTCTGGAACCCCGATGTCTGAAACGCCTGCGCCAAGCACCATGCCCGCCTTTACCCACACCGATGGCCACCACTTGAGTGTGGATGGCGCCCGCCTGTATCACGAAGCCATCGGCCCCGCCGACGGCCCCGCGCTGCTGATGCTGCACGGCGGACTGGGCAGCATGACCGACCTGAACCCCATCGCCGAGCGCCTCGCCGGCCGTTGGCGCCTGATCGGTATCGACCTGCGCGGCCACGGCCGCTCCACGCTGGGCAACACGCCTTTGACCTACGCCCGGCACGAAGCCGACGTGCGCGCCGTACTGGACGCACTGGGCATCACGCGCTGCGCCATGTTCGGCTTCAGCGATGGCGGCGTCGTGGCCTACCGGCTGGCCGCATCCATGCCCGAGCGCGCGACGCACCTGGCTACGCTGGGCGCGCAATGGCGCTTGAACGAGGACGATCCAGCCATCGACATGCTGCGCGGCATGACCCCCGATCTCTGGCGCGATATCGACGCCGAGGCCGTGGCGGACGACCAGCGCCTCAACCCCGAGCCGGACGTGGATCGGCTGGTCGCCACCGCCGTCGCCTGCTGGACCGACCTGGGCTCCAGCGGCTACCCCTTTGACGCCGTGCGCCGCATCACCGCGCCCACCCTGATCGCGCGCGGCGACCGCGACGAACTGTTCTCGCTCGACGAAGCCGTGGCCCTGCGCAACGCGCTGCCCAACGCCGGTTTGCTCAACATCCCCTGGGCCGATCACGACGCCCACCGCAGCGCACCGGATGTGCTGATCGCGGCCCTCGCCCCCTTTCTGGCCTGCACGCAACCCTGATCCGTACCACCACCCGTCCTGCCGTGAAACCCTTCACCGGATGAACCCTTGCCCACACCACCGCTTCATTGCCAGGAGACCCCCATGACCGCCCCCATCACCTTCTACACCCACCCCATGTCCCGCGCGCGCACCGCGCGCTGGATGCTGGAGGAAACCGGCCTGCCCTACGACAGCGTGCAGCTCGACTACGGCACCAGCATGAAGGCGCCCGAATACCGCGCCATCAATCCCATGGGCAAGGTGCCTGCCATCAAGCACGGCGACGTGGTCGTGACGGAAGTCGCCGCCATCGTGATGTACCTGGCCGACCTGGTGCCCGAGAAGCACCTGGCGCCGCCGGTCGGCAGCCCCGAGCGCGGCGCCTACTACCGCTGGATCGCGTTCATGGCGCCGCTGGAGCAGCTGATGATGGCCAAGCACACCGGCGCGCTGGGCGATCCGCAATCGGCGGGCTACGGCACCGAGGCCGACGTGCTGGCCACGCTGGAAGGTGCACTGAAGGATCGCGAGCACCTGCCAGGCAACCACTTCACCGCCGCCGACCTGCTGGTGGCCGCTTACGTGGGCTGGTACATGCAGTTCAAGCTGCTCGAGGCGCGCCCGGCCTTCACGCGCTTCGTCGATCTGCACCAGGCCCGCCCCGCCAACCTGCGCTCGAATGCCATCGACGAAAAGCTGATCGCCGAGCAGCAGCGCGCAGGCTGACGCGCGCGATGCCATTCGCCCCCTCCGAACGCCGCACGCTGCTCGCCGTCAAGGGCGTCGGCCCCACGGTGATTGCGCGGCTGGAGCAGATGGGCATCGAATCGCTGGCCCATCTGGCCAGCGCCAACGCCGCCGACATCCTGGCGCGCGGCGCGCAGCTCAGCGGCTCCAGCTGCTGGAAGAACAGCCCGCAGGCGCGCGCCGCCGTGGCGGCGGCGATCGAGGCGGCACGGCAATACGCGGAGCCGACAGGGACGCAGCCGTAGAGCCCAGTGCGGCACCATAAGTACTATTGATTCGATAGCTTTCAGCGCTTACCTGTCAAGCGCTGGAGCCGTATTCTGCTCATGAAACGTGGAAGGGCTTTACGGATTCTTTACCCTGCGTTGACCCAGCTTAAGCGACTCATCAGCCGCGCGGTGCATCATGGTTCAACACATTGTTGAACCCGTCGAACCTGCCCCGCAGCGTGGGGCGGTGATGGCGACACCCAAGGAGCCTGTGATGAAAACCTTCCGCCTGAGCCTGCTGGCACTGATGGCCACCGCGGCCTGCCTGTCGGTCAACGCGCAACCGCGCATGGGCACGGCTGCGCCCCAGAACTTCGGCCCGGCGTCGTTCGAAACCTTCGACCGCGATGGCAACGGCACCATCAGCGAGGCCGAGTTCGACGCCGTGCGCGGCGAACGCCGCAGCGCCGCCGCCCAGGCCGGCCGGCCGATGCGCCGCGCCGCCACGTCGCTGACCTTCAAGGAAATCGACCGCGACGGTGATGGCCAGCTGACGCGCGAGGAGTTCGATGGCGCACATGCCGCACAGCCCCGCACCCGCCAGGGCGCGCGAGGTGCCGGCATGGGCCGTGGCGCGGGGATGGGTGCGGACGGTGGCATGGGCCGCGGGGCCGGTGCCGGTGTCGGCATGGGCGGAGCAGGCCCGGGCATGAACCAGCCGCAGTTCGCCGATTTCGACCTGAACGGCGACGGCAGCATCACCGAGCCCGAGTTCCACGCCGCGCGCAGCGGCCGCATCACCAGCCGCCTGCAGGAAGGCCGGCAGATGCGCAACCTGAACGCTGGCGAGTTCGCCGACATCGACACCAACCGGGATGGCCGCATCACCCCGGCCGAGTTCGCGGCGCACCAGGCGGCGCGCCGGGGTGGTCAGGCGCGCTGACGGCCCCGCCCGCGGTTGGGCGGCCCGGCGCCGCCTGCGTGCTGCCGGGCACTGCATATTTGATAGCTGCCAGCTCCCTCCACACGGCGCTTACGGCCACATTTGTCATAAAACCAGCCGGGCCGCCATGGCCTGGCTGCTAGCATTGCCTGCTCCGGTCATCACTACAGCACACCGATGCACAGCTTTCTTGCACGCCCCCTGATCCTGTGGGCACTCGGCGCGGCGGCCTTGGCCGCGCAGGCGCAACCGGCCGACACCGGCTCGCGCGTGGTGCGCGTCAAGGTCTACCCCGGCAGCGCCACGGTGGAGCGCACCCTGCGCGTAGCGCCCGGCGCACGGCAGGCCACCTTTGTCTGCCTGCCGGCGGGGCTGGACGCCGCCAGCCTGCAGGTGAGCAGCGATGCCACGGTGCGCGTGGGCGAGCTGGCGGTGCGCCAGCAGGCGCGCGAGCTGCTGGGCAACGCCTGCGCCAGCCCGCTGGAAGACCGCATCCGCGGCCTGGAAGACCAGATCGCCGCGCTGCAGGCCGAAAGCGCCGGCATCGGCTACGCGGCGGGTTACCTGAAGAGCTTCGAGAACGCGGGCAACGGCGAAGGCCGCGCCACGCCGCCGGCGCAGATCGGCGCCACCGTGACGGCGCTGCGCCAGTCGGCCCGCGAGGCGCTGACGCGCCAGCACCAGATCAAGCGCCAGCAGGAGGCGCTGGAGCGCGACCTGAAGCCGCTGCTGGCCGAGCGCGACCGCGCCGGCGCGCAGGGCGCCCGCGTGAGCACCGTGCAGGTGACGCTGGCCGCGCCGCAGGGTGGCGAGCTGCGCCTGTCGTACCAGGTGCGCGGCCCCAGCTGGCAGCCCAGCTACCGCGCCACGCTGGACAGCGCCACGAAACAGGTGCGGCTGGAACGCCAGGCGCTGGTGGCGCAGGCCACGGGTGAGGACTGGGACGGCGTGCAGCTCACCCTGTCCACCGGCCAGCCCGGCGCGGCCACGCAGGGGCCGTTGCCACGGCCGTGGCGGGTAGGCATCGAGCCGCCGGTGCAGCCCATGCCCGCCCCGGCGATGGCGCCTGCGCCTGCGCTGGCGGCCGCGCCCATGTCGCGCGCGCGCGTGGCCGCCACCGACGCGGCGGAAGCCATGCCCAGCTTCGACGTCAGCGTGTTCGACGGCAGCTTCGCCACCGAATTCGCCGTGCCGCAGCGCATCAGCGTGCCTTCGAGCGGCCAGCGCGTCACGCTGTCGCTGGGCGAGCACCTGGCCGACACCACGCTGAAGGTGCGCACCACGCCCGCGCTGGATGCCACGGCCTACCTGATCGCCGAGATCGCCCCGCCGCCCGGCGTGTGGCCGGCCGGCCCAGTCAACCTGTACCGCGACGGCGCCTACGTGGGCAACGGCCGCTTCGACACCGCGCAACTCGGCCGCCAGGGCCTGGCCTTCGGGCGCGACGAGCTGGTGAGCGTGCGCATGGAGCAACCCCAGCGCACCGACGGCACGGGCGGCTTCATCGGCAGCCGCAACGAGCGCCGCGTGAGCCGCCTGTACACAGTGGAGAACCGCCACCGCGACGGCATCACGCTGCAGGTGCTGGACGCCGCGCCGGTGCCCGAGCACGAGGACGTGCGCGTCGAATCGCGCTACCAGCCCGAGCCGCAAAGCCAGCGCTGGAACGACCAGCCCGGCACCGCGCTGTGGGCGCAGCCGCTGCCCGCCGGTGCCACGCAGCGCTTCAGCGCCGAGCACGTCATCACCTGGCCGAAGGACGCGCGGCTGCGCGAGCGCCCATGAGCCTGGCCAACGCCCCGCGCGACGACGTGAGCGACGTGCGCGCGCGGCCGCTGGAGCCGGCTGCGCCGGAAGCCGGCCGCCGCGGCCCGGCGCCTCCCATCGACCTGGAAGCCACCGCGCCCCCCGGCGACGGCCCACCACCCGCCGGCGCCGTGCGGCCCACCGCCCGCTTCATGCGCGCGCACCCGGCGCACTGGATCGCGCTGGGCTTCGGCGCCGGCCTGTCGCCCGTGGCGCCCGGCACAGCGGGCACGCTGTGGGCCTGGCTGGCGTGGGTGGTGCTGGGCTGGTGGCTGACGCCCGCGCAGCTGGGCTGGCTGCTGGCCGCATCGCTGCCGCTGGCGGTGTGGAGCAGCACCGTGACCGCGCGCCACCTGCGCAGCGCCGACCCCAGCGCCATCGTGATCGACGAAATCGTCTCGTTCTGGCTCGTGCTGTGGCTGCTGCTGCCGGCCGGGCTGTGGGCGCAGTTCGTGGCCTTCTCGCTGTTCCGCCTCTTCGACGCCGCCAAGCCCGGCCCCGTGGGCTGGGCCGACCGCCTGCTGCACAGCGCGCGCGGCTGGAAAGGCGGCTTCGGCATCCTGCTGGACGACCTGGTGGCCGCCTTCTGCACGCTGCTGGTGATCGCGCTGTGGCGCGCATGGTGATGCCGGATGCTACAAAACAATGAGATATCTGCGCGTTCCGGGCGAGCGCTGGAAGCGGAAATCATTCAAGACCTGGCCACCCAGCTGCGCCGGCGCGGCTGGCTGCTAGCCACGGCCGAAAGCTGCACCGGCGGCCTGATCGCCGCCGCCTGCACCGACCTGGCGGGCAGCAGCGACTGGTTCGAGCGCGGCTTCGTCACCTACAGCAACGCCGCCAAGACCGAGCTGCTGGGCGTGCCCGCCGCGCTGATCGCGCAGCACGGCGCCGTCAGCGAGCCGGTGGCGCGCGTCATGGCCGAAGGCGCCCTGGCGCACTCGCGCGCCCAGCTCAGCGTGGCCGTCACCGGCGTCGCCGGGCCCAGCGGCGGCAGTGCCGACAAGCCGGTGGGCACGGTGTGGTTCGGCTGGTGCGTGGATGGGCAGACGTTCGCCGAACGTCAGCACTTCGACGGCGACCGCGCCGCGGTGCGTGCGCAGACGGTGGCGCATGCGCTGGCGCGCCTGGTGCAGCGCTTGCAGGGGCCGGCCGAGGCCTGATTCCATTTCCAGATCAGAGCCGCGGTATTTCGTCATTCCGGCGCAAGCCGGAATCCAGACGGCGTGTGCGGAGCAACATGGATCCCGGCCTTCGCCGGCACGGCGGCGATTGATACTGCTTCGCGTTCAAAAAGATGGTTGCTGGCACGTGATGCGATGACGAAATGACCTCGCTGCGCTTCCATGACGGCGGCTGCGCCGCCATGACGCCAGCCAAGTGCAAGGCAGTCCACGCATCAGCGGTGTCATTTCGTCATCACGCCGCGCAGCGGCGAATTCATTGCGTCATCCGTCAAGAGCTAACGTTTGGAACCCGAAACGGTATGAACTGGAAATGGAATCACAGGCGATAGCGTTTTGACGCCGTTTGAACCGTCAAAAAAAGTAGCTTCTTGCGCCCGGCTTATGGGCGCTGAAGGCCTTTTTCTTGCCTTGAATAATTTTCAAGGTCCCCCCCTTTTGCGGGGCATCCTCCGCATGGCCCGCGCGCCCATGCAAAAGGGCTGCCTGCGGGCAGCCCTTGGCGGCACGGGCCGTGCACGCTTACTTCACGGTGATCAACCGCCAATCCAGCCGGTTGTCGGCGCGGTGCGTCACGTCGACGTTGCTCTTCATCGCCCAGGGGATGACCTGGTTGTGCAGCGGCAGGTGCGACACGTCCTGATGCTCCAGGATCAGTGCCTGCTCGATCAGCTCCAGCCGGCGCTTCTGGTCGACCTCGAACTTGATGCGCTCGATCAGCGCGTCCATCTGCGGGTTGCTGTAGCGGCCGACGTTGTAGTTGCCGTCGCCGCCGGCGCCCACGCTGCGCACCAGCGACTGCAGGCTGTACAGCGCGTCGAAGGTGGGCACGCCCCAGCCGAGCATGTAGATGCTGGCCTCGTAGCGCTGGATCATGGGGAAGTAGGTGACCAGCGGCAGCGTGCGCAGCTTGGCCCTGACGCCGATCTTCGACCACATGGCGGCCACGGCCTGGCAGATGCGCTCGTCGGCGATGTAGCGGTTGTTGGGGCAGGCGAAGTCGACCTCGAAGCCGTCCTTGTAGCCGGCATCGGCCAGCAGTTTCTGCGCCGCGGCCAGGTTGAAGGGGTAGCGCTGGTCGGCGCGCTTGGTCCAGCCGGCCACCTGCGGCGCGATCAGCGTGCCGGTGTTCTGGCTCTGGCCGCGCATCACCACCTTGTGGATGGCGTCAATGTCGATGGCCTGGTAGAGCGCTTGGCGCACGCGCTGGTCCTTCAGCGGGTTCTTGCCCTTGATGTTGGAGCCGGGCAGTTCGTCGCGGTGCTGGTCCATGCCGAAGAAGATGGTGCGGTTCTCGGGCCCGGTGACCACCTTCAGCGCCTTGTTGGCCTGCACGCGCTGCAGGTCCTGCGGGGTGGGGTCGAGCACCAGGTCGACCTGGCCCGACAGCAGCGCCGCCATGCGCGTGGCCTCGGACTTGATGGGGCTGTAGACGATCTCGGTGACGTTGCCCGGCTTGGCCTTGGCGGCGTGGCCCCACCAGTTCGGGTTGTCGACCAGCACCAGGCGCTGGTCGGGCTGCCACTCCTTCACCATGAAGGGGCCGCTGCCCATGGCGTTGCGGTGGGCAAAGCTTTCTTCCTTGGTCTTGATGTCCTTGGGCTGGGTGGAGTTGTTCTTCTCGGCCCAGGCCTTGCTCATGATGCGCAGCTCGGTCAGCTGGTTCAGCAGCACCGGGTTGGGCGACTTGGTGTGGATGTCGATGCTGCCGGCGCCGGCCTCGACGCGGTCGATGCCCTGGGTGAAGACGTGGTAGTTCGAGGTCTTGGCCATGGCGCGTTCGATGGAGAACTTGACATCGTCAGCCGTCAGCGCGCTGCCGTCGCTGAACTTCACGCCCTCGCGCAGCGTGAACTGCATGTGCGTGGGGCTGACCTGCTTCCAGGCGGTGGCCAGCATGGGCTCGATCGTGAAGGTCTTGCTGTTGTAGTAGACCAGCGACTCGTAGATGGCGGCGTGCACGCCGTTGCCCAGCGCGTTGTTCTGCGAATGGATGTCGAGCGTGGGGATGTCGCTGGCGCTGCTCCACCGGAAGGTCTTGGCGTGCAGCGGCAGCGCGCAGCACACGGCCAGCGCGGCCAGAGAGAGGGTGCGGATGTTCATGTTGTTGGCCCTTCCTGTGCGGTTGCAAAACGCGTCAGTATGCAAGCTGCAGGGCCGCCGACACAGAGGGAAGTCCCTGACGCAGCGGGGCAGCCACATCAAAAAAGATAGCTGCTTGCGCACGCAGCAAATCGATTTCAAGGCATTTCATCCTGAAATCATTTCAAACAGGGCGCAGGCCGCTATTGTTTTTGCGTGATGGGCAACCAGTATCAGGCCACGTTGTGGGAGCGGGCTTGCCCGCGATGAGGCGCCTCGTCGCCACCAACGCTTGATCGCGGGCAAACCCGCTCCCACACAGCGGATGCGGTCCGCCCGTCATTGGCGACTTGTTGATGATCAAGTGTTTTTGATGCCAACCGCCCACCGCAACCCGCGGGTGTTAGGCTGTGCCCCACCCTTGGCCGGCCGTACCCTGGCGGTGCAGCGCGGCCTGCCGATGTTCGGCGCGGCCCGCCAGCGCCGCGCCCGCCCTTTCGGAGTCACTGCCGATGCCCCCACCCCTGACCTTCACCAACACCGTGCGCTACAGCACGCTGGCGCTGTGCGTGCTGGCGTTCGTGCTCAGCCTGTTTGCCCTCATCGCCTTCGGCCGCGGCCTGCCGTGGTTCGTGCTGTCGGGCGCGCTGGTGGCGCTGGGCATTCACGACCTGAACCAGACGCGCCACGCCATCCTGCGCAACTACCCCATCGTGGGCTGGCTGCGCTTCGGGCTGGAGTTCATCCGGCCCGAGATCCGCCAGTATTTCATCGAGAGCGACACCGAGGCGCAGCCGTTCTCGCGCGCGCAGCGCTCGGTGGTGTACCAGCGCGCCAAGGGCGAGCCCGACAACCGGCCCTTCGGCACGCAACTCGACGTGGGTGTCGAAGGTTATGAATGGATCAACCACTCGCTGCACACCACGCATATCGAATCGCAGGACTTCCGCCTCTGGATCGGCGGCCGCCCCGGCGCGCCGCTGCCCGGCGTGGCGCCGTGCACGCAGCCCTACAGCGCCAGCGTGTTCAACATCTCGGCCATGAGCTTCGGCGCGCTGTCGGCCAACGCCATCCTGGCGCTGAACCAGGGCGCGAAGATCGGCGGCTTCGCGCACGACACGGGCGAGGGTTCGATCTCGCAATACCACCGCGTGCACGGGGGCGATCTGATCTGGGAGATCGGCTCCGGCTACTTCGGCTGCCGCACCACCGACGGCCACTTCAGCCCCGAGCGCTTTGCCGAGCAGGCGCGCGACGCGCAGATCAGGATGATCGAGCTGAAGCTGAGCCAGGGCGCCAAGCCCGGCCACGGCGGCATGCTGCCGGCGGCCAAGGTCACACCCGAGATCGCCGCCGCGCGCGGCGTGCCGGTGGGCATGGACTGCATCTCGCCCTCGGTGCACAGCGCCTTTGCCACGCCAATCGAGCTGATGCAGTTCATCGCGCAACTGCGCCAGCTGTCGGGCGGCAAGCCCACGGGCTTCAAGCTGTGCATCGGCCACCCGTGGGAATGGTTCGCCATCGTCAAGGCCATGCTGGCCACCGACATCACGCCGGACTTCATCGTCGTCGACGGCGCCGAGGGCGGCACCGGCGCGGCGCCGGTCGAGTTCACCGACCACGTCGGCACGCCCTTGCAGGAGGGCCTGCGCCTGGTGCATAACACGCTGGTCGGCGTGGGCCTGCGCGAGCGCATCAGCCTGGGCTGCGCCGGCAAGGTGACCAACGCCTTCAACATCGCGCGCATGGTCGCGCTGGGCGCCGACTGGGCCAATGCCGGGCGCGGCTTCATGATGGCGCTGGGCTGCATCCAGGCGCAGACCTGCCACACCGGCCGCTGCCCAACCGGCGTGACCACGCAAGACCCGGCGCGCCAGCGCGCGCTGGTGGTGGCCGACAAGGCGCCGCGCGTGGCGCAGTTCCATGCCAACACCATGCACGCGCTGAAGGAGTTGCTGCAGGCGGCCGGGCTGACGCACCCGAGCCAGATCACCGCACACCACATCGTGCGCCGAATCGACGATGCCGAGGTGCGGCTGCTGTCGTCGCTGATGCCGCAGATGGCGCCCGGCGCCATCCTCAACGACCTGGGCCATCTGCCCAACGTGTACCGGCTGTACTGGCCGCTGGCCAGCGCCGACAGCTTCGATCCGCGCGAGCCGGCGCCCGGCGAGGCGCCGCCCGACTTGCGCGTGCGCAGCGGCGTGCGGCCCTCCGGCGCGCCGCCCTCGGCCTACGAGGTGGCGCGCCAGCTGCGCCCGGCGCAGGCGCAGGCGCCGGGGCCGGCGGCGCGCACCACCATCGAGCCCACGCAAGCCCCGCCCGATGCAGCCACGTCGGCATCGGCCACCGAAGTGCCCGATGCATGGCGCGGCTCCGATGCGCGTTGAACAGGGCTTTCCGCCTTGCAGCGCGCGCTGTCGGCGCATTCGGGTTTTCCTCGTCAACACGCCCTGCGCGGCAGGCGTTTCGAAGGCCTGCGCAAGTCCTTTTTAAATAAGCGTTCACGCATGTTCATGGCGGGTAAAAACCCCTAGCTGAATGCTGCAGTGCGTCACGCATAATCCGCCCGTTTTTTCACAGTCTTCAAGGCACCGCGAGCCGCATGAGTTCGGACAACATTTTGGAAACGCGTGGACTCGTCAAGGAGTTCAAGGGCTTCGTAGCCGTCAACGACGTCAACCTCCAGGTGCGTCGCGGCACGATCCATGCGCTGATCGGCCCCAACGGCGCCGGCAAGACCACCTGCTTCAACCTGCTGACGAAGTTTCTGGACCCGACGCGCGGCCAGATCCTGTTCGACGGCCACGACATCACCCGCGAAAAGCCGGCCGACATCGCCCGCCGCGGCGTGGTGCGCTCGTTCCAGATCTCGTCCACCTTCCCCAACATGAGCGTGCTGGAGAACGTGCGTGTGGCACTGCAGCAGCAGCTGGGTACGGCGTTCAGCTTCTGGAAGTCGGAGCGCTCGCTGGACCAGCTCAACAACCGCTGCATGGAGCTGCTGGGCTTCGTCGGCCTGGAGGACTTTGCCCACCTGAAGGCAGTGGAACTGCCCTACGGCCGCAAGCGTGCGCTGGAGATCGCCACCACGCTGGCGATGGACCCCAAGCTGATGTTGCTGGACGAGCCCACGCAGGGCATGGGCTCCGAAGACGTGGACATGATCACGCAGCTGATCAAGAAAGTGGCCGCCAGCCGCACCATCCTGATGGTCGAGCACAACATGGGCGTGGTCGGCAAGATCGCCGACACCATCACCGTGCTGCAGTTCGGCCAGGTGATTGCCGAAGGGGAGTACGACGTGGTGTCGCGCGACCCGCAGGTGCTCGAAGCCTACATGGGCAGCGCCGACGAAGTCCTTCAGGGCGCGCATTGAGTCATAGCGGGCAGTTTCATTCATGAGCAACGCATCCACCCCCGCCATCCGCATCCAGGACTTGCACACCTGGTACGGTGAATCGCACATCCTGCACGGTGTCAACATCGACGTTCAACCGGGCGAGGTGGTCTCGCTGCTGGGCCGCAATGGCGCCGGCCGCACCACCACGCTGCGCGCCATCATGGGCCTGGTCGGCAAGCGCACCGGCTCGATCCAGATCAATGGCGTTGAAACCGTGCGCATGGCGCCGCACCAGATCGCCCGCCTGGGGCTGGGCTACTGCCCGGAAGAGCGCGCCATCATGACCTCGCTCACCTGCCAGGAAAACCTGATGCTGCCGCCCAAGGTGGCCGAGGGCGGCATGAGCGTGGAAGAAATCTACGACATGTTCCCCAACCTGAAGGCGCGCAAGAACAGCCCCGGCGGCCGCCTGTCGGGTGGCGAGCAGCAGATGCTGGCGGTGGCGCGCATTCTGCGCACCGGCGCCAAGACGCTGCTGCTGGACGAGATCTCCGAAGGCCTGGCGCCCGTCATCGTGCAGGCGCTGGCCCGCATGATCCGCGAGCTGCGCACGCGCGGCTTCACGGTGCTGATGGTGGAGCAGAACTTCCGCTTTGCCGCGCCGCTGGCAGACCGCTTCTACATCATGGAGCGCGGCCTGATCGTGCGCGAATTCAGCGCCGCCGAGTTGCAGGACAACATGGACATGCTGCAGGAATACCTCGGCGTCTGAGTTCCCTTTTTCCAGTTCCCTGTTCGCTTTTTTTGGCAGTCATCACACTAAGGAGATGTATCGATGAAACGCAAACTGCTTTCCACCCTGATCGCCAGCCTGGGTTTGGCAGGTGCCGGCCTGGCGAACGCCCAGATTTCGGGCAACGTGGTCAAGATCGGCGTGCTCAACGACATGTCGGGCCTGTATGCCGACTTGTCCGGCATGGGCTCGGTCACGGCCGCCAAAATGGCGGTGGACGATTACCTGAAGGCCAGCAAGTCGGCGCTGAAGGTGGAAGTGGTGTCCGCTGACCACCAGAACAAGCCCGACGTGGGCTCCAGCATCGTGCGCAAGTGGTACGACACCGATGGCGTGGATGCCGTGTTCGACGTGCCCACCTCCTCGGTGGCACTGGCCGTTTCGCAAATCTCGCGCGAAAAAGGCAAGGCCCTGATCAACAGCGGCGCGGGCACGGCCGACCTGACGGGCAAGGACTGCTCGCCCAACACCGTGCACTGGCTCTACGACACCTGGATGCTGGCGCACGGCACGGGCAGCGCGGTGGTCAAAAGCGGGGGCGACAGCTGGTTTTTTCTGACCGCCGACTACGCCTTTGGCCACGCGCTGGAGCGCGACACGGCGGCCGTGGTCAAGGCCTCGGGCGGCAAGATTCTCGGCAGCGTCAAGGTGCCGCTGGCCACGCAGGACTTTTCTTCCTTCCTGCTGCAAGCACAGTCGTCCAAGGCCAAGATCATCGGCTTGGCCAATGCGGGCGGCGACACCATCAACTCCATCAAACAGGCGGCCGAATTCGGCATCACCCAGGGCGGCCAGAAGCTGGCGGGCCTGCTGGTGTTCTTGCCCGACGTGCATGGCCTGGGCCTGGACAAGGCGCAGGGCCTGAACGTGACGGAAACCTTTTACTGGGACTTGAACGAGGGCACGCGCGCCTGGACCAAGCGCTTCATGGCCGCGCACGGCGGCAAGCCGCCTTCTTCGGTGCATGCGGGGGTGTACGCCTCGGTGCTGCATTACCTCAAGGCCGTGGACGCAGCCAAGACCGACGATGGCACCAAGGTGGTGGCCAAGATGAAGGAGCTGCCCACCGACGATCCGCTGTTTGGCAAGGGCACCATCCGCGCCGACGGCCGCAAGCTGCACCCGGCGTACCTGTTCGAGGTGAAAAAGCCCAGCGAATCCAAGGCGCCGTTTGACTACTACAAGGTCGTGGCCACGATCCCGGCCGAGCAGGCTTTCCGTCCGCTCGATCAGGGCAACTGCCCGCTGGTGGCCAAGAAGTAAGGCCCACACCCCCTTGAGCCACACCGCAGCGCGCGGCCTGCCGCACGCGCTGCGGCAGGCATTGATTTGGTGACACGCCCCTGAAGGCGGCAGAGAAACTCGCATGGAAATCTTCGGCATTCCCATTCAGGCCCTGATGGGGCAGTTGCTCATCGGTCTGATCAACGGGTCGTTCTACGCCTTGCTGTCGCTGGGCCTGGCCGTGATCTTTGGCCTGCTCAACATCATCAACTTCACCCACGGCGCGCAGTACATGCTGGGCGCCTTTGGCGCCTATCTGCTGATGAACAAGCTGGGGCTGGGCTATTGGTGGGCGCTGGTGCTCGTGCCGCTGCTGGTGGGGGCCACCGGCGTGGTGATCGAGCGCACCATGCTCGCGCGCCTTTATAAGCTCGACCACCTGTACGGCCTGCTGCTGACCTTCGGCCTCGGGCTGATCATCCAGGGCTTGTTCCGCAACGAATTCGGCTCGACCGGGCTGCCCTACGCCATTCCGTCGCAGCTGCAGGGCGGACAGAACCTGGGCTTCATGTTCCTGCCCAACTACCGTGCCTGGGTCATCGGCGCCTCGCTGATGGTCTGCCTGGGCACCTGGTTCGTGATCGAGCGCACCAAATTAGGTGGCTACCTGCGTGCCGCCACCGAGAATCCTCAGATCGTGCAGGCCTTCGGCATCAACGTGCCGCGCATGATCACGCTGACCTACGGCTTTGGCGTCGCCCTCGCGGCCTTGGCCGGCGTGATGGCTGCGCCCATCTACCAGGTCAGCCCGCAGATGGGCGCCGACCTGATCATCGTGGTGTTCGCGGTGGTGGTGATCGGCGGCATGGGCTCCATCATGGGCGCCATCATCACCGGCTTCGGGCTCGGCTTGATCGAGGGCCTGACCAAGGTCTTCTATCCCGAGGCCTCCAGCACCGTCATCTTCGTCATCATGGCCATCGTGCTGCTCGTGCGCCCGGCCGGTCTGTTCGGAACGCAGAAGTAAACCCATGTCCGCTCCCGCCGTGACCTCCTCCACACCCACCGCCGCCAGCATCCCCGCCACGCAAGCCGACGAGGGCAAGCTGCACCGCATGCTGTTCATCGTCATGGCGCTGGTCTTCGCCATCGCGCCCTTCGTCGGCCTGTACCCGGTGTTCATGATGAAGGTGATGTGCTTCGCGCTGTTCGCGTGCGCCTTCAACCTGCTGCTCGGCTTCGGCGGCCTGCTGTCGTTCGGCCACGCCATGTTCTTCGGCACGGCCGGCTACGCCACCGCCCACAGCGCCAAGGTCTGGGGCCTGACGCCCGAGCTGGCCGTGCTGTTCGGCGTGGTCTGCGCCACCGCGCTGGGCTGGATCAGCGGCAAGCTGGCCATCCGCCGCGAAGGCATCTACATGACGATGATCACGCTGGCGCTGGCGCAGATGGTGTTCTTCTTCTCGCTGCAGGCACCCTTCACCGGCGGCGAGGACGGCATCCAGGCCGTGCCGCGCGGGCATCTGCTCGGGCTGATCGACCTGTCGCAGCCGCTGGCCATGTACTTCTTCGTGCTGGCGATCTTCCTGGCCGGCTTCCTGCTGATCTACCGCATCATCCATTCGCCCTACGGCCAGGTGCTGAAGGCAATCCGCGAGAACGAGCCGCGCACCACCTCGCTGGGCTACGACACGGCCAGGTTCAAGCACCGCGCGTTCGTGCTGTCGGCCGCCATCGCCGGCCTGGCCGGCGGCACCAAGGCGCTGGTGTTCCAGCTCGCCTCGCTGACCGATGTGCACTGGAGCATGTCGGGCGAGGTGGTGCTGATGACCCTGCTGGGCGGCATGGGCACCATCTTCGGCCCGGTGGTGGGCGCGGCGGTCATCGTGGCGATGCAGAACTACCTGGCGCAGCTGGGCGCCTGGGTGCTCATCGTGCAGGGCATCATCTTCATCATCTGCGTGCTGCTGTTCCGCCGCGGCATCGTGGGCGAGATCGGCGCGGCGATCAAGAAGTCGCTGTGATGGCCCTCACCCTCCAGTGAACCCGAAAAAAACGGCGCCGCAAGGCGCCGTTTTTCATGGCGCCGCCGATCCGTGCGCGGCCACGCCCGGCCACTGCCGCAGCACCGTCACCCCCAGCGGCGCCAGCCGGCGTGCCAGCCCGGTAACGCGCGCATCCTTGCTGAACAGCGTGGCGCGCCATTGCACGGCCAGGTCGATGAAGGGCTGGTCGTCCTCGTCGCGGCAGCGCACGGCGCAGCGCAGCGCGGCGGCTTCGATGCGGGCGAACTGGTCGAAGGCACGCAGCACATCGGCAGCGCCACGGCCCGGCAGCGCGAGGCGCGGCACGATCTGCGGATAAGCCAGCACCCGCGCCAGTTCGTCGCGCATGCCCGGCGTGGCGCGCCAGCGCACGGCACCCTGCGCCAGCGCGGCGCGCAGGGGCGTCATGCCGGCGTCCTGAAACACCCACAGGTCGAGCACGCAGTTGGTGTCGATGACGACCTCGCCGCACACAGGTGTGGCCGGGCACAATGTCATTTTGCTATCTGAAATATAGCTGCAAGCGCCCGTCAATCCTGGCCTAAAGGCTGATCGGGCTTGAAATCTGCACGCCGCGCCGTGAGGTCGAAGCGGAACAGCCGGCATTCGATGGGGCCGTTCCACAGCGGTACGCGGCGCGATTCCTTCAGGCGCAGGCGGCCGGGCAGCTTGAGGTCGGGCGTGAGCAGCCAGGCCGTCCAGCCGGCGTAGTGGCTCTTCCAGTGCGCGGCCAGACGGGTGAAGAATTCGTCGCCGGCGTTGACCTCGGCGGCGGCGTGCGCGCTGGCGCTGGCCGCATGGGTGGTGCCGGTGCGCTGGCGCGCCAGGGTGCCGCTCTGGAAGGCCTCGCGGCCGCGCCCGCCCTGCCCCGCCACGCCGGCGGCGGCAATGCGCTCGCCGTAGGGCGGGTTCATCAGCAGCACACCCGGCTGCGCGGTCGGCGGCATGCGCTGCAGGGCGTCGCCGCCGCGCAGCTGCACGGCGTGGGCCACGCCCGCGCGCTCGGCGTTGCGCTGCGCGAAATCGACCATGCGGTGGGCCACGTCGCTGCCGAAGATCTGCACCGCGGATTTCAGGCCATTTTGGCCTTCAGCGCCGGTGAATAAAGCGCCAATAGCTTCATTTTTAATAGCATTCCATTGCTGCGCATCGAACGGCTTGAGCCGCTCGAAGGCGAAGTGGCGCTGCCCGCCGGGCGGCAGGCCCAGGGCCAGTTGCGCCGCCTCGATAACGATGGTGCCGCTGCCGCAGCAGGGGTCGTACAGCGGCACGCTGGCCACGCGCCGCTCGGCCGGCTGCCACCAGCCGCTGGCGGCCAGCATGGCGGCGGCCAGCGTTTCCTTCAGCGGCGCATCGCCCTTGTCCTGCCGCCAGCCGCGCTTGAACAGCGGCTCGCCGCTGGTGTCGATGTACAGCGTGGCGTGGCTGGCGCTCAGGTGCGCGCTCACGCGCACGTCGGGCCGCTGGGTGTCGATGCTGGGGCGCACGCCGCCCGCGCGCTCGCGGAAGCGGTCGGCCACGGCGTCCTTCACGCGCAGGGTGGCGAAGTTCAGGCTGCGCAGCGGGCTGCCCTGCGCGGTGATGTCGACGCGGAAGCTCTGGCGCGGCGTGAACCAGTCTTCCCACGACACGCCGGCGGCCAGGCGGTACAGGTCGTGCTCGTCGGCATACGGCGCGTGCGCCAGCTCGACCAGCACGCGCTGCGCCAGGCGGCTGTGCAGGTTCAGGCGCAGGGCCAGCGCCCAGTCGCCGCGCACGCGCACGCCGCCGCGCACCGTGAGCAGGTCTTCGCCCATCAGGCCGGTCAGGCCGTGCACCTCGTCGGCCAGGAAGTCCTCGACGCCGCCGGCGCAGGGCAGGAACAGGGTGAGCCGCGTCATGAGGCGGTGGCCGTGGCCTTGCGCAGGCTGGCGATGGGGATGCGCAGGCCTTCGCGGTACTTGGCCACCGTGCGGCGGGCGCAGTCGATGCCCTGCTCCTTCAGCATCTCGGCCAGCTGGCTGTCGGACAGGGGCCTGCCGGTGTCCTCGGCGGCGATGAACTGCTTGATGAGGGCACGCACCGCCGTGCTGCTGGCGTTGCCGCCGGCCTCGGTTCCCAGTGCCGAACCGAAGAAGTACTTCAGCTCGAAGGTGCCGCGCGGCGTGGCCATGTACTTGGCGGTGGTCACGCGGCTGATGGTGGATTCGTGCACACCCAGCTCGTCGGCCAGCTCGCGCTGCACCATGGGCCGCATGGCCAGCTCACCGTGGATGAAGAAGTTGCGCTGGCGTTCGACGATGGCCTGCGAGACGCGCAGGATGGTGTCGAAGCGCTGCTGGATGTTCTTGATGAACCAGCGCGCCTCCTGCAGCCTTGTGCTGAGCGCCTGGTGGTTCTCGCCGCCCTTGCCGCCGCGCAGGGCGTTGGCGTAGATGTCGTGCACACGAAGTTTGGGCATCACGTCGGGGTTGAGCTGCACGCGGAAGCGCTGCGTGGCGCCGCTGCCCACGCTGCTGACGATCACGTCGGGCACGATGGCGTTGCGCTCCACGTCGGCGAAGGGGCGGCCGGGCTTGGGGTCGAGCGTGGCGATGAGCTGCATGCCGGCACGCACGGCGTCGTCGCCTTCGCCGGTGAGTTGCGCGAGCTTCTTCACGTCGCGCCGGGCCAGCAGGTCGACGGCGCCGTGCTGGGCACAGATCTTCAGGGCCGTGGCGATGCAGGCCTGCGCGGCGGGGGCGACATCACGCTCGGCCTGACGGCTCCTGAGCTGCAGCGTCAGGCACTCGGCCAGGTTGCGCGCGCCCACGCCGGCGGGCTCCAGCGACTGCAGCAGCTTCAGCGCCAGGGTGAAGCGGTGCACCAGTTCCTCCAGCGCTTCCAGGTCGTCACCTTCGTCGGTCAGCGTGGCGGCCAGCTGCGCCAGCGAATCCTCCAGATAGCCGTCGTCGTTGAGCGACTCGATCAGAAAGCGCAGCGCCGCCGTGTCCTCGGGCGACAGACGCAGCGCCAGGGCCTGGCGGTGCAGGTGCTCGGCCAGCGACTCCTGACCGGGGCCGCGCTCACCGGGGTCGAGCTCGTCGTCGCTGTCCAGGTTGTTGGCGCGCGCGGGCGCGTCGCCACCCCACTCGCCATCGTCGGGCGCGATGTCCACGCTGCCGTCGCCATCCCAGCTTTCGGGGGCCAGGGATTCAGAGCCAAAATCGGCCTCATCGCCCGCCGAATCTGTGCCAACAGCTATTGAATCAGAAGCAATCTCCTGGATGCGATCACCCTCGCTGACGCGCGTATCGGCGCGCGCCAGGCCGAACTCCTCGCGCGGCGCGGCCTCGTCGTCGCGCTCCAGGAAAGGGTTGTCGTCGAGCATCTGCTCGACTTCGCTCGCCAGCTCCAGCGTGGACAGCTGCAGCAGGCGGATCGACTGCTGCAGCTGCGGCGTGAGGGCGAGGTGCTGCGAAACCCGCAGCGACAGACCGGGCTTCACAACCTGAAGTGCTCTCCGAGATACACGCGCCGCACCTCGGGGTTGGCCACGATGTCGGCCGGCGTGCCGGTGGCCAGTACGCTGCCTTCGCTGATGATCACCGCGTGGTCGCAGATGCCGAGCGTTTCGCGCACGTTGTGGTCGGTGATCAGCACGCCGATGCCCCTGGACTTGAGGAAGGCGATGATGCGCTGGATCTCGATCACCGCGATCGGGTCGATGCCGGCAAACGGCTCGTCCAGCAGGATGAAGCGCGGCTGCGTGGCCAGGGCGCGGGCGATCTCCACCCGGCGCCGCTCGCCGCCCGACAGCGCGGGCGCGGGCGAATCGCGCAGCTGGTTCACGTGCAGCTGCTCCAGCAGCTCGGTCAGACGGCGCTCGATCTCGGCGCGCGGCAGCGCGCGGCCATCGGGGCCGACCTGCAGTTCCAGCACGGCGCGCACGTTCTCGGCCACCGTCAGCTTGCGGAAGATCGATGCCTCCTGCGGCAGGTACGACAGGCCCAGGCGCGAGCGCTGGTGAATCGGCATGTCGTGGATCGGCTGGCCGTCGATGGCGATGGTGCCGGCGTCGGCCCGCACCAGGCCGACGATCATGTAGAACGACGTCGTCTTGCCGGCGCCGTTGGGGCCCAGCAGGCCCACCACCTCGCCGTTGACCACGTCGAGCGACACGTCGTGCACCACCCGGCGCGCGCCGTAGTTCTTGCGCAGGCCGCGCACTTCCAGCCGGCTCTGGCCGGCCGAGGCGCCCAGCGCGCCCGGTGAGGTGGCGCCGAAGGTGGAAGCCAGGTCGTCGATCGCCGCCTCGCTCACTGCCCGGCCCCCGGCGGCAGCGTGGTGGACGGCCGCAACTGCACGGCGGGGCGCGATGCCGGCGCCGCCGGCGCTGCGGCGCCGCCCTGGGTGCGCGGCGCCAGAATGGCCCGCACGCGGCCACCCGGCGCAGCCGACGGCGCGCCTTCGGTGCGCGGTGCGCCATCGACC
>JRYL01002971.1_pt1 | contig 20940 bp, 22 predicted proteins | sample 235391 | NCBI WGS metagenome assembly JRYL01 (sample SAMN03074223, study PRJNA261481) | activated sludge metagenome | biome: Wastewater Treatment Plant; feature: Wastewater; material: Activated sludge; isolation source: activated biomass of a wastewater treatment plant treating wastewater from... ...
TCTGCTTAGAAGCATCAACCAGATCAGCAGAACCGGTCTTGAAGTAGATCATTTTTGAAAGATCAGCGATCTGAACGTTTGCACAGTCGTCGTCAACTTCGATAGCCGCAGGCTGGAAGTTAGCGTCAGCATACTTCAGTTCAACACGTCTGTTTCTAGCTCTACCTTCAGCAGTATCGTTAGTTGTGATCGGCAATACTTTACCGAATCCGATAGCTTTCAGGCTAGATGCAGGAACACCTTTTCCTTCAAGATATGCTTTCACTGAATTAGCTCTGTTCTGAGACAATGGCAGGTTATAGTTTTGGCTACCTACGTTATCGGTATGACCTTCAACCAACCAGTGCGGATCTTTCAGTTTGTCAGTTGTCAGGATTGGTGCAACACCATCCAGAAGAACTTTAGATTCAGCAGTCAGATCTGCAGAGTTGTATTCGAACAATACGTTTTTCAGTGCATCTTTGATTGCCTGCATATCGGTACATCCGAACGGAACGTAAGGACAACCGTTATTTTCTACAGGACCGGCTTCGTCAGGACACTCATCTTTAGCGTCACAGATACCGTCACCGTCTCTGTCAGGACAACCGTTACATCCAGGGATAGAAGAAGCTACACCAGGAGTGTCAGGACAGTCATCATCATCGTCAAGGATACCGTCACCGTCTCTGTCTTTGTTTCCAAATCTGAAGGTTACACCCACAGTGTGCTGGAAGAAGTCAAAGTAGTCTGTTTTTGTTGCAGGAATCCAGTTGTAATCAGTTGCAATGTTCAAACCGATGTTTTTACCGAACCAGAAGTTGATACCGGCACCTCCAGAAACACCAAAGTGATGTTTTGCAGTTTCAGGCTGAGCATACAGATAATCAACAACACGCGGAGTTCCGTCAGGATTTACTTCCCAACCTCCTTCGTGGTTTCCATATACCGGATACCCTGCAGGAACTGTATCACCAAGACTGGTAAAGTCAAAGTGGTTATAGTTTGCACCAAGTCTCAAGTACGGGTCAAACCAAGTCAAACTTCCGGTTGGAATTTTGAAACGCAGACCCAAACCTGCATTAATAAACAATTCATTATCGATACGAAGTCTGTCATTATCAATTTCGCCGACTGATGCGGTCAAATCCACATCGAAGTAACGGTTCAGATTTCTGATAATAGACAATTTAGACAATGGAGGTACAATGCTGTAGTTGTGGTAATTGAAGAATTCATTAAACACACCACGAACCGACGTATAGTCAACTGCGTGCGCACCTACCGTAATAGCCCAAGGATCTCTCTGATTCTGGGCATTCAAAACAGTACTGCTCATAAACAGTACCATTAGAGCGGTTAATAATAGATTAAACTTTTTCATTATCAAATATTTAGTGTTTTAATTTTACTTTCTCACTATATGATACAGCGGCAAATTTAAGAATTCTTTATGATTCTATCCAAATCTCTCCTTAAATCTTTTCGCTTTATCGTTTCTCTTTTATCATATAATTTCTTGCCTCTCGCCAAATAAATTTTGAGCTTCGCCAGTCCTTTCGAATTGATATACAGGCTGGTAGCCACGATAGTCAATCCGGTTTCCTTGGTTTTACGCTCTAATTTTTTGAGTTCATTTTTTTTTAATAATAATTTTCTGTCGCGTCTGGTTTTATGATTAAAGTGAGTTCCCCAATCATATTCATCTACAAACATATTAATAATATACAATTCTCCATCCTTGAATTGGCAAAAACTTTCAGAAATACTTGCCTTACCCATCCGGATCGATTTAATTTCGGTCCCGAAAAGCTGAATTCCGGCGTCGTAACTGTCCAAAAGCTCATATTCAAAACGCGCTTTCTTATTTTTTATGTTTATCTCTCCCTGTAGTTTCAATCAGTTAGTTTTTGTACCTTTGCACCAATTTTTAACAAACCATACATTTATATATATGTTGACAGTATCAAATCTTTCGCTTCAGTTTGGCAAAAGAGTTTTATTCGACGAAGTTAATATAAAATTTACAAATGGCAACTGTTACGGCATAATTGGTGCCAACGGTGCCGGTAAATCGACTTTTCTCAAAATCCTTTCCGGTGAACTCGATCCGACTTCGGGTCATGTATCGCTCGAAAAGGGGAAAAGAATGTCGGTATTCGAACAGGACCACTTCAAATATGACGACTACACCGTGCTCGACACCGTACTGAGAGGAAACAAAACACTGTACGACATCAAAGAAGAAATGGATGCGCTGTATGCAAAGCCTGATTTCTCGGAAGCCGACGGAATCAAAGCGGGAGAACTCGGTGTGCATTATGAGGAAATGGGCGGATGGAATGCAGAATCAGATGCGTCATCGCTGCTTTCAAATGTAGGCATTGAACCCGAAATGCATTATACGCTGATGGGCGATCTCGACAACAAAGCAAAAGTCAGAATCCTGCTTGCACAGGCGCTGTTTGGAAATCCGGATGTGCTGATTCTGGACGAGCCGACCAACGAGTTGGACGTTTACACCATCTCGTGGCTTGAAGATTTTCTGGCAGATTATGAAAATACTGTGATTGTGGTTTCTCACGACCGTCACTTCCTTGACGCTGTCTGTACCCATATCGCAGACCTCGATTTTGGAAAAATCAATCTTTATTCGGGTAACTATACTTTCTGGTATCAGTCATCACAGCTGGCAGCAAAACAAAAAGCACAGCAAAACAAAAAGGCTGAAGAGAAAAAGAAGGAATTGCAGGAATTTATCGCAAGATTCAGTTCAAACGTCGCAAAAGCAAAACAGGCAACCGCCAGAAAAAAGATGATTGAGAAACTGAATATTGAAGACATCAAACCATCGTCGAGAAGATATCCGGCACTGATCTGGGAACAAAGCAGAGAAGCAGGCGATCAGATTCTTGAGATCAACGATCTTTCTGCATCTGTGGACGGTGAAGTGCTGTTTAAAAATGTAAATATCAATCTGAAAAAAGGAGACAAAATCGGTTTGTTTTCAAGGAATTCAAAAGCTGTTACCCAGTTTTTGGAAATCATTTCGGGAAATGCAAAACCCGATTCGGGCGAATACAATTGGGGTGTAACCACCACACAGGCCTATCTGCCGCTTGACAATACAGAATTTTTCAAAGACGACATCAATCTGGTGGACTGGCTCAGACAGTTTACACAGGTGGAAGAGGAAAGACACGAAGAATATATGAGAGGTTTTCTTGGTAAAATGCTTTTCTCGGGTGATGAAGCACTGAAAAAATCATCAGTTCTTTCGGGTGGCGAAAAGATGAGATGTATGTTCTCAAGAATGATGCTGCTCAGAGCCAATGTGCTGCTGATGGATGAGCCGACTGCTCACCTTGATCTGGAATCGATTACCGCATTGAACAATTCGCTTCAGAATTTTAAAGGCACCATACTGATGGCATCTCATGACCACGAGCTGATCAGCACCGTCTGTGATCGTATTATTGAGTTTACGCCAAACGGAATCATCGATCGTTATATGAATTATGACGAATTCCTGGAGGACAAACGGGTGAAGGAATTGAAAGCTGAAATGTATTCGTAGTTTAATCGAATACTTCAAAAATAATAAAAGACGCGTTTTGCGTCTTTTTTTATTAAATTTGGTTAAACAATTCAAATGAAAAGGAATTTATTATTGTCAATTGGAGCCGGATTATTCCTTTCATTACCTATTACCGGATTCATTTATGGTTTTATTATCTGTAAAGATTGTAAAGACGGATTTTTAGGAATAATAGAAAGATCTGTCATTGGAGTTATACATGCCTTTTTAACAACTGTAACATTAGGAAAACCATGGGACAATGAAGCCGGATCGTCCAGTACTAATATTAGAATATATGTTCTTCTCACGTTTATAATCGTAACTGTTATGACATTTATGATTCTGAAATTTAAGAAAAAGAAATAATTTATCTGCCAGGGGAAAAAATACGATTTGCGTCTTTTTTTATTAACTTTCGAAAGCAAAAATTAATCTTCAATAATTTAATTAGTGATTCCGGGGAAAATCGTTTTGTCAATTTTATTTTCTCTCATTCTTTTCGGGTGTAAGAATCAAACTCATAATCAAGTTATTAAAGAAAGAATAAAGTCAGAAATTTTAAAAGAAAAGATAAACGAATTGATCCCCTTATTAAAAAGAGATGAACGCCATCCTGAAGAAATATCAATTGGAATTCTCACCGGTTTGAACAGTATTTATACAACGATTTATTCAATGGACTGTGATGAAGGCGAATACTACAAATTCGACTTCAAATTAAATGAATATAACATTCCAATATATTTGAATTCTGAAAGCTATAAACCCGAAAGGTTTTTTAATTTAAATGATTTAACAATAATTTCAAACAGATTTGAAGATACCGGATTTTACTGTGATGATTATTTTTATGTCTGGTCAAGAATTTCTTCTTTAAATGAAGATTTTAAAATTGAAAAAACAGTCACTTCTGAAAATAATGATCCAAATGAAATTATCTACAAAGATGAAGACAAAGTCTTTTTTCGAAACAATATTAAGGTGATTTTAGAGGAACCGGAGAATGAGCTTTGAAGCAGAACTATTTAATACAAAACATACGACTTCTCCGAAGTCGGACTCTCACCTCAACATCTTTTTCTACAAATATATTACTTCTCCGAAGTGAGTTTTTTAGTAACAATACAATTATGAAGAAAAACAGACTAATTTGAATCTGTTTGAATTTCAGTCAATCTGGTTTTGAGGAAGTGATTTATCCATTCCAATATTCAAAACTGTGGAAATTTAACTTTCTTTGAATTAATCTGAATTTCCAGAAAAGTGATTTCGGAGAAATCAAATATTTGTAGAATCATTTAAGGACAGATGAAAACGAATTCGGAGAATTCGAATATAATAGCATTCATTTCAACCAAAATCATTCTTTTGAATTAAATTTAAATATCTCAAATTTGATTCTCATTATTGTTAACTTTCACTGATGAAAAAACTTTTGATTCTTTTTGGTTTTATCTTTTTATGTGATTTGAATTTGAATTGTCATTCAAACGAAGTTTCAGCCCAAGAAGAAGGCAAAATCACATCACGGATTTTAAGCAAAGAATTAAAGGAAATCTTACCTGAATTGATTAAGATTCAGAATATTACATTGAAAGAATCAATGCGAAAAAGAGGATTTGATGGCTCTGTCTTGTATTCGGAAGTGATTACAACTGAAAATTTTTTGTATTTGAGTTTGTCCTCAATGGACTGTGAACTTCGCCCACATACTTCTTTTGTCGAAAAATTCAATTCACACACTGTTAAATTTATGGTTGACACAGCAAGCTATAAATCAGAGCGTTATTTTAATTTGAAAGGATTAAACAAAATTCCGGTTAACGAAATTCAAATATGTGATGACTGGTCTTTTATTCAGGCAAAATTTGAATTATTCGGGGGGAAATTAAAATTAACCAAAATTTCAACTTTCTTCGATAACACCTTTTCAGATGAAACTTTTTATGATAAACGGGATTCCGCATATTTATATCAAAAAGAGATCTTGATGACTGAACCTGACCCCAAACCTGTGAATCAGCTATAAATACTTTTATTTTGCCCAATTCAATTTTCGTAAAAATTCAGTTGTGCGTTTTTTCAGTTCGTCCGCTGTAATCGCATTTTGAACTTCTTTGTCAAAATCAAAAGGCTGTTCTTTGCTGAATCGTTCCAACAATTCCAATGTTGACGGATCCTCTATTGAATCCACCCATTGAATGATTTTCTTTTTTCGTTCAGTTATATTCATTTGACTGAAAATTCTGAACCAAATTTACAAAAATTATCGGATTTTCCTCACCACAGGCAGTATCTCATTAAAAAATAAACTGTCAAATAAATCAATATTTTTATAAAAGTTCTCAAATCAAGAACTTTTTTTATATTTGTGAATATTATCAGATCCATGGAAAGGATTTTTGCAAAAAGCACTTTGCGGAAATATTGGGAATTGTACCCTGAAACCGAACAGCATTTAAAAACGTGGTATGAGACCGCTTTAAATTCTGATTGGAAAAACCCGAATGAGATCAAACAAACATACGGAAGCGCAAGTATTTTGAAAAATAACCAAATTGTTTTTAATATTAAAGGAAACGATTATCGTCTGATTGCAAAATTTAATTTTGAAAAACAATGGATTTTTATACGTTTCATCAGAACCCACCAGGAATATGATAAAATTGATGCCAACACCATTTAAATAAAAGATTATGAAATTAAAACCCATAAAAACTGAAGCAGACTACAATGAAGCGCTGAAAAGACTGGAGGAAATTTTTGACGCAGCAATCGGTACTGACGAGAGTGACGAAGCAGATATTCTCGGATTAATGATTGATGATTATGAGAAAAAATATTATCCGATTGATGCACCCGATCCGATTGAAGCAATCAAAATCAGAATGGAAGAAATGCATCTCAAACAGACTGACTTGGTCGATGCTATCGGTGGGAAAAGCAGAGTTTCTGAAGTGCTCAGCCGGAAAAGAAAGCTCACTGTGAAAATGATCAGAAAACTTACCAAAAAACTTAATCTTTCACCTGAGACTCTGATTGGAGAGTATTGATTAACCCTTCCTCACCACCGGCAGAATCTCATTTTTTTCCAATGCAAATCTTTTGATTTCTTCGTCCGAAAGTTTGTTTGACAAAATGACTTTTTCAACTTCAAATCCGGCCGATTTCAGCGTGTCATAATAATCCATACCGTAAACCCTAACATGATCATACTGTCCGAATTTTTCAATCCGTTCTTTTTTGTCGGTAATCGTCGGGTCTTCAAAAGTTTTATCGAGCTGATAACGGATCGGCACCTGAAAGATTCCCCAGCCGCCGGGTTTCATCACACGATACAGTTCAGACAATGCTTTTTTATCATTCGCCACATGTTCCAAAACATGATTGCAGAAAATTACATCAAAAGAATTGTCCTCGAAAGGAAGATTTTGAATATCCGCTTTTACATCCGCTATCGGCGAATTGAGATCGCAGGTGGTATAATCAAGATTTTGCAGTTTTCTGAATCTTTTGTAAAATGACTGTTCGGGCGCCATGTGAAGCACCTTTAATTGATCTTTGAAAAATCCGGTTTCATTTATCAGANNATTTTGTCTTTGCTTTTCATAACCGTAAGGAAGAAACTCACGATAACTTCTGCCGTCGATCGGATCGGTGTATCGGTCACCTTTATATATATACACCAAAACCGGTCGTGCCCAAATGCTCATTCTGATCAGCCAGGTCCTCGGAAAAAGATTGATGATTTTTTTAAACAGAGATTTCAAATTTCTCCAGAATTTTAGGAATATAAATAACCAGACTGACGACCAGCGCATTGATTGAAGCCAAAAAAGTTGCACCCGCTGCAACGTCCTTTACCCTTTTGATGATTTCTTCTCTTTCGGTGCTCACCCGGTCCGATAGCTTTTCGATCGCAGTATTCAGATATTCTGCAATTCCGATTGCAAAGGTTGAAAAAAACAGAAACAGAAATTCAGTCCGATCAACGCCAAGCCAAAGCGCCACCAGCATATTTGCAATCAAAACGCCAAACCAGATTTGTACGTTTCTTTCGGATCTCAGTCCGTACCAGATGCCTTCAAGCGCATATCTTGATGATTTCAGGAATCTGAACATCCCAATTATTTTTTATACAAAAAGGGTTCTTCCTCATCCGATTGGATACCCAGCGCTTCATATACATAACGGTAAGTCGAAAGCAGTCTCGGTTTCCCGTCAATGATTGCAGCATCGTGTTCAAAATGCGCAGAAGGCTGTTTGTCTCTTGTGGTAACCGTCCAGCCGTCGTTGTGAAAACGGACTTTATCGGTTCCCAGATTGATCATCGGTTCAATGGCAAGTGCAATTCCTTCTTNNCCGGTTCCTCTTCGACCGTAATTCGGCACCTGCGGATCTTCATGCATCTCTCTTCCCAAACCGTGACCGACCAGTTCTTTGACCACACCGTAACCGTGACTTTCGCAATAGGTCTGAATCGCATGACCGATATCTCCCACCCGATTTCCGGGCAGCATCTGAGCGATTCCGATATAGAGTGATTCTTTTGTGATTTTGAGTAATTCTTTGACTTCGGCACTGACTTCACCCACCTCAAAAGTATAGGCATGATCGCCGACAAATCCGTTCATCAGCACACCGCAGTCAACCGAGATGATGTCTCCGTCTTTGAGCGGTTCTTCATTCGGAATTCCGTGTACCACCTGTTCGTTGGGCGACATACAGAGCGAATTCGGAAATCCGCCGTAACCCAAAAATGCAGGTTCTCCGCCATGGTCTTTGATAAAATCATGCGCCATTTTATCAATTTTGATTGTGCTCACTCCCGGTTTGATTTCGGAAGCAACCATTCCGAGCGTTTTTGAAACCAGTTGGGCGCTCAGATACATCAGTTCGAGTTCTTCTTTTGTTTTTAAATGAATCATATTCCGAAAAATCCTCTTTTCTTCTTCTTTTGTTTGTAAACTCCGTGTTCGCCGATTGAAAATTCAATTCGTCTGTTGATGATCTCAACCACTTCGCCCCAACCGGGAAATCCGCCCAGGTTTCTGTCGTCAATAAAAACATCCGCATTGATCTTTCGGCTCTGATCCTTTCCGCTGAATACTTCTTCTTCAAAACTCGAATTGACCGCATAAAATTCAATCCCGTTTTTTCGGCAGAATTCAACCGCTTCATCAAGTCTTTCACCATAACGGTAGGTCCACAGAATCAACCGGTGACCCTGTGACTGCAACTGTTTCAGAGAATCAAATGCAAACAGCATCGGTTTACCGATTTTCGGATAGGCATCTTCTACAATGGTTCCGTCAAAATCAACTGCAATTATATAGCTCTTCATCGATTCCATTTTCTTTTGGACTGCAAAAATACTAATTAATTTTGGAGCAGTACTTCTCCTGTCATTTCTTCCGGAATCGGAATTTCCATCAATGTCAGCAGCGTGGGTGCAATATCGCCAAGCTTGCCGGCCTTCACCTTATATTTATTTTCGTTCTGAACCAAAATCACAGGTACCGGACTTTTGCTGTGTTGGGTATTTGGCGATCCGTCCGGATTAACCATCACATCCGAATTTCCGTGATCCGCGAGTATGATGACCGAATAACCGCCTTCGAGCGCAGCATTTATCACTTTTTCGGCACAGCTGTCAACGACTTCAGCCGCTTTTAAAGCCGCTTCAAAAACGCCGGTATGTCCGACCATATCCGTATTTGCAAAATTCAGACACACAAAATCAGCAGTTCCGTTTTTGAGTTCGGGAACTATTTTTTCGGTAATCTGATAAGCTGACATTTCAGGTTTCAGATCGTAAGTCGGCACATCTTTTGGCGAAGGGCAGAGAATTCTGCTTTCGCCTTTGAATTCTTTTTCGCGTCCGCCCGAAAAGAAAAAAGTGACATGCGGATATTTTTCGGTTTCAGCAATTCTGATCTGTGTTTTTCCGTTTTTTTCAAGCACTTCACCCATCGTATTCGGAATTTCTTTTTCGTCATAAACCACTTCGACACCTTTAAAAGTTTTGTCATAGTTGGTCATGGTCACATATCTGAGTTCCATAGCCTTCATCCCGTAATCAGGGAAATCGCTTTGGGTCAGCACCTGAGTGATTTCGCGTCCGCGGTCGGTTCTGAAATTAAAATTAATCACCACATCACCTTCTTCAATCAGACCCGATTTGTCGACGGTAATCGGTTTTAAAAATTCGTCTGTAATTCCTTCATCATAAGACGCTTTGATCGCTCCGATCGGATCATTGCTTTCCTTTCCGATTCCTTTCACCATCAGATCATAAGCGAGTTTCACCCTTTCCCAGCGTTTGTCACGATCCATCGCATAATAACGACCGACGATCGAAGCCAGTTTTCCGGTGGTTTCGTTCATGTGCTGCTCCAACTGACCGATGAATTCAACCGCACTGTGCGGATCGCAGTCACGACCGTCTGTAAATGCATGCACATATACATTGTCGGTCAGACCAAAAGTTTTTGCCGCATCCAAAAGTCCGACCAGATGGTTGATGTGCGAATGGACACCTCCGTTTGAAACCAAACCTATAAAATGAACTTTCTGACCGCTTTCTTTTGCATATTGAAATTCCGAATTCAAAACGCTTTCATTCAAAAATGATTTGTCCTGAACCGCCATATTGATTCTCACCAGATTCTGGTAAACAATCCTTCCGGCGCCGAGATTCATGTGTCCGACCTCAGAATTTCCCATCTGTCCTTCGGGAAGTCCTACCTGCAGACCGTAAGTTATCAGCGTCGCATTCGGATATTTCTCGAAACAGCTGTCCATAAAAGGAGTGTTTGCCTTTTCAATAGCCGATACTTTTGGATCACGGTTGATTCCCCAGCCGTCCAAAATCATCAGCATCGCTTTTTTACTCATAAGTGTAATATTCTAATTTTTGTGAAGTCTTTTTTAATTTGCCACATCGTTGATGAATTTGATCCTCATCAGCCTCAGTTCCTCTTCGTCATATACATTTCCAAATTCTTCAAGCAGATTTGACATCGAATCATTGTCCGCCTCGAGCAGAAAATCATGAATTTCTTCCTGCTGGTCTTCGTCCAAAACATTGTTCAGATAATATGAAATATCGAGCTTCGTACCCTGATAAACAATGCTTTCCATCTCTGAAATCAATTCATCCATCGACAGGTTCTTTGCTTCTGCCATGCCTTCGAGATCAATTTTTCTGTCAACGCTTTTGATGATATAGACCTTGTGGTTTGATTTGTCTGCAACACTTCTGATCACCATTTCATCGGCTCTTTCAATGTTGTTTTCTTCCACGTATTTGGCAATAAATTCAACAAAGGGTTTTCCAAATTTCATCGCCTTTCCTTCTCCCACCCCAAACACATTGGTCAATTCTTTGATCGAGGTCGGATACAGCATTGTCATATCGTCAAGACTCGGATCCTGAAACACTGCAAATGGCGGAATTCCGTTCTGTTTTGCAATTTTCTTTCTCAAATCTCTCAGGTGTTTCAACAGCTCTTCATCAAAGACTGCCGGCGCCTGAACAACCGAATCTGATCCTGAACGATCCATTAATTTCTTATAATCAACATCTTCAGCAATCAGAAATTCTTCTGGCGATTTGATAAATCCTTTCCCTTTTTCGGTCAGTTTCAGTATGCCGTAAGTTTCAATTTCTTTGAACAAAAAATCTCTCACAATCAGCTGACGGACAATACTTTTCCAATAATAATCTTCTTTGTCTTTACCGACTCCGAAAAAATCTTCAATTTTCAGATTATAAGATTTGATGATCGAGTTTTCTTTGCCAACGATGACATTGACAAGATCGTTGATCCGCAGGATTTCTTTGGTGTCTTTTACGATTTCGAGCACCAGCCGCGCATCTTCCATTGCATCAATCATCTTTTTCGGATTGCGCATATTGTCGTCCATATTGGCACCCAAACCGTTGATTTCATCAAATTCTTCACCAAAATAATGAAGCAGGAATTTTCTTCTCGACATAGAAGTTTCGGCATAAGCCACCACTTCATTCAAAAGCTGAAGTCCGACTTCTCTTTCGGCAACCGGTTTGTTTGAAAGAAATTTCTCGAGTTTTTCAATGTCTTTGTAATCATAAAACGCCAGACAATAGCCTTCACCATCGTCTCTTCCCGCCCGGCCGGTTTCCTGATAGTAGCTTTCAAGACTTTTCGGCATATCGTAATGGATCACAAAACGGACATCGGGTTTGTCAATCCCCATTCCAAATGCAATGGTTGCAACCACCACATCTGCTTCTTCCATCAGGAACATATCCTGGTGTCGGGTTCTGGTTTTGGTGTCCAGTCCTGCGTGATAAGGAATCGCTTTGATGCCGTTCACCTGAAGAAGCTGTGCAAATTCTTCAACTTTCTTTCGGCTGAGACAGTAAACAACACCCGATTTGCCGGCACGCTGGTGAATAAACTTTACAATTTCTTTGTCCTGATTGATCTTTGGTCTTACCTCATAAAAGAGGTTGGGACGGTTAAAAGATGCCTTGTACACCATTGCATCGAGCATACCCAATGTTTTTTGGATATCGTCCTGAACTTTTGGAGTTGCAGTTGCTGTCAGTGCGATGACCGGCGCATCGCCGATCTTGTTGATAATATGTTTTAGATTTCTGTATTCGGGTCTGAAATCGTGTCCCCATTCAGAGATACAATGCGCTTCATCAATTGCAAAAAATGAAATTTTGACGGTTTTGAAGAAATCAATGTATTCGTCCTTAGTCAGTGATTCGGGTGCAACATACAGCATTTTGGTCACTCCGCTCCTGATGTCGTCCATCACTTTTTTGGTCTGTGTCTTGTTCAATGACGAATTCAGCACATGCGCCACATTTTCATCAGACGAAATACCCCGAACGGCATCCACCTGATTTTTCATCAGTGCGATCAGCGGTGAAACGATGATGGTCACTCCTTCAGAAATCAAAGCAGGCAACTGATAGCAAAGTGATTTCCCGCCGCCTGTCGGCATCAGCACAAACACATCCTTCCCTTCCAGCAGACTGTTGATTATCTCCTCCTGTTTCCCTTTAAACTTTTCAAAGCCAAAGTATTTTTTCAAATAAATAGATAAATCTCCTCGACTATTCATTTTTGATAAAAAACTGTTTAATAATTTTTATTTCTATAATTCGAATTTTCAATGTCACTCTTCTGACCATTAGTCAAAATTTAAACTTTTTAAATTTACAAAATTCTGATAATCTCCGAAAAAGTTTACAAAGTTTTTCATTGCACTCACGAATAATATTCAATGAAATAATTTTATGTACTTTTGAAAACTCAATTTTATAATTGAATTTCACGGTCGAACGACCCAATGTACAAAATAAAATAACACGGGCAAAATCTTTTGGATTTGAAAAATCAAGAATTAATAAAAACAGCTCAGACTGTTTTTCAGGACGAAATTAATGAACTTCTTCAAATTGCTCAAACAGTTGGAGATGAGTTTGCTCAGGCGGTCAATCTGATTTATAACGGCAAAGGTAAAACGGTAGTGGTCGGAATCGGAAAAAGCGCACACATCGCAACCAAAATGGTGGCAACTTTCAACTCAACCGGATCACCCAGCCAATTTTTGCATGCGGCAGAAGCCATCCATGGCGATCTGGGACTGCTTCAGCCCGAAGATGTGGTGATTTGTGTGTCAAAAAGCGGGAACAGCCAGGAAATAAAAGATATAGCACCCATACTGAAAAAGAATGCTTCTGCGCTAATCGGATTGACCGGAAATCCGGATTCTGCATTGGCAAAACATTCGGATGTGGTACTCAATGTCAACATCAGCCGGGAGGCATGCCCGAACAATCTGGCACCGACTTCAAGCACAACCGCACAGCTGGTGATGGGCGATGCACTCGCAGTTGCGCTGATGAAAATGAAACATTTCGAGAGTGATGATTTCGCAAAATTCCATCCGGGCGGCGCACTTGGAAAAAGACTGCTTTGGAGCGTAGAGGATGCAATGGATTTTTCACAGAAACCGACCGTTCAGTCTGATTCTTCTGCTTTTGAAGTGATTGATTCAATCTCATCCGGAAAACACGGAATTACTGTGGTTGTTGACGGCAATCAAATCAAAGGTGTGATTACCGACGGTGACCTCAGAAGGATGATGCACAAACACAAAGACATCAGAGATCTGCAGGCAAAAGATATGCTTTCTGAAAATCCGAAGACCATATATAAAGGTGAAAAAGCAATCGATGCTTTCAATCTTTTGAGGGATTACAATATCGGTCAACTGGTGGTTGTGGATAACGATAAAAATTATATCGGGATACTCGATCTACACGCATTGATGAAACTTGGAATAGAAAGTTAGATGGACACTAATAAAGGTGAAGAAAAGGAATTGTCGTTCCTGGGTCATATTTTTGAATTGAGAGGCCATTTGATCAGATCGATTGTCGCAATTCTGATCGGAGCCATTGTCTGCGCAGTTTTCTGGCGAACGATCAATGACAAATTCATCATGGCGCCTCTGAAATATGAATTTCCAACCTATCGCGCATTAAATTTTCTGGGTGAAAAAGTCGGAATCGGTCAGATTTACGAACCGGGATTTAATTATACACAGGAACTGAAAAATCTGAATCCGTCGGGTCAGATTACTGCACAGATTTATGCCATCCTCATCTGCGGATTGATTATCGCGATTCCGTATGTGGTATGGGAAATCTGGAGATTTATCAAACCCGGACTTCATCCTAAAGAAGCAAAAAATGCAAACGGAACCGTCTTCGCAGTCAGCTTTTTCTTTCTGACGGGCGTGCTGTTCAGCTATTTTTTTATGCTTCCCTTTTCGGTTCAGTTTCTGTTTACCTACAATCCTTTCGGCGTTTCAAACGAATGGACGCTTTCGAGTTATACTTCGCTTTTTGTTCAGACACTGCTTGGAATGGGAATCGTATTTCTGTTTCCGGTATTCACCTATTTCCTGGCAAAAATGGGGATACTTTCGCCCCAGTTTTTAAGGACTTACAGAAAACATGCGCTGGTTGTGATTCTGGTCATTGCGGCCATCATCACACCGTCCGACATCATGAGTATGCTGATCGCTGCTATGCCGCTGATACTGCTTTATGAAGTCAGCATCTGGATCACTGCCTATGTGTTTAAAAAACAAATCAATGAGGAAAAGAAAGAAATGGTGAAAAAATGACAAAAGTCTTGATGTATTATGCATGCATAATAAATTATTTTTATTAAATTTACATCCTTATAAAATCTTAATTCAAAGAGTATGAAAATCTTAGTTTGTATAAGCAGTGTACCCGACACCACTGCAAAAATAAATTTTACGGCAGATGGGAAATCTCTGGACAAAAACGGAGTTCAGTTTGTGATCAATCCGCATGATGAATACTGTCTGACCCGTGCGGTTCAGCTTCAGGAAACCCAGGGAGCAACCGTAACCGTAATCACGGTCAGTGATGCATCGGTTGAACCGGTCATCAGAAAAGCACTGGCTATCGGTGCAAATGATGCAATCCGTGTCAATTCAGATTCAGGCGACGGATTCTTTGTTGCCACTCAAATTGCAAAAGCAGCAAAAGACGGCGGTTATGACATCATTTTGGCCGGACGTGAATCAATCGATTTCAACGGCGGAGAAGTTCCGGGATTTGTTGCCGGAATGCTTGACTATCCGTTTATCAATGGCTGTATAAATCTGAAAGTTGAAGGAAATGCTGTAGAAGCGGTTCGTGAAAGCGACAGCGGAAAACAAACCATCACTGCAAATTTCCCGGTTGTCATCGCTGGAGAAAACGGTCTGGTTGAAGATTCTGAACTGAAAATCCCGAATATGAGAGGAATTATGTCGGCAAGAACAAAACCGCTGAATGTGGTTGAACCCGAACAGACAGCTTCAAAACTGAATGTGGTCGGCTATCAGAAACCGGCTGAGAGAGGAAATGTGAAAATGATCGACAAGGACAATGTGGCTGAATTGGTCAGACTGTTACACGAAGAAGCAAAAGTTATTTAATCAACTCAAAAAAGAAGAAAAATGGCAATTTTAGTATATGCAGAATCCCATGAGGGACAATATAAAAAAGCAGCATTCGAAGCAGTTTCTTATGCAAAATCGATCGCTGATCTGTCAGGCGACAGTGTAACCGCAGTTGCAATCAACGCGACAGATTCTTCAGATGCGCTGTACAAATACGGTGCTTCAAAAGTTTTGAAAATCAACAGCGACGCATTGAAAGACTTTTCACCAAATGCTTATGCAAAAGCGATCTCAGAACTGAAAGACGGTGACACCATCGTTCTTCCCGCTACCAGCGACGCATCAAGCTTTGCTCCGATCCTGGCGCTGAAAACAGGTTTTTCACTTGTGACCAATCTGACTGCTGCACCAAGCAGCGTTTCACCTTTTACAGCCGAAAGAAAATCTTTTTCGGGCAAAGGAATTGAAACCATTCAGGTTACCGATGGCGGAAAAGTACTGACCGTGCTTCAGAATGCATTCGGAACCAAAGAAAATCCGGTTTCGGGAGCCGAAGAAGCTGCAAGTGTGAGTGTGAGCGATGCTGATTCAAAAGAAAAAATCACAAAAACCGAACAGGTATCAACCGGAGCAATCGATCTGAAAGATGCTGAAATCGTTGTTTCGGGCGGTCGCGGTATGAAAGGACCCGAAAACTGGGGAATGATCGAAGAGCTGGCAAAACTGCTCGGCGCAGCAACCGCATGTTCAAAACCGGTTGCCGATATGGGCTGGAGACCTCACTCTGAACACGTGGGACAGACCGGTAAAGCGATTTCGCCAAAACTGTACATCGCAATCGGAATCTCGGGTGCCATCCAGCATCTGGCGGGTGTGAACTCATCCAAAACCATAGTGGTGATCAACAGCGATCCGGAAGCACCTTTCTTCAAATCAGCAGATTACGGAATTGTGGGAGATGCATTTGAAATTCTTCCAAAACTGAATGAAGAAGTGAAAAAATTCAAAGGAGCTTAAACTCCGGAATTTTTATCCAAATACAAATCCGTCCAAATGGGCGGATTTTTTTATTGATTAATTCTCAACTTATTCTACATTTGCTATTCAAAAAATTAATCCAACAGGTTGAAAACAAACAATTACTTTTTTCAATCATTCCTGACTCTGGCTTTTGCAGCGGTCATTTTTTACACAGCCAAACCTTTTTTACCCGAAAGACTTTTTGAAGAAACCAAAACCGATTCAAAAAATATAATCATTGACAGTCTGATGATTCAGGCAGCCAATGAAGCAGAGAATAATCCCAAAACCGGAAAAAACGATTCAACAGAATTATCAAATCAAATTCCAAAAGAATATGACGGCAATGAATATCTGATCCGTTTTTATGAAGCATTGCGTTCACTTGAAAATGATTCGGGCCGAAAAGTCAGAATTGCATATTACGGTGATTCAATGATAGACGGCGATCTGATTACCCAGGATCTGAGAGAACATTTTCAGGACAGATTCGGCGGCGGCGGAGTCGGTTTTGTGCCGATCACTTCAGAATCTGCAAAATCGAGAGCAAGCATTGTCCATCAGTTTTCATCCGACTGGAAAGATATTTCATTTGTCACCAACTTCAAACCAAAACCCAGTTTCGGTCTGAGCGGACATGTATTCTTTATCACCGACAGCATCGGTTCGGCATGGCTCAAAATCAGACCGACTGCCTATAAAAAACACAACAGCAGTTTGGATCAGATCACTTTGTATTACGGAAAATCAAAAAACCGTTCGGGAACGGTCAACCTGCAGCCGCTGATTGCAGACAGTCTTCTGAATTCGATCAGACTGAGTCCAAAAGGAAATATTGCCGATCTCCAGTTCAGACATGCGGCAGAAANNGCAACTCGGGTCTTCCGTTTTCGCTTTTTGATACCCAACTGATGAATGATTTTGACAAATCGCTTGATTACGATCTGATTGTTCTTCATTTTGGTGCAAATGTGCTCAGCTACGGCAAAAAAGATTACAGCTGGTACGGAAATTCAATGACCAAAGTGGTCAATCATCTGAAAGAATGTTTTCCCAACACCGACATACTGATCATTTCAACTGCGGACAAAGCTTCAAAGGTGGATGGGAAAATGCAGACCGATCCGAGTGTTGCCCATCTGCTGGAAGCCCAAAGAAATTATGCAATGCTTACCCAATCCGGATTTTTGGACCTGTATGATCTGATGGGCGGCGAAAACAGTATGGTGAACTGGGTGGACAGCGAACCGTCGATGGCAAATAAGGATTACACTCATTTCAACAGCCGCGGTGCAGAAAAAATCGCAGGGCTGATTTACAATCAAATCATAAAAGGATATGAAGATTTCAAAAAAAACAATTGAACTGAGAATACTGTCAATCGTGCTGCTGCTGATCCCGCTGACCGGCTGTGCGCAGAGCGATAAGGAAATTAAAAACGATACGGTTTTATGGTCATTTTTTGATAAAATCAAATCCAATCAGGAACATAACGACCGGGTGATCACGATTGTCCATATCGGTGATTCACATCTGCAGGCGGGCATACTGCCTGAAGAAATCAGAAGCAGACTGCAGCAGGAATTCGGAAATTCGGGTTTTGGGTTTACTTTTCCCTATCAGCTCGCAAAGACAAACGGAACCGATCTGATCGAATACAATTCCAACATCGAATGGCAAAGTCAGCGGATCGTTTTTGAAAATTTGGGTTATCCGGTCGGTTTGAGCGGAATTGCATTTTTCACCGATCAGCCCGACTTTTATCTGAATCTGAAAGTTAAAGATCCAAAATATGAATTTAACCAAATCAGAATTTTTTCACCCGACAATCAATCCGGATTTAAAATTTCTCAAAACCAAAATGAAGATCCTGCCGAATTGAAAAATGATTCATTTCAAACCATTGCAAAATTCAAAGATGAAATCACAACGGTCAGTCTGATTCCAAACGGAAACAGCAGTCAGTATGCGCTGAACGGACTGATACTTGAAAACGGAAAATCGGGAATCCTTTATCATTCGATCGGTGTCAACGGTGCAAAATTTACAGATTACAACAAATACCAGCTGTTTTTTGACCAATTGGCCGAATTGAAACCTGATCTGATCATCATTTCGCTCGGGACCAATACCGCATTTGACAAAGCAGATTATTCGCTGTCCGATTTTGAAAATCACATGGATGAATTTCTTGACAATCTGAAATCAAGAAATATTGATGCGCCGATGCTGGTAACCACACCGCCGCCTGCGCTCAGAGCCAAAAAAGAACAAAATCCAAAAGTTCCCGAGTTTGGCGATGATCTGATCGGAAGATCGAAACAGCTCAATTATGCAGTTTGGGATTTGTATCTGTTTCTGGGCGGTTATGAAAATACACAACAGTTGATCAGCGAAGGACTTTGGGCAGAAGACCGGATTCATTTTTCGGAAAAAGGTTACAAACAGCAGGGAGCGGCACTGGCTGATGCCATCATCAATTCGTATCGTGAATATCAAAAATCAAAAGATTAACCGATGTTCGGACTGCCGGAAATAACATTAGATCAAATCAAAACCTGGCTGGTTTATGATCCGGAAAATCCACTGCTGTTCGGCAGCGGACTGTTTCTGATCATCTTTCTGATTTTTTATCTGGTTTATATACTGACCCGAAAACACGTCTGGTTCAGATCGGTTTATGTGATACTGTTTTCGCTGTTTTTTTATTACAAAGCCGGCGGAATGTTCTGGTTTCTGCTGCTGATTGTTTCGGTCACCGACTATCACATCGCCAAAATGCTGCACCGGTCAAAAAAGGACAGCATCAGAAAACTCTGGCTTTTCACAAGCGTGCTGATCAATCTCGGTCTGCTCGCACATTTCAAATACACCAATTTTCTTTTTGACAGTCTCAACGATCTGTTCAGCAGCAATTTTGCGATTCAGGACATCATACTGCCGATCGGGATTTCATTTTTTGTATTTGAAACCATGAGTTATACCATCGATATTTACAGACGTGAAATTGAGCCGGCAAGGAACTTTATGGATTTTGCATTTTTTGTGTGTTTCTTTCCAAAATTTGTCGCGGGTCCGATTGTCAGGGCAAAAGATTTTCTGCCGCAGATCAATCAGAAATTAACACTGACAAAGATACAGGCGAGTTCTGCACTGTTTCTGATCATCGGCGGTCTGATCAAGAAAAGTGTAATTTCGGATTATATCTCGATCAATTTTGTGGATCGGGTTTTTGATGCGCCCAACAGTTATACTTCGATTGAAAATCTGCTTGCGGTTTACGGTTATTCGCTTCAGATCTACTGTGATTTCTCGGGTTATTCTGATATTGCAATCGGTCTTGCACTGCTGATGGGTTTTGAGCTGAATGCAAATTTCAGAACACCCTATCAGTCTGCCAATATCACAGAATTCTGGCACAGATGGCATATTTCGCTTTCAACCTGGCTGAGGGATTATCTCTATATTTCAATCGGCGGAAACCGAAGAAGTTCGTTTTGGGGTTATCTGTTTCCGGCCTTATTTTTTGGCGGACTGATCGGCTGGTCGGCATTCAAATTTGAAAGCCATCCCTTGCCGCTTTATCTGAGTCTGGCGGGTCTGCTGATTTTCCTGCTGCCGATACTGCTGTCAAAAAATCGAAAAAAAGCTTCTTATGTCAATTTTAACCAGATGACGACCATGCTGCTCGGCGGTCTGTGGCACGGTGCCAGTTTCAGATTTGTAATTTGGGGTGCACTTCACGGTTTGGCCTTGGGTGTACACAAGACATTTAAAGAATACATTTCGAAAAAGACCGATGGCAAAAGAACGGTCAGCGGTTTTCTCAGCCGACTGGCGGGCGTTTTCATTACGTTTCAGTTTGTGAGTTTCTGCTGGATATTTTTCAGATCAAAAGATTTTGATACATCCATTCAGATGGTTCAAAACATTGCAGGACTTGATTTTAATTTTGACAACTGGCTGACGGTCATCCTTTCGTACCGGCATGTATTTCTGATTTTTCTGATCGGCTACATCTGGCATTTCATTCCTGAGCAGTTGCTGTTGAAAATGAAACTGATTTTTAATTCCTGTCCGATTGCGGTCAAATCAATTCTTGTGGCGGCAGTTTTCTGGCTGATTTATGCAACCGCATCAAGTGAGGTGCAGCCATTTATCTATTTTCAGTTTTAACGAATCCTTCCTCTTGGGTTTATAATTCATTGAAATTCAACACAGAAAGAACAGACGGTGTTTTCAAAACCTTGCAGAGTGATTTTTTATAGCCGAAAAATTTTCACAAACCGCAGATTTTATTAGATTTACAATTCAATGGAAAATTTGGTTAAACTAAATATCAAAGGAATTTCATACAGCCAGACCAAGAC
>JRYL01001984.1_pt1 | contig 20911 bp, 21 predicted proteins | sample 235391 | NCBI WGS metagenome assembly JRYL01 (sample SAMN03074223, study PRJNA261481) | activated sludge metagenome | biome: Wastewater Treatment Plant; feature: Wastewater; material: Activated sludge; isolation source: activated biomass of a wastewater treatment plant treating wastewater from... ...
ACAAAAATTCTTACACCCTCGTACTTTCAGGCAGGATTTATATTATCGTATCAATGCATTCCCCATAAATATCCCCTCCTTACGTGAGCGACCGGAAGATATCATCCTTTTAGCTGAATATTTCCTGTTGAAATTATCCCCAAATAAGAAAATTACCTTTGACAAAGGAGCTAAACAGTTCCTACAAAACTATTCTTTCCCCGGAAATATCAGAGAACTACGTAATATGATGGACCGCGCTATCCTCTTATGCGATTCTCAAGTCATCTCTATGCATCATTTAACATCTGATGAAATATTTCCCCAGGAATCTACCCAACAGTCCCCAAGCAAATATTTCCGAGGAGATATCCTTCCACTGGAGGAGCTTGAGCAAATGTACTTACAATGGGCAGTAAGTGAAAGTAATGGGTCTAAACGTGATTTGGCGGAGAAGCTTGGACTAACGCCCAGAACCTTATATAGAAAGTTGAAAGAAATAAAGAGTCAAGTCGAAGAATAAAAAAACTGATCAAATTGATCAAATTAACGCCTATTGATCTCAATTAAGTGGGATCCAACCTAAAATATCAACGTGGGCCTAGTATTTCAATCAATTCCTCATCCTGTGGCATACCTTTATACCTTTTCAACTCTCCGTTATTGTCTCGGATAATAATGCTTGGCGTTCCACGGAACCCCATAGACACTAACAATGCCTTATTCGCATCAAGAATCCTGAGCGTGGATGCAGATATCGTTGTCAAAGGCTTGATGCCCCCTTGTCCGGCTTTGCTTTCGTTTTCATACAATGCAGCCGCACGATCCGGCGCTTCCAGAATCGCCGCTGCCTTCGCGGGACTATCTATCTTGATGATGCCCACAATTAAATGCCGCAATTGCACCTTTCCTGTTTCCACCCATGGTCTCGCCGCATGCCAAAAGCGGTTGCAGTAAGGGCAACTGGGGTCACTGAAGGTATATACGATGCGCGGAGCATTCTTTTTTCCATCCACTACCCAATCAGCTGATTCAAGTTGTACCCATATCTGGTCATCTACAGTTTTCTGAATGGCTTTCTGAGGCATCGGCGCATCACCTCCATTAACCTGTGCTGTTGTGGCGGCCCAATTCTCTGCATGGGAGCAATCACCCATGGACACGAAAACAAGCGCGATGATTGACGATATATACGATTTCCGCAGCGGTAGCATGACTGATCTATTCCTCGTGTTGATTGCTTGAAGTTGATTGTCCCAATCGATGTAATAAGGCTCCCTTAAGACTTGCCATGGTCATTTCCCCCATGTGCGAGTGCACCAGGAGGCCTTGTGCATCAAAAAACAATGTCGTGGGCAGGCCTCGTGATCGAATGACCTGCATGGTGCTTGAAGAAGGATCAATCAGCACATTCTTGAAATCCAACCCTTCCCGCTCAAGAAAAGCACGGGCTTGCTGTGCAGTTTCGCCTTGATTGATCATGACAAAATCTACTGCCGGGAATATCTTCTGTGTTTTCTCGAATGCCGACATCTCACGTCGACATGGCGGACACCAGCTCGCCCATAGGTTGAGTACAACAGGCCTCCCCTTGAAAGTACTCAAATTGACTGACTGCTGCTTATCAAGAGCCGCCAACTGCATATCAGGCAGAGGTGTTGTCGAACGTTGCCATAACCCCAGCACTACGCCTGCTAAAAACCAACACACCAGGCCAGCACATATACCGATAGACAAGGCAACCCCCAGCCTCCATCGGTTGCGAGTCCGCCATCCGACCAAGACAATTGCCGTCAACAGGCCTGACCACCAAGAAAAACCCCCATCGCCGATCGTGAAAACACTCAACGGCACTGCAGCATATTCCGGCCACCATTCCATAACATAACCCAACCGGGCACCCAGCAATCCCCACAACAACATGTCGAGCACTACTTCTGACGCATGATGGGATACCTGAGGGTCAAGTCGTCGGGCCGCGGCGCACGAAACCATCCATGCCATCAGGGCTGCGGAAAAGACGACAACGGCATGCATGGGCAATGGGCCAACACCAATCATGGTATGCCTGCTGTATCAAGTTGCGCCATGAACTCGCGCACGCTGACTTCGCCGACCATGCGCAAATTTCGCCGCTCGGCGCCATCCGGCCCCACCAGGATCAGAGTTGGCGGCCCCATTACCCCCCATCGCTTGAGCAACGCCCGGTCTATCACGTCGTTGTGCGTCACATCTGGGCGTACGACTTGCATCCCGGCCAACCGTCGGGCAACCTCAGCATTGTCGAAAACATTGCGCTCAATCACATGGCAACTGATGCACCATTCCGCATAGAAATCGATCAAGGTCCATTGTCCACGCTCCGCCGCCTCGTCGAGGCGCTTGTCCACGTCCTCGATGGTCTTTACCGCAATGTAGCTGACGCTGGATGCGGTGCTGGTTGGAAAGGCAGCGTTACGTAAATGTGCCAATGGCTGCAGGACGGAACTCGCCCCTGATGCCGCGCCTACCAACATCAGGATCGACCATAGACCGACAAATGCAGCGAAAAAACGCAATGTCCAGGCCTGGCGCTGCCTGGCAACAACCACTTGCGCCCAGGCGACAAAACCCACCGCCAGCGCCAACGACCACGCTCCCCACAGCAGCAGGCTGAACATTCCTGGTAAAAAACGTGCAAGCATCATAATGGCCATGCCCATCATCACGTAACCAAACACCACGCGCACTCGATCCATCCAGATACCGGGTTTGGGTAGTACATGAGCACCAAAGACAGCGATCACCAACAATGGCAACCCCATACCCAGCCCCAGTGCAAATAAGGCCAGGCCGCCTTGGAGCGCGCTGCCACTCTGTCCAATATAAAGCAACGCCCCCGCAAGCGGTGCTGTCATACAAGGTCCAACCAGTAATGCGGACAATAATCCGAGCACGATCGCTCCGCCGACGCTACCACCAGACTGCCCCCGGCCCGCGCTATCCACCCTGTTGACCAGGGCGGCAGGCAGCCTTAACTCGAACATCCCAAATAAGGAACACGCCAGCACCACAAAAAGACCGGCAAATGCACCGAGCAACCACGGGGATTGCAAGGTTGCCTGAAGATTGGCTCCAGCCAGGCCCGCCGCGACTCCAAGCCCCGCATAGACAGTAGCCATCACAAGCACATAGGCCAGCGTTAGAACAAAAGCACGGCGAGGCTTGACTTGGTTGCCAACCACCATCGTGGACACAATGGGAATCATTGGGAGCGTGCAAGGTGTGAATGCCAACAGCAATCCGAGGCCAAAGAACAGCAACGTACCCATCACAGGCCCCAGGATAGCGAGCCGTTGCGCCGTTGCCTGGTCTTCGGCAATCGCCGGCCCTGGGGATACGGCGAAGGGTTTCGCACCGTCACCGCGTGACCCCGCAGTTGGCTTCTGATTCCCTACGAGAGGAAGTGCCGTATCTGCCGCAGACCTCGGCAGAGAACCTGGCCCATCCCCCATCCCCTGGGGAGAAACAGCTCTAGATGAAGGCGCTCCCGCCAATGCCACGGGCCATGCCAGGTTGATGGTCTGTGGAGGATAGCAAATTCCCGCCTCTGCGCAGCCTTGCCAATGCAGCGTTAGTGGCCCTGGTGCCAGTGAGGAAAAACGCACCTGCAGCGTATCGCCCGTAAAAATTTCGGTATCACCAAAGAAATCATCATGCTTGGGAGTCCCGTGTGGCAACTCAAGGACAACCACCTGGCCTTGGCTATCCACCAGCTTCAAAGAGTGGCTGTAAACATAGTAGCCTTCGGCGATATGTCCTTGTACGGTAAAACCAGACGCACCCCTGCGTATATCATCCAGCTTCAGGACATCGGACGCATCCAGAAACTCATCCTTATCTCCCGGAGAGAAGGATCCTCTATCTGCCATTGCACTGCTGGCAACAAACCACAGTAAGAAAGCAAATACCATCGCTTTCCGATAGGCCAACAATGCTTTCAAAAGCATTGCAATGCCATACCCTACATGCCTGATCCCGACCAAGGCACTATCCTTGCGCATCATGGTATCTGCATCGGTAATACACGGATTTTCCACGGTCCCGCCGATATGATCGATGCGATTCATGACGTATCCTTCCTACCCGCAACCTCAAGCACCATACGGAATTTGACATCACCGGACTTCATTTTCTGATAAGCGTCATTAGCCTGCTTCAACGGCATCACCTCGATCCTGGGACGTACATGGGCCAGCACGCTAAAATCCAGTGCCCTTTCGCTGTCATAAGGAGTCCCCACTATCGAACCGATGACATCACGCTCACCGACAACTAGATGTCCGGTCAATATCTGTAAAGGTTCCTTGCCGGCCCCAAGCAAGACCAATCGTCCCTGTGGCTCAAGACCACTGATCAATGACGTTAGGATACCGGCATGGCCAACGGTACTGACGATGGCTTTTGCTCCTCCCATGCCCTTGAACCTCGAAACGGCCTCCTCATCGTTGGTATCGATGTAAAAGTGTGCTCCCAAGTCCAGCACATCCTCAGCAATATTACTGCCCCGCCCGATGGCGATCACCCTGAAACCCATTCGATGCGCATATTGCAACGCCATATGCCCCAACCCGCCGATACCCAGGATAGCTACAGTGTCTCCGGCCTGCGCGCCGCATTTTCTTAGCGCATTGAAAGTAGCGACACCGGCGCAGAGGATAGGCGCAGCTTCTACCGAATCTAGCCCATTCGGAATCGACACTAAGCCGGTAGCTCGCGCCAACATCATCTCGGCATACCCGCCATCGCAGGAAGAACCGACAAATGGCTGGTTCCGACACAGATGGAATTGGCCCTGGCGGCATTGCGCGCACTCATTGCAATGTCCGCCCAGCCGCCCTACCCCCACACGCTGCCCGACTTTCCAGATGGATGGAATATTAGCGCCCATCGCCACGATGCGTCCTACGACTTCATGCCCAGGTACGCGCGGTGGTTGCAATGAAGGGTCAACGTTTTCTATATCCGCAACATCGGCACCACAGATCCCGCAAGCTTCAATCGCAATCAGCACTTCCCCGTTCCCTGGCATCGCCACGGAGCGCTCCACCAGCTCCAACACTCCTGGCCGGGTTACTTGCATTGCGCGATAAGTGGTTTTCATATACGTCGCCCCGGATTGCTACAAGCCATGAAAAACATTCGTTAGCCCAAAGTTACCCTGGTCAACGGCCTGGGTCGCGAATGATGACAGCACGGCCTGCACACCTAACCTGGCTGCTTCGATGGCGCCAGCCACATATCCTGGATACTGGGGTGACCACTCGCTGGCAATCCCCATCAGGCATCCATGCCAGGGGCCGGATGCGGCGGTCACCGAGGGAGCCGGAATATGATGGTCGAGCATATCCATATCCATGGCAGTCGCGGTATAGGGGTCTTGCGCCCAGTCCTTGATGAGCTCGGCACAAGGGTGTGCAGCTTGCGCTCCGAAAAGGCGCGTGAATTGCGCACGGCAATGCATCCGCAATATGTCATCGGAGATATCCTTGCGCACGCGCGCCGGCACGCCGAAGAAACCAAATAGCGCTCCACCGCCACCGCGCAAGGAGGCATCATGGATTTCCACTAACGGCCCATGCGTACTGCGGGCCTCGCCTGACTGCCCATGTTCGCGCCAGAAAGGCGTGTCATAGACAGCGACATACTTGGCATGCGACGCCATCCACGTTGCCGTCGAACGCCACTGATAGGCTAATACCTGGGGCAGGACCGGCTCAAACTTGATGCTGCCTTCCGTCAGGCGCGGCGGCACAGCCAACAAGACATGCTCTACATGCCTGGTCGTGATGCGTCCTGAAGCATCTTCACTACCTAGTTCGATATTTGACAGTGTACGGCGCAGATAACGTACGGTCTGGCCAGTGACGATCCGTGTCTGATCCACTTGATGCCGCAGGGCATCGATCAACGACCGCATGCCTCCAGCCAGCCTCCAAGCTCCCATCGAACTCCCATCCCCGCGCATGCGCGTGAGCGGCTCATAGGGAGAGCGTTCCACCATCATATCGCCCGTATCAAATTGTTCGAAGTGCTCCAGGCCAAGCGTATTGATCAGTTGATATAGCTCTGGCTGGTACTCGGGCCAGAACCAGGTTGGGCCAAGATCAAAACGGTCGATAGCGGCCGCTTCAGCTTCCGGCGCTACCTTGCCCGGGGCGGCCACAGACATGATGCGCCCACCCAGTACATCTCGCGCCTCCAGCAATACATAATCCCGAATACCCTGATGCTCCAGCAGATACGCAGCATACAAACCGCTCACCCCACCGCCGATGATCGCAATGCGCATGGGTCGCATCTCTACAGCCCCATTAGCGCGCCACGCAGGTGGCCGGTCTTGATATAAAGGGTAGCGCCCTGCTTACCTGCGGTGACTTCAAGTTCATCACCTACCGGCAAGCGCATCCAGCTTCCGTGCTCATGGGCCACATCATCGACGGCCAGCCCTCCGGTCAACACCAGCAGTTCGGTGCCCGTCACGGATTTGACGAGCATGGATTCATATGGAGCAAGATATTGCAACCAAACCTGCTCAAACTCGCTGGAAAAAAGTGGGCAAATCTCATTATTTCCCTGACGGCGCCATATCGAAGCATCCCGGGTATTGATACGCACCCGACACTGCTCATGTGGCGGCATCTGGTGCAGCTTGACAAAGATGGTCGCACCTTCCTCGCTGTATGGCCGATGACTGGAATCTGGAGGATTGCGCAGATACCAGCCGGCTCCATAATGTTCTTCGCCTTCGGAAAAAACACCGGCCAGTACGAGAATTTCCTCTCCTCCTGCATGGACATGTCGTGGAAAATACGATCCCGGAGCATACTTCACGATGCTGGTCGCACGCCCCTTCTCCTCTCCCGCCCGATCCAGCATGACGCGTTCGATCCCTGCTTGCGGTGAGGCAACCCATTGATACTGGCGAGACGACACAATGACACGCTGCGAAAAATCCGCATTGACAAGCATTAGCGTTCTTTCAAGAATGGCAGCAAAAAGATCGCTACATTCAGCTTCTAATCAACCAAAAAATAAGGATAAAAAGAGATGCTCCTCCCTTTTTATCCTTTGAATTAAGTACAAACTATTTGAAAGTCCAGGTTAAACCAAGGCCGGCTTGCCAAGTGCTGGCCTCGACTTTGGTGAAACCAATCGTTTCATGGTTCTTGAGGGCAAAGGCAACATGCGTATCTAATGAAAGCCTTTCATTGAAGGCATAGCCAAAACCTGCGGAAATCTGGTCTTCCCAGATTGGCTCAGCATTGGTTGCTTGGAAGTATTGAACCAGGGAAGGATTCAACTGCAGAGTTCCCATCGGAGAGCCCATCGATGGAACGCCCGCAATCGTGGAGCCAACGTTCTTCTTAATGGGATTACGGGCGTGACTATAGCCCAGGCGCCATTTCGCAGCGCCAGTAGTCAGCTCGCCGCCGACCGAGAATACGGTCTGATCACGGAAGATATCTTCATAGAGTTCCGCGGAGGACCAATCCTTAAAAATTACATCGGCACCGATACGCAGGTTACCACCCATCAAGGAATTGTTGGAAACACCGATCGCAAATTCCTGGGGCTGGGTTACATGGACATCCCAGAAGTTACCTTTTCCTGGGCCAATTGGGCCGCCATTATCCACCACATTGTCATACCTGATCTTCAGTGGGCTTCGGTAGTACGCTCCGAAACTTGTCGATTCGCTCATGTCATACTTCGCACCCACCGTTCCACGGAAGCCAAACCCGTGCGTGGAGGCAGTATTGGACGAAAGCCCCATTTGCAGATAGCCATTGCCGATGGTAGCCGCCGCGCCAAATGACAGTTGGTCCGTGACCTTATATGCCAGGCCGACATTCGCCATGAATACCAGTAATTCCGAATCTGGATTCAGGCTACCCGGTGTGTCGCGGAAGTCGGAACCAATGCCAGACTGCGCTGTCAGCCCAAGGCCAGCCACGAACCGATCCGAGAACGCCTGGGTAATGGCGATGGTAGGCACCAGGTAGTTGTCCGCCTCAGACTTAGCCTTCCAAGGCACCCCTGTATTACCACCGCTATGCTTGGCTCTTACCGTAGGCTTGTAGAAGGTCGCCCCGAAGGAAAAGTTAGTACCCTCGTTGAACTGAGTCAATGTGGCAGGATTGCCAAACACCGCTGCAGCCGGCTCAATGGAGTGGGCAATGCTCACACCTGCCATTCCTCCGGCAGCTGGCAACATAGTGTTGTTCAGGTCAGTACCATAATTCGCAGCCAATACTGGTGTTGAAGCAAAAACACCCGCAACCAACATCGCTATATTAGGTGATTTTATTACAGACTCTCTCACGTTATTTAAGATAGTACTGATCGCATACATATGTTTATTCCTCCTGGCAGCCTCCCCAAAAGATAGATCCCAGAGGTCAGCTATTTATTTATCGATAGTTTTAAAAGATTACATACGACATACAGCCAGAAGAATGATTAGCAACAACCAGACCACCACAACTAACACATTGAATATAAAACATTAAGTTAAATTTAAGATAGAAAAACAATTAAAACAAAACAAATAAAAAATGCCAAAATTGGCATCTAATTTTCTGAAAAACCACATACTTAAGACAAAATTGTCTTTTACTCATAAAACATACCCCAATCCTATTCTTCAGGATTGACTAATTTTATTGATATTTGAGGTGATGCCAAAATTGGCACATCTACTGTCATTTAGGTCATATCCTGTATTTTTTTGACATAAATTTCCTCAGAAAAATACCAGTCCCGCCGCATATATAGATTATATTTATCTATAAAAAACAATCTATTAAATATCCTGGCACTTAGCTTGCTTAACTCCACTGCTGATTTCACTTAAGGATTAAGTTGCTTCCCAAGGCCTATCAGCAAGACAGTCAATCAAAACCTTATAACGAACAATTTTTGGCGTAGGAGGATGAAATATGTCACAGGAGTCAGTTAAGAACGCATTAGGTGGCCTGATTGAAGTTATTAAGAGCACGCCGTCTGCATCGCGTGTTGTATTCCGCGCATCAACCAAACTGGAGGAGGATGTTCGCTGTATAGCTAATGTTCGTGATTTTCCTCCTCTCACCATTGATGAACCGCCAGATTTAGGTGGTAGCGATCAAGGCATGAACCCTGTCGAGCTTGTATTGGTAGCATTGGGTACATGCCAAGAAATCATGTATTCGGCTTATGCTGCCTTCATGGGGATTAAGCTAGATGAATGTAAAGTGGACGTAAAAGGCTACCTGGATTTAAAAGGACTGCTCAGTATTGATCCCACGGTCAACGCCGGCTATCAACAAATTTCATTCAACACCACCTTGCGCAGTTCTGCGAATACAGAAGCCATAAAACAATTAATTGAAGTAGTGGAAGGACATTGTCCAGTAATGGATATTCTTGCACGCGCCCAAAAAATCACAGGAGAAGTCACACACAATGGCGAGCCAGTGCATTCACTGACTATTAATTAATGATGTATGTTGGCTCATCGCCATATGCGGTGAGCCTTATTATTCTTCTGGAATTTCTATGAAAACTCTCACTGCAAAACAAATGGTTGAGAACGCCAAACAACATATACAAGAAGTGGATGTTTATGCGGTACAAAAAATGCTTGAAGATCCAAATATTATTATCATTGATGTAAGAGAACCCATTGAGTTTTCCACTGGCCATATTGCAGGAGCAACCAATATCCCTCGTGGCGTGCTGGAATTCAAACTTGATCCAGAGAGTTCCAGTGATTACCCTCATCTACAGAATAAAGACATTCCAATGGTAGTGTATTGCCGATCTGGGGCAAGAAGCGCCCTGGCAGTTCAATCCATCCAACTGCTAGGCTATCACCGCGCTGTATCCATGATTGGCGGTATTGAGAAATGGAAAACCTCCAATCTTCCCTACACTGAGCCACAATTAAACTAAGACAGAATTGGGTCAAACCCAATCTATAATTTCGGAGGTTGAGATGAGTCTATCAGCAGATTGTTTATATCATACTGAGCATACTTGGGTTAAACAAATTGAGGGAGATGAAGTGCTCATCGGAGTATCATATTTTGCTCAAGATACTCTTGGAGACATTGTTGAAGTTTCCTGTCCAATAGTTGGCAGCACAATTACCTGTGGAGCTCCATGCGGCACTTTGGAATCTCGCAAGACCGTATCTGACCTGATTGCACCTATCAGTGGTGTCATTATTGAAATTAACAAGACTCTCGGCTCTGAACCCTTTCTCATCAATGATGATCCACATGGCAAAGGTTGGATTGCCCGGGTTCGAATAATAGATCAAGAAGAATTAAATCATCTGATTGATCTAAACAAATATAAATCAATCATTGGATTCTAAGCTAACTAAAAACCCCATAATTACCTGCTTTGGATTATGGGGGTTTTTTGATTGGTAAATAAATATGAACCCTAAACCAGAAATAAGAGAGATCGGTCAAGCCAAGACAGCTCGCATACCCATTAAGATCATACCTGAGCCAACCCTCAAGAAACCCAACTGGATCAAGACACCGCTGGTCTCCACTCCCCAGTTCATGTCAGTCAAGAAATTATTACGTGAACAAAAACTGATGACTGTATGCGAGTCAGCCTCCTGCCCTAATATCACCGAGTGCTTCAGCAAAGGTACGGCAACGTTCATGATCCTGGGAGACCTATGTACCCGTCGTTGCCCTTTCTGCGACGTTCCGCATGGCAGGCCACAACCTCCAGATCCTCTTGAACCAATTCACCTGGCCGAGGCCATTCGCTCGCTGCGATTGAATTATGTCGTCATTACCAGTGTGGACCGGGATGATTTGAGAGACGGTGGCGCCAGACATTTCCTTGAGTGCGTCAAGGCGATACGGTCGACAAGCCCCGATACCAAGATGGAACTTCTGGTACCGGACTTTAGAGGCCGGTTGAATACAGCCCTTGATCTGTTGAAACAGTCGCCGCCCGAGGTATTGAACCATAACCTGGAAACAGTTCCAAGATTGTATAAACAGGTACGTCCCGGTGCCGATTATCTGCATTCGTTGCAATTGCTGGAGCTGTTCAAGCGCAGAAATCCGTCGGTGCTGACCAAGTCGGGCCTGATGGTCGGCCTGGGTGAAACCGAGGAGGAAATTATCAATGTCATGAAGGACTTGCGCCATCATCAAGTCGACATGCTCACTATCGGTCAATACCTTCAACCCACAGAGTTTCACCTGCCTGTACAGCAATTCGTCTCACCCGAGCAATTCAGCATTTATACAGCCAAAGCGTACGAACTAGGGTTTACTCATGCCGCTTGCGGCCCCATGGTGCGTTCGTCCTATCACGCTGATGCTCAGGCAGCACCATTACTAGACAAAACAAAACAGCCAATATGAATATGAAGGAAATCAGAATGCATGCAAATGATACAAATCGTCCATCCTTTGATGTGGAAACAGAGATTCTTGTCATCGGCGCAGGGCCTGGAGGTTATACCGCTGCGTTTAGAGCAGCGGACCTGGGCATGAAAGTCGTACTGGTTGAAAAGGAAGTCTCCCTCGGCGGTACATGTCTGAATGTCGGTTGCATTCCCTCCAAGGCACTCCTTCATGCAGCCAAGGTCATTACTGAGGCACAGGAAATGACAGGGCACGGCATCAAGTTCTCTCATCCCGAGATTGATCTTGAAGCACTAAGAAGCTGGAAGTCCTCCAATGTCGTGGATCAACTCACGGGAGGCCTGGGCCAGTTGGCCAAACAGCGTAATGTACAAATCATTAGAGGCACGGGCGAGTTTATCTCTACGCATGAAATGCGCGTTGTCCATAGTCAGGAGGACTCCAGTATTGTTATCCGATTCGACCATGCCATCATTGCGGTAGGCTCTCATCCTGCGACTATCCCCAACCTCCCTCAAGATCCTCGTATCATGGACTCATCCAGTGCATTAGCAATGGAGGTCATTCCGAATCGGCTGCTGGTCATCGGTGGAGGTATCATTGGCATGGAATTAGGTACCGTATATGACGCATTTGGCTCGAATGTCACTATTGTGGAGCGCTCCCCTAGTCTGATCAAGGGTTGTGACAAAGATGTCATCCGTCCGCTCCATCGCAGAATGAGCAAGCGTTTCGAGAAGATCATGGTGAATACCGCAATCACCCATATCACTCCGAAAGAGGACGGCATCCATGTAGGCTTCAATGGCGAGCATAATATCGAGAACGAAGTGTTCGACCGGATTCTTGTCGCGATCGGACGCAAACCAAACGGCCGCAAAATTGGCGCAGAACATGCGGGCATATATGTCGATGATGCCGGTTATATTCCCGTGGACAAGAATATGCGAACAAATGTCCCGCATATTTTTGCTATTGGGGATGTCATCGGAAACCCCATGCTAGCCCATAAGGCAACCCATCAAGGTAAGATTGCGGCAGAAGTCATTGCAGGACACAGTGCAGAGTTCCTGACAACGGCTGTTATCCCATCCGTCGCCTATACAGACCCGGAGATTGCCTGGGCTGGCATGACTGAAACTGAAGCCAAGACACAAGGCATCCCTGTAGAAATTTCTTCATTCCCTTGGGCAGCAAGTGGTCGAGCCATGTCAATCAATCGTACGGAAGGCCTCACCAAGCTGATTTTCGAAAAAGAAACCAATCAGCTTATTGGTGCGGCTATCGTTGGTACCAATGCTGGAGAGCTCATTACCGAAGCTGTTCTTGCCATTGAATCATCCACCAAGGCCAAATCTCTTTCCCAGGTCATTCACCCTCATCCCACCCTCTCTGAAACAATCTGTTTTGCTGCAGAAATGAATCAGGGAACCATCACAGATATCTATATACGCAAATCATCCAAAGCTGCATAAGGAAGAAAATCAGGGTTTATTACCGGTTTATCAGCAATAAACCCATCAACTTCATAAAATGTGGTTAATATGAAGAACTCTTCTGTTACAAAATTCACTTCAGAAAAGAAAAAATCTATCTATAAAACGGATATTTATCAATCCTCTCTATGGGAAATCTTAGATACTACCTTCCTTCCTATACCCGATAGCTATCAAGGGTTTTCGATAGATCATCAATTCCCATTTTCAGCACAAAAAAAGCTGTTTGGTCCTCTTACTATGGATATATTAGGATCGTTATTTTGGCTGACAGCTCGTCAACAACTTCCTAGATTAGAAACTGTAGGATTTGATCAGGACTTAAGGCCATGCTTTGTGAACGATTTTATTGATCCTGTATATATATTGATCTGGGACAGTTACAAAAGTCTTTTACAGCGCTATAACCCTTATCAACATACACTAGAAACCATCAAGACAATCGAGACAGAACTATTACACTCTGTTCAACGCTCAATTGATATACACGAAGGAAAGATAATATTACTCATGAAGGAAACTAAAGATATTTCCTCTCGATATAAATTTAAAACTGGAAAATTATGGCAAGATATCCATACTATCCAAGGTTATCTTGCATTAGCAGCTGAAATGTTGCATTTGAATTACGCTCCAATTTGCATATCAGGTGCACTATGGATTAGTCAATTGAATGGTTCTAGTAAACAATTACACACTATTGATATGAGCGTTGTAGGAGCACGATATTTTTCAGTGTGAGAGTCACTTTAACAACGCAAATTAATGTATGAGAGCGAAATCTACTGTAAAGCAGATATGGATCATGAGTGCCTTGGCCATAGGGATACTTTGTACCGTAAAAACAATACATATTGCTCAAGCTCAGCAACAATATCCCTCATGTTCCAACGATGTGATTTGTTCTATTCCAACTAATTTCCGAGTACCGCCCTTTCCCGAGACGCCTGAAGGCAAGCTGGCTGCCTACGGCAAGCTATTGATCACAGAAACTTATGCCCAGATCGGGCCTGAAAGCAAGAACCCAATCACCGGCAATCATCTGGCCTGTGTGAGTTGCCATTTGAACGGCGGGACAAAGCCCTTTGCTGCGCCTTATGTCGGTTTGACCGGGGTGTTCCCGATTTTTATTGGCCGTGAGGGCAAGGTGGAGTCCTTGGAAGAGCGCGTGAACGGCTGCCTGGAAAGAAGCTTGAATGGCAAGGCTATCGATGTGAGTAGTCATGAGATGCGGGCGATTGTGACGTATATGAAGCATTTGAGCACGGGCGTTCCCGTAGGCAAGCGCATTGCAGGCCAAGGGTTTACCACGCTGGACGTTCCTGCGAGAGCCGCCGATCCGTTGGCGGGAGAAAAGGTGTATGCCAAGCATTGTATGGCTTGTCATGGTGAGGATGGCGAGGGTAAGCCTGGCTCGGCCGGTAATCGTGAAGGCGGATATCTGTTCCCGCCGCTATGGGGCAGGGATTCTTATAACGACGGCGCAGGGATGGCGAGATTGCTGAGTGCCGCAAGGTTTATTAAAGGCAACATGCCGCTTGGGGTATCCGCGGAAAATCCCGTGCTGTCGGATGAGGAGGCCTATGACGTGGCAGCCTATATCAATAGCCATGACCGTCCCATTAAACCCAATAAAGAGAAAGATTATCCGGACTTGACGAAAAAGCCAAAGGATAGCCCCTACCCTCCTTATGCAGATTCGATTCCACAGCCTCAGCATCAATTAGGGCCATACGATTTTTCCCAATAAATATAATGTAGCCTCCCTCTTTTAACCCTCTACTCTAGTATGACTGTTTAATTATCTAATTGCAGTCATCTGCACAATATTGTCGAACTCGTTTAATACATCCGGATGGTTTTTTGTCATATAACGCAAGAGAGCTTTGTTAGACGTCAGTTTGGCAAGATATCCTTTAGCTAATCATCCTGCTCATAGATTTTCTGCCAGCTTGAATTGTTCTTGGAGATTGCCCATCTCAGGAGCAACGCCACGCTCAATAGTGTGTCCGAATCATGAAATGTTCCTACATACTGTTAAGCCATATATTGAAAACCATACCCGTTTCGGGTATAGTAAAAGAGTGATGATGGCACACATTTTAAAGCGGAAGGATTTTGCACGATGGCAGGCAAGTGAGAAACTGCCCGATGCTGCCTTGTGCAAGGCCGTCAAGGAAATGGAAAGCGGTCTGATCGATGCAGACTTGGGCGGCTTTCTCTATAAAAAGCGGGTAGCCCGTCCAGGCGAAGGCAAGAGTGGCGGCTATCGTACGCTGCTGTCGGCCCGGATCGGTAACCGTTACGTATTTCTGCATGGGTTCTCCAAAAGTGACAGGGCGAACATCTCGCAGGATGAGAAAAAAGCGTTGCAGTTCACGGGCAAGGTGTTGCTGGAGTTATCTGCCGATGCCTTGTCGAAGGCATTACAGTCAGGCGTGTTATTGGAGGTACATTGTGAGTAAGATAATTGAATCCCTGCGGGGCGACTTGGCTACACTGCATGAAGCAGGTGCGATCAGCAAGGTGACGATGCGCGAGTTCGATGCGATCTGTCCGCCGCCAGTGCGGGAGTTCGACGCGGCGGATATCAAGCGCCTGCGCGAAACCTTGAAGTTCAGCCAGCCGGTGTTTGCGCTCCACTTGCATACCACGGCCTCGACGGTGCGCAAGTGGGAGCAAGGCGAAACGCATCCCACAGGTCCAGCGCTCAAACTGCTCAATATCATTGCCGATAAGGGGTTGCAGGCCATCATTTGATGCCTGGCGAGGAAAACAAGCGTTGGCAACGTAATCCTGCAGTCCTTTCACCAAGTGAGTGATGACACGTATATCTCGGCATTATTTCTCGGGATCAAATGAACAGAGATTAAAGAGAGCTGATACCCTCTCCTCCAACCTTCCCCCTTGAGTGACCCTGCTATAATCCATCGATCAATGACACGCTTGTGATCATGACATGATGATTGGGCATCAAGGGGATGGGAGATGGTGAAGTCGGAATTGGAGCATAGGCTGGCCAGGCGATTCGAGTCATTGGCGCAGAGAGATGTGCGCATGGCGCTGGATCTGATGCTGGGCGCCATGTCCAAGGCGTTGGTAAATCAGGGGCGTATCGAGATTCGCGGGTTCGGGAGTTTTGCGATCAATCATCGTCCCACCCGCATGGGCAGAAACCCGAAGACTGGCCAGGAGGTGATGGTGCCTCCCAAAGCCGTACCGCATTTCAAACCGGGACTGGAGCTGAAGCAGCGGGTGAACATTGTGCCCGAGGTTGCCGAGGTGGAGAGATTGGTGGCTTAGCCACTTCTCACTTTGGTACAGGCCACTCGCCAATCACGGACGACAAGGTTGCAAGGCACATGAGCCAGCGTGTGATCGGAAAGCGTATCCGGCCCCCAAAGCGGGCCATACGCCAACGGATGGTGAGCCTGATCACAGTGGCGGTGTGATCGTTTGGTTGCATGATGTGATCGTTTGGTTCATCGGTGTGAGTTTTTGGTGCGGCCATATCTATCCGCAACAATCCGATTACATTGGAAAACCATTTTAAATAAATAGGTTATCCATTTATCCAAAGTGATACAGCATATGGTCTGATATCCATTCCAGACGATTTAATCTGCTTTGTAGGGATTATTTACCAAATGTTCACACCACGGTAATGATGGTAATAAAATCATCATGTTATGAATGAATTCCCTGATCCACAGGGTTATTTTTTCCACCAATTCATCACACCATCAAGGTTCGGCTATCCTTTCGGGCAGCCGCCAGGCTGTAATAGCCCATCGTCGGTATCCAGTTGGGCGGCAAGAGCTCGTCGATCCGGTTACCTGGCCGTCTTCCCGCATGGCAGCGCCTAAGGGATAAATATTTGGATATACTGCAAATATCGTACTCAAGCTACGACTATCGCAACTATATCAAATTGACTTTCCCTTGGGAAAGCTGTAAAAGTCGTAGCATGGCTACGACTACCTCAAGCAAGCTAAATGCGCTCTACACTCGGCTGGCGCCGGGGACACCGCTGACTTCGGAGGACCTGGCGGCGCTGGGTATCTCTGCCGACCTAGCTGTCCACTATGTCAGGGCAGGGTGGCTCACGCGCCTGGCGCGCGGGGTGTTCTGCCGTCCGAACGACGCCCCAGCACTCCATCCCAGCCTGCTGCTGTTGCAGCGCCGGTTCGAGGGGCTGCACGTCGGCGGCAAGACGGCACTGGACTGGTACGGCGTACGGCAGTACGTGTCGCAACAGCCGATGTTGCATCTTTATGGCTGGACGGCAGGACGCTTGCCAGAATGGTTCACTGAGCGCTTTCCGGCCGAATACCACCGCAAGCGGTTGTTCGACGAGAAGCCGGATGTCTTGCTGCACGTCGATCCCTTCGAGCAACGCAGCGGGGCGCCACAGGTCTCGGCGCCAGAGCGGGCATTGCTGGAGCTACTGAGCGAGGTCGGCGTACGACAGCCCTTGCAGGAAGCACGCGAACTTGTCGAGAGCGCCTACAACTTGCGCGCCGATGTGCTGCGCGAGCTGTTGCAGCATTGCACGAGCGTCAAGACCGTGCGGCTGTGCCTGCAACTCGGCCGCGAGGCGTCATTGCCCTGGGCGGCCAAGCTCGACCCGGCCGCGCTGCCGACGGGCAGCGAGCGGCCCTGGGTGTCTCGTTCCACCGATGGCCTATTGGTGCTCAAACCATGAATCAGACCTATCTCAATACTGCGCGCCTGCTGACGCAGGTGGCGCCACTGGTGTTCGTGGATGACACCTTTGCCTTGAAGGGAGGCACGGCGATCAATCTGTTTGTGCGCGACATGCCGCGGTTGTCGGTCGATCTCGATCTGGTCTTTCCCGATCACACGTTGCCGCGCGATGAGGCGCTGGAGCGCATCAACGAGGCCATCCGGCAAGCTGCTGAGCGCTTGAAGAAGCAAGGACTCCAGACGCACGCGCCGGCGGCCGCAGCGGGGGAGACGAAGCTGCTGGTGCGTCGTGGCCCGATCCAGGTCAAGGTCGAAGTCAATTTCGTCATGCGCGGCACCGTGCAGCCCGTACGTCGCGCTTCGCTCACGCCGATTGCCCGCGACGTGCTGATGGCCGATCTGGAGATCCCGGTGGTGTCGTTGGAAGACGTGTACGGCGGCAAGCTGGTGGCTGCGCTGGATCGACAGCATCCGCGCGATCTGTTCGACGTGATGCAGCTCTTTGCGCATGAGGGCATCACGCCCGGCATCCGACGCGCGTTTGTGGTCTATCTGTCCAGCAGCAATCGGCCAATCCATGAAGTGCTGTTTACGCCGCTGCGGGACATTCGGCATGAATACGAGCACAACTTCCACGGCATGACGGCCGAGCCGGTGCCGCTCGATGCGCTGCTCGCCGCGCGAGAACGCATGCTGCAAGAACTCCAGCAGGGCTTGGAGGCTGACGAAAGACGCTTCCTGCTGTCGTTGGCTGCTGGCGCGCCGGAGTGGTCGCTGCTGGGCATCAAGCACCTCGAACAACTGCCGGGCATCCGCTGGAAGCTGCACAACCTGGCGCAGTTGCAGAAGACCGATGCGAGGAAGTTCGCCGAGCAGGCAGATACGCTGGTCGCCCGGTTGGGGTAGGGGGCTCCTCAATACGTCGGCCTGACCCGAAGCCCGTTGGGCATTAACAATGGACACAAAACCCAGTGACTTCTCCTCGCATTGCCGATCGATTTGCGTTCCATCGTTCTACGCCACAGATCACGGTTGACGAGTACGAGCGACGCCGCGTGATCGAACTCGGCGAGTGGGTGGCTGCGCGAGACCGCATCTATCTCGACAAGTGTTTCTGGATTCACCTGCGCACCGCACGCACGCTCGCGTCGAGTCCACCGGGCGCGGCGGATCTGTTGGATGCCCTCGTAACTGGTGTCTCCAATGGTCAGTTGGTGTGTCCCATCAGCGATGCACTGTTTCTTGAACTAATGAAGCAGTCGGACCCAGTAACCCGGAGTGCAACGGCCGAACTGATTGACGAGCTGAGCTGTGGCATTACGCTTAGCCCCGAACCGACGCGCGTGGCGACGGAGGTAGCGCATTTCCTTCACGCGAATGTTGGGCACAGCGTTCATCCATTGGAACACTTGGTCTGGACCAAGGCCCCGTACATCCTGGGTGTCCAGCATCCGGTGGCCACAGCCTTCCCAGAGGATGAGCGGCTCGTCATTCAGAAGGCGTTCTTCGATCACCTCTGGGAGGTCTCTCTATCGGCGATGGTTGGGACCATCGGAGACGCTTGGCCGCTCGCTTCGCCATTCGTTGACATTGCCGATCGGCTGAATCGTGACAACGCTACGCATGCTCCGTCGATGAAGAGCTTCCGGCAGGTTTATCGCGACGAGATTAATGGTGTCTTGGAACTCGCAGCTCCGATCGCCGCCGAGGTGCTGCACGACATGGCCGTGAAGTCGCTTGGCCCTGGCATCCAACCTTCAGCAGATGAGCGGGAAGGAATCACGAGGCAGTGTCTCGGCTTGCTACGGGCAGCAGTTCGAAAGCCAGTCGGTCGGCGGGCTCTGCGCACGCTGCAAGTTGGTGCTCTGTTGCATGCGGCGCTACGCTGGAACCGCACGCAAAAACTGAATGCCAACGACATATTTGACTTTCATCATGCCGGTGCCGCGTTAGGCTACTGCGATGCATTTTTGACGGACGGGCCTATGCATACGCTTCTGATGCAGCGGCACTTGGCCATTGAGCGCGATTTCCCGTGCCGAGTCATGTCTTCCGTTGAAGAGGCTGCCACTTGGGTTTGGCATCGCATCGCGTGATGGGTCGGAAGCAACTCTCGCATGCTGAATCACAGTACGAGGTGAGAGGCTGAAGTTCGGCCCCTCGTTCGGTATGATTGAAGCTGATTGATGATGAGCCGATGCCGCGTAACCCCGCGCCAGCAAAGGGTGTATTTTTCTGACGGTAAAGGCCCATGTCGATCAAAGCCAATCCCTTTAACCACGCGGACTAACGAGTCTCATTGATGACCGAGTGGAGATTATCAAGTACTGTATAGTCGTTTACATGATTGTTGGAGCAAGGGTTCAGCATGGAGACCATCAAGGAAGAGACTACCACCTTAAAAGAGGAGCTTAACTCCTTAAAAGAGGGGCTTCATTCCTTAAAAAAACTGTTCAGAAGAATTTATTATCTGGAAATTGTCATAGTAATTCTTGTATATATCCTGTTACTAAGGATATGGGTGTTATGAATTTTGTGGCCCCGGCATTTTGTAAGTGATGCCGGTTATTTTTCCACCACGTCAATCATTCCTTGCGTGACCAATCGATGCCCTGCTCGGGTATGCGTGTATGCGATGGACATTGGTGAATACGGGAGCAGATGGCCCCATATCGCTATCCTGCCGTTGTCAGATGCCTGCACAGCCATACCCGCCAACCGGGGGGTCTTGGGCGCCCATGAATGACTGATTTGTTGGTCGCTAAAACCATTCCTTGTAGAAAGCGGTCAGGAACTCCGCGCTGAGATCCAGCCCGACAGTGTCAGGCAGGACGGCGTCAATGGAACAGTGCGGGCAAATGGCGGTTTGTCCGTTCCGGTTCGATTGCTCATGGGCGGGCACATTGGGCAGCCAGTCTGTCCATCGATGAATGGCAGTGGGTGGATAGCGTTCGTGGCAATGGCCACATACGCACCAGGTGCTCGCCTCGATCGCCGGGCGATGAAATGAGACATGCCGATGTGCTTCCCGAACCGATGTCATATTCGTCATTGTCATTTCACCGTTGTCTTGGCTCGCTTGATCACTCATTACACACAACCATCTCCAACTGCACTCGAGATATTGCCCCTGTCAGATCTACCACACGTAAACAAATCCATCTGCGCGACTTTTGCGCGATCTATATATTTCTTATAGGCTTTTATAGGCTTATTTATTTGCAACGAACGCCCTAACCAATTGATTTTAAAGGCGCCAATTCCGTCCCATATGGCTACGAACGGTAATCCCCCCGAAAATTA
>JRYL01001755.1_pt1 | contig 20768 bp, 20 predicted proteins | sample 235391 | NCBI WGS metagenome assembly JRYL01 (sample SAMN03074223, study PRJNA261481) | activated sludge metagenome | biome: Wastewater Treatment Plant; feature: Wastewater; material: Activated sludge; isolation source: activated biomass of a wastewater treatment plant treating wastewater from... ...
TGATAGCTGCCAGCGCCCGCCACAAAAGCGCTGCAGGCACTTTTCACTCATGAACCCGTCAGCAGCCACAACGCGGCGCTGATGGTGAAGAACGAGGCCACCGTGGTGCCCAGCAGGGCCGCGGCGGCCAGCCCGTCGTGGCCGTGCTTCTGCGCCAGAATGGGGTAGATGCCGAACATCGGGCACGCCGCAGCCAGCACCACGCCGGTGCGCAGGGCGGCATCCATTGGCGGCATGCCCAGTGCCTCCAGAGCCAGCAGCGCACCCACCGTGAGCAGCGGGTGCACGAGCAGCTTGCCCGCGGCGATCTGCGCCACCTGCGCGCCCAGCCCCTTGATCCGCAGCCCCGCCAGCGAGCCGCCGATGACGAACAGCGACACCGCCGCGCTGGCCTGCGCGAACAGGCCCACCGTGCGGTCGGCCACCGCCGGCAGGGGCAGGCCCAGCAGCGACACCAGCAGCCCGGCCGACAGACCCAGCACCATCGGATTGCGCAACAGCCCCGCCGCGGCGCCGCGCACCACCGCACGCCAGTGCCCCGCGCCGCTGGCTGCGTCCATCAGCGCCAGCAGCAGCGGGATCAGCAGCAGGTTCTCCACCAGCATGTTCATGCCCAGGATCAAGCCCGCCACCGGGCCCAGCAGCAGCAGGTTGATGGGGTAGCCGACAAAGCCCGAGTTGGGGCAGCACATGCCCATGGTCTGCACCACGCTCAGCACGGCGGGCTGGCGCGCCACGCGGCGCATCCACCACAGGCCGACCGCCATGGTGGCCAGCGCGCCCAGCGCGAACACGGCCATGTAGCGCCACTCCAGAATCTCGTCCAGACGCCGCTTGGCCACGGCATCGAACAGCAGCGCCGGCAGCGCCACGTACAGCACGAACTTGCCCAGCATCCGCATGTCGCCTCGGTCGAACAGGCCGGCCCGCGTGGCCAGCCAGCCCAGCGCGATGGCGATGTAGATGGGGCCGGTGATGGAAAGAATGTCGAGCATGGGCAAGCAACAGGGCCGGCGTGCGCGTCATCGATCTGCCCCGACGCGAGCAACTGACGCGCCCCCTGGTCGCACGCCGCGCACCGCGCGTGGATTATTCAACAGCGTGCGACCTCAGCGCCGATGCCTTGCTCGCCCGCCGCTCCGTGCGTCGATGGGGACGCTCAGCCCTTGCGCGCCGCGATCAAGGCATCGGCAAAGGCCTGCCACGCAGCGCCCGCTGGCAATTCCTTGAACACGCCAGCCCGTGCCTGGTCGGCCACCCACTGCTGCTTGTCGGCGATGGCCCGGGTCATGAGGGGCTCGAAGCCGGCCTCCTGCACCGTGCGGGCGGATTCGCGCATCTCCTCGGCGCGGCGCTGGCCGTGCTGCACCACGCGGCTGAAGAAATAGGCGCCCTGCTGGGTCCAGTCGATGCCCGGAAACGTTTCCTGCAAGGTGGGCAGCACATGGTCCTCGACGCCGTAGGCGCGGGCGGCGGCATAGCTTTCGATCACCAGCGCCTCGAGCCCCTTGATCATGACGCTGCGGCACATCTTGATGGCGCTGGCCACGCCCAGCTGCGCGCTCACCACCTTCACATCCATGCCCCAGGCGCTCAGCCGCTCGGCCAGCGCGCCCGCGCGGGCACCGCCCAGCAGCATGGGCACCCGGATGCCGTAGGGCGGCACCGAGGTCATCACGCCCGCTTCGATGTAATGCGCCCCGGCACCCTCGATGAGCGCGGCACACTGCTGCTTGGTGCCGGGCGAGGCGGAATTGAGGTCGAGAAACCAGGTGCCGGGGCGAACATGGCGTGCGGCCTCTTCGGCCACCGCCAGCGTGCTGGAGGCGGTGACGGCGGAAACGAGCACATCGCTCGCCGCACACAGGCTGGACGATGAATCGTGCGCCTGCACGCCGGCCTGCGCGGCGTGGCGGCGCTCGGCCTCGCGCGTGTCTGCCCGGTCGAACTTCAGGTCCCACGCGCCCACCTGCGCCACGCCGGGCTGGGCGCGCAGACCGGCGCTGAATATCTTGCCGACTTCACCGTAGCCGATGAAGCCCAGGTGGACCATCTCACTCATCTTTCGGTCGCTCCAAAAAAACAGGAGGTCCTCGGCACAGCCGGGACCTCCTGCAGCTGGCGGCCTGGCGTGGTGCCTGCGCCGCGCTGGCCATCAATGGCTCGGTTTACTTGATCGCAATTTCCTTGACTTTACCGCCTTCCACCACGGCGATGCGGCCGTTGGCGGTGGTGCCACCCTTGTCATCCACGCCGGTGAAGCCGAACGGGTTGGTGCTGGGCGGCATGGCCTTGAAAGCCTTGTCCAGGTTCGCGCGGATGGCCATGGCGTCGGTGGTGGTGCCGGCCAGCTTCATGGCGTCCACGGTCACATGCACGGCGGTGTAGTTGAACATGGCCTCGGTGCCGGGGTCACGGCCATTGGCGAACTTGCGGTAACGGGCCACGAAGTCCTTGGCGGCGGGCTTCTGATCGTCCACGACTGGCAGCACGCCCACCGCGCCTTCGAGCGGGCCCAGGCCGCCGGTGATCTTGGCAATCTCGTCGATCTTGGCCTGGTCGATGATCATGAAGCCGCCCTTGAAGCCCAGTTCGCGCGCCTGCTTGATGACCAGGCCGGTGGGCTCGGAGGCGCCGCCGATGAACATCAGGTCCGGCTTGGCCGCCAGCACGCGGCTGACGCCGCTGTAGAAGTCGGTGGCGCGGTTGTAGGACATCAGGTTCTCGGCCACCACCTTGCCGCCAGCGGCTTCCCAGGCCGGCTTGAACGCGGCCACCCAGGCCTTGCCGTAGTCATGGTCGGCGCTGGCAATGGCCACGTTCTTGCCGAACTTGGCCATGGTCTGCTCGATGAACGGCTTGATGTAGACCGTGTACTCGGGCGGGATGCGCAGCGTCAGCTTGTTGCCGCGTGCGGTGATCTGCGGCACGCTGGAATAGCCCAGCACCAGCACCTTGAGCTGCTCGTTGATGGCCTGCATGGCGAAGATGCCGCCCGAGTGCGGTGTCAGCACCGCCGGCGTCTTGTGCTGCTGCACCAGGCGCTGGGTGTTGGTGGCGGCTTCGCTGGGGTTGTATTTGTCGTCCAGCGCCACCAGCTCCAGCTTGTACTTCTTGCCGGCCACGTCGAAGCCGCCGGCGTCATTCACTTCCTTGACGGCCATCTCCATGCCGCTGAGCACGTTCTTGCCGTACTGCGCGGCGCCGCCGCTCAGCGGGCCGGTGTAGCCGATCTTGACGACCTCCTGCGCCAGCGCCGGGGCGGCACCGAGGGCGCCTGCGGTCAGCAGGCCGGCGCACAGGCGGATTGTGGTCTTGAACTTCATGGGTGTCTCCTTGGGTCAGTTCAGGTGAAAAACTCGGGTCAGCTTGGCAACAGCGCGCTATGCGCCGATGTAGGCACGACGCACCTCGTCGTTGTGCAACAGGCTCTCGGGATCGCCTTCCATGACGATGCGGCCGTTCTCCAGCACATAGGCGCGGTGGGCAATTTTGAGCGCGGCGAAGGCGTTTTGTTCCGCCAGCAGCACGGTGGTGCCGGCCTGGTTGATGCGCTGGATCACTTCGAAGGTCTGCTTGATCACCAGCGGCGCCAGGCCCAGCGAGGGTTCGTCGAGCAGCAGCATCTTCGGGCGGCCCATCAGCGCGCGGCCGATGGCCACCATCTGCTGCTGCCCGCCCGAAAGCGAACCCGCCGGGTCGTCCTTCTTCTCGCGCAGGATGGGGAACAGCTGGTAGACGTCCTCCAGCCGCTGGCGGTTGCCCTCGCCATCGCGGCGGTGCACGTAGGCCCCCAGCATCAGGTTCTTCTGCACCGACATCATGGGGAACAGCTTGCGCCCCTCGGGGCACTGCACCACGCCCGCCTGCACGATGGCCGAGGGCTTGCGGCCGATCAGCTGCTGCCCGTCGTACTGGATGCTGCCGCCGGCGGCGCGGTGGATGCCGCTGATGGTGAGGAAGATCGAGCTCTTGCCCGCGCCGTTGGCGCCCAGCAGCACCACCAGTTCACCCTGCTTCGCGTGCAGCGTGACGCCGTCGAGCGCCTTGAAGCTGCCGTAGTTGAGCGATACGTTCTCAAGCGTCAGCATGGTCGCTCCCCAGGTAAGCGTCGATGACGACGGGGTTGGCGCGGATCTCGGCCGGCGTGCCCTCGGCGATTTTCTCGCCGTAGCTCAGCACCATGATCTTGTCGGCCAGGCTCATGATCATGTTCATCTTGTGCTCGATCAGGCACACGGTGATGCCGCTCTTGACGATCTTGCGGATCAGCTCGGCCAGGCCTTGGGTCTCGTCGGGGTTCACGCCACCGGCCGGCTCGTCGAGCAGCAGCAGGCGCGGGTTGGTGGCCAGCGCCAGCGCAAAGGCGACGCGCTTGCGCTCTTCCTGAGAGATGTCACCGGCCATGCGGTATTCCAGGTGCGAGCCGCCGACGAAGTTGAGCGCGTCGCGCGCCTTCTCGCGGCAGATGCGCTCTTCCTCGCGCAGCAGGCTGGAACCGCGCAGCACGTCCAGCAGGCCCGACCTGGTGCGCAGGCGGTGGCCGACGATCAGGTTGTCGAGCACCGTGGCCATGTCGAACAGCGACGTGGTCTGGAAGGTGCGTGCCACCCCCAGCTGCGCCACCTGGTCGGGCCGCAGCGAGGTCACGTCGTCACCCTGCAGCGTGATGGTGCCCGAGGTGGGCTTGTGCACGCCGGCGATCAGGTTGAAGAAGGTGGTCTTGCCGGCGCCGTTGGGGCCGATGATGGCGTTGATCTTGCCCGTCTCGATGGTGGTGCTGACGTCGTTGACCGCCAGCAGCCCGCCGAAGCGCTTGGTCAGGTGTTCAATCTTGAGCACGGCGCGCCTCCGACTTCTGCGCGGCCTGGCGCGCCCGCCAGCCCAGGTAGGTGCCCACGATGCCGTGCGGCACGAAGATGACCAGAAACACCAGCAGCGGCCCGAACACCAGGAAGCGGTATTCCTGCAGGAACTGCAGGTACTGCGTCAGCCACGGCATGCCCAGCGCGCCCAGCAGCGGGCCCAGCACCGTGCCCAGGCCGCCGACGATCATGAACATGGTCATGTCGAAGGTGTGCTCCACCGCCGCGATGTCGGGGCCGATGAAACGCACGTAGCCCGCGTACAGCGCACCGGCGATACCGGCGTAGAACACCGAAAGCATGAAGGACAGCGTCTTGGTGCGCATCAGGTTGGTGCCCAGCGCCTCGGCCAACTCTTCACTGTTGCGCACCGCCATGAAGGTGCGGCCCAGCAGCGAGCCGACGATGCGACGCATGGCCCACACGCCCACCACCAGAAACAGCAGCGCCAGGTAGTACAGCGACAGCGGCGAGTCGAAGGTGATGAAGCCCAGCGACGGTGCGGGGATGCCCATGATGCCGACGGTGCCGTGCGTCAGGCCCTCCCACTTCTCGATCACCAGGAACATGATGTAGCCCACGCACAGCGTGAAGATCGAGAAGTAGTGCCCGCGCAGCCGCAGCGACAGGATGCCGATGAAATAGCCCAGCACCGTGGTGACGACGCCGGCCAGCGCGAAGGCGATCCAGTACGGCACCTGGTGGTCGACGGTCAGGATGCCCACCGTGTAGGCGCCCACGGCCATGAAGCCGGCGTGCGCCAGGTTGAACTGCCCGGTGTAGCCCGTGATCAGGTTCAGCCCCAGCGTGGCGATGGCGAAGATGAAGGCCTTGCCCATCACCGTGAGCAGGTAGTCGTTGCTGGCCAGCAGCGGAAACGCCAGGCCAGCGGCGATCAGCAGCCACCAGCCCCATTTTTCAAGCCAGGCCATCAGCGTGCTCCCTTGGCGAACAAGCCCTGCGGGCGCACCGACAGGATCACCACCAGCAGCACGAAGGCGATGATGTCCTTGTAGTCGGTCGAGATGTAGAACGCGCCGAAGCTCTCGGCAAAGCCGATGATCAGCCCGCCCACGATGGCGCCCGGCACGCTGCCCATGCCGCCCAGGATGATGATGACGAAGGCCTTGGTGATCACCAGGTGCCCCATGGCCGGAAACACCAGGTTGATGGGCGCGTACAGCGTGGCCGCGATGGCCGCCAGCGCGCCCGAAATGGCGAAGGTGAGCATGGCCACGCGGTTGGCGTCGATGCCCACGAGCGAGGCGCCGTCGCGGTTCTGTGCCATGGCGATGATGGTCGAGCCCATCACCGTGCGCGTCAGGAACAGGTGCAGCACCACCATCAGCGCAAAGGCCGCGCCGATGATCATCAGGCGCTGGATCGGCGCCGTCACGCCCGCCAGGTCGATGATGCCGGGGTAAGGCGTCTGCATGCGCTGGAAGTCGGCGCCCCAGATGGCCTGCGCCGCCGCCTCGAGGAACAGCAGCACGCCGATGGCCGCCACCATGGGGTGCAGGCCCGAGGCGTTGCGCAGCGGGTGGAACACGATGCGCTCGGCCAGCACCGACAGCGCCGCCACCGCCAGTGCCGACACGCCCATCGCCACCCAATAGTTGAAGCCCCAGGCCGTCATGGCATGGAACGAAACGAACGCGCCCACCATGTAGAACGCGCCGTGGGCGAAGTTGGGCACGTGCAGGATGCCGTACACCAGCGTCAGGCCCAGCGCCACCAGCCCGTAGACGCCGCCCAGCGTGAGGCCGTTGAGCACCTGTTGCAGGAACATGTCCATCAGGCGCCACTCCTGTTCATGTACAAGTCGCCGCGCCGCCACGCTTGGCGCTTGGTGCGCTGCAGGCCTGGCGGGGCCACGCTGGTCTCCATCGTTCTGTTCTGCATCCTGGCGGATTCCTTCCAACAAGTCACCGTGAGAGAGGGAATTCAGCTTAACCAGCGCCCTTCTGCCGTAGGATCGTGGTTCTGCACTGCAGAACGATATCGGGTAAACCCCGAAAAAAATGAACGCATCGAAGTCACGTGGATGACTCGGCTTTGCGCAGGCCGCAGATGCGGCCGCCGTGCCGGCAGCCCACCGAAGCGTGCACCCGACCCCATCACGACATGAACGAAAACCCCGCCCGCCCCGCCAAGGAAGACCGCCACTTCGTCACCGCCCTGGCGCGCGGCATGGAGGTGCTGGCCTGCTTCCGCGCCGGCGACCGGCTGCTGGGCAACCAGGAGATCGCGCAGCGCTGCAGGCTTCCCAAGTCCACGGTGTCTCGGCTGACGTATACGCTGACCCGGCTGGGCTACCTGAACCACGTCGAGGAACTGGGCAAGTACCGCCTGGGCGTGGCCACCTTCGCGCTCAGCAGCACCATGGTGGCGAACCTCGACGTGAACGACGTGGCCGGCCCCTTGATGCAGGAGCTGGCCGACTTCGCGCGGGCCGAGGTGGCGCTGGGCGCGCGCGACCGCCTGTCGATGGTGTACCTCGTGCATTGCCGCAGCAAGGACCTGCACAACCGCGAGTTGCGCATCGGCTCGCGCTTGCCGCTGGCGGTCACGTCGATGGGCCGCGCCTGGCTGGCCGGCTGCGAGCCCAAGGACCGCGACGCCGTGCTGCGCAGCCTGCAGGACCGCCGCCCCAGGGATTGGCCACGGCTTTCGTCCGAGATCGACGAGGCGCTGCAGCAGCACCGCCGCGATGGGGTCACGATGGTGGTGGGCGGCTGGCAGGCCGGCATCAACGCCATTGCGCGGCCGGTGCGGCTCGGCAGCGGTCGGCCGCTGCTGTCGCTCAGTTGCGGCGGCCCCGGCTTCGTGCTGCCGCCGGACTACCTGCTGCACAGCATCCGGCCGCGCCTGATCGAGCTGGCGGCGCGCATCGAAACCGCCATGCTGCGCCTGCCGGCCACCGCGGTGCGTACCCGACGCGCCGCTGGCACGACCTGAGCGCTCGCCGCCGACGCCGCATCCGGCGCCATTGCTATCAATAAAATAGCTGTTTGCGCTTTACTGGCGGGCGCTCAGGCCCTAAATGGCTTGAAAACTCATTGCCGGGCAATGCCCGCCCTGTCGATCACCTCGCTCCAGCGCCGGATGTCGCCCGACAGCATGCGGGCCGCGTCCTGCGGCGTGCCGGGGTGCGGATCGAGGTTCAGCGCCTCCAGCTTCTGGCGCACGCCGGCATCGGCCAGCGCAGCATTCACGGCCTTGTTCAGTTGCTCGACCACCGCCGCGGGCGTCCTGGCCGGCACGGCCAGCCCGTTCCACGATGCGGCGTTCAGGCCCTTCACGCCCAGTTCCTGCGCCGTGGGTACATCGGGCAGCACGCGCGAACGCCGGGCACCCGTCACCGCCAGGGGCCGCAGCGCCTTGCCCTGGATCTGCGCCAGCAGCGGGCTCAGGATGTCCAGCCCGGCGTGCAGCTGGCCGCTGCGGATGGCGGTGATCACGTCGGGCGTGCCCTTGAACGGCACCACCTGCAAGTCCAGCCCCGCCGCGCTCTTGAACAGCTCGGCCGCCAGGTGCTGGGTGGTGCCGATGTTGGGCGTGCCCAGGTTGAGCTTGCCCGGGTTCTGGCGCGCGAACTGGAGCAGATCGCCCAGCGTACGGAAGTCGCCGCCCTCGTTGGCGACGATGACCAGATCGAAGGTGGCCAGCGGCGCCACGGGCGTGAAGGCCTTGAGGGTGTCGAACGGCAGCGCCTTGAACAACGCCGCGCTGACCGCCGTGCCGCTGGAGATCAGCAGCAGCGTGTGACCATCGGGCGCTGCGTTGGCCACCGTCTGCCCTGCCACCACGCCACCGGCGCCGGGGCGGTTGTCAATCACCACGGGCTGGCCCAGCGTGCGGGCCATGTGCTCGCCCACCGCGCGGGCGGTGATGTCGGCCGCGCCGCCGGGCGCATTGGGCACCACGATGCGCACGGCTTTGGCGGGGAATTTGGTCGCAGCGACGGCGGCGGTCGGGCAGAGTGCGGCAGCGGCGCTGGCAAGCAGAAACTGGCGTCGGGTCATGAAGGCTCCTGAACTGCCGACCACTGGCGCCCACGCGCTGCCGACATCGCTTGCATTTTGCCAAGCGCGCTTGGCCTGGATGAATCAAGGGAAAACCCTCCCCGGGAAGACCGCCAGACAGCTTGTTTTTAGTTATCGTTGATAACCATAATGACGCCCAAGGAGACCCCATGGCCAAGCCCAGTCAAGACATTTCGCTCGAACTCGCGGGCAAGAAGAAGGAAATCGCCGTCGTTCGTCTGACGCGCGCCGCCAAGCGCAACGCGCTGTCCGACGGCCTGATCGCCGCGCTGCGCGACACCTTCCAGAACCTGCCTGCCAGCGTGCGCGCCGCCGTCATCGACGGCGAAGGCGAGCATTTCTGCGCCGGGCTCGACCTGTCGGAGTTGAAGGAGCGCGATGCCGGCGAGGGCCTGCACCATTCGCGCAGCTGGCACGTGGCGCTGGACGCGGTGCAGTACGGCCCCGTGCCCGTCATCGCCGCGCTGCACGGCGCCGTGGTGGGCGGCGGGCTGGAGCTGGCCAGCGCCGCGCACATCCGCGTGGCCGACGCCACCACTTTCTACGCCCTGCCCGAAGGCACGCGCGGCATCTTCGTCGGCGGCGGCGGCTCGGTGCGCATTCCCAAGCTGATCGGCGTGGCGCGCATGACCGACATGATGCTCACGGGCCGCGTCTACAACGCGCAGGACGGCGAGCGCCTGGGCTTCGCGCAGTACCTGGTGGCCGAAGGCCAGGCCTTCGACAAGGCCATGGAACTGGCCGAGCGCATCGCCACCAACGCGCCGCTGACCAACTACGCGCTGATGCACGCCCTGCCCCGCATCGCCGAGCAGCCGGCCGACCACGGCTTCATGACCGAGGCGCTGATCAGCGCCATCGCCCAGGCCGCGCCTGAAGCGAAACAGCGTGTGCGCGATTTTCTTGAAGGCAAGGCCGGCACCAAGGTGAAGAAGGCTTGAAGCCTTTTTGACCTCCAGCGCTTGATGGACAAGCGCGAGCAGCTATCAAACAAAGAGTGGAGTGAGACAAGCATGAGCAACGCGACAGGCGCTGCGGCAGCGCCACCGAAGTACCGCCCCCTCACCTTCGGCGTCACCCGTGTGAATGTGCGCGGCGAAGACGGCGGCGTGCAGCACCTGGCCGCCGACGTGCCGCTGCAGCCTTTTGGCGAGCGCATGTCCGACCGCCTGGTCCACTGGGCGAAAACGACCCCCGACGAAACCTTCGTCGCCCAGCGTGAGCGCCTGACGGGCGGTCAGCTGGGCGACTGGCGCCGCGTGAGCTACGCCCAGACGCTGGACGCTGCACGCCGCATCGGCCAGGCGCTCATCGACCGCGGCCTGTCGCAGGAGCGCCCCGTCGTCATCCTCAGCGACAACGGCATCGACCACGCGCTGCTGGCGCTGGGCTGCATCTACGCGGGCATTCCGTTCTCGCCGGCTTCGCCCGCCTACTCCACCATCAGCAAGGACTACGGCAAGCTGCGCCACGTGATCGACACGCTGACGCCCGGGCTGATCTGGGCCGAGGACGGCGAGCGCTACGGCCCGGCGCTGGCGGCCACTGCGCCGACCGATTGCGAGATCGCGGTCTCGCGCCACGCCGACCACCCGAACCTGAAGGGCCGAAAGGCCACGCTGCTGTCCGAGCTGCTGGCCACCGAGCCGACGCCCGCGGTGGATGCCGCGCAGCAAGCCACCACGCCCGACACCATCGTCAAGTTCCTGTTCACCAGCGGCTCGACCAAGCTGCCGAAGGCGGTCATCAACACCCACCGCATGTGGTGCGCCAACCAGCAGCAGATGCGGCAGTCGATGCCGATCCTGACCGAGGAGCGCCCGGTGCTGATCGACTGGCTGCCCTGGAACCACACCTTCGGCGGCAACCACAACGTGGGCATGGTGCTGAACAACGGCGGCACGCTCTACATCGACGAGGGCAAGCCCACGCCCGCGCTGGTGGGCGAAACGCTGCGCAACCTGCGCGAGATCGCGCCCACGATGTACTTCAACGTGCCGACCGGCTTCGAGGCGATTGCCAACGCCATGAAGACGGACGACGCGCTGCGCCGCAACTTCCTCTCGCGCGTCAAGATGTTCTTCTACGCCGGTGCCTCGCTGGCGCAGCCGGTGTGGGATTCGCTGTTCGAGAGCGCCGAGCGCGAGGTCGGCGAGCGCATCGTCATGACCTGCGGCTTCGGCATGACCGAATCCAGCCCCTACGGCCTGTTCCCCACCAGTCCCGACATCAAGGCCGGCGAACTGGGCCTGCCCACGCCGGGCATGGAATGCAAGCTGGTGCCCATCGACGGCAAGACCGAACTGCGCTACCGCGGCCCCAACATCACGCCCGGCTACTGGCGCGCGCCCGAGGCCACGGCCGAGGCGTTTGACGAGGAAGGCTTCTTCTGCACCGGCGACGCCGTGCTGTGGGTCGACGTGGCGGACAAGCACAAGGGCCTGCGCTTCGACGGCCGCATCGCGGAAGACTTCAAACTGGCCACCGGCACCTTCGTCAGCGTCGGTCCGCTGCGCGGGCGCGTGATCGCCGGCGGCGCGCCGTACATCCAGGACGTGGTCGTCACCGGGCTGAACCGGCACGAAGTGGGCGCGCTGGTGTTCCCGACGCAGGCAGTGCGCTCGCTGGTCGATCTGCCGCCCGATGCGCCTTTTGAAACGGTGCTGAAGCAGCACGCCGTGCTGCAGAAGTTCCAGAGCCTGGTCACCGACCTCTCGCTCACCGCCACCGGCAGCGCCAACCGTGTCACGCGCCTCATGCTGATGGCCGAGCCGCCGTCGATCGACCTGGGTGAAGTCACCGACAAGGGGTCGATCAATCAGCGCGCCGTGCTGAAACACCGCGACGATCTGGTGCAGGCGCTGTATGACGAGCCGCCAGGGCACATCGTCATCAAGCCGGGCGTGAACCTGTGACCTGCTCGGTATTCACTCCCTCGCCCCTCTGGAGAGAGGGCTGGGGTGAGGGGCTGGCTTCCGTGTGCACTGACGCGTGGTCAGCCCCCACCCCAGCTCTCCCCCAGCGGGGGAGGGAGAAATGCACCCTCACCCCTGCCCTCTCCCGCGTGCGGGAGAGGGTGTAAAGACCAAAAGGATTTGACATGGCCACCCAAGGATTCTTCACTGCTTTCGACGACGTCTGGATGCTCGACGGCGTACGCACGCCGATGGTCGATTACTGCGGCGCGCTGGGCCATGTGTCGCCCACCGACCTCGGCATCAAGGCGGCGCGCGAGGCTTTGAAGCGCGCAGGCGTGCCGGGCAGCGACATCGGCTCGGTCGTCACCGGCAACATGGCGCCGGGCGATTTCGATCAGTTCTTTCTGCCGCGCCACATCGGCCTGTACGCCGGCGTGCCAGTGGCGGTGCCGGCCATCATGGCGCAGCGCATCTGCGGCACCGGCTTCGAGTTGTTCCGCCAGGCGGGCGAGCACATCCAGGGCGGCGCTTGCGAGGCGGCGCTGGTCGTCGGCACCGAGAGCATGACGCGCAACCCCATCGCCGCCTTCGACCACCGCACCGGCTTCAAGCTGGGTGCGCCGGTGGGCTTCAAGGACTACATGTGGGAGGCGCTGAAGGACCCGGCCGCCGGCATCAACATGATCCAGACCGCCGAGAACCTGGCCAGGAAATACGGCATCACGCGCGAACAGGTGGATGAGTTCGCGCACCAGTCCTTCGCCAAGGCGGTGGCGGCACAGGAAAGCGGCTTCCTGGCCGGCGAGATCGTGCCGGTGGTCACCGAGAAGTTCGAGTTAGACGGCTACAAGCCACGCGGCATCAAGCTGCAAGGCAAGGTGACTGAAGTGGCGCAGGACACGCACCCGCGGCCCTCGCCCATCGAGGTGCTGGCCAAGCTGCGCCCAGTGTTCGAGGGCGGCGTGCAGACCGGCGGCAATTCGTCGGCGCTGGTGGATGCGGCCGCCGCGGCCGTGGTCGCCTCGGGTGCGTATGCCAAGGCCCATGGCAAGCAGCCGCTGGCCCGCATCATCGGCGCGGCGGCGGTCGGCGTACCGCCCGAGATCATGGGCATCGGCCCCGCGCCGGCCATCCGCCTGCTGCTGGAGCGCACGGGACTGAAGCTGGATGACATCGGCCGCTTCGAGGTCAACGAGGCGCAGGGCGCACAGACGCTGTCGGTGGCCAAGGAACTGGGCATGGATTTGGACAGGCTCAACGTCAACGGCGGCGCCATCGCGCTCGGCCATCCGCTGGCGGCCACGGGCGTGCGGCTGACGATCACGGTGGCGCGCGCCATGCAGCGCGATGGCGTCAAGTACGGTATCTCGTCAGCTTGTGTGGGCGGCGGCCAAGGCATCGCGCTGCTGCTCGAAAACCCGGGCGCCTGACAAGACCACCAACAGCCGGACGCAGAGGACGCAAAGATTCCGCAGAGGACGCAGAAAAAACCGAAAAAATTTTTGGCTGTTCTTTTGCGCCCTCTGCGAAACCTCTGCGCGCTCTGCGTACGGAAGTTTTTAAGCCTTTCAAGCTATCAGCCCCTTCCCACCAGCGCAGGCAGCTATTAATTCAGGAGAAACCAAGATGCAGATCAAAGGACAAGCAGCCCTCGTCACCGGCGGTGGCTCGGGCCTGGGCGAGGCCACGGCGCGCGAGCTGGCGCGCCTGGGCGCCAAGGTGGCGGTGCTCGACGTGAACCTCGACAACGCCAAGAAAGTGGCGGCCGACATCGGTGGCATCGCGCTGCAGGCCGACGTGACCAGCGGCCCCAGCATGGAAGCCGCCCTCGCCGAAGCCGCCGCCGCGCACGGCCCGGCGCGCATCCTGATGCAGATCGCCGGCATCGGCACCGCCAAGCGCGTGATCGGCAAGGACGGCAATGCCGCCTCGCTGGAAGACTTCGCCAAGGTCGTCAACGTCAACCTGATCGGCACCTACAACGCCGCGCGCCTGTTCGCAGCCGCCTGCGCCAAATTGGAGCCGATGGAAGACGGCGAGCGCGGCGCCATGGTGTTCACCGCCAGCGTGGCCGCGTTCGACGGCCAGGTGGGCCAGCAGGCCTACAGCGCGTCGAAGGGCGGCGTGGTCGGCATGACGCTGCCCATGGCGCGCGACCTGGCCCAGCATGGCATCCGCGTGTGCACCATCGCGCCCGGTCTGTTCAACACGCCGCTGATGCGCACGCTGCCCGAGCCCGTGCAGCAGTCGCTGGCCGCGTCGATCCCCTTCCCGTCGCGCCTGGGCAAGCCGGAAGAGTTCGCCGAGCTGGCCTGCCACATCGTCAGCAACGGCCACCTGAACGGCGAGGTGATCCGCCTGGATGGCGCGCTGCGCATGGCGCCGCGCTGATGACGAAACGATCTCGCTGCGCTTCGATGACGGACGAGTCATTTCGTCATTGAAGCCGCGCAGCGGCAAAGTCATTCCGTCATCGAACAACCTCGTGAAAACCCCAGCAACCCCATGAGCAAAGAAACCGTTTACGACGTGAAGGTGATGTTCGGCGACTGCGATCCCGCCGGCATCGTGTTCTTTCCCAATTTCAGCAAGTGGATGGACGCGGCCTCGCTGCACTTCTTCGTCGAGTGTGGCATCCCGCCCTGGCGCGAGCTGAAGAAAACCACCGGCATCATCGGCACGCCCCTGCTGGAGATCCACACCAAGTTCATGAAACCGGCCACCTACGGCGACCTGATCCACGTGCACACCAGCATCGAAAGCTGGGCCGCCAAGACCTTCGTGCAGAAGCACGTGGTCAAGAAGGACGGCGTGGTGCTGTGCGAAGGCCGCGAGACGCGCGCCTTCTGCATCCACCCCGAGGGCGGCCGCCTGCAGGCCATTCCTGTCCCGGACTTCATCAAGGAAGCCTGTTCCTGATCCGCTGTCACTTTTTTAAACCACCCACCAAGGAGACGACCCATGACCCGCTACACCCTCAAGGCCATCGTGGCCGCCACCGCCATCGCCGCCAGCGGCGCCGCGATGGCGCAGATCACCATCGGCGTCATCGCGCCCATGACCGGCCCGGCCTCGGGCCTGGGCATTCCGGCCGGCAACCAGGCCAAGCTGTGGCCCAAGGAGATCGCCGGCCAGAAGCTCAACGTGATCGTGCTGGACGACGCCACCGACCCCACCCAGGGCGTGCAGCACGCCAAGAAGCTGGTTACCGCCGACAAGGTGGACGTGCTGATGGGCTCGGTGGCCACGCCGGTGGCCGCCGCCATGGCGCAGGTGGCCGAGGAATCGGGCACGCCGCAGATCTCCTGGTCGCCCGTGGCCGTGCCGGCGGGCAAGGACAAGTGGCTGTTCCGCATGCCGCAGTCCAACGCCGTGATGGGCCACGCCATCATCGAGCACATGAAGAAGCAGGGCGTCAAGAGCGTCGGCTTCCTGGGCTACAGCGACGCCTATGGCGAGACCTGGCTCAACGACTTCCGCCCGCAGGCCGAAAAGGCCGGCATCAAGTTCGGCCCGGTCGAGCGCTTTGCCCGCGCCGACACCAGCGTGACCGGCCAGGTGCTCAAGCTCGTGTCGGCCAACCCGGATGCGATGCTGGTGGTGGCCTCGGGCTCGGGCGCGGCCATGCCGCAGATGGCGCTGGTCGAGCGCGGCTACAAGGGCAAGATCTACCAGACCCACGCCGCCGCCACGCGTGATTTGATGCGCGTGGGCGGCAAGGCGGTGGAAGGCGGCTTCGTGGTCAGCGGCCCGGCGGTGCTGGCCGAGCAGCTGCCCGATTCGCACCCCGCCCGCGGCGAGGCGATCAAGTTCGTGCAGCAGTATGAGAAGGCCTACGGCCCCGGCTCGCGCAACCAGTTTGCCGGCCACGCCTACGACTCGGTGATCGTGATGGAAAAGGCCGTGCCGATCGCGCTGAAGACCGCCAAGCCCGGCACGCCCGAGTTCCGCGCCGCCCTGCGCGACGCCTTCGAGAAGATTGGCAAGACCACCCTGGCCCACGGCGTGCTGAACTGGACGGCGCAGGACCACTGGGGCTACACCGACGACACCGGCGTGATGATGCGGGTGACCGGCGGCGAGTTCAAGGTGGAGAAGTAAACCAACCGACGCGCGCGGCGATGGCGGCGATGACGGCGCTGGCGCGCCATGACTTCGCCGCTGCGCGGCGTGGATGACGGCGGCTGCGCCGCCATGACAGGGCGCGGCCCGCCAAGCACAAGCGCTGGCGTCATGAAAGTGGGGGGGGACCTTCTAAATTTTTCTCTCCATGAAAAAGGCCGCTAGCGCCCATCCACCGGGCGCAAGCAGCTTCTTTTTTGATATTGGCATGCTGCGCCAAATGGCTATCGCCTGATCTGCCTCATCCACCCCGCCCGTCTCCTTCATTTCGTCCTGCCCGCCGCGCAGCGGCGGCGTCATTGCAGTCATTTGACCAGCCCATGAACGCCTACCAAGTCCCCGTCGATGCGCTGAACCACATCCTGTTCAATGTGCTGCAGGCGCCTCGGCAATTGGCCGCCCTGCCCGCCTTCGCCGAGGCCGACGAGGCGCTGATGCGCCAGCTGCTCGATGAGATGGGCAAGTTCGTCAGCGGCCGCATCGCCCCGCTCAACCGCGTGGGCGACGAGATCGGAGCCCAGTGGCACGGCGGCGCCGTCACCATGCCGCCCGGCTTTCGCGACGCCTACCAGGCCTTCTGGCAGGCCGGCTGGCCGGCGCTCAGCGCCGCGCCCGAAGACGGCGGCCAGGGCCTGCCCGCAGTGCTTGATGCGGCGCTGTACGAAAGCCTCTCCGCCGCCAACCACGGCTGGACCATGGCGCCCGGCCTGCTGCACGGCGCCTACGAATGCCTGAAGCACCACGGCAGCGAGGCGCTGAAAAGCCAGTACCTGCAGAAGATCGCCACAGACGAATGGCTGGCCACCATGTGCCTGACCGAGCCGCACGCCGGCAGCGACCTGGGCCTGTGCGCCACCCGCGCGCTGCCGCAGGCCGACGGCACTTATCTGCTCAACGGCACCAAGATCTTCATCAGCGGCGGCGAGCACGATTTGACCGACAACATCGTGCACCTGGTGCTGGCCCGCCTGCCCGACGCACCGCCGGGGCCCAAGGGCCTGTCGCTGTTCCTGGTGCCGAAGTTCTACGCCGACGGCGCGCGCAGTGCCGTGGTGTGCGAGCGCATCGAGGAAAAAATGGGCCTGCACGGCTCGCCCACCTGCGTCATGCGCTTCGACGACGCGCGCGGCTGGATCGTCGGCGCGCCCGGCAAGGGCCTGAATGCAATGTTCGTGATGATGAACGCCGCCCGCCTGCACGTGGCGCTGCAAGGCATCGGCCTGCTGTCGGCCGCCTGGCAGAAGGCCGACGCCTACGCGCACGAGCGCAAGCAGATGCGCGCGCCGGGGGCGAAGGAAACCAGCCCGAGCGGCGACGGGCCGCCCCGAGCCGCGAGCGCCCCCTCGGGGGGCAGCGCAGCCCGCGCAGCGGCAAGCGTGGGGGCCAGTTTCATCATCGAACACCCCGCCATGCAGCGCACGCTGAACACCCAGCGCGCCTGGCTCGACGCCAGCCGCGTGCTGGCCTACCAGACCGCGCTGGAACTCGACATCGCCAAACACCACCCCGACCCGGCGCGCCGCCAGCAGGCCGAGCGCTGGTGCGCGCTGACCACACCCGTGCTGAAAAGCGCCTGCACCCACCAGGCCTTCCACGGCGGATCGGACTGCCTGCAGGTCTTCGGCGGCCACGGCTACGTGCGCGAATGGGGCATCGAGCAGCATGTGCGCGACGCGCGCGTGGCCATGATCTACGAGGGCACCAACGAAATCCAGGCCATCGACCTGCTGGTGCGCAAGGTGCTGGCCGACGGCGGCGCCGGCCTGTGCGCGCTGCTGGACCACGCCTGCGCCGACCTGGGCTCGGGCGCCCTGGCCGCCCCCGTGTCGGCCTGCTTCGACCGCCTGCAGGCCCTTACCCGCGCGCTGGCCGGCGCCTGCGCGCACGACGCCACCCTGGGCTACTGGGTGGCCGACGACTACCTGCGCGCCGTCGCCATCGCCCTGCTCGGCTGGGCCGGCGCGCGCCTTGAGGCCGCCGCCGACGCGGCGCCCGCGCCGCAGCGCTGGCGCGCCGCGTCCCAGGCCCTGGGCCGCTGGGTGCTGCCCGAGTTCGACATGCGCTGCGCCATCATCAGCCAGCGACTGCCCGTGGCCGCCCCGTGAACACCGCCGCCGACCCCAGCGCCGACCTCGACCCCGCGCCGGCCGCCGTCGACACGGTGGACAGCAGCTACCTGCAAACCCTGGTCGGCTACAACGCGCGCATGGCAGCGCTGGCCGTCATCGGCCACATCCTGCCGGGCATGGCCAGGTTCGGGCTGCGCATCGTTGATTTTTCGATACTTTCGATCATTTTTCACAACCCGGGTATCACTTCGAAGCAGTTGTGCGGTGCCCTCAACCTGCTGCCGCCCAACCTGGTGGGCAAGATCGGCACGCTGGAAAAGCGCGGCCTGCTGGTGCGCCACCCGCACCCGCAGGACGGCCGCGCCCTGGGCCTGCAGCTCACCGCCGAGGGCCGGGCCCTGATGCAGCAGGCCGAACTGGCCGTGGCCGGGCTGGAAGCGCAGTCCACCCAGGCCCTGACCACCGCCGAGCGCCGCACGCTGATCCGCCTGCTGCAGAAGCTCTACCTTGGCTAGGGTTTTCCCGCCCCGCCAGAGGGGTGCGTAATTTTTGTAGCGCCAACCCCACGGCCTGCTGGCTTGAGGAGCTATGAAACTGCTAGCGTGCTACCAATTTGCGATATAGTCCGCCTGACGCACCTAGCGAACCTGAGGAGAAGCCTGACATGAGTTCCAAAGAAAACGCCGCCACAGGCCAGTTGCTGGCGCTGCTCGAAGCGCGCTACGCCATCCGCGTGCTGTGGGCGCTGCGCGATGGCCATCCCCAGACCTTCCGCCTGCTGCAGGACAGCGTGGGCGGCATCACCCCCAACACCCTGAACACCCGCCTGAAAGAGCTGCGCGCCGCCAACCTGGTCACGCACGGCTCCGACGGCTACAGCCTCACGCTCAGCGGCACCGACCTGGTCAAACGCCTGTCGGATCTGCAGGCTTTCGCCACCAAGTGGGTGGCGGCGCAATCGAAGAAGAAGTGATCGAACCCCAGGGGTGAATGCGCAGGCCTGGCCGGCGCCCTTCCCCCCTGTTTTCACAGGCGGCACATGGCCGCCTTTTCTTTCTCAATCAAATCCGGCTGCAACCGGCGCCCATCAAGCGCCAGCAGCTATCAACACAGAAGCAAAATCATGAGCAACACCGGCCTGCAGATCACCGACGTCAAGCCCGGCACCGGCGCCGAGGCCAGGAAAGGCGCCACGGTCACCGTCCACTACACCGGCTGGCTCTACAACGATGGCGAGCAAGGCGCCAAGTTCGACTCCAGCCGCGACCGGGGCGACCCGTTCCAGTTTCCGCTGGGCGCCGGCATGGTCATCAAGGGCTGGGACGAAGGCGTGGCCGGCATGAAGGTGGGCGGCCAGCGCACCCTCATCATCCCGCCCGAGATGGGCTATGGCGCGCGCGGCGCCGGCGGCGTGATTCCGCCGAACGCCACGCTCAAGTTCGACGTCGAGCTGCTCGGAGTCTCGGGCTGACGCGCCAGCTCGGTCCGCGCCAACCCATTCAGGCCGCCGTTTCGGGCGGCCTGTTGCTTTCTGCGGGGTGTTTTCCGGCGGTTTTCAGGCGCATTGGCAGCGCTTTTCGCCCCGAAAAAACACTTGAAAAGCCTTGGGCCGCATCCATCTGAGAACACGAGCCTTATCCTCCACCAGACCGTTTTTTCTGTTGCAGAGCATGTCAGACCCTCGGAACACGCCCCCCCAGCCCCCCTTTTTCGACCCCATGGACCCGCCCATGAGCCCTGAAGAGCTGGAGGCCGCAGCCGCCGCCAACGAGGCTGATGCGGGAGCCCAACTCGACAACGCCCTGGGCGAGGTCGAGACCCTGAAGACCAAGGTGGCCGAGCTGACCGACCAGGCGCTGCGCGCCCAGGCCGAAGCCCAGAACGCCCGCCGCCGCGCCGACGACGAGATCGCCAAGATCCGCAAGTTCGCCGTCGAATCCTTCGCCGAAAGCCTGCTGCCCGTGCTCGACAGCCTGGAGGCCGGCCTGAAGGTGGACAACGCCAGCGCCGAACAACTGCGCGAAGGCACCGAGGCCACGCTGCGCCAGTTGCTGGCCGCGCTGGAGCGCAACAAGGTGGTCGAGGTGAACCCCGCCGCCGGCGACCGTTTCGACCCCGCCAACCAGCAGGCCATCAGCATGGTGCCCGCCGACCAGGAAGCCAACACCGTGGTCAGCGTGCTGCAGAAGGGCTACACCATTGCCGACCGCGTGCTGCGCCCGGCGCTGGTCACGGTCACCGCGCCCAAATAAAGCCCTGCGCCCGGCTTGAAAAGCCCCCGCGCAACCGCAGTTTCAAAGCATTCAACCTTTTTTGAGCATTCACGGAGAACAACATGGGAAAGATCATCGGCATTGACCTGGGCACCACCAACAGTTGCGTGTCCATCATGGAAGGCAACTCGACCAAGGTGATCGAGAACGCCGAAGGCGCGCGCACCACGCCGTCCATCGTCGCCTACCAGGAAGACGGCGAGGTGCTGGTCGGCGCGCCGGCCAAGCGCCAGGCCGTCACCAACCCCAAGAACACCATCTACGCCGTCAAGCGCCTGATCGGCCGCAAGTTCAGCGAGAAGGAAGTGCAGAAGGACATCGACCTGATGCCCTACAGCATCGTGGCCGCCGACAACGGCGACGCCTGGGTGGAAGTGCGCGGCAAGAAGCTGTCGCCGCCCCAGATCAGCGCCGAGATCCTGCGCAAGATGAAGAAGACCGCCGAGGACTACCTGGGCGAGCCGGTCACCGAGGC
>JRYL01001105.1_pt1 | contig 20709 bp, 17 predicted proteins | sample 235391 | NCBI WGS metagenome assembly JRYL01 (sample SAMN03074223, study PRJNA261481) | activated sludge metagenome | biome: Wastewater Treatment Plant; feature: Wastewater; material: Activated sludge; isolation source: activated biomass of a wastewater treatment plant treating wastewater from... ...
GCGCAGCAGAGGGGGGAAGGCGCGTCAGCGCCTCAGGGGGGTGTCACCCAATGATGACCGAGATCCGCAACCTCGAAGCCGAGCTGATGCGCTTTCGCCTGCGGCTGGGCGTGGTGGCGCTGGTGGTGCTGCTGGGCTTCGGCCTGCTGGCCTGGCGGCTGTACCACCTGCAGGTGCTGCGCCACGACGAGCTGGCGCAGCGCGCCGAGACCAACCGCACGGCGGTGGTGCCCATCGTGCCGCACCGCGGCGAAATCCTCGACCGCAACGGCGTGGTGCTGGCCACCAACTACCGCGCCTACACGCTGGAGATCACGCCCTCGCGCCTGGGCCGCCCCGTCAGCGAGGCGATCGACGCCGTGGCGCAGGTGGTCGAGGTCACGCCGCGCGACCGGCGGCGCTTTCAGCGCCTGCTGGAGGATTCGCGCAACTTCGAGTCGCTGCCGATCCGCATGCGCCTCTCGGACGAGGAGGTGGCGCGCTTCGCCGCCCAGCGCTACCGCTTTCCGGGCGTCGAGATCAAGGCGCGCCTGTTCCGCACCTACCCGCTGGGCGAAACCGGCGCGCACGTGGTGGGCTACATCGGCCGCATCAACCAGCGCGAAAAGGAGCGCATCGAGGATTCCGACGACGCCGCCAACTACCGCGGCACCGACTACATCGGCAAGCTGGGCGTGGAGAGCAGCTACGAGAAGGTGCTGCACGGCACCACCGGCGTCGAGCAGATGGAGACCTCGGCCGGCGGCTACGCGGTGCGGCGGCTGGCCAGCCACCCGGCCACCCCGGGCGATTCGGTGCGGCTGTCGATCGACATCCACCTGCAGCAGCTGGTGGAGCAGATGTACGGCGAGCGCCGCGGCGCGCTGGTGGCCATCGATCCGCAGAACGGCGAAGTCCTGGCCTTCGTCAGCAAGCCCACCTACGACCCCAACCTGTTCGTCGAAGGCATCGACCACGAGACCTGGGACGAGTTGAACAACTCCATCGACAAGCCGCTGCTGAACCGCGCGCTGCGGGGGACCTACCCGCCCGGCTCCACCTACAAGCCCTTCATGGCGCTGGCCGCGCTGGAAACCGGCAAGCGCACCACCGGCACCACCATCATGGACGGCGGCTCATGGACCTTCGCCGGCCACACCTTCCGCTCGGGCCACGCGCTGGGCGCGGTCGACCTGCACCGCAGCATCGTCAAGTCGAGCAACGTGTACTACTACATGCTGGCCAACGACATGGGCGTGAACCTGATCCACGACTTCATGAAGCCGCTGGGCTTCGGCCAGGTCACCGGCATCGACATTCCGGGCGAGACGCGTGGCGTGCTGCCCTCCACCGACTGGAAGCGCCGCACCTACAAGCGGCCCGAGCAGCAGCGCTGGTACGCGGGCGAAACCATCTCGCTCGGCATCGGGCAGGGCTACAACAACTTCACCATGCTGCAGCTGGCCAGCGCCACCGCCACGGTGGCTGCCGGCGGCGTGCACCACACGCCGCACCTGGTGAAGGCGCAGCAGGACGCCATCAGCCTGCAGGTGCAGGAACTGCCGCAGCCGCCCGGCCAGTCGATGGGCTACAAGCCCGATCACGTGGCGGCCGTCAAGCGCGGCATGGTGGGCGTGACGCTGGAGGGCACCTCGCGCGGCGTGTTTGCCGGCGCGCCCTACCTGTCGGGCGGCAAGACGGGCACGGCGCAGGCCGTCAGCATCGGCCAGAAGAGCCGCTACAACGCCGCCAAGCTGGCCGAGCACCAGCGCGACCACTCGCTCTACATCGCCTTCGCCCCGGCCGACAACCCGCGCATCGCCGTGGCCGCCATCGTCGAGAACGCCGGCTTTGGCGCCGCCCACGCCGCGCCGCTGGTGCGCCGGGTGATGGACTACTGGCTGGCCGGCGTGTACCCCAGCGAGGCCGACATCGCCGCCCTGCAGCGCGGCCAGGCCACCGCCCCCATCGGCACGCCGCGGCGCGTGGCCGACGTGGTCGGGCAGGCGGGCGCACTGGCACCCTGACACGCGCCGGCCCGTGCGGGCCCAGGGGCGCGGGCCGCCACCTTCCGGCGCACACCCGGCCTTGTCCTGCACACGGCAGGCCGCCCCTGACGTAAGCTGTGCCAGGCCGTCGCTTTGCCACACCATGCCCTCAGGCTATGAAGTCAATAAATACTATTGACTTTGACGTGCCATAAACGCTATTTATCATTTGACTGCCGGCCGCCGATGCCGGCCTTCAGCCCTCTCCGACCGCCCGAAAGGACCCCCGATGACCGACAACGCCAAGAAGTGCCCCGTGACCCACCTGACCACCGACTTCGGTGCCCCGGTGCCCACCAATCGCGACAGCCTGACCGCCGGCCCGCGCGGCCCGCTGCTGGCGCAGGACGTGTGGCTGCAGGAGAAACTGGCCGGCTTCGTGCGCGAGGTGGTGCCTGAGCGTCGCATGCACGCCAAGGGCTCGGGTGCCTTCGGCACCTTCACCGTGACGAACGACATCACGAAATACACGCGCGCCAAAATCTTCAGCGAAGTCGGCAAGAAGACCGAGATGTTCGCCCGCTTCACCACCGTGGCCGGCGAGCGCGGCGCCGCCGACGCCGAGCGCGACATCCGCGGCTTCGCTCTGAAGTTCTATACCGAAGAGGGCAACTGGGACATGGTGGGCAACAACACGCCCGTGTTCTTCATCCGCGACCCGCGCCAGTTCCCCGACCTGAACAAGGCCGTCAAGCGCGACCCCAAGACCAACCTGCGCAGCAAGCGCAACAACTGGGACTGGTGGACGCTGATCCCCGAGGCGCTGCACCAGGTGACCATCGTGATGAGCGACCGCGGCATCCCGAAAAGCTACCGCCACATGCACGGCTTCAGCTCGCACACCTACAGCTTCTGGAACGCGCAGGGCGAGCGTTTCTGGGTCAAGATGCACTTCCGCACCCAGCAGGGCATCCAGAACCTGACCAACGCCGAGGCCGCCGAGGTGGTGGGCCAGGACCGCGAAAGCAACCAGAAAGACCTGTTCGAGGCCATCGAGCGCGGCGACTTCCCCAAGTGGAAGATGTACATCCAGGTCATGCCCGAGGCCGAGGCCGAGCTGTACCGCCTGCACCCGTTCGATTTGACCAAGGTCTGGTACAAGGGCGACTACCCGCTGATCGAAGTCGGCGAGTTCGAGCTGAACCGCAACCCCGAGAACTTCTTCGCCGACGTCGAGCAAAGCGCCTTCGCGCCCGGCAACCTGGTGCCCGGCATCGGCGCCAGCCCCGACCGCATGCTGCAATCGCGCCTGTTCAACTACGCCGACGCGCAGCGCTACCGCCTGGGCACCAACTACCAGCAGATTCCGGTGAACAAGGCGCGCTGCCCGGTGCACAGCAACCACCGCGACGGCATCGGCCGCGTCGACGGCAACTACGGCGCCCTGCCGCACTACGAGCCCAACAGCTTCGGCCAGTGGCAGGGCCAGCCCGAGTTTGCCGAGCCGCCGCTCAAGATCACCGGCGACGCCAAGCACTGGAGCTTCCACGAGAACGACAGCAACTACTTCGAGCAGCCGGGCAAGCTGTTCCGCCTGATGACGCCCGCGCAGCAGCAGGCGCTGTTCGACAACACCGCCGCCGACATGAACGCCGACGGCACCGTGCCCGACTTCATCAAGTTCCGCCACATCCGCAACTGCCACGCGGCCGACCCGGCCTACGGCGCCGGCGTGGCCAAGGCGCTGGGGATCGACCTGGACAAGGCGCTGGCCTCGAAGCAGGACGACCCGATGTTCGGCAACCCGCTGGTGGCCTTGCCGGCATGAGTGTTTTTTGAGTCAAAAAGGGCTTGAGCGCTTGCTGCACAAGCGCAGACAGCTACATTATTCATAGCAATCACCCCTGAAAAAGCCTTGGCACCCGCCAAGGCTTTTTTTTCTCCGCCCGCCCCTGCCCTGCTGGCGCCCTCAGGCAAGAACACGTCCTGGGGTGATCTCCTCGGAGAGAAGCTGGCGGTTGCCCCAGCCTCGATGCACCCGGCCCCAGATGGGCTATAAGGTCCATGGCGGTGCCGAGATCACCGCCCATCATCGATGCGAGCGCGCGGCCTTCTCCGTGCCCTCGCTGAACGTCCCCCGAGTCGCCCCCGGATCCAAGGGATGAGCAGCGCATCGCGAACGCCTCAGGAGATTCAACCGTGGCCAACCTCAGCAACGATTACCCCGCCAGGATTCTGGGCACACACGAAGCCCCCTGCCTGTCGCTGTACCAGCCGACCCACCGGCAATTTCCCGACCGGCAGCAGGACCCGATACGCTTTCGCAACCTGGTCAAGCAGCTGGAAACCTCGCTGCAACAGAAGTACGCGGACCGCGACATCGCCCCGCTGCTGGCACCGTTCAACGCGCTGGCGGACGATGCCGAGTTCTGGAACCACGGCGCCGAGGGCCTGGCCGTGCTGGGTGCCGCGGACATGTTCCGCGTCTATCGGCTGCAGCGCCCGGTGGAAGAACTGGCCATCGTCGCCGACAGCTTTCACACCAAGCCCCTGATGCGCATCGTGCAGTCGGCCGACCGCTATCAGATCCTGGCGCTGAGCCGGCATTCGGCGCGCCTGTTCGAGGGCAACCGCGACCGCGTGGACGAGATCGCACTGGCGCCGGAGGTGCCTCGCGACCTGGACGACCTGGCCATGCGCGAAGCGCAGCGCGACCGCGCCTCGCGCACGCACGGCCGGGTCGAACCCGGCGTGATGGGGCGGCACGGCGCCAGCGACGTGAAGCAGGATGGCATCGAGGGCGACACCGAGAAGTTCTTCCGCGAAGTCGATCGTGCGGTGCTGGAGCACCACTCGCGGCCGAGCGGCTGGCCGCTGCTGCTGGCGGCCCTGCCGGAGCACCACCACCTGCTGCGCCAGGTCAGCACCAACCCGCACCTGATGGACGCCAGCCTCGACGTCGATGCCAGCCAGCTCTCGCTCGACGAATTGCGCGAGCGCGCCTGGGCGGTGGTGCAGCCGCGTTATCTGGAGCGACTGGCGGGCCTGATCGACGCGTTTGCCGCCGCCCAGGCCAGGCAGCAAGGCAGCGCCGATCTGTCCGACGTGGCCCGCGCCGCGACCGAGGGGCGTGTCGCCACCCTGCTGCTGGAGGCCGACCGCCACATCCCCGGGCGCATCGACGCCGACACCGGCGCGCTGGTCGAGGCCAGGCTGGACGATCCGCGGATCGACGACATGCTGGACGACCTGGGCGAGCGGGTGCTGCGCAGCGGCGGCGAAGTGGTGATCGTGCCGGCCGACCGCATGCCCACCCGCAGCGGCCTGGCGGCCACCTACCGGTTCTGAATTTGTCCAATGCCCGTGCCCCCGTCGCGGCATCCAAAACGTGACGCGGCCACACCCCGAGGAGAGTTGTCCATGCAGGTTTTCATCCAAACCGACCGCCACATCGCACTGACGGAAAAGCAGCGCGAACGCTTCGAGCAGGACCTGGCCAAGGCGATAGGCCATTTCGATGCCCGGCTCACCCGCATCGAGGCGCATCTGAGCGACGTCACCAGCGCCCGTGGCGGCGACAACGACAAGCGCTGCCTGCTCGAAGCCCGCCCCTCGGGCCGCCAGCCGCTCGCCGTCGACCACCAGGCGCCGACGCTCGAACTGGCCATCGCGGGGGCCAGCAGCAAACTCGTCAGCGCCATGGAAAGCACCTTCGGCCGCCTGGCCAGCGCGCGCGGCGCGGATGGCGGCCTCCCCCCGGTCGACTAAGCGCGTTCCACTCGCGATCAGGAGGCTGCAGCGCGGGTCCGGTGCGAACGACGGAAAGCGGTCTTACGCCGGCCACCGGCGTGGCTCAACAGCCACCCGGCGGAAAAGCCCATTCATCGATCACCCTTTGCAGCAGGGCGATGTGGCGGGGACATCAATTGATGCAAGTCGTTGATTTATAACGACTTTTTAAGTGGCGCGGCTGGCGGGGATCGAACCCACGACCCTCGGCTTCGGAGGCCGATACTCTATCCACTGAGCTACAGCCGCTTGTCTGGACAGCCCGCGATTATCCCTGATTGCGCCAGCAGCGGCGCCGCGGGTGCCAGCAGCTGGCGCGGCAGGCCGATGCCGGCAAGGTAGGCATCGATGGCGATGCTGGCGGTGGCTTCCAGGTCGAACGAGCGCTGCAGCAACCAGCTGTAGACCAGACCGCGCACCATGGCGTGAAAGCCCTCGGCCAGCTGTTCGGCGTTGGCCGGCAGCGGCTGGTGCCGCAAGGCGCTGGAGCGCGTGAACACCTGGCACACGCGCTCGACGTTGGCGCGGTCGATCTGCACGTGGCGGTCACGCACGGGCCACAGGTCTTCCACGTGTTCGACCATCATCACGGCGATGTTCAGCACCCGCTGGGTGCGCGCGTCGTTCGCGATCTGCCCGACCGAGCGCAGCAGCTGCATGACCAGGACGTCGATGGGATCGCCGGGCGCCTCGGCCACGCCGGCCAGTTCGGACTCCAGCGGCAGCGTCACGCGCTCCATCATGGCGTTGAACAGGTCGGCCTTGTCCTTGAAGTGCCAGTACACCGCGCCGCGCGTGACGCCGGCGGCCTTGGCGATGTCGGACAGCGAGGTGCGCGACACGCCGCGCTGCTCGAACACCAGTTCGGCAGCGTCCAGCAACGCCTCGCGGGTCGTCAGGGCATCTTCCTTGGTGCGGCGCGCCATGCCCTCAGTCCTCGAAATCCTGCAACATTTCACGGGATCTTAACATACATACATTCAAGAATGTATGTATAATTGCCGGTTTCCCCTGCATGGGGTCAGGAGCTGGCGTTCGCGCAAAGCCGAGCCGCCCGCTGTAACCTTTCGCCTTTTTCGCGCCTGGCGTGGCCGTTCGCCGCCCGGCGCGCGCCACTCAACCAGAGAACAACCATGCCCGACCATCCCGCCATCCGCCGCCTTTCACCGCGCCGCCTGCTGCCCGTGGGGGCCGCCGTGCTGCTGGCCGCCGCCCTGGCCGCCTGCGGCAACAAGAATGACCAGGCCGCAGGCCCGGGGGGCCCGGGCGGGGCCATGCCGCCGCCTGAGGTGGGCGTGGTTACCGTGCAGCCCGGCACCGTGAGCCTGTCGACCGAGTTGCCCGGGCGGCTGGAGCCCTCGCGCGTGGCGCAGGTGCGCGCCCGCGCCACCGGCATTCTGACCAAGCGCGTGTTCACCGAAGGCAGTGACGTGCGCGCCGGCCAGGTGCTCTACCACGTCGACCCGGCCCCCTACCAGGCGGCGCAGCAGAGTGCGCAGGCGCAACTGGCGCAGGCGCAGGCCAGCCTGGCCAATGCCAGCGCGCTGGTGGCACGCTTTCGCCCGCTGGTGGCCGCCAACGCGGTGAGCAAGCAGGAGTTCGATGCCGCCGTGGCGGCCGAGAAGGCGGCGCAGGCCCAGGTGGCCGCGGGGCGCGCGGCCGTGCGCACGGCCAGCATCAACCTGGGCTATGCCACGGTGACGGCGCCGATTTCGGGCCGCATCGGCCGCTCGCTGGTGACCGAGGGCGCGCTGGTAAGCGCGCAGGAAGGCACGCAGTTGGCGGTGATCCAGCAGACCAACCCGCTGTACGTGAACCTCACCCAGTCGGCGGGCGATGTGCTGCAGCTGCGCCAGGCGCTGCAAAGCGGCCAGCTGGCGCGCTCGGGCACCAACGCGGCGCGCGTGCAGATCCTGCTGGAGAACGGCCAACCCTACGCCGAAGCCGGCCGCCTGCTGTTTACCGACCTGACGGTGGACCCCGGCACCGGCCAGGTGAGCCTGCGCGCCGAGGTGCCCAACCCGCAGCAACTGCTGCTGCCCGGCATGTACGTGCGCGTGCGCCTGCAGCAGGCGCAGGTGGAGAACGCCATCCTGCTGCCGCAGCAGGCCATCACGCGCGGTACGCCGCAGGGCGACGTGGCCACGGTGGTGGCGGCCGACGGCTCGTTCACGCGGCGCCCGGTGACGCTGGGCGAGGCCCAGGGCAACCAGTGGATCATCCTGGGCGGCCTGCAGCCCGGCGAGCAGGTGATGGTGGACGGCTTCATGAAGCTGATGCCGGGCGTGAAGACGGTCAAGCCCGTGCCTTACAAGCCAAATCAGGCTCCAGCGCAGGCAGGGCAAGCGCCGGCAGCTCCTAAATTAGGAGCATCCTCGTCCGTCGCGCCGGCGCAGGCGGCGGCGAGTGCCGCGGCATCGGGCCCCGCAGCGGCGGCCTCGCGCTGATCGGAAGAGGCGCCCACCATGCCCAAGTTCTTCATCCACCGCCCGATCTTTGCCTGGGTGATCGCCATCTTCGTGGTGATCGCCGGCATCGTGTCGATCACGCAGCTGCCGGTGTCGCAGTACCCCTCGGTCGCGCCGCCCACCATCCGCGTGATGACCACCTACCCCGGCGCCAGCGCCAAGACCATCGACGAAACCGTGATCTCGCTCATCGAGCGCGAGATGAACGGCGCCGAGGGCCTGATGTACATGGAGGCCACTTCGCCGGCCGCCGGCTTCGCGCAGCTGACGCTGACCTTCGAGCCCGGCACCGACCCGGACATCGCCCAGGTCGAGGTGCAGAACCGCCTCTCGCGCGCCGAACCCCGCCTGCCCGATCTGGTCAAGCGCACCGGCGTGCGGATCGACAAGGCCAGCACCAACTTCCTGATGGTGGTGAGCTTCAACTCGAGTGGCAACGCCACCCGTGACGACGTGGCGGACTACGTCAACCGCAACCTGCTGCCCGAGTTCAAACGGGTGCCAGGCGTGGGCGATGCCCAGCTGTTCGCGTCCGGCCGCGCCATGCGCATCTGGATCGACCCGGCCAAGCTGGAAGGCTACGGCCTGACGGCGGCCGACGTCAACAGCGCCATCACCAGCCAGAGCATGCAGATTGCCGGCGGCTCGCTGGGCGATACGCCCAGCCTGCCGGGCCAGACCATCAACGCCACCATCACCGTGCCGAGCGGCCAGCTGGACACGCCCGAGGAATTCGGCGACGTGGTGCTGCGCGCGCGCGCCGACGGCTCGTCGGTGCGCATCCGCGACGTGGCGCGCGTCGAACTGGGCATTGAAACCTACACCTTCAACTCGCGCCAGAACGGCCAGCCCTCGGTGGCGGTCGGCATCCAGCTGACCTCCACCGGCAACGCCATGGCCACGGCCACCGCCATCAAGCAGCGGATGAGCGAGCTGGAATCCTTCCTGCCCGAGGGCGTGAGCTGGGCGGTGCCCTACGACACCTCCAAGTTCGTCGAGATCTCGATCCAGAAGGTGGTGATGACGCTGCTGGAGGCCATCGCGCTGGTGGTCATCGTGATGTTCGTGTTCCTGCAGAACTGGCGCTACACGCTGATCCCGACCATCGTGGTGCCCATCGCGCTGCTGGGCACCTTCGCGGTGATGCTGGCGGCCGGCATGTCGATCAACATCCTCGCCATGTTCGCCATGGTGCTGGTGATCGGCATCGTGGTGGACGACGCCATCGTGGTGGTCGAGAACGTCGAGCGCATCATGGCCGAGGAAGGCCTGCCGCCCAAGGCGGCCACCATCAAGGCCATGAGCCAGATCTCGGGCGCGGTGATCGGCATCACGGTGATTCTGGTGGCGGTGTTCCTGCCGCTGTCCTTCTTCGCGGGCGCCACCGGCAACATCTACCGCCAGTTCTCCCTGGTGATGGCGGTGTCGATCGCGTTCTCCGGCTTCTTCGCGCTGACGCTGACGCCGGCGCTGTGCGCGACCATGCTCAAGCCCATCCCCAAGGGCCATGCGCACGACAAGAAGACGGGCTTCTTCGGCCCCTTCTTCAACTGGTTCAACCGCCATTTCGGCCGCGCCACGCGCGGCTACGAGCGCGGCATGGTGCGCGTGATGCGCCGCAGCTGGCTCATGATGGCGGTGTACGCGGCCATCATCGCCGTTGTGGCGCTGCTGTTCATGCGCCTGCCCACCGCCTTCCTGCCGACCGAGGACCAGGGCAACGTGATCGTCAACGTCCAGCTGCCGCCAGGCGCCACGCAGGAGCGCACGCTCAACGTGATGAAGGAGGTCGAGGCCTACATGATGGAGCAGCCCGAGGTCGACAACATCGTCAGCATCATCGGCTTCAACTTCTCCGGCACCGGGCAGAACATGGCGCTGGCCTTCGCCACGCTGAAGGACTGGGGCGTGCGCACCAAGCCGGAGGAAAGCGCCATGTCGCTGGCCGGGCGCGCCACCGGCGCGCTGCAAAGCATCCGCGACGCCTTCGTGATCGTCATCACGCCGCCGGCCATCCCCGAGCTGGGCACCGGCAGCGGCTTTGTGTTCCGCCTGCTCGACCGCAACGCCATGGGCCACGAGGCGCTGGTAGCCGCGCGCGGTCAGCTGCTGGGCACGGCGGCACAAAGCCCGATCCTGGTCGGCGTACGTCCCGAGGGCGTGGAAGACGCGCCGCAGTGGGAAATCGAGATCGACCGCGACGCCGCCGCAGCGCAGAACGTCAGCGTGGCCGCCATCTCCAACACGCTGGGCACGGCGCTGGGTTCGGCCTACGTCACCGACTTCCCGAACCAGGGCTACATGCAGCGTGTGACGGTGCAGGCCGACGCCGACAAGCGCATGACACCCGAGAGCGTGCTGGCACTCAAGGTGCCCAACAACCAGGGCCAGCTGGTGCCGCTGTCCACCATGGTCAGCGCCAAGTGGGTCAGCGGCCCCATGCAGCTCAAGCGCTACAACGGTTATCCGTCCATGTCCATCACCGGCGAGCCGGCGCCCGGCTATTCGACGGGCGACGCCATGGCCGAGATGGAGCGCATTGCCGGGACGCTGCCGGCCGGCTTCGGCTACGAGTGGACCGGCATCTCGCTGGACGAGAAGAAGGCGGGCGCCTCATCGGCCATCCTGTACGCGTTCTCGATCCTGGCGGTGTTCCTGTGCCTGGCCGCGCTGTACGAGAGCTGGACCATTCCGCTGTCGGTGATCCTGGTGGTGCCGCTGGGCGTGCTGGGCACGCTGTTCGGTGTCTGGTTTCGCGGCATGCCGAACGACGTGTACTTCCAGATCGGCCTGATCACGGTGATCGGCCTGTCGGCCAAGAACGCCATCCTGATCGTGGAATTCGCCAAGGATCTGCAGGCGCAGGGCATGAGCGTGCTGCAGGCCTCGCTGGCGGCGGCGCGGCTGCGCTTTCGACCCATTCTGATGACCTCGCTGGCCTTCATCATGGGCGTGGTGCCGCTGTACATCGCCTCGGGCGCCAGCTCGGCCAGCCAGCGCGAAATCGGCACCGGCGTGTTCTGGGGCATGACCGTGGGCACCACGCTATCGGTCATGATGGTGCCGGTATTCTTCCTGCTGGTGCGCACCATGTTCCGCAGCCGCGAGCAACGCGCGCATGATCGCGAACTGGCCGCCGGCGAGGAAATCACCCCGGCCGACCAAGCCCCCAAGGAGGTCATGATTCCATGACGACAAGCACCCCTCTGCCCGGCCTGCGTGCCGGCCTCAGCACCCTGGCCCTCGCCGTCCTGGCCGGCTGCTCCTTCGTGCCGAAGTACGAGCGCCCGGCCGCGCCCGTCACCGCCACCTGGCCCGACAGCGCCGGCGCCCAGGAAGTGGGCGGCATCGCCGCCGCCGACCTGCCGTGGCAGCAGTTCGTGCACGATGCGCAGCTGCGCGAACTGATCGCCATGGCGATCGAGAACAACCGCGACCTGCGCGTGGCGGTGCAGAACATCGAGCAGGCGCGCGCGCAGTACCAGATCCGCAGCGCCGACCAGTTCCCCACGGTGGGCGCCTCGGCCAGCGGCACGCGCTCGGCCCCGAACCCGATGCAGGCGCTGGGCGGGCCCAGTGTGTCGTCGAACTACACAGTGGGCATCGGCGTGGCCGGTTGGGAGCTGGATTTCTTCGGTCGCGTGGCGGCGCTCAAGGATGTGGCGCTGGCCAACTACCTGGCGACCGAGGAAGCGCGCAAGGCGGCGCAGATCAGCCTGATCGCCGCCGTCAGCAGCACCTGGCTGCAGCTGAAGACCGACACCGAGCTGCTGCTGCTGACCGAACGCACCCTGGGCACGCGCGAGCAGTCGCTGCGCCTGACCAGGCTGCGCTTCGACAACGGCGCCTCGTCGGCGCTCGACATGCGCCTGGCCGAATCGCTGGCCGCCAACGCGCAGGCCACGCGCGCCCAGCAGCAGCGCCTGCGCGCGCAGGACATCAACCTGCTGACGCTGCTGGTGGGCCAGCCGATCCCCGAGCGGCTGGTGCCTCCGGTGCCGGCCGTGGTCACGCCCGAGGCGCCGCGCAGCCTGTCGCAGCCCACCGCCGCGGTCGAGCCTGCGGCCGAGCTGCCCACCTTCACCGAGGTGCCGCCCGGCCTGCCGTCCGACCTGCTGCTGCGCCGCCCCGACATCCGCGCCGCCGAGCAGCAGCTGATCGCCGCCAACGCCAACATCGGCGCGGCGCGCGCCAACTTCTTCCCGCGCATCTCGCTCACCGGCTCGCTGGGGCGCGTCAGCGGCGATCTGGACGGCCTGTTCGGCTCGGGCGGCAGCAAGGCCTGGTCGTTCGGGCCCAGCATCACGCTGCCGATCTTCGACATGGGCCGCAACCAGGCCAACCTGGACGCCGCACGCGCCGGCCGCGAGATCGCGGTGGCGCAGTACGAGAAGTCCATCCAGACCGCCTTCCGCGAGGTGGCCGACGCGCTGGCCGGCCGCGCCACGTTGGCCGACCAGCTGGGCGCGCTGCAGGCGCAGGCCGCGGCCGAGCGCGACCGCTTCCGCCTGGCCGACCTGCGCTACCGCAACGGCATCGCCAACTACCTGGACTTGCTGGACGCGCAGCGCTCGCTGTTCGCCATCGAGCAGGCGCTGGCCCAGGTGCGGCTGGCACAGCGCGCCAACGAAGTGCAGCTGTACAAGGCCCTGGGTGGCGGCTGGACCGACTACCAGCCGCCCATGCCGCCCGTCGCGGCCGCCAGCTGACGAACAGCGCGCCGCCCGGCGGCTGTCTGCGCCCGATGGCTGCCTGGGCGCGGCCTATAATCGCCCTTCGTCGCGCGCGAGCCCCGGTGGTTGCTGGCTGGCTGCGTGCCGCGCACCCCGCACAACCCACGACCGAGCCCTCCCGAGGACGCCATGAGCGACATCACGCACGAAGCACACACCGGCCCCATCAAGACGCCCAAGCAGTTGTTCTGGGCCAGCGTTCTGGCCTTCGTGCTGCCGGTGTTCATCATCATCGGCCTGGTCTATTACGTCACCTCCGCCACCCTGCCGGCACCGGGCGTCAGCGAAGTGCAGCGCGGCATCGCCGAGCGCCTGCAGAAGGTGGGCACGGTCGAGATCCGCGATGCCAACCGCCCGCTGCAGACCGGCGAAGCGGTCTACAAGGCCCAGTGCACGGCCTGCCATGCCACCGGCGTGTCGGGCGCGCCCAAGTCGGGTGACCACGCGGCCTGGGCGCCGCGCATCGCGCTGGGCTACGACGCCCTGCTGACCTCGGCGCTGAAGGGTAAGGGCGCCATGGCACCGCAAGGTGGCGGCAACTTCTCCGATCTGGAAATCGGCCGCGCCGTGGTTTACATGGCCAACGCCGCTGGCGGCAAGCTCGCCGAGCCGGCGGCTCCGGCCGATGCGGCCAGTGGCGCCCCGGCTGCCGCAGAGCCGGCAGCGGCTGCTGCACCGGCGCCTGCACCTGCAGCCGCCTCCGAGCCGGCTGCTGCCGCGCCTGCTGCCGCAGAAGCCTCGGCGGCCGCGCCTGCCGCTGCCGTTGTTGCAGCGGCACCGGGCGCCGCCGCAGCCGCCACCACGTCCGACCCGGCCGTGGGCAAGGCGCTGTACGAAAAGTCGTGCACCGTGTGCCACGCCGCCGGCGTGGCGGGCGCGCCCAAGTCGGGCAACAAGGAAGAGTGGGCACCGCGCATCGCCAAAGGCATGGACGCGCTCTACAAGTCCTCCATCAACGGCCTGAACGCCATGCCGCCGCGCGGCGCCTCCACCGCCACCGACGACGAGATCAAGGCCGCCGTGGATTACATGGTGAACGCCGCGCGCTGAAAGCCCCTTGCGCCAGCACTCAAAAAGCCGCTTGATGAGCGGCTTTTTCATGGTCAAATTGGCCGCCAGGCCAATCCCATCAAGCGCCGGCCGCTATCAAAACAGCGTGATCGGCAACCAGTGTCAGACAGCGTTGTNNATCGCGGGCCAGCCCGCTCCCACACGGCGGATGCGATCCGCGCGGCATCCGAGACTTCTGGATGATCAAGCCAGACAGAAGCAATCAGTTGCTCACCGGCCGCCAGCCTGCGCCTGGGGGCTGGGCACATAGCCTTCCCGCACCGGCAGTTCAGCCGCCTGCACCGCCTGCGGTGTCCAGCGGCCGGCTTCCACCGCATCGGCCACGCCGGCCACGTCTTGCGTGTGCACCAGGCCGAAACCCAGGTCGGTGCGCAGGTACACCCGCCCGTCCTCGTCGGTGAACACCGCGCGCACCTGCGCCGGGCGGCCGTCGTGCGCGGTCACGCTGCCGTCGGCCGCCACGCGCCAGATCCAGGGCGTGGCTTCGAGTTCGACGAACACGCGCTGCGGCCCGTTCTGGAAGAACCAGCGGCCGGCCTCGTCGACTTCGTAATTGCGCTGGATGAAGTCGACCAGCTTCTCCAGCTGCACCAGCGCACCCTTGGCGCCCGGTCGGCCGCTGGCAAACGCGCCGGCCGCCTGCGCCTGCTCGTCGCGCAGGTACCAGTTGCCGCGCGCGTCCAGCCCCAGCCAGCCATAGGCGCTGGGCACGTTGGGCCACTTGGCCATGGCCTGCCTGACGATGTCGTCCATGCGGCCATTATGGCCAGCAGTGCGGGCAGGTGTGTCCAGGCGCCTTATCAACGGCCCATGAGGCGAGGATTCCGGCGACAACAATTTGACGCCGTTGATCGCTCTTTTTTGATGAGCTGTCAGCGCCGATCAGTAAAGCGCTGGAACCATTCAGTGATCATCAAGAAATTCACCCAAGTCCCCCCCTTCATGCCAGTCACGAGCTGGCATGGCCGGCCCGCGCCGGGACCTCTGCCTGCGCCAGCAGCCAGCCACCCACCGCCCGCGGCAGCCAGAACACATGGCCCGGCGCCCGGCCCTGGCAGAAGCCGACGTGGCCGCCCTCGGGCGGCTGCCACAGCGTCACGTGGCGGCCGACCTCGCCCGCGCGCGGCAGCGAGGCAGCGGGCACGAACGGGTCGTTCTGCGCGTTCAGCGCCAGCGCGGGCACGCGGATGTCGGCCAGCACCGGCTTGGCCGAGGCGCGGCGGTAGTAATCGCCGGCCCCCGCAAAGCCGTGCAGCGGCGCGGTGAACAGGTCGTCGAAGGCGATCAGGTCGCGTGCGGCGCGCAGGCGCCCGGCGTCGAACAGGCCGGGGTGCTGCGCCAGCTTGGCGCGCGCCTTGGTCTTCATGCTGCGCAGGAACAGGCGGGTGTAGACCTGCCGGTTGAAGCCGCGTCCGATGGCCTGCGCGCCCGCCGCCAGGTCGAGCGGCGAACACACCGCCGCCACCGCCGCGACCAGCGTCCCCGCGCTGACGCCCGCCTCGCCCGCCCAGCGCAGCAGCGCATTGCCGCCCAGCGACACGCCCACGGCCAGCACCGGCCCGCCGCCGCGCGCCCGTTGCGCGCCCTGGAAGCGCGCCAGAAGCCAGCCGACCTCGGCGAAGTCGCCCGAGTGGTAGGCGCGCGGGGCGCGGTTGGGTTCGCCCGAGCAGCCGCGGAAATGCGGCACCGCCAGGCCCACGCCGTGCGCGCGCGCCCAGCCGGCGAAGGCCTCGGCGTAGTGGCTGCGCGACGAGCCTTCGAGGCCGTGGAACAGCACCAGCAGCGGCGCGCCGGCCGGTGCGGCAGGTTCGAGCCAGTCGACATCGACGAAGTCGCCATCGGGCGTGTCCCAGCGCTCGCGCCGGTAGGCGATGCGCGGCCCGGCCACACGGCGCGCGTGGAGCGCCGGCCACAGCGTCTGCAACTGGCCGCCCGGCAGCCAGGCGGGCGCGCGATAGGGGGTCACTTCTATTTTGATAGCTGCCTGCGCTTGCCCGTCGGGCGCTGAAGCCACTTTTTTCTTGAAAAGGCCGCAGCCCGCAGCTTCAATGCAGCAGCTGCGCCGGCTGCGACACCTCGGCCACCTCGCTGCGGCCGGGGCTGGCATGGTGCGCCACCAGGCGCCAGCCCTGTGCCGTCTTGAAGTACACGTTGGTGGCCACCACCCAGGCGTGCTGCGTGCCTTCGGCGGTCACCAGGTCCACGCGCTCCAGCACGTTGTGGAGGGCGGCGCCGAGCGATTCGACCTTGCGCAGGCGCTCGGGGTGGGCGCGCACGGCACCGTTGGCGAACATGGCCTCGAACGCGGCGCGGATGGCCGCCGCGCCCACCAGCCGCGGCCCGCCGGGGTGCACGCAGACGATGTCGTCCTCGTCGGCCCAGCAGGCCATGAGCTGCTCGATGTCGCCGGCCTGCAGCGCTTCGTAGAAGGCGGCTTCGACGTCGTCGGCAGAACCGCCGTGCTGGGCGGCGCGGTAGCGGGACTTGGGCATGGCACGCGAAGGCTCGGGTGATGACAGCCCCGCATTGTGCCGCGTGGCCAGCACACCACGCGAACATGGGGTGGGCGCAGAACGAGCGCTCAGCCTACAGAACAAAGCATTCGTTTCATGCTAACTTCCGCGCCTGTTCAAAACCACTCTCTGAGTTCGGAGGAATTCCCATGAAAAGCTGGCTGCTCAAGATCGGCGCCGTGCTGGCGATGGCCGTGTCGCTCACCGGCTGCGGCTACAACGACTTCCAGCGCCTGGACGAAGCCACCAAGTCGGCCTGGAGCGAGGTGGTCAACCAGTACCAGCGCCGCGCCGACCTGATCGACAACCTGGTCAACACCGTCAAGGGCGAAGCCCAGTTCGAGCAGGACACGCTCAACCAGGTGATCAACGCCCGCGCCAGGGCCACCAGCATCCAGGTGACGCCCGAAACGCTGAACAACCCCGAAGCCTTCAGGCAATTCCAGGCCGCGCAGGGCGAGCTGTCCAGCGCACTGAGCCGCCTGATGGTGACGGTGGAGCGCTACCCCGACTTGAAGGCCAACAAGGCCTTCGCCGATCTGCGCGTGGCGCTGGAAGGCACCGAGAACCGCATCGCCGTGGCGCGCAACCGCTACATCGAGGCGGTGCAGCAGTACAACGTGCTGGCACGCAGCTTCCCGACCAACCTGACGGGCATGGTGTTCGGCTACAAGCCGAAGGAAAACTTCACCGTGGCCAACGAGGCCGCCATCTCCACCGCGCCGCGCGTGGACTTCACCACTGGTCCGGGCCCGGCGGCATCGCGCTGACGCTCACAGGCCTTGCCCGCCTGCGGCCATCGTTTACATATAAAAAGTGCCTCTGACGCCCGTCCTCCGTGCGCTGATAGCTATTTTATTAATAGCATTCTCGGCCCTCGCCGCCCACGCCCAGCAACTGGTGCCGGTGCCGCCGCTGACCGCGCGCGTCGTCGACACCTCGGGCACGCTGGACGAGGCCCAGAAGGCCACGCTGGAGGCCAAGCTGGCGGCGCTGGAGCAAGACAAGGGCGCGCAGGTGGTGGTGCTGGTGGTGCCGACCACGGCGCCGGAAGACATCGCCGCCTTCGCCAACCGCGTCGGCAACACCTGGAAGATCGGCCGCAAGGACGTCGGCGACGGCCTGATTCTGCTGGTGGCGGTGCAGGACCGGCGCGTGCGCATCGAGGTGGCCAAGACGCTGGAAGGCGCGGTGCCCGACATCGCCGCCAGCCACATCATCAACGAGGCCATCACGCCGCATTTCCGCAATGGCGATTACGCCGGCGGGTTGAACGCCGGCGTGGACCGCATCGGCGCGCTGGTGCGGGGCGAGGCGCTGCCGCCGGTGACGCAGCCGCAGGGGCGCAGCGGCCAGGGTGACCTGGGGCTCGGCCTGTTCGAGCTGGCCATCCTGCTGTTCGTCGCCATGCCGATGATCAACGCCTTCGCGCGCGGCATCTTCGGCCGCAAGCTGGGTGCGCTGGCCACCGGCGCCGGCGTGGGCGGGCTGGCGTTCGTGGTCACGGCCAGCCTGGCACTGGCCGTCATCGCCGGCGTGATCGCGCTGGTGTTCGCGCTGTTCAGCGGCATCGTGTCGGCCCTGCCGCAACCGCGCTCGCGCGGGCGCTCGGGCGGCTGGGGCGGCCCGGTGATCCCGCCGCCCTCGGGGGGCAGCTGGGGCGGCGGCGGTGGCGGTTTTGGCGGCGGCTTCGGGGGTGGCTTCGGCTCTGGCGGCGGCGGCAATTTTGGTGGCGGCGGCGCCAGCGGGGGGTGGTGACCGTGTTCAAGACCATCGCCCGCCTGATCCGCCACCGCTGGCTCGACCACACCGATGCCGCGCGCGCCATTCCCCCGGCGCTGGCCGAACAATTGCGCCGCCGCGTGGCCGCCAGCGAGCAGCGCCACACCGGCGAGGTGCGCATCTGCGTCGAGGGCGGGCTGCCCACCAGCTACCTGTGGCGCCACCTGCGCGACCGCATCCCCATGACCGAGATCGTGCGGCAGCGGGCGCTGATGCAGTTCTCCAAACTGCGCGTGTGGGACACCGAGCACAACAACGGCGTGCTGATCTACCTGCTGCTGGCCGAACACGCCATCGAGCTGGTCGCCGACCGCGGCGTCAACCGGCTGGTGGCGCCGGGCGCCTGGCAAGCCATGGTGACGCGCCTGGGCGGCGCGCTGCACGAGGGCCGCTTCGAGGACGGGCTGACCAAGGCGCTGGAGGAGGTCTCGGCGGTGCTGGTGGCGCACTTTCCCGAATCGCCCGAGGCGTCGCGCGACGAGCCCAACCAGTTGCCGGACGAGCCGGTGCTGCGCTGACGCGGCGCGGGCTCCGCTTCTTCAGAGCTTGTTGGCGCCGGGGGCGCCCATCACCGGCTTGCCCTGGAGCGCAGCCACCTGGTCCAGCAGGCGCTTGTTCACGCCGTGGGCGGCATCCAGCTCCTGCTGCAAGGCCTTGCTGACCTGGGCGAACGTCATCAGCTTGCGGTTGGTTTCGCGCAGATGATCGGCAATGCGCTTGGACATGGCCAGCAGCAGGCGCGCCGCCACGCCGGGCTTGTTCTCCATCAAACGGGTCAACGAGTCGCGCGTGAGCACGGCCAGCGCCAGATCGGTCGACGCGGTACAGGTGGCCGAGCGCGGGCCGCCGTCGATGATGCCCATGTCGCCGATCAGACTGCCCGGCCCCAGCACCGACACCACCATGCTGTCGTGCGCCGCGGCGACGGAGTTCTCCACGGTCACCTCGCCATCCAGCACCAGCGCCATGAAGTCGTTGCGGGTGGATTCGCCTTCGCGAATCACCACCTGCCCGGCCTTCACCAGTTCGGGCCGCATGTAGCCCACCACTTCGCGCGCGTCGGCAGCGCTCAGTTCGACCAGCGCGCCCGACGTGATGAGCAGCGCCGCAGCCTTCACCTGGACGTTTTCGCCCGCCTTGGCCTTGCCTAGAAACATGGTGTGGATTTTAGGCAGCGCCAGGCTGTCGCCCAAAGGCATTAGTTATCAAAAAAACAAGGCCCGCACGAGGCGGGCCTGGAAAGTACGGCGCCGGCGTCGAATGCGGCGCGCATGGGCTGTCTCTCGATCAGCGCTTCTGGCGATACTTGCGCAGCGCGGCGATCTGGGCCGCCAGGATGGCCAGCTCCGACGTGGCACGGGCCATGTCGATCTCGCTCTTGGCGTTCTTGAGGGCTTCTTCGGCCTGCTTGCGCGCATCGGCCGCCTTGGCCTCGTCCAGGTCCTTGCCGCGGATGGCGGTGTCGGACAGCACGGTGACCAGGTTGGGCTGCACTTCCAGAATGCCGCCGGCAACGAAGACGAACTCTTCTTCGCCGTTGGCCTTGGTGATGCGCACCGAACCGGGCTTGATGCGCGTGATCAATGGGGTGTGGCGCGGATAGATGCCTAGTTCGCCGGCCTCACCGGGCAGTGCCACGAACGTGGCCTCGCCCGAGAAGATCGACTCCTCGGCGCTGACCACGTCGACATGAATGGTATTGGCCATGCTTTTATTCCTCGTTGTACCCCTGCCGCGACACCTGCATGTCTGGCACGCTTCCCCGTTCCGAGGGTCGCGGAGCAGACCATGTCCGTGCCGCCGTGGAGCGGGCCTGGCCCGGCCACTGGCGGCGTCCCCCCTCTGGCGGGAAGGCGCTAAGCGACTCAGGGGGGTGCGTCACTTCAGACTTTCTTGGACTTCTCGATGGCCTCGTCGATGGTGCCGACCATGTAGAACGCCTGCTCGGGCATGTGGTCGCACTCGCCGTTCACGATCATCTTGAAGCCGTTGATCGTGTCCTTCAGCGACACGTACTTGCCGGGCGAGCCGGTGAACACCTCGGCCACGTGGAACGGCTGGCTCAGGAAACGCTGGATCTTGCGCGCGCGGGCCACGGCCAGCTTGTCTTCCGGCGACAGTTCGTCCATGCCCAGAATGGCGATGATGTCGCGCAGTTCCTTGTAGCGCTGCAGCGTGCCCTGCACCTGGCGGGCCACGCCGTAGTGCTCTTCGCCGACGACCAGCGGATCGAGCTGGCGGCTGGTGGAGTCGAGCGGGTCGACGGCGGGGTAGATGCCCAGCGCCGCGATGTCACGCGACAGCACCACGGTGGAATCCAGGTGGGCGAAGGTGGTGGCGGGCGACGGGTCGGTCAGGTCGTCCGCCGGCACGTACACGGCCTGGA
>JRYL01001496.1_pt1 | contig 20442 bp, 26 predicted proteins | sample 235391 | NCBI WGS metagenome assembly JRYL01 (sample SAMN03074223, study PRJNA261481) | activated sludge metagenome | biome: Wastewater Treatment Plant; feature: Wastewater; material: Activated sludge; isolation source: activated biomass of a wastewater treatment plant treating wastewater from... ...
ATATCTTTACAAACATAGGAGCTAATAAGGGTAATTCCAATTGAGAATCATATTGTTAGTAAAATAAAGCCCTTTTTTTAACAAAGTGCTTTTCCTTAACTACTTGAAACTGCCCTTTGCTCTTTTTAAAATATTGCAGGTCTGTTTGTGTGAAGATTAATTCCGATTGCTGAGGCACTGTGAGTTAATTAAATACTTCTTTTACATTCATCACAATTTTGAAAGAATACAGTTTCAAGAAAGAAAAGTTCACAATTAATATATAAACATATTTGCTTACATTTGCAAAATGAAATTTAAGTATTTAAAATACAAAGGCATTCATCCGGGGATCATTTTGGAACGGGAATTAAAAAATCGTTCCCTTAAACAACTCTCCTTTTCATTAAGTATAGGCGAATACCCTCAGACCTTCAATGCCATCATCAAAGGAAGAAGAAACATCCCAATTTCTCTTGCTTTGAAAATCGATAAAGAACTTGGATTGGAGGAAGGCACTTTTGCACTTCTTCAAACTTATTATGATATCAAAACCGAAAAGCAAAAACTAAAAATTCACAGTCCCAACCTCAGTATTTTAAGAAAATCCCTTTTTTGGGATACGGATATTGACAGCATTGATTGGGACAGCCAATTCAAATCTGTAATCCGCAGGGTTTATGAAAGAGGAAACGAGGAAGAGAAAAATGAAATAAATCAATTTTACGGAAAGGCAAAAGTAAATGCAGCTTTGAGTGAAAAGAAAACTAAGCCTATGCAAATACAGGCACTTGAAAAACTGTAATCCTCTATGTTATACTACAATACAGTAAACGACCACCTGATTAGATATTTAAAAACCTTAATGTCTTCAGAAGTTTTCAATTCGTTCAGATTGGTAGGAGGAACAGCTCTCAGTCTGCAATTGGGACATCGCACATCTGTTGATATTGACCTCTTCAGCGACCTTGAATACGGTAGTATTGACTTTAAGGTAATTGATACCTTTCTTAAAAGTGAATAAATATGTGGTTCCGTTTACCGATCTGCTGCCGGCGTTGGGTAAATCTTATTCAATTGGAACCGATGAAGACAATTCTGTGAAACTTGATATTTATTATACAGACCCTTTTATCAGACCATGCATAATTGAGGATGGTATAAGGTTAGCCGATAAACAAGAAATCATTGCAATGAAAATTGATGTTATTCAGCGTGGCGGAAGAAAAAAAGATTTCTGGGATATACATGAATTATTGTCAGCTTATTCGATTGGGGAAATGTTGAATCTCCACAAATTGCGTTATCCTTATAACCACAATCAGACTTTGATTTTAAAAAACTTTACTGATTTCAGCATCGCAGACAATGATTTTGATCCAATTTGTCTTCTCGGTAAGCATTGGGAATTTATAAAGGAGGACATTGAAAATGAGATGAAATCTTATCAAAAATAAATTCTCAGTAGCAGATATATTGTAAAAACTTATTCTGAAAACAATTTAATTACAAAAAGAAATTAACCCAAAAAAGAAACCCGACAGAAACTGGTCCGTCGGGCTCCGCTAAATAACATTACCAATTATTTAAACTAAACTATATGGATTTCATCGGACGCCATTGGCTGCGACCGTGTGAAAAATTTATCGGGTCAGCCATCCGCCGTTTTTTACCGATACAATTGCAAACGGGATGATCCAGAAAAGGGCAAACATATAAAACACACTGTAGGGGTAAGCCCAAAGCGAGTCAACAAAATTGTACTGCTTTGTGAAGAACAGAACCTGGATACTCGAGAAAATAAATGTACCGGTCAGCGCCGAACATACGTACAGCAGCGGATGGCTGAATAAAAAATATAACATCATCACCATGAGGGGAATCGCAACCAAAAGCCTTACACACTGGTTCAGAAAAATGAATCGTGCACCGGCCTTGTGCTTTTTTCTGAAATTTTTAAATATAAAGCTCTTCATCATCAGCGTTTCTCTCACATAGCTCCTTCCCCATCTGGTGAACATTTTATGCAGATTTCTGAATGCAGTCGGCGTATTGGTCAGCACCTTTGCATTTCTCTGAAATTTTACGTCATAACCCTGTTTGAGTATAAAATTTGTCATCGCCCGGTCCTCGCCTATGGTGGCGAAATTGCCAAGGAATTTTTGTCCGATCCAATTGTCGAGACAATTGAAAACGGCTTCTCTTTTGTAAGCAGAAAGGGCTCCCGGCGTACAGAGCACAAAACCAAGCGAACTCTGTGCAGCTCTGATAAATTCAAAACTGAATACAAAACTTACATTCAGCATTTTTGGAATCATTCCCTGATTGTTGTTCAAAACCTTGACATTTCCGGCAACCGCACCACAGTTTTCATCGACCGCAAACGGACTGACCAGATTTCTGATCGTGTTTTTTTCGACCACAGAATCGCTGTCAATCGTAATAAAGATTTCTCCCTTTCCGGTCTGAAAACCTCTGTAGAGCGCATGTCTTTTGCCTCGGTTCTTCGGCTGCTGAAGGATGCACAGACTTTCGCCCAGTTCATCTTTTGCCTTTTTAATCCATTCCCAGGTGTCGTCTTTGCTGCCGTCGTCCACCGCGATGACTTCGATTTTGTCCTTTGGAAAATTGCCGGCTGCAATGCTCATCAAAGTGTGATAAACCAGTTCGCCTTCATTGTAAGCAGGCACGATCACGGTACAGCTGGGAAGCAGTTCATCCGTAACCGATTTGACCGCTTTGTATTTGACAAACAGCCAGGCGATGTAGAACAGAAACAAAACCTGAAAAACCAACAGCGACAGTAAAAAGATAATCAGAAAGCGGCCTCCGAAAGTTTCCATCCTTTTCGAATGCAGTTCTTCAAAATAAGGTTGAAAATTATTCAGTGCATATATGGCTGCAAACATCAGAATCTGAGCGCCGATCAGAACTCCGAAATCCTTTCTTCGGAGTCTTTTCAGCCGCTCAAACATAAAGCCGGGAAGCAGTTTTCCTTTCTTCGTCTTCCTTTCCGAGCTGCTCCCGGCTCCAACCAATCCAACTATTTTTATATTCTCCGCAAAATTCATAATGCAAAGGAACAAAGCTGTTTTTGGTTTTTTTGAAAATTTGGGTCGATCAATGTCGAAGATTTTGTAGATATATTTCTACAAATGAAAGGATCATATACGGTTGTGGATTCTCATCAGCTCGATCAGTTCAACCAGCGTTGTGACATTGAGTTTTTCAAATATCCTTTTTTTATATGTGCTGACCGTATTCTGTCGAATCGACAATTGGTTTGCAATCTCAAGATTTCCAAGTCCTTTGGCATAGAGTCCGGCGATCTCCATTTCTCTTTCAGACAGCTGATGAAGCGGATTCAGAATATTAGGATTGTTGGCTGCAATCCTGAGCAGACTTTGGGTCAGCGGAGGAAAATATTTGCCTTTCTCAATCAGACTTTGGATGGCATTTCTGATTTCGGCTTCTTCACTCAATTTACTCAAAAAGCCGTTTGCGCCTGCATTGATAAATTTAACCGAATAAGTTTCCTCGTCAAAACTGGTGAAAATCAGTATTCGGATGTCGGGTTGCTGTTTTCTGATTTCGGGCAGAATTTCAATACAGTTCCCGTCGGGCAGCTGAGCATCCAGTATGGCGATGTCGATTTGGTTTTCGACGAGATGTTTTTTTATCTGAAGCAGACTGGATGCATGAAAGACCATCGGGTTTTCAATGATGTCTTCGACGATAAACTGAATCCCCTGACGAACAATGTTGTGATCGTCTGCCAGCAGCACTTTGATTTGATTTTGATCCGATTCAGTCATCTGCTTTCTTTAAATTCATTTCAAATTCAACTTCGGTTCCCTTGCCCAAAAGGCTTTTTACACTGATGTTTCCATCAAAAAGCTGAATGATTTCCCGACAGAGATTCAGTCCGAGACCGGCACCCATATTTTCAACCTCATCAGAAATTACACCTTTGTAATAAGGTTCAAAAATCTTTTCAATATCAGATTCAGAAATTCCGATTCCGGTGTCAGCAACCGAAACCTTCATTTTCACCGTCTTTTCATTAACCGGCTCAGAACCGACGGTGACTTTGATTTCTCCGTTCTGAGTAAATTTAGTTGCATTTCCGAGAATATTTGTAAAAACCTGATGAATCTTTGCGTGATCGGCAAAAACTTCCTGATCGGCGGGAAGTTGATTGCTGATCGTAAAACTGTTGTGTGCAGATTCGATATAAGGTCTGAAAATATCCAAAATCGAATCGATTTCATTTTTCAGATTGAATTTCACCGGATTCATTTCCAGATATTTGGTCTGATCTTTTGTGTATTCCAAAATCTGATTGGCCTGAATCAGCAGCGAATCATTTGTAAATTTGATTGATTTCAGATTTTCCAAAATGCTTTTGTCATCCGTCTTTCTGCCGATTCGGTCGATAAAGATATTCATAATTTTTAGCGGCGATCTGATTTCATGACTGAGCATTCCCAAAATCCGGTTTTTGAAATTCAAATGATTTCCGATTCGCTGATTTGCAAGTTTGAGTTCCTTTTCATAAACAAACAGTTGGCGGGTGTAATACATCAAAAGGATCAAAACGATGAAAGTCAGCACCATCAGCGCCATGATGGTGTATTTTCTGATTTTGGTATTGATCGAATTCTGTTCCCGGTAATCGTTTTCAAATTTTGAACTCAATCCCTCAACCGAACGGTCATAAATATCCATCAGTTCGCTGCTGACCGTAATCAGATTGTCATAAATCCGATAAAAACGATTGTTTTTTGAATTCACATTGGACAGATGGGCTTTGTATTTTTGAATTTCGGACTGATAGTGCTTGTCGATTTCAGAAACCGTATTTTCGATTTCATGTTTGATCTGAGCAGTATCGACCGTACTTCCGTATTTCGAACTTATATAAACTGTATCGGTTTTCACACGTACCTCGCCTTTGATCGCATCGATTACTCTCGGAATAAATTTCTTTTTTTTGACGCTGTCCTCCACTTTGCTGACTTCGATATCGAATTCCTCAATATTTTTTTCAAGATTGATTTTTTTGATTTCGGGCGGCTGCTGTTTTGGAAGCGGTTTCTTTGATTCTTCATAAGCGCTCTCAATCAGCGTCTTGAGTTCATTGATTTCAAGCGTTTCTGTGCTGTCATTGGCGGGTTTTGGCATTAATTCAGGAAAATCATTTTCACCGGTTTTGATTTTCTCGATATTGGCAGTCAGTTTTTGAAGCGATTCAAAATACAGATCCAGATTTTCACGATTTTCATTTGTCAGGTATTTTTGAAGATGGTCTCTGGCGTGATTCAGTTCATCTTTTGAGTCCTCTGCCATCAGTTTCATCGACCGGATGTCTTCAAGCTGTTTTCCGATTGCGGTCAGTTTTTTTTCGTTGAAATATTCGTTGTAAAAAAAGATCAGAATCACAGTCTGTATCAGCAGTGTGCACAGGATCAGTGTGTAGTGTATAAACTGTCTGTATTTCATTCCAACCATTATCAGCCAAATTCAAAATTACAAAAGCAATCCTTTTTCAAAAGCCATTTAGCATTGTTTAACAAAATCCTTACTTTTTGGTAAGAATTCAAATGAAGTTTGGGTCGAATGGTTGATGTAAGAATTGCTTGGATTGAGTCTGATGCAAATTTAGTCAAAAACCGAACCGAATTTAATTCGGATTTGATTATTCTGATAAAGTGATTGATAATCGATTTGAACTGATTCTATCTTCAATTTTTAAAGCCAGTTAAATCTTTTGAATGATTTGTACATTCCATCCAAATTCTCGCTTTTCAACACATCCTTAATTCTTTCGGTTACACCATAAAAGCATCCCTGACAGGTGTTCAACTGGATTTCGGACTGTTCCAGCTGATTCATACGTTTCAATTCGTTTTTTTGAATTTTAATTCCTCTTCTTTTTAAAAAATTCAATCCGATGTATCCGAAAACCGATAATTCAGGATTAACTGAATACAGCCATTCAGTCAGTTTTTTATGATTTTTTGTTTTTACGAGTTCAAGCATATCAATGCATTTGAATGGCGGCGTGCCTGCAAATCCGCAAAAGGTTCCAAAAGTATAAATTTCAAAATCAGTGTTTTTGTACGCCTGATTCTCAAGTCTTTCAACCAACGGCGGATTAAATTCAAAACTCTCACTCAATATTAAATAAATCAGTTGATTATCCGATCGAATGATATTCAACTCATAAAGTTCTGAAGAAATAGTAATCTCAATGCTTTCCTGAGTCAGGCCATTCTCAAACACTCTGGCAAAAGCAGTTCTCTTTTCAAGTCCGTATGTTTTATTTTCAGTCAGTTTTTCGTTTTCCCAGAATTCATTTAATTTTTTAAAATCAAAATTTTTGGAATTTAAAATTACAATCAGACTGTCTAATTTACTCTGAATCGGCTGATTGTTGAATTCAAAATTGACGGTTGAGGGTATTCCAAATTCTCTGTTATTGTTCAATTCAATTTTGTAAATCTTCTCATTCGGGTCATATCCTTTTTCATTCGGATCTTTTCTGATGTAAAACGAAATTCCTTTTTGAGAACTCCAGGCTTCTGATGCCGATGTAAAACATCCTTTGCTATTGAAAGCATCCAATACATCCCTCATCGTACTTTCATTGAGTGTAATTCCGTTTTTTGTTTTTGCTATAAATGGCGACTCAACTGAAATTGATCTGACAATCCGGTTTTTATCGTATGGATTTGTTTCAAAAGTCAAACCGAGCTTTTCATACCGATATTTGTTTTCAGAAGATTTTTCTGTCAGCAGATAATCATTACCGTATAATTTAATGACTTCAGAAATTTCAGTTGAATCAATGACGATCGGAATTCCTTCGATTCCTTTGTGCGGAATCAGAAAATTGGTCTGTCCAAATACCGGATTGACAAAAATTATCAGGAAAATGATATATAACTTCCTAAGCTTCATTTTCAAAATTAATTTTCTAATTTAAAATAATTATCTGTTCTGTCAAAAATGCTCTCAATCTGTAATCTCCTGCTCCACATTGATTACAATGTCTTTCACTTCAAAATAATCCTCGAGCGAATCCAAAATCATCGGACGAATCGGACGGCAAAATCCATGAATTCTCAAAGTATCATTTTTTAATCTTTCAGAATCATATTCAGCCCTCATTTTAAGTTCGGGTATATTTAAAATTATCTTTTCACCTTTTGATGTAATGAATACCTGAAATGTTTTTTCAAACGGCTTCTCTTTTGAGATGAGAACAGTTTTTATCGAAGTTTCGGGCAGATTTTCACCGCTATCTTCGCTCCGTTCCTGATTGAAAACTCCTGTCTTTCGATTTACAAGTGTATATGAAACTTCAAGATTTTTATAATTTTTATAAATCCTTATTTTTCTCTTTTCTCTTTTCGGGATTATTTTGAGCGTCAATCGGATGGTGTCTCCAATATTGTAACTGTTTTTATCGGTTAGAATAATCCTTTCGGTTTCTGAAAAATCATCGGTTTGACAACTTATCAGAAAAACAAAAAATAAAAAGCAATATTTAAGAAATCCTGTTTTCATTGGTGTTGGGTCTTTTCTGTTGGTATTTATCGGTTTGATGTAAAAGTAAAATAAAATTATTCAAATCTGAATGCCGGGCTCATCAATTCCTGCTCAACTCTTGAAATTCCAATATTATCGGCAAGCTCACGCCATTGATTGACACTTTGTTTGACTTCCTTTATAATTTGCTTCATCTCAGATGTTTGCAATCTGAAATACAGCCCAACGCTCATTGCCAAATCAATGCTTAGATCATTGTTGTTCAAGTCTATATTTAGAGACAAGCCGTCTTTATCGATTGTCGGATTTAAGTCATAAGCAGGTGACAATTCCCAACCCTTTTCATTCAATATAAATCCATGATTACGCAGGTGGTCATCTGTATTGGATACCAAAATATTAAATACGATTCTTCGCCATAACTGGTGTAAATTTTCCTGAACATTACAACCGTAATTCTGAATGCTTTCGGCTATATGGAGATAGCTTGCAGGATGCTCCTTTAGCGTATCTTCACTATTTCCGGTCATGGTCATGGCTGAACAAAAATGAATGCGTTCATTGGCTCTTCTGTCAAATCTTTTGGTAAAGAAAGTGTGATGCCTACCCCTGATTTTCTCAATCCTGCATTCAGCCATATCAATACCGGCTTTTAAAGCCAATTGATGGGTTAAGAATTCCCAGGCTCCTTTATCAGTCTCATCATTTTTGGAAGGAAATTTTGCAATCCACAAATGATTATTTTCGTCCAGGATATTTGCTTTGGGTCTTGCCCCGCCCAATGAGGAGCCCGGAGTGATTAAGATTTTCAGCCACTCGCTGATTGCCTGATTACTGCTTTCATTTTCATATCCTTCAACTGCCTGCTGCAGAGTTCTTACTGTTGACCAGGGCGGAGTGGATTTCTCTTTATTGTTATTCAGGAAATCTCCTTCTTTGTCCAACTTAAATCGCAGGCCACCCATTCTTGTTTCATCATAAATCCCAAGTAAGAAATCGATGTCGTAAAGAGTTTTTGGCTTTTCGCCGGTTTCTTTTGCACGTTGGATTTCCCGACGTTTCATCAAAGTTCGCCCCCAGGTATCGGGCATACTGTCTAAAAAAATACCAAAATTCTCTTTATTGTTTGGAAATTGCTGTCCTGAAAAAAATTGAATATCAGGATCCAAAAACTTGTGACTATTGGATTTTAGCCAAGCTTCATCATAAGTAAATCCAAAAGCTTTGCGGCCTTTCGCCTGATGAGCCGACAAAATACCAATCAGGACAGGCTCAGTCATACCCAACCAATGCGCATATACAAATATGTCTGTTTTATCGGAAGCCATTTACAATAAATCTAAATCCTGCAATTTCCTTCCAAAAATATCATCTGCTGCCAATTTCAAAAAATCGTCCTGCAAACCCAAAACCCGCAATACATTAAAATAAGCACCCATAGCCACACTTGGCTCTCCTTTTTCGATCAGATACAAAGTTGAACGCGCGATACCCGCCCGTTCCGCTACCTGAACAGTCGTCAGTTTTCTTCGCTTTCTGGCCAGTTTGAAATTTTCACCCATTTGCTCCAAAAGCGAATGGTATTGAGGTAAGACCGCTTGCTTTTTCATTGTAATGTTTTATATTCCATACAAAAATAATAATTATGAATGAAATATCAAACATTGTACTAAAACAAAACCAATAAATAAGCTCTCTTTTTGCTTTAAAATTACCCAATCTCTTTAAAAAACGCTTTCAATTTCTCTTCATCCAGTTTTCTGTCGGTTCTGACGCCGCTGCAAAGATCCACACCAAATGGCTGAACTTTTTCAAGGGCTTCTTTCACATTATTCGGATTGATACCACCAGCCAGAAACAGCGGAATCCCAATGCTTTCTCTGATTTGTCGGCTCAAATCCCAGTTATGTGTCCGGCCGGTTCCGCCCAATTCCTTAACCCTAAGATTCGGATTGCCGCTGTCCAATAAAATCGCATCTGCATATTTTGATGCTTCCACAGCTTCATTTACAGAATTTTCATCGCTTACATGAATCACCTGAACAAGTTTCACATTCGGAAGTTCGGCTCTGAGAAACGCATATTCGGATTTGGGCAAATCGTCCACAATCTGAATGGTTGTGGTGTTGACTTTTCGGTAATGCACAATAATCCCTTTGGCGGTGGTTTCGCTGGTCAGCAGAAAAGTGGACACCGCCGGTGGAACGGTTTTCACAATTTCACTGATCAGTTGGTCATCGATGACACCCGGTTCGCTTGGCATATTTCCCACCAGTCCTATTGCAGATGCACCGTATTTTATTGCCAGTTTTGCTTCCTCTATACTGCTGATACAGCAGATTTTGACTCTTGGTGGTGTCATATTATTTTTTTGTTTTCAATCTCTTCCATCATCGAAAAAAACCGATTTTAATCCGGTTAGAAACGGAGTCATTGATTTGATTTTGATCATTTGATTTCAGCTGTTTTGCACTGAATTATTGAGCTACAAAATTAAACAAAATAAAGGGAATCGGCTTACGGGATTCGATCCGAATGGATCAACACAAGTCAGGATAATTCAGATTAAAGGAACGAAAAAACCGCTTATTTACTTAATTCGATGGTCTTCGTTCCGCCGGCTGGAATCTTTACTTTCTGACTTTTGTGATCCTTATCTTCGATTACAATTTTCATCGGCGGACAGCGGAAACCGCCCGAAATATCAGAGAGCTCAAAATAACCTGTTGAGTCAGTGATGATCTTTACCCGGTCATTGTCTTTGTTGTACACCAATACGCCGTATAATGGTTCTCCTGTTTCTTTGTCAATCACAGTTCCGGATACTCTCCGCACACAATCGCAGGAAATTAAAAGGACAAGTCCGAAGGTTATCAGTAATACTTTTTTCACAGCGTGTCTCTCTTATTTATTGATTTACACTTGTTCTTTTAACTGATGTTTAATCAGATTAAATCTGCTCAAACAGATCGATCGATTTTAATATCAGTTACTTCTTTTTTTGATTTCAGCGGTTTGATCCAATTTTTGATTCATCTTCATTTCCATTGTAATTTCTTCAATATTCATGGTCATATCCATTTCCAGATCCATCACATATTTCCTGTAAAACTGCTTTTCATTGTCAAACTCCATTGTTCCGTCTGCAGTCCCCTTTATTTTGATTTCGTATTCCTCCATATTTGATTTCGCAGTATAAATCTGATCAATATCAAAATAGCCGATTCCGTCTTTTATGGCCATCAGCGTATAGGTAGTGCTTATATCCATATCCAACACCAGATTTCCGATTGGAAGCGATAATGGACTGTTTTGTGTAAAACGATCACCGATTTTAAATTTTTTATTTGGAAATTTAATCTGATTCATCAGAGATTCCATCATACTCAGAGCTGTCTGTTTGCCTTCTTCGTTCAATGTCTGTGAGGAAATTGAATCAAATTTAATTTTCCCGTCAATGATATTTCCAAATATTTTGGTTCCGACAGAAATACTCGGATCTGATGATTCGATAAATTCTAATTCAATCGGAATTTGACTTCCTTTGAGATTTCCGGTTTTTAAAACGGATTGCAACTGAACTGTATTGACCGTAACTTTAGGGTTTTCAACTCCCTTGTCTTTAAGGCCCTGCAATGCATCTTCCGTTCCTGAATATTTTATAATATTTTCTATATTTTGCTCCTGAGAAACAGTGTATTCAAGATTAGGCAGATAACTGATATTAAAATTGATTTCGTTCTGTGCTTTGCAAACCGGAATTGCAGCTGTTGCAATTACAAACAACAATAATTTTTTCATCTTCTCTTAATTTTTGAGTTCAGCCGTAAATCAATCGTAAAATGACAATTTTTTTTCAGGCTCAAATGATAAAACGAAGATAATATTATTTTCTAAACAGAATTTTTAAATGATGCGATTTGAAGATGATTTGATAAACAGGAGGATTTGGGTTGAAATTAAAATTTTATGAAAAAGTGTACTTCTATTTTTAATAAACCTTTGTCTCAATGATTTTTCCACTGTCATCATAGGTTTTCCAGGTTCCTTCACGTTTATTGTTTATTTTATTTCCTTCTTTTTGCAAATATTGCTTTCCGTTTTTGGTTTTAAAATATTTCTGATGATAAAAAATAGTTGTTTTTATAGAAGTCAAAATATCAAGTGGAGTTGCCTCTTTGGAAATGTCGATTTTATAAGCTTCAAATTCATCAATAATTCTTCCTTTGTCATCAAGCTTTCTGCAAATCAAAAGATTGCCATAATCATCATATTTTGAATCAAACAGAATCTGACCATTTTTATAATAAGATTTATTTTCTCCGGTTTTTACTTTATAACTTCTGCCGTCAATCTGATAGACATAATAATTCGTAATTTCCTTTGGCTGTGTTCCTCCATTAAAATATTTGATTTCATTTGTCTTTTGAGGATTAATCAGCTCAGTTGCAATATTTTGAAATGTATCCGTATGCTGGGAAAAGCAATTTGAATAAATTGAAATAAAAAATAGTATAACAAAAAATCTCAACATGATTTTATCAAATAAAAAGTCGTTCGACCTCCAAATATATGCAATTGGCCAATTTAGAAAATAAAAACTGCTGTTAATTCAGATTTGGATTTTAAACCGGTCATTTCTTTTTTCTGAAGTTAATAATTGCTCAAAGAACCGGTATATATCTTTCCTATTGAATTATTGGAAGTTGTGCGATAATTGTTATAGTATATCAAATATAAATTTTTATTTGAAAAATCTCGAACTGCATTAAATTTCATATCATTGATCTCAATTTGAAATTCTTGATTTCCGCTGATTCGCTCTCCGAAATCTCTACTTTCTATATTTTTAAAAGCAATTATCAAACTGTCATTTTCCGTAATACTGTCATTTATTTTAATTTCAAATTTTTCGGCATGAATTATCTTATTGCGAATCTCCCTACGTGCAAGATTTGAAATAATGTCCCCTGAAATGAATATGCCTGCAAATGAAATAATCAGAATAGGAATTACAAATTTCATGTTTTTATATAAAAAGACATCTTTCCAGGTGATTTCGTCAAAATTTTCAAATAACAAACCTCCTATGACTCCAAATGTCCATATAAAAGAAATTACTGCAGGGGCAATCAGTATATAGATTAGAATTTGAATAGCCTCAATCATTTCTTAGGATTTGAAATTCCTTTTGATTGCAATTCCGTCTGGTATTGCTTATTGGGAAAGCAATCAAATTTAATAAAAAATTTAGTTTTGATACAGGCCGGTAAAATTAAAAAAAATAGCCGAATGAACTTCGTATTCAGTTTATATTTTCTCTGTCTTTCAGAATCAATTTCACATTGCGGTATGTTGTTTTCCATTTATCGGTATTCTTAAAATAGATAACCGAATCATCGGTTAAATCCGGATTCTCATCCCAATCGGACAATTCAAATGATTCCTCACATTGATGAAGCTTCTTCAAATAGCTNNTGTTCATTTTTTCGAGTGTCTCGAAATCAATTGTTTCAGGTTTTCTTTTTTTGGGCATGATAAATTGGGATTTTGAAATACAACCAAGATATTTGATTCTAAAGCAACTTTTTCTGCTCTGTAATTATTTATTCAAGCCGGTCCAAACCAAAATACTCATCGATTTCATCCAAATAAGGCATTGAATGAATATTTGTAATCGTTTTTGTTTTTTGATTGGGCGCGGTTAAAATCAAACCGTAAAACAGTGTGTCTCTGTCAATAATCTTTGGACAGTCAGCGCAATCAAGGATTTCTATATATCGGTCAACGGTTACTGTGTTTTTAATATTTGAATAAATCGAAATTGTTTCCAAACTGTCGATTGTCAAACTGATTCCAAAACCAAAATCAGAATCTGATTCATAAATCCCGGGCTGATCTTCCAAAGATTTATATTTTTCATCCGAAGGTCTCAGAAAAATCACATACTTCCCTTCGACCCGAAGTGTATCGGTTGAAATCTTATTGTTTTTAGAAATTTCAGTTTGAACCAATTCGCTGACTTTTATAGACCGTTCTTTTATTAAATCTTCATTATTTGAAAGCTGCCAATAAGCTATCAACAGATTCATCGACAGAACCGGGATCAGAGAAATAATTATCAGCGGTTTTTTCATTTATTCGGATATCCTTTATATTCAGATGAGTATATGGTTTGGATGATTTTTGATTGATTAATCACAATACATTTTTTGCCTTACCGATTCTGTCTCCTGATTTATGGTTTCTTCATCAAGTTCATCCGTTTTAAATTCATCAAGGAGTTTTGTCAGTTTACTGTCAATGGCGTCTTTTTCCAATTCCCTGCTGAGTTCCAGTTTCTCTCTTTTGGAAGGTTGCCGAACTATTGAAAGAATTTGCTCAAAAGTCAAATTTATCTGTATAGCCATTTTCATATTTTGTTTTAATCCTTATCAAATTTATAAAATTTCTGCGAATACTTTGCTTTGAAAAAAAGTTAATGAGGTTGAATAGCCTAAATGAAATTGAAAAATCCAAAACTCTTCCTCAATAAACCAACTCAATCGACTTATGCGCAAAATTTCGAAAATTGCCGTCAGTCAGTTCAAGAATCAGCTCTCCCCTGTCGCTGACCGAACGGATGATCGCTTCAAATTCGCCTTCTTCAGTACGGAACAGGCTTTTGATGTCTTTTCTGTAAAGTGATGAAATATAGTTTTTTGAAATCGTTTCCCAATCCCGGTTTTCAATCAGATGATAATTTTCTTCCAAAGCTGTCAGCAGGCCTGACAAAATTTCCTTCAAATCAAATTTACAACCGCAAATCAATCCCAAAGAAGCGGCTTTCGGATGGTTTTCAAAATTGGTCTGGTTCACATTCAAACCGATACCGGTCACGATAAACATCTGATTTCCCGACCGTCTGGTCTCGATTAGTATGCCGCAAAGTTTTTTGTCAGCCGCTATGATGTCATTCGGCCATTTTACAAAAACATCGGCTGTCAGTCTTTTCAAGACCGAAGCCACGCAGTTTGAAACCCATTGGTTAAAAAACAACAGCTCATCATAATTCAGGTCGTTGATTATCAGCAGACTGAGTGCAATATTCTGTCCGGGTTCGGCAGTCCAACTGTTTCCCGCATATCCTCTGCCCTGCGTCTGATTGTCGGTCCAAATCGCAGTCCACGATTTGGCACTTTTTTTGGATAACTCAAGCAGAGTGGAATTGGTGTTTGAANNTTGGCAGCTTCAAAGATATTTCAAAAGTTAATACATTAGCCGATTATTCACTATTTTTACAAATTATAAGGTTTTGAATGAGAAAAAAGACTGACTCGAAAACACTGATAGATAATATCATCGATTCAATACAAAGCATCAAGGGTGAAGACATTGTGGTTTTGGATCTGACCGGAATTGAAAATACTTTTTGCGAGTATTTTGTTTTGTGTACCGGTAATTCAAATACACACGCTGCTTCGATTGCTGCAACCGTCGAAAGAAAAGTAAGAGAAAATTCAGGCGAAAAGCCGTGGCACACAGAAGGGATTGAAAATGCACAGTGGATTCTGATGGACTATACAACAGTGATCGTTCACATTTTTCAGAGAGAATACAGAGAGTTTTACGATTTGGAAAGCCTGTGGGGTGATGCCAGACAGATTTCAATAACAGATTAAAAAAAAGAAATTGGATAAATACGATAAAAATAAAAACAAACCCGCAAACAATAACGACAGGAAGCCATCGGGCAGTTCCTTCAATCCGATGTGGATCTATGCGGTTGTCGGTATGTCGCTGCTTGCATTTTGGTTCTTTTCAAGCAATATGGCCAACGAAACCCAGCGTTTGGACCGAAATACCTTTTTTGAATATCTGGACGAAGGATATGTCAAAAATGTACGTCTGAATCTTGAGGAAAACCGGGTTGATGTCTTTCTGACTGAAGATGCGCTGAAACTCGACAAATTCAAAGAGTTTGAAAAAGAAAACAACAGCAATCTTTCTGCATTTTCACAAGCCGCACCTCAATATTCATTTATTGTTGCAGACAATGCAAATTTTGAAAAAGACATTGAACAATCGATCAAAGAAAAAAATCTGAGTACAAAATACACCAATATTCCGCCCGATAAATTTGGTAATTTCTTCTGGTCAATTATGATCTGGATACTGATTTTCGGTGCTCTCTGGTTCTTTATGTTCAGACGGATCGGTGCTGCAGGCGGCGGTCCCGGCGGTCAGATTTTCAATATCGGGAAATCAAGGGCAAAACTGTTTGATGAAAATGACAAGGTCAAGGTTTCATTCAAGGACGTAGCCGGACTGGAAGGTGCAAAAGAAGAAGTTGAGGAAATCGTTGAATTCCTGAAAAATCCCGAGAAATTCACAAAGCTCGGCGGTAAGATTCCAAAAGGCGCACTGTTGGTCGGTCCTCCCGGTACCGGTAAGACACTGCTTGCAAAAGCGGTTGCCGGCGAAGCAAAGGTCCCGTTCTTTTCGCTTTCGGGTTCTGATTTTGTCGAAATGTTTGTCGGCGTGGGTGCTTCGCGTGTAAGAGATTTGTTTAAAAATGCAAAGGACAAATCACCTGCAATCATCTTTATAGATGAGATCGATGCAATCGGACGTGCAAGAGGAAAAAATAATTTCACCGGCGGAAATGACGAAAGAGAAAATACACTGAATCAGCTGCTGACCGAAATGGACGGTTTTNNCAGCAAATATTCGAAGTCCATCTGAAACCGCTCAAACTCGGTGAGGATGTGGATTCTGAATTCCTGGCCAAACAGACACCCGGATTCAGCGGTGCCGATATTGCAAATGTTTGTAATGAAGCAGCTCTGGTTGCGGCAAGAAAAAATAAAGACAAAGTCGAAAGACAGGATTTCCTTGACGCGGTTGACCGTATCATCGGCGGACTCGAAAAAAAAGGAAAACTGATCAAACCAAAAGAAAAACAGAGAATCGCTTATCACGAAGCGGGTCACGCAACTGTCAGCTGGCTTCTGCCTCATGCCGCACCGCTTGTGAAAGTCACCATTGTTCCGAGAGGAAAATCATTGGGTGCTGCCTGGTATCTGCCCGAAGAAAGACAGATCACCACCACCGAGCAGATGCTTGATGAACTCGCTGCCACCATGGGCGGAAGAGCTGCCGAGAAAGTAGTCTTTGGCGATATCTCGACCGGCGCGCTCAGCGATTTGGAAAGAGTGACCAAACAGGCAACCGCTATGGTGAGCATTTACGGTTTGAACGATAAGATCGGAAATATTTCATATTACGATTCAAGCGGCCAGAACGAATACGGATTCAACAAACCTTACAGTGAGGAAACCGCAAAGATCATTGACGAAGAAATTTCAAAAATAATTGAAACCCAATACCAGCGCGCACAGGATATCTTGACCAGCCACAGAAACCAACTTGATCAACTTGCAAAAAAACTGCTTGAAAAAGAAGTTATCTTTAGGGATGATTTAGTAGAAATATTTGGTGAGAGGGAGTTTGAAGAGAACAGCAATATTGAGCCTCCGGGCAATATCATTTCTCAGACAGCCTCCTGATCAGTTTGACAACAGCGAATGCGGTTAATAACATTGTGATAAATTAATCTGACATTGAAATAGATTGATTTTATTTAACTAATTTCGCATAACCTCATCAACAAATGAGCATGTGGAAGAAAATAAAACAGATTTTAGGCGCACCTCCCGATTCGTCTGGAAAAGAGGATGAAGATCTGGAATTTGTGACTTTTACCAAAAAAGATCCCATCGATGTACAATTCACAAAGAACTTCATCTCAGGTGGGGGTATGTTCTTTTACTCTGAAAATGAGCAAACCGTACTTCAGCATCTGAACGATATCATGATCAATGAAAATGCAGAAGAGGTCGTCTGTTTTGACAAAGAATTGGAATCACTGCTCAACCGTCTGAATATAAAACACAGCAAACGATACAACCAGAATTCTGATTTTGCTTTTATCAAATGCGAGTATCTGGTTGCTTATGACGGATCCATCATGCTTTCGTCGCACAAAACAAACGGCAGAAAACAGGAAGAAATGCCCGGAAACATCATCGTGTATGCGACTCCGAAACAGTTTGTGGCTAATGTGAGCGAGGCGCTGACCAAATTAAAATATGCCAAAAAGGACGATATTCCTACCAATATTTCATCGATCAGAGGAAAAAATATGCATGATCTGCAGGTTTCTTCCAACCATAAAAATATCTATCTAATTTTAGCCGAAGAAATCAAATGAAAGATTTAATGCCGCGCATCATATCGGGCCTGGTTTATATCGGACTCATTTTATTGGGAACCACCGGCAGTCAGTGGCTTTTTGCCGGACTGATGGCGCTGTTTCTGATTCTTTGTCTGATTGAATTTGAGAAAATTACAGAATTCTCAAAACTGCATATTGCAATCGTATTTCTGGTTTCGGCGGGTGTTTTCTATTATTTCTCAAAATTTCTGTTTGAACAGCAAAATGCATTTGTCACCAATTCACTGAGTTTTGCAGGACCTGTGCTGTTTCTGCTCGCCTGTTTCACCATCATGTTTTCGACCGACGAACTCAGAATCGATTTTGGAAAATCTACCATCGCAGTCGCATACATCGCAGTTCCTTTTTCACTGGCACTGACCATTCCGCAGACTTCTTTTAATCTCGGCAAAACCGTTATCAGCAGCGAGATCCTGTTTATTTTTATATTGATCTGGATCAGTGACATCATGGCGTATGTGGTCGGCAGTCTGTGGGGAAAACACAAATTGGCACCAAAAATTTCGGGCGGAAAAACCTGGGAAGGCGCAATCGGCGGATTTGTTTTCACACTGCTCACCGGATTTATTTTTTACAAATATCTGTTTCCCGAAAGCCGAATGAATTGGATCATCATCGGCGCAATCGTTGCTGTATTTGCTCCTGTGGGCGATCTGGTCGAATCAAAACTCAAAAGATCTTTTGACGTCAAAGACAGCGGAAAACTGATGCCCGGACACGGCGGTTTTCTCGATCGGCTCGACAGTTTTATATTTGTGATTCCTATGGTATATTTGTACCTGCTAATTAATCAGTTTTTATGAAGCTTCACAAAGAAGGCAAAAATATACTTTTCGGCTTTGCGTTTTTGTTTGTAATCATCAGTTTTTTGATCGTTACCTACATTCCGTCGCCATGGTCAATCATTCTGATCGTACTGATCTGGATACTTTACGGATTCATCATCTGGTTTTTCAGAAATNNAGAAGTTGAAGAAACCGAATTTCTAAAAACAAGATGCATACAGCTGTCGATCTTTATGTCGCCGCTCAATGTGCATGTGAACCGCTATCCGGTTTCGGGCAAAGTGGTTTATACAAAATATCATCCCGGAAAATATCTGGTTGCCTTTCATCCGAAATCTTCTGTTTTGAACGAACGAACCACAGTGGTCGTGGAAGCTGAAAACGGCAAAAATGTGCTTTTCAGACAGATTGCGGGTGCGGTTGCAAGAAGAATCGTGCTGTATTCAAAAGAAGGTGACACCGCAAATGCGGGAAATGAATACGGATTTATTAAATTTGGTTCCAGATTGGATGTGTTTTTGCCGCTCGGAACAAAAATTTTGGTTGAAATTGGTGATAAAACAGTGGGCGGACTTCAAAAAATTGCAGAATTAAATTAAGTTTGCAGTAATTTACAGAAACAAAAAAATTATCATAATGAAAAAATTAGGACTTTTAATTGCAGCTTTATTTTTACTGACTGCCTGTAATCTCAAGCCGGGCGGAAACAAAGGCATATTGCCGGTAACACACGACGGAAACATGGAAGAAGTCGATCAGACAGCCAAAGCAGCCGAAGAACCTGCAGCAGCAACCGAAGAAGCCGTTGAAGAACCTGCCGAAACGACCGTTGAAGATGCAGCAACCGACAGCGAACAGCCTGCAGATCCGAAAGAAGAACAAAAAGTGGAAATCGAAGAATAATTTTCTTTTGATTTTTTAATGATACTGCCGATTCGTTCCGTTTTGGAATTGAATCAGGGCATAAATATTGGCGGACACGGTTCCGCTTTTTTTATGGGTTTGATTTTTTGTAATCCGTCATTACCGATTCCCAGTAATCATCATTTTCATTCAAAAACAGACTTTCAATCCAATTTTCAACCGAAAGTCTTTGTTTAAATTCATGACCGGTTGGCTCAAAATCGGTTTCAAAAAATTGATTTGGGATTTCAATTTTCTCACGATCGATAATCAGTACATTGTTTGGATTGTAAAAAGGATAAAACTTGATTTCGGGATTGGTCGTCATCAGTTTTCGTCCGCTTGCCAAAGTTTCAAAAGTCCGCATGCTGATGCCAAATTGAAAAGGTTTGTTAATGTCGAGTACCGAAAAAGTTTCTTTATAAATCTCTGCAATCTGATGATGACTCAGTTTTTCAAAACTCAATTTTGATACATCAAAAGATTTCATGTTTTTGTCAAAAATCCTTTTCAGATAAAAAAACAGTTTTCCGGGTGAATAATAGAAAAAATAGCTTTTTCTTTTCTGATTGTTCAGAATCGATCTTACCTCCTCGCCTATCCGATAACGGTCGGTATGCGCGCTGCCCACAAAGACCAAATCATATTTGAAATCACTTTTTTGATCGGTTTTCAGATAATCATTCAGATAAAAAAGCGGTCTCAATTTAAAACCGTAATTCAATACATCTGCAGGTTCAAAACTGAATTTTCGGTCAAAATACGGAAACAGTTTCAGCATCCTCGGATATTCCTTCACTGTGTCGTATGAATAAAAAACAGTGGTCGTTTCGAGATGTCTTTTTTTAAATTCTTCCAAAAACGAAAAAGGTATGCTTTCGCCTTTGATCAGCAGAAAATAATCATATTTCTTTTTGTCGGTATGTCTGAGAATCGATTCATACC
>JRYL01004264.1_pt1 | contig 20304 bp, 18 predicted proteins | sample 235391 | NCBI WGS metagenome assembly JRYL01 (sample SAMN03074223, study PRJNA261481) | activated sludge metagenome | biome: Wastewater Treatment Plant; feature: Wastewater; material: Activated sludge; isolation source: activated biomass of a wastewater treatment plant treating wastewater from... ...
ACACTTTATGGGATAGTGTCCATTTAGAAATTCTGAAGGAATGCTAAATCATTCATCAATCTACCTAGGAAAAGATCAATCGGGTACTGAATGGACATTCGGCAAAAGCGGCTCATATGATAAACCATCTATTCGAACTATGGTATCCGAACAGAAAACATACGGAAAGACCGTAAATGTTTTTAGAGCAAAAAGTAAATAACACATATGGCAACTATATTTATTAGATTCTCTATATTTTTATATTCTTTAATGGCGATAGTTTATATTGCTAATTTTAAGTCCTTTTTAATCTTTCAGATAAGCATTATTGCTTTATTTATCGTATTATATTTTTTTAAGAATAAATATACTTGGTATTCTCTTCTTATTCTCATTTTATTAAATCTGATTTCTTATTTCATCCAATGTGATAATTTTATTTTAAGAGATAGTTATTTTTTCAGTTTTTACTGTGGCTACAGACCATTTGATCTATTTAATTATTTTTCAATGTTTATACCATTGAATATTCCATCTAACTATTTTGATATATTATATTTCTCTTATCTTTTGGTTGCTTTTATCACTATTAATTTAAAAAAAGTTAAAAGTTTATATTTTAAAAATTATACAACTTGAAAAAAATATTATTCATATCAACTCTATTTATCTGTCTTAGCGGTTTCGCACAACAGGAACAACTCTATGACGATACTTATCATTCTCTCTCTCAAATGATAGAAGATGAAAGCAAGTACAACTTTAAAGAAGCGGTTTTTTCTGTTGAAAATGCCTATTTAAACGGTACGCTTGATACGGTTTCTATCAACAAAGAAATCAGAACCCTAACGTATCTATGTAATTCAGTCATACAAAGCAGAGAACTTGATTATGGCGAGAAAGACAAGGAAAAGGTAAGCAAATATGCTGCTCTGTTTAGCGTGATGTCGCAGGTAATTCCTGTTGTCATCAATGATACACTTTACAGCTATAAACCATTTTCTTATGATTTTGAGGACATATTCGGTCACGAGGATATAACCAATCTGTTTGTGTCAAAATTGCTCAAAACCCATAAAGGTAACTGCAATTCTTTGCCGTATCTTTATAAGATATTAGCCGAAGAATTGGGTGTAACGGCACATTTGGCATTAGCCCCAAATCATATTTACATCAAACACAATATACAGTCCGTTGGTTGGTACAATACGGAATTGACAACGGGAATATTTCCGCATGACGGTTGGCTGATGGCTTCGGGTTACATCCATTTGGATGCCGTTACCAACGGTGTCTTTATGAAAGCATTGAACAACAAAGAAAGTATTGCTCTTACCTTAGTTGATTTAGGTCAAGCGTACCAAAAAAGTTTTCCCGATAATGACGGCTCATTCATTTTAAAATGCACCCAAAAGGCAATCGAAGCCTATCCGTATTTTGCCAATGCGTGGATATTGCAAGCCGAAACTCACAAAAAACAGTTTGAAAGAATTATGGTACAAAAACTGACAACCGATATAAATGCCGTTATGGAATTACCGGAAGCAAAAGCACTAATGGACAAAATGAACGAAGAATACACACATATTCATAAAATGGGCTATCGTGCTATGCCTGAAAATATGTATCTCGACTGGCTGATGTCCTTAACAACCGAGCGGGAAAAATATGAAAATAAAAGCATCCACAACTTTTAATGAAAACTATACGTTGCAAGCATAGGGTAAACAATTACAATTAATAAAACATGAACAATAAACCACATAGAAAAAGAACATCTCGATTTTCCTACCGCATAATCAAACATTCAAAATCGGGATGAACTTTTCTTTCCCCAATATTGAATGAATCACACTTCCGGCGCAATTCTCAGCACCAATCCTTCCAGATTTTCTGTGACCGGAATCTGACAGTTCAGCCGACTGTTTTCTTTCACATTAAATGCTTCTGACAGCATCGCATCTTCTTCTGCACCAATTTTGTTCTTTTCCTGTGGTCGGTGGCAGAATGGCAGGGATTACAAATCAACACATCAGAAGTTTGGTTGTAAAATCAATTATATAACAAAAATGTTATATATTTGCATAGGCTGATTAAAAAAGATTCGGTATGAAAGTAAGCGAATTATTGAAAATCCTCATAAAGGACGGCTGGTATCTGCACAGAAATGGTGCAAATCACGATTTGTACAGACACCCGACCAAAGAAGGGCAGATCAGCGTACCGAGACACGGATCGAAAGAATTAGCCAAAGGAACCGAAGAAAGCATTTTGAAAAAAGCAGGTTTAAAATAATGTCTTGATATAAAGAAGTATAAGATGAAAAATTTAATAATCACCATTGAAAAAACCGGAACCGGTTTGAGTGCATACGCCGGGGATTATCCGGGTATTGCAACCGTCGCCGGTAATTTCAGCGAATTGAAAGAAAATATCAGTGAAGTAATCGAGGCCGAAACAGATTATCTGCTCGAAAAAGGAATGAAAAAAGAGGCCAAAGATTTAAAAAACTCAACCATTGAATATGCGGTTGACTTCAATCAGTTCTTTGAATATTTTTCGATGATCAATAAAACTGAATTTGCCAAGTACATTGGAATAAATCCAAGCTTGTTCAGACAATATACCAAAGGAATTGTTCCGGTTTCAGACCGCCGTATGGCTGAAATCGAAAAAGGAATCCACAAATTGGCCAAAGATTTAAGCGAGATAAGTTTCGTTTAATTTATATAAATGCAAATGTGTGGATAACAAACCTAATGTGTGATTTGCAATATTGACTGAATCACACTTCCGGCGCAATTCTCAGCACCAATCCTTCCAGATTTTCAGTGACCGGAATCTGGCAGCTCAGCCGACTGTTTTCTTTCACATTGAATGCTTCTGACAGCATGGCATCTTCTTCCGCACCCATTTCGTTCAATTCCACATCATCGGATTCGACATAACACTGACAGGAAGCACACATACACATTCCGCCGCAGGTTCCGAAAGTTCCCTCTTCTGCAAGTTCATAAGCTTTGACCACTTCCATCATGCTCATCGACATATCTGTCGGCGCATCAATTTCGTGGGTGATTCCTTCTCTGTCTATGATGGTGACTTTGATGTCGGACATTTTTTTAATTTTAACACACAAATATAAACCATTAAAATCATTGAACCGCAAACAACCGAGGGTTGAAAAATGTGAATTTTGACAGTTAAATCAGAATTATTTTAAAAAACAAAAGGCTATTTGAAAATTTCACAAGACTTTTTATCTTCGCCAAAAAATTTTAAGTTTTTAATTCTCAAATGAAAACCATCAAATTCTTCCACCCGGAAGAAACTTTTGTTTACTACGTTGAAAAGTGTTTTTGCAAGGTAGTCTATTCAGGTCAGCAGTATCAGCTTTTGGTAGAAATTCATTCGACAGACGATTTGGATCATGTTGAGGATGACGCCATCCAAAACAATTTTCCGCAGGTCATACTGTCAGTTGACGATTTTCCGGTCAAATTTAAAAGTACGGATGAACTTTCGGGAAATACGATTGAAATTCCGGAGAGCTATGCTGAAATTGAAGATGAGGAAGGCGACATCAATGAGTTTTATTACACCAATGTAAATTTCTCTGAAGACGATTTTGAATCTGACAACAATTCGCTTTCATTTTTCAAAGACCAGTCGGGTACGCTCTGTCTGAAATGGAAAGGAGAAGTTGAAGATTTCACCGATGAATCAGATGATTACATCCGGTTTGAAGTCGAATGCGCTTTCTCAGATTTCTCGAAAGAAGAAAGAGATTAATATCATCAATTAAGTCCAAGATTTTAAGCAGCTAAGTTTTATTACTTCGGCTGTCTTACCTATATTTGTCGTCTTGAAAAAGAAGGAAGTATGAAAGTTGAAAGTGATGATAAACTGAGGATCGATGCACTCCGTTATCACGAAGTGGGAAGAAAAGGAAAAATTGAAGTAATCCCGACCAAACCGCATGATACCCAGAGAGATCTGGCGCTCGCCTATTCTCCGGGCGTTGCGGAACCCTGTCTCGAAATTCAGAAAGATGAAGATGCAGCATACAAATACACCGCAAAAGGAAATCTGGTAGCGGTCATCACCAACGGAACCGCAGTTCTCGGCCTTGGCGACATTGGCGCAAAAGCTGCAAAACCGGTGATGGAAGGAAAAGGACTGCTGTTCAAAATATTTGCCGACATCGATGTTTTTGACATTGAAATCGATGAAAAAGATCCCGAGAAATTTATTCAGGCAGTAAAAGCAATTGCACCGACTTTTGGAGGAATCAATCTGGAAGACATCAAAGCGCCCGATGCATTTGAAATCGAAAGAAGACTGAAAGAAGAACTCGATATACCGGTGATGCACGACGACCAGCACGGAACTGCAATCATATCTGCGGCCGCACTGATCAATGCACTCGAACTTGCCGATAAAAAAATAAATGAAGTCTGTTTTGTGGTCAATGGAGCCGGCGCTGCTGCAATCGCATGCACCAAACTCTATATCGCGCTGGGCGCAGATCCGAAAAGGATACTGATGTGTGACAGTAAAGGTGTGATCAATCACAAAAGAACAGATCTGAATGATGAAAAGAAACCTTTTGTAAGAGAAACCGATCTTGAAACGCTCGGAGATGCAGTCAAAGGTTGTGATGTATTTATCGGTCTTTCAAAGGCAGATGTGCTTTCGGCGGATATGCTGAAATCGATGAATGACAATCCGATTGTTTTTGCAATGGCAAATCCGGTTCCTGAGATTGCATACGATCTGGCGGTTGAAACCCGACCCGGATGTGATCATGGCAACCGGCCGTTCCGATTATCCGAATCAGGTGAACAACGTACTTGGTTTTCCGTTTATCTTCAGGGGTGCGCTTGATGTGCAGGCGACAAAAATCAATGAAGCAATGAAGCTTGCTGCTGTAAAAGCGCTTGCAGATTTGGCAAAAGAACCGGTACCTGAAATCGTAAACCGCGCCTATAAAATCGGAAATCTGAGTTTTGGACGTGAATACATTATTCCAAAACCATTTGATGACCGTCTGATTACAACCGTTTCAATGGCGGTTGCAAAAGCTGCAATGGACTCGGGTGTTGCAAGAAAACCGATCAACAATTGGACGGTGTATGAAGAAGAACTGCTCAACCGTATGAGCAACGATCTGAAACTGCTGAGGATGCTTCAGAACCGTGCAAAACAGGATCCGAAAACCATCGTGCTGAGCAATGCCGAAGAATACAATGTGCTGAAAGCGGCTCAAATTATTAAGGATGAAGGAATCGGTCATCCGATACTGCTCGGAAACAAAGAAGCGGTCAATGAGATTTTGAAAGAATACGACATTCAGCTCGATATACCGATTATCGATCCGAAAGCAAAAGAAAATGAAGAACAGGTCAACCGTCTGGCTGAAATGCTTTGGAAAAAGAGACAGCGAAAAGGACTGACGCTTTATAATGCAAAAAGAATACTGACCAACCGCGATTATTTTGGTTCAATGATGGTTGAGGCAGGCGAAGCGGATGCATTCCTGACCGGAAGCACAAGAAACTATGCCGCATCTTTGAAACCTGCGCTTGAGACCATCGGTGCAGAAAAAGGTGTTCAGAAAGTTGCCGGACTGATGCTGCTGCTGACCAAAAAAGGACCCATGTTTTTTGCGGATACCACCATCAATCCGAATCCGACTGCCGAGGAAATGGCGAGAATTGCAAAAATGACCGACTATGTCGTCAGAGGAATCGGGATCAGACCGAGGATTGCGATGCTTTCGTTTGAGAATTTTTCGGCAAGAACCGAAGTTTCAAAAAAAGTTAGCAAAGCGGTTTCAATCCTTCACAAAGCATATCCGGATATGGTGGTCGACGGTGAAATTCAGCCGGACTTTGCGATGAATGAAGAATTGATTTCAAAAAATTTCNNAACGTATTTATATTTCCGGATCTTGCTTCAGGAAATCTCTCCTACAAAATACTGAGAGGAATCGAAGACGCTCGTGTCGTGGGACCAATACTGATGGGAATGAACAAACCGGTCCACATTCTTCAGATGCGATCGACGATCAGTGAAATTGTTAATCTTGCAACCATAGCCGTTTTGGATGCACAAATGAGGACAAAATGATTGCACATCTGAACGGAAAACTCGCAGAGGCCTATCCGACCCATCTCATCGTAGAATGCGGAGGTGTCGGCTACAAAGTGAATATCAGTCTGAATTCATTTTCAAAATTTGAAAAAACAGGAGATATTAAAATATTCACCCATCTGATTGTCAGAGAAGATGCACAGATTCTATACGGTTTTCATTCAAAAAACGAAAGAGAGCTTTTCCTGAAACTGATTTCGGTCAACGGCGTCGGACCGGCATCTGCAATGATGATGCTTTCTTCGCTTGAACCCGAAGAAATTATTGCCGCAATCGAGACTGCGGACGCAAAGAAATTACAAACCGTAAAAGGGATCGGAGCCAAGACTGCGCAAAGGATTATCATCGATCTGAAAGACAAATTGGAAGGCGACGAACTTAATTTTGGCTCATTTAACACAAATTCTAAAAATAAATCTAAATTTGAGGCGTTATCTGCATTAGAGGTACTTGGAATTCCATCCCGTACCGCCGATAAAGTTCTGGAAATTATACTGAAAGAATTTCCGGATGCAGAGGCCGATGTGCTGGTAAAAGAAACATTAAAAAGACTGTGACCTTTGAAAAAACTTAAGACATACTTAGCGAAAGCAACAAGACTGTTTCCGATCATCGCCCTATTATTTCTATTTGGCGGATTGGCAAATGCCCAGGTACCTGAGGAAGAAGAAGAAGAAGATTCTACACTGATCTGGCCTTTTACAAACGAAACCGGAGGACTGTATCTGAGCAATCAGATCAATTATGATGTGACTTATGATCCGGTCGGAAACCAATACATCATCTGGCCGAAGATCGGCGACATCATTGTGGGCGAACCGATTTATATGTCGAGCCAGGCCTATCTGGATCTGATCTTGAAAAGAAATGTGGATTCATATTTCAGGGAAAAATCAAGAGCATTTGACGAAATGTACCGCAGCGACACCTTTGGTGATGAAGGCGGTGACGGAAATATACTGCCGAGTCTGAGAATCAAATCAAAACTTTTTGAATCAATTTTTGGCGGAAATGAAATTCAGCTGATTCCGCAGGGATCAGCACAATTGGATCTCGGTCTGTTTATTCAGAAAATCGACAATCCGCAACTGCTGCCACAGAACAGAAATACGATGACCATAGACCTGAGACAGCGGATTCAGATGAGCGTTTTGGGTAAGATCGGTGAAAACCTTCAGCTCAAAGCAAATTATGACACCCAGGCAGGTTTCGGTTTTGAAAATGAAATGAAGATTCAGTGGAAGAACATGAAAGATGGCGGTGAGGACGACATAATTCAAAACATTGAAGTCGGAAACATCAGCATGCCGCTGAATACATCGCTGATCAGCGGTGCACAGTCACTGTTTGGTGTCAGAACAGATATGAGATTCGGAAACACAGATGTGAGTCTGGTATTTTCCGAACAGCGTTCTGAATCCAAAAATCTGACGGTTCAGGGTGGCGGTGTGATGACCGAATACAAGGTTTACGCAGAAAATTACGATTACAACCGACACTTCTTCCTCGGACAATTTTTCAGGAATTCTTATGACGGTGCATTGGTGAATTATCCTCAAATTTCAAGCGATATTGTAATCACACGTCTTGAAGTTTGGCGAATCGACAAGGGAGCAGCCAATCAGGAATTCAGAAGATCGGTACTCGCTTTGAGAGATTTGGGTGAAAACGGAGCTGCGCCAACCAACGGTCAGCTGTACAACCAGCTCAGCAATACACCCGGAATCAGAGAAGCCAGCTCGGCAAGATCGATTATGAACGGATATATGTACAACGGTGAATCTTATCAGGACGGTGAACATTATCTGGTCAATGAAAACGTAAGAAAACTGAATCCGAGCGAATATACTTTCTATCCTTCACTCGGTTACATCTCACTGAATCAGCCGATGGTGGACGGTGAAGACCTGCTGGCGGTATCATTTCAATACACAAGAAACAGCACACCCGGAATCATCTACAAAGTGGGTGAAATGTCGGATGAACAAAATCAGGTGCTGATTACAAAACTAATCAAACCAAATACAACCGTCAATACAGGTTCGCCCATGTGGGATCTGATGATGAAAAATATTTATTCGATCAATGCATTGTCGATTTCGCCTGAAGATTTTATCATGAACGTTCAGTTCAAAGACAACAGCGCGAATTCGTCGGGCGTGATCAATTATCTGCCCAATACAGCGGTGGCAGACCAGACACTGCTTCAGGTATTGAATATGGACCGTTTGAATCAGAACGGGAATCTTCAGCTGAGCGGTAACGGTCATTACGGCGACGGTTTGTTTGACTTTTTGGAAGGCATAACGGTCAACTCTTATCAGGGTGCGATTATATTCACATCGGTCGAACCGTTCGGAAGTTATCTGGCAAACAAACTGGGAGATCCCAACTCACCTTATGTATTTAATCAGCTTTACCGGCAGCTGCCAAATACGCTGAGTGCCGAAAAACTGGCACAGCGCTACAGTCTGGAAGGAAGATACAAAGGTGAAATCGGAGGCGGAATTCCGCTGGGTGCATTCAATGTTCCCGAAGGTTCGGTAAAAGTAACCGCAAACGGAATGGAACTGATTGAAGGCGTTGACTATACGGTTGACTATCAGTTGGGACAGGTTNNAAAATTCGGGTGTTCCGATCAATATCAGTCTTGAAAATCAGTCCACCTTCAATATGCAGAAAAAGAGATTCATGGGACTGAATGTGGATCATCATTTCTCTGACAGATTCCTGGTCGGCGGTACCATTGTCAATTATCAGGAAAGACCGGTCAGCAAAAAGGTACAGTTTGGATCGGAACCGGTGAGCAACACCATCTTCGGTCTGCATACAGAATATACGGGCGAGTCTGAATTCCTGACGCGTCTGACCAACAAAATTCCGGGAATCAAAACCGACCAGATTTCACAAATCACCTTCAGTGCAGAAGGCGCTTATCTGATGCCCGGACAAAACAGTGCAACCGGCGGACATTCCTACATCGATGATTTTGATGATTCACAATCGAGAATCAGTCTGATGGATGCGCCTTCGTGGAGACTTGCGAGTGTGCCCGGAAAACCGGCGGGTATGGTTGGAGATGTCCATCCGTATTTCCCGAACGGAACAAAAAATGATGATCTTTCGTACGGCAACGGGCGAAGACTGATGTCGTGGTACAAGATCGATCCGAGATTTTACGGAATTGGCGGTAATGCGCCTTCAGGAATTACAAATTCTGAATTGTCACAGCACAGAGTGAGAAGAGTCGGTTTGAGAGAACTCTTTGACCAGCGCGATGTGATGGCAGGGACGGTCAATTTCATCAGTACTTTTGACATGACTTTCTATCCGGAATTCCTGGGGCCTTACAATGTCAATCCGACGGCGGTTGACACCAAGGACTGGGGCGGCACCATGCGTCCGATCTCGGTAACCAATTTTATTGATTCAAATATCGAATATCTTGAATTCTGGATGATGGATCCTTATGCGGACGGAACAGGAAGCGAAGGTCAGCTTGTAATCCAGATGGGTAGTGTTTCTGAAGACATACTGAAAGACGGTGAAATGATGTTTGAAAACGGTATGCCACATTCGGGCAACGGTGCAGCTGTTTCGGAAACCAACTGGGGTAAACAGCCTCAGAATTATCCGGTGATTTATGCGTATGAAACCGAAGGTCAGGCAAGAAAAGAACAGGATTTGGGTTACAACGGTTTGAACGATCAGGAAGAAGCTGCTGCATACGGTATTTCAAATATCAACCCGATTACAAACGATAACGACCCGGCTTCTGACAACTATCTTTATTATTTGGACGGACGCTGGGACGGAACACCTCAGGCAGGTTCGATCACCAGCAGATACAGATATTATCAGGGTGCACAGGGCAACAACTCGACAGACAATCAGATGGAGTCATACAGCATGCAGCCCGATGCTGAGGACATCAACCTCGATTATAACCTGGATCAGACCGAATTGTACAACCAGTACACTGTTAAGCTGAGCCCGACCGATCTGGCGACTAACGCAAGCAATTTTATCGTTGCAACCAAAGAAGTAGATGTGGATCTGCCCAACGGTCAGACCGGACACACCACCTGGTATCAGTTTAGAATTCCGGTGGATGGATTTGATACCGATATCGACGGAGACGGAATTCCTGATCTGGTTACAGAAGATCAGCTTTCAACTGCGAAAAGCGTACTGACATCGGTTCGTTTTATGAGAGTCCTGATGAGAGGATTTACACAGGAAACCACCCTCCGTTTTGGAACCATGGATCTGGTAAGAAGTAACTGGAGAAGATATCCGAAAAAACTGTATCCGATTCCGGGATCGACTTCATCTGAAGAAGGTGAAGATCCGGATGAATTCATCGGAAATCTTGAAATCGGTCAGGTGAATATCGAAGAAAATTCAACCAATGTTCCTCCTTACGTACTGCCTCCGGGAATCCAGAGAGAGCAGTTCCAGGGAACAACCGGCTATCAGTCGCAAAACGAAGCTTCAATGCTGTTGAAAACCAAACTGAGCGCGGCAAGTCCGACCAAAGCGGTTTATAAAAATACAAATCTGGATCTGAGAAGATACAAAAGACTTGAAATGTTTGTCCATGCAGAAAACCTGCTGGATGTGAACAACCAGAGCATAGACGAAAACACAAAACTGTTTATCCGTTTGGGAAGTGATTATTCGGACAACTATTACGAATATGAAATCCCGTTGAAATATACCGCAAAGACACCCGATACAAATCCGGAAAGAATTTGGCCGGAAGAAAACAAAGTCGATTTGAATACCGATTTCTTTGTCGATGCGAAAAAAGAAAGAGATTTGGATGAAAATGCAAATCCGACCGACAGATACATTTTTGTTCCGGATGAGGCAAATCCGAACAAAATCATCTATGTGAAAGGACGTCCTTCGCTCGGCGGTGTGACTTCAGTGATGATCGGTTTGAGATCGACCAATCAGCAGGACAAAGAAGTGCTGGTTTGGGTAAATGAATTGAGATTGAGCGAAATCGACAACGAAGGCGGTTATGCGGCAATGGCAAGTTTGGGTCTGACTTTGGGCGATTTTGCACAGGTACAGCTATCGGGAAGCATCAGTTCGGCAGGTTTTGGTGCAATCGATCAGGGACCGAGTCAGAGAAATCAGGAGGACAACAAGGCGTATGCAGTCAATGCACAATTGAAACTTGACAAATTTATGCCTGAGAAATGGGGAATGGAAATTCCGCTGAATGTGACTTTCAGCGAACAGTTCTCAGATCCGAAATACAATCCGCTCGACAATGACGTACTGTTTGACGAAGACCCGAGAAAAGATGAACTGAAAGATGTGGTGAGAACCTATTCACAGCAAAAATCATTTGCGTTCAGCAACATCAGAAAGGTCAAAACAAACAACAAACCGGCAAGATTCTATGATGTTTCGAACTTTGCACTTTCATTTATGTATGCGGATGCTTACAACAGAGACGTATATACCCAATACAATCTGTCAAAGAATTTAAAGACAACTTTGAATTACAATTACAGCTTCCCTGCGAAATATATGTATCCGCTCAAAGAATGGAGAGCCGTAAACGACACTGCAAAATCTGCGAAATATCTGAAATTCCTGAAAGAATTCAACATCAATCCGCTGCCCGCAAGACTATCGTTCAGAACAGACATTGACAGGGTTTATACCGAAAGACAATACAGGGACATCAATGCATTCTTTGGCGGCCCACAGAATATATTCCCGGTTGCTTTCAGCAACAACTTCCTGTTCTCATGGCAGTACAACGTCGGATTTGATCTGACCAAATCGCTTCGTCTGGATTATACTTCGGCAACAAGAACACTGAACGACGGTGCCGATTTTGAATATGCTGACAAGGCGCTGATCTGGAACAAACTGTTTACAGTGGGAAGGCCGGTGAACTATGATCAGCAGGTACAATTGAACTGGAAGACTCCGATTTCGTTGTTCCCGTATATGAGCTGGACCAACTTTGAAATCGGTGTTACCACCAATTACAACTGGCAGGCGCGTTCGACCGTATATCTGAACGCCCCGAATACAGGCGGTCAGGGATTGGGGAACATTGCACAGAATTCGAGCAACATCAATATGCTTGGCGATTTTGATTTTCCAAAGTTGTATAACGAATTCAGAGGTTACAAAAAAATGGACTCAATCCGTAAAGGAAGGAAAAGAGAAATCGATTCACTTTCCAGAGCTTATGACGGAATGACTCTGAAAGCATTGAACAGAATCAAAAAACCGCATAAATTCAAAAACAAATTCAGAGGTCAGGATTATGCATGGATGGTAGTATCGAGCATCAAAAGATTCCAGTTCAACTACAACCAGACCAATGGAGCAATCCTTCCGGGTATCCTTGGCGAACCCAACTTCTTCGGATTTGGAAAAGAGGGCGGAAATCCGGGCGCTGGATTTATATTCGGAACCGAATTCGACATCAAACGAAGACTGATCGAATCGGGCAACGACTGGGTGACCAGAAGCGAACAGTTGCTCGAACCGTATGAAATTACAAAAGGAACAAACTTCAATGCAAATGCAATGCTTGAACCATATCCGAATTTGAGAATCGATCTGACCGCAAAACGTTCATCGACTTTCAGAAGTACAGAACATGCGTTCAACCTGAGGACTTATGACAATCCGGTTTCGACCTATCTCGATATGCAGCGGTCGCTGAACAGCAGCAATATTGCGATTTCAACTGCATTTATGAGTCCCGACAAAATGTTTGAAAAATTCATTGAAAACACAAAAGTCATGTCCGAAAGACTGGGTATGGCAAACGGTATGTCACCAACCGGCGACGGATATTATGAAGGATACGGTTTGGGCAATTATGATGTGCTTCTTCCGGCATTTACTTCTGCCATTGAAGGAAGAAATCCGAAAAAATCAGGTTTGGGTTACAACCGAAAAATTCCACTGCCCAACTGGACGATCACCTATACCGGCCTGACCAATATCCCGATGATCAGTCGTATCTTCAATACATTTGAAGTCTCACATTCCTATTTGTCGTCCTATACGGCCAACGGAATTCAGTCAAATCCGAATTACTTTATGGATCCGTATGGAAGAGATATGAATGAAAACTTCTACACCAAAAATATCTACGGTACAGTCAATATGATTGAATCATTCTCGCCGCTGATCGGTGTGGACGTGACACTGAGAAACAATGTTCAGGTCAGAGCCCAGTACAACCGAGACCGTATGATTTCGATGAGCATGAGCAACTATACGATGACCGAAGATTACGGAACAGAATACGTACTCGGAATGGGTTATGTGATTCACGATTTGAAATTCAGAATGAGATATCAGGGCAAAAACAAAACCTTCAAAGGAGATATGAATTTCAGACTGGATGCGAGAATGAGAGACAGCGAAACCAGAATCAGAAGGATACTGGAGGGCGATTCTCAGGTGACCGGCGGCCAAAAACTGCTGACACTTCAATTCTCTGCCGATTACGACTTCAGCAAGAATCTCAATCTGAAATTCTACTGGGATCAGATGGTGTCGAAATATAAGATTTCAACCGCCTATCCGATCTCGACCATCAGAGCCGGATTGAGCCTGACACTTTCATTTGGAAATTAGTAAATTTGTAATAAATAATAAAAAAAGATTATGGACACCCCACAGAATTTAAAGTACAGTAACGACCACGAATGGGTAAAGGTTGACGGGAATTCTGCCTATATCGGAATTACCGATTTTGCTCAGGATCAGCTTGGCGATATCGTTTATGTTGACATCTCAGCCCAGGAAGGAGACGAGGTGGCTGCCGGCGATATTTTTGGATCTATCGAAGCGGTAAAAACCGTTTCGGATTTGTTTATGCCTGTTTCCGGAACAATTACAGAGGTCAACGAATTGCTTGAGGGCGAACCCGAAAAAGTAAATTCAGACCCTTATGGTGACGGCTGGATTATCAAAATAGAAATTAAAGATTCATCCGAATTGGATGGGCTTTTGGATGCAGATGGATATAAAGAAGTTACCGGCTGACAGAGGCAACGGCTTCTTCAAATTTCTGTTTTGTGTCTATACACCCCTGCTGTTTTTAATCACCCTGCTGCCGATTGATCTGATTCAGTCGGAGTCGTCGGGTTGGTTTGAAAAATTCAGTTTTGAAAATCAAGACAAACTTGTCCACTTTCTGCTGTTTTTCATTTTCACACTTCTGTTTTTCTTCTCCGCATTTACCAGAAGGAATTTTTTGATCTGGCTGATGCCATTGCTGACAGGAATTCTGATTGAAATCCTTCAGCAACTGACCGGATGGGGAAGAACATTTGATGTTTTGGATATTCTGGCAAACTCAGTCGGAATATTTGCAGCATGGCTGTTGGTTAAAAAACTGTAAATAAGTTTATTGCGAATTAACATAATTGAAGCGTTTAATGACGTTTCTTTCGCAATTATAAAATTAAAATGATGAGAAAGTTTTATCTGCTGCTGCTGATCCCATTTCAGCTGATGGCTCAGATTCCTGATTATTATATCGGAATTGATTTTACAAAAACAGGGGCTGAACTCGAGCAGGAACTCAGTGCATTGGTCATTGCCACCCACCAGCACGAACTGATTTATACACCCGAAGTCTGGGACGCACTTCTGCAGACAGACCTGGATCCGACAAACCCTGACAAAGTTCTTTTGATGTACGGTTTTGACGATACCAGTGAAAACCCTATGGATCAGCGGACAAGATCAAAGGAAGAAAGCTGTCACTCAAGCAACTGCAACGGAAAATGGGTGAGAGAACATACCTTCCCGAAATCACTTGGCAACCCGAATCTCGGAACCACAGGACCCGGTTCGGATGCGCACCACATCAGGGCAATCGACAATCAGAAAAACAACAGCCGTTCAAACCGGAGATATGCAGCAGGTGAAGGGAATTCATTTATCACTTCAAACGGTATGTTTTATCCGGGCGACGAATGGAAAGGTGATATCGCAAGGATGATGATGTANNAGATCCGCCAACAGAAGTTGAATTTGTCCGAAATACAGTTTTGGAAGATATGCAGGGCAACCGAAATCCGTTTATAGACAATCCGTATCTCGCTACCATCATCTGGGGCGGACCAGATGCCGAAAACCTTTGGCCGAATATGGGGCTGGAAGAAAATGTTCCGGCAAAAACCGAAGTTTTTCCAAATCCTGCCAATTCATTTTTGAAAATCAAATCAAACAAACAGATTGAATCGGTTTCGCTTTATACGATCACCGGAAGATTACTGTTCAGCGAAATCAAACTCAAAGATGATTCTGTGGATGTTTCAAAATATCCGGATGGCACTTATATATTGATTGTCAATTATTCTGACAACAGCCGTGAATCCAGGAAAGTGCTGGTAAAAAGATGAAGAGCCGCTGATTATTTTCAGATCATCAAATCATTTGGCAAGTACAGGATTCGAAAAATACCTGAACCTTCGTATTGATTGAATTTCGCAATAATTCATCATCTTTGCACTTACAAAATTTAATTATGTCGGTTCAGAAAGCTTCTACACCCAAAGGAACAAGGGATTTTTCGGCTGAGGAGGTCAGCAAAAGACAGTACATCATTGAGAAAATCCGTCATCAGTTTCAGCTGTACGGATATTCTCCATTGGAAACGCCTTCTTTTGAAAACCTTTCCACACTGACCGGAAAATACGGCGAAGAAGGCGACCGGCTGATATTTAAAATTTTGAATTCGGGTGATTATCTGTCAAAAGCTGATGAAAAATTACTCGCCGAAAAAAACAGTCATTCTCTGACTTCACAGATTTCCGACAAAGCACTTCGTTATGATCTGACCGTTCCTTTTGCGCGTTATGTGGTTCAAAATCAGAACGAAATTACTTTTCCGTTCAAACGCTATCAGATGCAGCCGGTTTGGCGCGCAGACCGTCCGCAGAAAGGAAGATACCGCGAATTCTGGCAGTGCGATGCGGATGTAGTCGGCAGCGATTCGCTCTGGCAGGAAGTGGAACTGGTTGCGCTTTATGATGCTGCATTTACAGATCTGAATGTTCCGGTCGAAATCCATATCAACAACAGAAAAGTGCTGAGCGGTCTCGCCGAAGCAGCCGGTATTCAGGACAAACTGATCGACTTTACGGTGGCTTTGGACAAGTTAGACAAAATCGGTGAGGAAAAAGTGAAACAGGAAATGACCGAAAGAGGAATTCCCGAATCTTCGATCAACAAACTTTCTGCACTTTTCAGTATGAGCGGCAATTACAAAGAACAGTTGGCATCGCTTGCTACAATTCTCAAAGATTCTGAAATCGGGATGAAAGGAATTGAAGAGCTCAATTTTGTATTTGAAAAAACAAAAGCAATCGGTTTAAATTCTGCTGAAATGATTTTGAATCTGACTTTGGCAAGAGGTCTTGATTATTATACCGGCGCCATCTTCGAAGTTAAAGCAAAAAATGTTGAACTCGGATCCATCGGCGGCGGCGGCCGTTATGACGATCTGACCGGAATCTTTGGTTTGAAAGGTCTTTCGGGTGTCGGTATTTCATTTGGTCTCGACCGAATTTATCTGGTTTTGGACGAACTGAAACTTTTTCCGGATGCAATTCAGAATACTTTGGATGTGCTGTTTATCAATTTTGGAGAAAAAGAAGCAGAACAGTCGATGAAGCTGGTCAAGGAATTGAGAAAAAATCAAATCAGATCTGAGGTTTATCCCGACAGCTCAAAACTGAAAAATCAGGGGCAAATCCGGAATTAATCCCTTGTACAGTGTGCCTTCCAAACCGCACTGTCTTTTGTGTATTCGACCTGTAGCGAATGTGAGGTGATTCGGATCAGATGTTCTTCGTCTGCTTCCTTGTTGAGCATCACTTCGCCGTTTGGGCTCAAATCCAAAAGTATACTGTCAATCGGCGGAATATCGTTTGTAAATGAAAGTTTCCAATACTGATCTCTTTTGCTGACCGTCACTGTGATTGTTTCTGAAAAATCCTGATTTTCCACACCGGAATAGGAAACCGAACCTGAATATTCGCCCAAAAATCTGTCGTCACCGGTCAAATCCTCATCCTGTTTGCAGGACGAAAAACCCGACAGTAGCATCAAAAAAATCACGAAAAACCTGAAACCGAATTTCATTTCACTCACAGTATTTGATTTATTTTGACTGCAAATTTACAACTTAAATTACTTCTTTATAGAACCTAAATTCGTATGTTTGACCATAATTCAGAAAAAATTAAACCGATGAAACGGATTGGATTTTTAATTGCATTTTTTGTTTTTGCCGGCGCAAATGCCCAGGAGGTCACGGATTACGATTTGAACAATTTTGCAAAAGCCTATGTACAGATGGTCAAACTCAATACAAAGGCGCAAAATGAAATGGCAAAACTGATTGAAAAGGAAGGTTTGGATCTGGATACATATCATGCGATAGATGAGTCAAGGGATTCAGAGTTCGAGCCTGATGTTCCTGAGGAAGATTTTGTCAAATACGATAAACTTCAGCCAAAAATCAAAAAGATTCAAAATGAACTGGAGGAGGATGTAGAAAAGGTTTTTGAGAAAAACGATCTGACCAAACAGAAATACAGAGCAATTTCGGAAAGGGTAAAACAGGATTATCTGCTGCAGGCAAAACTTCAAAAAATATTGGAGAATATCCGCTGATTCGGATTTACTCCAAATCTATAAGTGATCTGAGCGGAATCGACACGCTGCCTTTGATTTGAATATAATTCTCGGTCAACGTCCAGACGGTTGTTTCAATCATCTTGACTCCTTTGTCGGTAAGAAAAGTTATTTTGGTTTTTCCTTTGAATTCATTTCCCAAACGCAGGGCTCTCTCCAGCTTTTCGCGGGTTACATTGCTCGAACCTTCGTCAACAGTCAGAAAATTGTAATTCTTTACTTCTGACTTATCGATTAATTCCTTTTCCATATTACTATTCCTTAAACAATTTAAATTTAATCAAAATTTTGACTGTTTGTGCAAACTGCAGAATTTTTTAAATCATTATCTGATGACGCCGAGAAACATTGCTTTTTTGATAAGCTCGGCTGTGGTCTTCACATTGAGTTTGAGGAAGATATTTTTTTTGTGGGTTTCAACCGTATAATAACTCAGAAATAATTTTTCGGCTATCTGCTCTGACGACAGCCCGTTCCCGATCTCAACCACAATCTCCTGCTCTCTTTTTGACAGACTGTTTTGGGTATCGATTTCAGAAAACTGACTCAGTCGCGAATCTCTTTCGAGGACTTCTTTTACCTTTTTCAGTATGGTTTCGCTCGAAGATTCTTTGAGTATGTATCCGTTGATTTCGCTTTCATCCACCAGATCGGTTTTGTACATGCTGAGCACCATGATTTTGACTTTCTGATCTTTCTGTCTCACCTTTTTTATAAACTGAGCGCCGTTCAGATCAGGCATTGCGACGTCTGTAATCACCAGATCAACCGGATTTTTCTCCATCAGCTCCAATGCTTCCCTTGCCCGATTTACCACAAAAACGATCTCGTAATTTTCAACCGAATCCAAAAGTTTTTGAATCCCATCCAAAATCAGCTGGTGATCATCGACCAGTCCTATTTTAATTTTTGAGTTCTCCATTTTTGAGTTCTCCATTCTCCGGAATTTCTATGATGAATGAAGATCCTCTGCCCTCAGAAGAATCAATGTGCAACACTCCATTCATCGTTTCTACCCTTTTTTTAATATTACCTAATCCCATTCCCAGTTTGACATTCCCGGGATCAAAACCTTTTCCGTCGTCTTCGACTATAAATCTGTATCTGTCGTCAAAGGTACAATCTATATTGATATTTCTCGCTTCCGAATATTTAATTGCATTTGAAAGAATTTCCTGGATCACCCGGTAGAGAAAATGTTTTCTGTAATCGTCTATTCTGCCGAACTTTTCGACCGGAAAAACATTCAAATGTATGTCGCCTGAAAAGAATAATTTATAATCCTTTGTCAATTGTTTGAGTAAATCTACAAAATTTATTTCATTCAACTCGCTGTCGTTCAGTGCATGTGAAATCAAACGAATCTCTTTTGCTGTGTCCTGCAGCTGGACAATGCATTCCTTCAGCTCGTCATTCTGGATATTGGTGGTATTCAGCTGGTCCATCTTGATGTTGATTGCAGACAGCTTTCCGCCCACTCCGTCGTGAAGTTCTTTTGCAATCCTCGATCTTTCCTGTTTCTGACCTTTGATCAGATTCTGCTGACGAATCGTTTCTTTTTCAATTTCAAAAAGTCTTTTGTCCTGCTGACTGATTGTCTTCTGATAGACAAGCCGCTTTTTGTAAAAGACTGCCAAAAGTATCAATGGAACAATCAGCAGGATTGAAACGATAAAGATCAGTCGTTTTGAAGCTCTTTGAATTTCCTTTTCCTTGTTGAGCAGTTGTATCTGGTTATTTTTCCGCTCCACATCAAATTTGGTCAGCGTTTCGATAAACTCTTTGTTTTTTTCAACACTGAAAATACTGTCCTGAAGATTGTGCTGGATGGACTGGAAGCGATATGCCTGGTTAAAATCTCCGAGTTCGTAATAGGTCTTTGACAATCTCTTGTAGAGCTCAACCGTGGATTCATTGTTGAATCCTTCTTTGATCAGATCATAGGCTTTGTTGTAATAGTCGAGCGCTTTTCTGTAATCTATATCTGCTTTCTCATAATAATTCCCCAAATAAAAGTTGGTGAAATATTCTGCTTCTATATCGTTGCTTTCGGTGCTCAACTTGAGTGATTCATCCAACAGACTCAACGCCTTTGGAAAATCTTTTTTTGAATTGAAATTCAGTATGGTGGTCGCCAGATTATTTTGTGCCCGAATCTGACCGTAAGTGTTTCCGGTATTCTTATAGATATTAATTGCCTTGGTCAGATAAAATTCGGTGCTGTCTTTATTGGATGTCATATAAGAAACTGCTACATTATTATATACCACAGCGAGATTCAATTTCTTGTCTTCTCTTTCCCCAAGTCCCTTAGCTTGCTGGTAGTACCTTCTGGCATTCACTGTGTCCTTTTGCATAATATACAAATCAGCAATATTAATTAATACAGCAATTGTATTATCACTGTACTCTTTCCGATTTTCAGTATTCTTTATTGACTTATGAATATAATTTAAC
>JRYL01013546.1_pt1 | contig 20298 bp, 27 predicted proteins | sample 235391 | NCBI WGS metagenome assembly JRYL01 (sample SAMN03074223, study PRJNA261481) | activated sludge metagenome | biome: Wastewater Treatment Plant; feature: Wastewater; material: Activated sludge; isolation source: activated biomass of a wastewater treatment plant treating wastewater from... ...
CTTCAGGTTCTCGGGCTGGAAATTGTTCGCGGACACACGTTCGCCCGCGAAGTAGCGGGTGTGGCCGTCGTTGAAAGTCGTCACGATCTCGATCATGGTCATTCCGTCGTAGTGGTTTCGGGGGTCACGACAAGCGTGGAGTCGGCTGCGCAGATCGGATCGACACCGCCGCCTCCGGTGCGCAGCAGTTCGATGTCGAACACGTAGTTCTTGGCGGGCAGCACCATCGACTGCTCGACGGTCGGCTCGAACCAGACCGCGCGCTCAGTGCTGTCCAGGCGCAGCCCTGCCCCTTCGGCAAGGTGCAGCAGCGACTCGCCGTTGATCTTGGCTTTCACGTCCATGCGCACGCCGTTGTACGGGCTGAGGTCCAGCGGCTCACGGTAGGCAAGCTGCCCACCGCCTGTGTGCGCGCGGAACGCCGCACCGTTGATGCCGTTGACCTCGATCGTGTCGGCGTCGATCACCGTGACCGTGTGCAGTTCGGCGTCCTTGGGCGGGTTGTTCGCCGCCGCGAAGTCGCCCACCGCCTTGACGTTCATGATCGCTGCGCGCCAGTTGTCAGGCAGACCGTGTCCAGGCGCAGTGATGCGTAGCGGAGCCGTCTGGGCCACCGCCGTGATGGTCACGTAGATCCACTTGCCCGACTCGACGCGGATCGGCGTCACGTTCGTCGCGCCGCGCCGCATCTTGAGTGTCAGCCGCTGAAGCTCCACGTCACACCCCCATCACGGCGCGCAGCAGGATGCGCGGCCAGAGGAACATCAGCGTGAAAGCCGCTTCGGTGTTCGCGCGCAGCGTCGTCTCGACGGCCTCGTTCCAGCGCAGCGCGTCGATGACGACGGGTCTGCTATGCGCAGCCTTCCACTTGCCAAGGTCGGTGACGGGCGAAGCGCCGCGCTGAATTCCGAGATGTGCCGCCTTCGCCGTCTTCGAAAAGTCAATCTTTCCCAGCACGTTCGTTCTCCTCGAAATTCGGGTGGCGGGCCTGCTTCCAGTTGCAGCCTTCAACCATAGGTTTCACCTTGAGGCACTTGTGGCTCCAGGTCGGGTAGATGTACTGACTGTGCCGGTGCGCGCACTGGCGGCAGGCCATCGGGAGTTCCTGGTAGCTCATGCCCATCCTTCCTTGCGCTGCTTGATGCGCTGGTAGAGGCTCACGCCGCCCGACCACAGAACGACCAGCAGCACGCCGAACGCGGGCTGAATGCCGAGCGCTGCGGCAACGACTTGCCCGGCCTCGGTCGATTCGGTCAGGGTGCCAAGCACCGTTGCCAGCACGGCCGCTGCGCTCGCCTGCGCGATGGGGCTTTTCTTCAGACTCGACTCGGGCTCGACTTCCTGCGGCATGGGTTGCGAGTCGTCCGACAGGTACAGGGCGGCTTCCCGCGCACGGCGCGAGGTCAGCCCGTCGACGACCTGGAGCACGCCATTGATGCGAGCCTTGTTCCACAGCGCAAAGGCTCGGGCCGCAGACTGGCGATCGCCCTCGTTGTGGCGTTTCAGCACGGTGGAGCGTGCGAACCCAGCAAGGCCGATGTTGTAGGCAAGACTCACCAGTGCGCCCAATTCGTTCTCCGAGGCGTCGCGCTTGAGTACGCGCTGAACGCCTTCAGTGAATTCAGTCAGGTCTTCGACGAACCATGCGTCGGCTTGCGCCTGCGTGCAGGTGTCGCCCATCTTGACGCCGCGTGTGTGGCCCCATCCGATTGTTGGAACGCCAGCGGGGCAGCGGTACGCCTTCAGCCTGCACCCCTCGGAGCGCGCGATCTCGCAGACCGCTTCGTAAGCGATGGGCCAATCGAGTTTCGGGTTCGGTTTGACGTTCACGGCTTCTCTCCCGACTTGTTGCGCATCATGCTCAGCAGCTCTTGGCGCAACAGGCGAAGCTCGTGCTTCACGTCGGTCGCCAGCTCTTTCACGTCCGCCGCAGACTGCTGGTTCTGGACCGCCTGCGCCTGCATCTTCTCTTCAAGGATCGCCACCCTGCGATCCATGTTGTTCGCGTAGGCAAACAGCGAACCGGCGATGACGACGGTCGTCAGCAGGTGCGAGACGTTGAGCGTCTTGTCGAGGTGCCAGTGTCGGCGGTCGACCTCGACAGGGGTATGTACAGACTGCATCAGATACCCCCGTACGCGACCACGCGCGTTTTGTGCTTCTCGCGCTCGTGCTCAGCCTTGACTGCGGAGCAGTAGCGTGCGAATCGAAGCTCGTTTTCATCGGCACGGGCGCGGTCGAAGGTTTCTGCGTCCTGCTTCCGATAAGCGAGGGCTTTCATGCCAGAGAGGAGGTGAATGTGGTGGTGTTCATCCACATCCGTAAGCTCCTGGGCATCTCCGGTGATGTCGTCGAGCGGAAGGCGATAAACATGAAGGTTCACCGTCTCGTCGACTTCAGGCACGTTGATCCAACGAACGACACCACGCTGCATCCCGATCACCATGCAGCGGATCGGTCCAGGGGTGTTGTCGAGGATCATCGGCTTCAACTGACCGTAGTCAGGTGTGTTCATACGCCCGATGTCTGTGGAGTTGATGATCTCAACATCCCGTCCATCGGAAGCTCTGCGAGCCGACATGAAACGCAGAATCTTCTTGCTGACTTCAGACGTAGGCTCACCCGCTGATGCGCTGACTTCAGTGATCGACGACGTAAAGTCGGAGATCCCGCCAGTCAGCCGCACGAACGTCTTGTAAGCGTCATTCATGTACTCCCAGACTTCGTCATCAGTCCAGAGGTACGGACGCTTTACGTCAGCGACATCCGAGCGAAACAGCGAGTAGAGCCTAGTCGAGTCCATTACTCAGCAGCCTTGTACTCGTCCCACAGGGCGGCGATCTCAGTGCGATCGGTGTCCACGCCGGAGAGCTTTTCGACAGCCTTCACAGCAGGTTGACCAGTGCCGGTAAAGTCTTCGCGGGCATTGCGCGTCTCAAGGGCTCGGAACGCAGAGATGATCTTTTCACGGCGATCTTCGGGGGACAGTTCGATAACGACCTCTTCGTCATCGAGCATCTTCACCTCGCCGTCGACGCACTCGGCGCCAATCGCTGCGGCATCGCGCTCGATGATGGGCGGTACGAACACCGGCTGGCCTTTTTTGAACGCGATCGAGTGACCCTTGGTTGTGCGCAGCACGTAGTCACNNCCTCTTTCCAAAAAGCCCCGGTGGCTTTTGGGCGCACCGGGGAAGTCCCTTCACAGGAGGAGACGGTTAGCTCGGGTTGACTTCGCAGACCCGGCCTTCGGTGATGTACTGCACGCGAACCGTGACTTTGCCAGCAGTCGCAGCAGCGACGGTCGGAGCGACGGTGACGCGCAGGTTCTTACCTTCGGTGCGATGACCCGTCGGGACCAGCGGGGTGCGACCTGCCGCAACTCGGTCGGTCGCGCCCAGGTAACGGGTTGCGCTCGCCGAGTCTCCGACCGAGATGTTGTACGCGGTCGAACCAGTGATCGCGGTTTCGGTGATGACCTCGCCACCCACGACGACAGCGCCGTTGGGCAGGTTGATCGGCTCGAAGACGTTGGAGCCGACCGTCTTGAAGTCCTTGGTCGCGCCGTTCACATCAACCATCGTGTCGTCGAAGTTGAAGGTGAACTCAGCCAGCATCACAGGCTGGGCGCCGCGAGAAGCAGTGAGTTTTGCCATGATTCAGGTTCCTTTTGGTTGTTCTCAGACTCCGGCGTAGTTTACACCGGAGTCTGAGAGTTGCCATTACTGGGCGGTGTAGATGCTCAGCAGACCGTGGTCTTCGGTGGTGCCACCCGAATACTGGGTCTTGAACTGGGGCTTCAGGAAACCCATGATCTTCGAGACCGAGATGCCCTGCTGGTTGTCATAGTCGAAGCCCTTCTCGACCCACTCAGGGTTGCCGATGTCGGCCATACCAAGAGCCTGAGCGCCAGCGAAGAGGATCTGGCAACCGTCGACAGTGCCGCCGCCCCACTTGACAGTGGCGTTGCGGGTGTTCGGCACGTGGCGGAACTCGTGCAGGTACAGGCCGTCGACCTTGACCGTCGAGCCGCTAAAGAGCGGGTTCGAACCGTCGCGGGTCTGAGCGTGGCGCAGGTTCTGCATGTAGGTCGGATCGAGCTTGAGCTTGCTCATCGCCATCGGCGACAGGAAGACGTGGTACGCCTCTTCGCCACCCTTTTCGCTCACCGGGCGGATGTAGTTTTCCTTGGCGTACGCCTTGGCTTGAACCAGCATCTCCCAGGTCGGGGTGTCTTCAGCAGCCACGTCAGAGGTAGCACCGCCGATAACGAGGCCGGTGGTCTTGTCCCAGCGAGCGACACGCTTGGCGCTGGGCGCCTTGATGTCAGCGGCGAATTCAAGGCTCGGCAGATCAGAGCCGATGCGGCTACCGCCCGAGTTACGCACCGAGTACGACAGACCGGCCATCGTCAGGAACGCGAGCTGGTCCATGCGGTCAGCCAGCCAGTAGGCGAGCAGATCGCGCGAGTTTTCGCGGAACTCGACCACCGACTTCTGATCGGCCATGCGACCTTCGTGACGGTTGGCGTGACGGAGCTGGTCGATGCGGATCACCTGATCGTACGACTTCAGCGCCTCTTCGTTGCCTTCCAGCGTGCGGTCGCCCGCGATGCCGTCGCCTTCGAGGTCAGCCAGCAGAGTGATCACAGCGCGGGCACCCTTCTCCGACTTCTTCAGCTCAGTGATGTGCTGGATGACGGAGTTCGGACCTTTGCCGAGGAACTTGTTGATGAAAGAGAGGTTGCGGGCTTGGCGCCACAAATCTTTTTTCCAGACAGTAAGCTGCTCGTCTGTTAGCGCCGAGAAGTTGGTCAGTGCCATCGTAATGCTCCTTGAGTGGTTAAAAATCGAACGGTTCTCGTGCCAATGTCGCCGGCAACAACGCGAAAAGCGAACGATCCTTTTTGCTCAGGGAGACCGATGCCTGGTAGGAATATCGTTTCCTACTCCACGACGGATTACCTTAAGAGTATCAGAGCATCTATATATGTCAAGGCATGTTGGGCCAATATCTGTTGCTTTTTCTAAGATTTTTCTCTGCCGGAATCACTCGCAAGTTATGTTCACAGTGCAAGCCGCACACCAAGGGGCTAACTAGAGGAACAATGTGATCCACGTGCATCTTTTTTCCACTCACCGTCTCTATGTGCTTCGCCCTTTCGTAGAACCATCTGATCTTGTCAGGGTTAGCCCACGAAGGGGTTGAGCAATTTTTCACGGATCTTCGCTTTGCCGACTTAATCGTGATGGCGACACGGTTATTTCTACCGTACTCTCTCCAGTAAGCGCGCAAAGCGCCCCTATTTCGATCAGCCCATTCAGCAAGTTTGCTTAGAACAGCTTCGCGGTTGCACTCCACGTACCGCTTTCTACGAGACCTATGTAGTTCAGGGTTTGCTGCGTAAGCAGCCCTGCCCTCGCTGGACGCGCAGGTCTTGCAAACACTGGAAACACCGAGGGGTCTACCCTTTCGAGAACGAAACTCGCTCAGAGGTTTTCGAGCGGAACATTTACTGCATGTGTGCTTGCCGTCTGACGTGTCTGCTCGCAAAGAAAGCTTTGGGGAGCGGCGTTTGGATTCGGCCTCTGCGGTTTCAGGGTGGCGAGGCTTATGTGTGTAACAGAACGGGCAATGTTTTTCACCGACAACGACGCTGCTAAATCGGGTCGCCGACCACGTCGCCCCGCAGCGACACAGAAAGATTGCGGCCTTGTTTACACCTGTAAAACTAATCAAAGTATGCCCGAGGCCAGCTACCCTTGACTGCGCCTCCTCAAAGCTAACTTTTCGCACCATGTTTGTACCAAACGAAAAGAGCGCTTTGAGGACCGACCCGCTTACGCGGGTGTGGCGGACACCGAACGTTTCGGTGCTCGGTCCTCAAAGCGCTCTCATTAACCCTGCCGCCACAGCGAGGTTGGCTCGTTTCGTGAGCCACTCGGTCCTTTTAACCTTTCGGCAGGACACCAAGCACGAGGTAGCGTGCTATCTGGAGTCTACTTCAGAGATTCTCAGAGTACAAGAGCGTTGCTTATTTTTTAAGCAAAGTCTCCCCGCAGCTTCGCCCGAGTCGCTTCGGGCAGCGCTTCGAACTCCTCGAAGCTCATGTTCGCAATGTCGATCGCCTTGTCGCCCATCTTGTCGCTGTCGAGGCCCGATTCCTTCATGCTCGCGGGCTGCTTCTTCGCTGTTTCGATGTTCTTCTTCACCTGGGCCTGTTTGCGATCCTCAACGTCTTTCTTCAGACCCTTCTGCTCAGGTTCTTCAGCTTTCGCGCCGAACCGCCCCATGACACTCGTTGCTGCCTTCGCAAGCGCTTTCGACGGCGTCAACCCCTCTTTCTGCATCAACGTGCGCTGCTTCGAAAGCACCAGCTCGACCAGATCCTCGTCGAATTCGTCGGCCTCCGGGTTCAGAGCCGGGTACTCTGCCTCGATCTTCTCGACAGTCAGCTCCATGCGGATCTCTTCGCGGGCCTGCTCCTTCGCCTGAGCGCTCATCGAGCGAGACTCCTCGATGGCGAGCTGGCGCTCCTTCGCACGGATCACTGAGGCGATTTCTGCGGCCTTCTCGGCTTCACCGTCAAGCAGCAGCTTAGCACGCTGCTTCTCCAGATCGTCGATCTCGGCGTCCAGCTTCGCGGTGTCCTCCTGCTTCTTCACCTGGGCCTGAGCAGCCTGAAGTTCGGCGAGCTGACGCTCCAGCGCAGCAACGCGCTCGCGCTCCTTGTTCACCGCTTCGTCGAAGCGTGCCTTCGGAATCCTTGGCTCGTCTTTCTTCGCAAAGCGCCCCTTGTCGTCGCGGACAGGTTCCCCCTCGTCTTCAGGCGCTTCGCCCTCGTCCTCTTCAGCCTGAGTGTCGACCTTATCTTCTTCTACGACCTTCTCGGGCTCAGGCGCCTTGTCGTCGGTCGGGGTGAAGCTGTCACCCCGGTCTCCACCAAGATCACCGCCGTCTTCGAACTCGCTGCGAAGGACTCGACCGAACAGTTTTTCATACAGACGCATCGTTACTCTCCTGTGATTGGGCTTGTTGTGCCTGCTGCCGCAGCATCTGTGCGCGGCGTGCAGCGGCGTCCTGCTGCTTCAACTGCATGCTGAGCGCGTGCTCTTCCTGCTTCATGCGCATGTTCAGCTCGTGCTCTTCGCGTTTGAGCTGAAGCTGCATGCGCATCTCCTGAGCCTTCAGCTCAAGCTCAGCCATCTTGTCGCCACCAGCGGCCTCGTTCTGAGCCTGGATGCCTTCCTTCTGGCTACGAGTCGCCTTCAACTGAGCGTCAGCCTGCTTGCTCATCGCCTCGGCTTCGAGGTTCGCCAGCTCGGCCTGCGCCTGACGCATCTGAAGCTCCTTCTGCATCTGAGCTTCAGGGCTGTTCTGCGCCGCTTCGAGCTGCTTGATGAGGTCGCCACGACGCATGAGACGGCTGTTCTCGATGAGCACAGAGTCTGGGATCTGAACACCGATTTCGCGCATCGCACGAGCCTGCTCGAACTGGCTGTCTTCGAGGCTGGCGCGGTGCGGGGTGCTGGTGATCACGATGTCGTACTCACCGATGGTGAGGTCGTTCGTAATCGTGCCAAGCGCCTCGTCGTAGGCGTTGACCTCGACGGTCTCCTGTTCGAAGGTGGCGTTGTCGTGCGTGATGTTGATGATCCGGTGCTCGGTGTAATACTCCTGCACGATGTCCAGAACGTTCCGCGCCAGAATCCAGTCTGTGCGCTCCAGGTTGTCCATCGCTTTCACGAGGTTCACCGCACCGCGCTGCTGCTTGTACGCGATCGCCTTCGCAGCCACGTCCTCGCGGTCGAAGCCCTGCATCGAGTCGCTGACACCAGAGATACCCTTGATGTGCTCCTCGGCTTTGTACGTCAGTCGATCGAGGCCGGTCGGAACCTGATTCGGCTGGATCTTCTGCGGAGGGGTGCCCCCACCCTTGTACTCCACAACCAGACCCGTCTCGGCACCACGCTGCTCCAGCTCCTCGATGCTCATGTTCACGAGCGAGTTCTGCTCGACCAACCAGCCGCTGTTCGCGGTCGTGTTGATCACGTGTAGCTCCTGGCTGGAGACCTTGTTCAGAATCTCCTGCGGCCCGAGCAGGTTCTCGACCAGCCCGATCGTTTTTCCATAGCGGAAATACGGGAAATACGGCACCACCGTGAAGTGCTTGTACGGACTCCAGTCGTCGTGCAGCACGACGTTTCCTGCCGTAACGGTCCAGCGGATGCGCTTAGTGAGCTTGTCGACGACTGCCACCTGACCCTGCATCTTCTCCAGCATCGCAGCGATCCGATTCCGATCCCAGCTCTGGGGTACGGGGCGCATGTCGCCCGTCGTCACATCGACAAAGTGTTCCTGTTTGTCCAGACGACGATACTGACGCTCCAGTACGCGGATGTTCCGCTCCAGACCGTGATCGTCGGTGTGGCCGTAGTACATCCCCTGAAGATACGGGCCTGCGAAGCGGTCGCGCATGCGCTCGGTACTGTCGAAGTCGAACGTGTATGAGCCGCTCGTGTGCTGCTTCAGGTAGTCCGCGTCGTCCTCGTTGTATAGCGTGACGATGTCCTGATAGGTGAGCCACTTCGTGACCATCACGTCGGCCCAGCGATCCGGGTCGTACTCCTCGGCGTCAGGGTCGATCACGACGTTCTTGCTGTTCATCTGGGTGATTTCGATCTCACCCATCATGCTGTCGGTGAAGCTCAGTCGAACGTCGTAGAAGCCACGGCTACGGATGATCCCGTCGCAGAACACGTCGCTACGCACCCAAGGGAGCTGGTTGTTCGCACTGATCTGCATCCAGACCTTCGTCAGCGCCTCTGCGACCTCTGCCGGGGCGCCCGCACGAGGGCGGAACAGCACCTCAGTGCGGTTGTAGATCTGCTCACCCATGATCGTCGACAAGGTCGAGAGCACCTTGTTGATCGTGAGCGCCGGGCGACGCTGCGCCTTCAGTCGCGCCAGATCCTGATCGTTCCACTGCCGACCGGCGAAGAAGTTCTCGCACTTGTCGGCCTTGTTCATGAAGTCAAGGTGGCCGCGATCTCTGGCGTAGGCGTAACGCGCCCAGGTCTCGTGGGCGAGTGCGGTATCAACGGGCATAAGGTGTCACCTGCATCTGAAACTTCTCAGCATCTCTAAAATCATTGACCCTGTCGTTAGCAACAGCACCTGCTCCGGCAGCACCCATCGCGTAAACCTGCGGGGCGCCTGAGCGAGTCGTCCGCCCCAGCTCTTTCGCCGCTGCACGGAGCCCTTTCGCGCTTCGAACCAGTGGGAGAGCCCCCATCATGTCGACCGCAGCGTCACCCAATGTGTCGGCGCGAGCAGCATCCTGAATAGCGCTAGGAATACCGTATCCGGGGAACACAGAAAGCGCGACATCAACACCTGGGTTCGCCTTTCTAGCTCGATAGATCAGAGCCTCGCCGTTCGCAAAGTCCTGCTTGATCGGATCTACGAGGGCTTGGCGCAACCCTCTGAGCATTTCCCCCGGACCCATGATCAACCCCTTACTTCAGGAACTTCAGCTTGTACGTCGCGGTGGCGCACAGCGCGCACAGCTCGTCGAGGATGTTCTTCAACATGTCCTCGTCGGCGGACAGCTCGTCGCGGTTGTCGTCGATGAACTCGCACAGACCCGAGATCATCTTCAGCGGGTCGTCGACAGGGCGGTACGCACCTGAGATGTTCTCGATCAGGCCGAAGTAGCCCTGGTAGGCTTCGGCGTACTGGTCGACGAGGTCGACGAGACCTTCGTAGAACTCTCCGAGCGCGACGTGCGCCGCGTATGAGCGCGTCTTCAGGTGCAGCACGTGGGCGTTTGTTCGCACGTGCAGGCAGCGCATGATGAATTCACCGATCATTTCCATGGACCTCTGAATATTTCCCAAGAGTCTAGCAGAGTCTCGGAGCCGAGTTAAGTCGATTCGTATTTGTCAAGCACCTGCTGACAGAAGCCTGAGCGCACGACATCGTCGCGGGTAAACACGACAGAGCCGACAGCGTCGAGATCCGTCAGGCGCTCGAAAGCGTCGTCAAGCCCGTTCAGCTTTTTCAGATCGGACTGGAGCGGGTCTCCGTCGAGCACAACCTGTGTCGACTCACCCACTCGCGTAAGAAGCATCTTGATCTGCGTCGGCGTGGTGTTCTGCGCCTCGGTGCAGTGGATGAACGTGTTATCGAAGCTGGAGCCCCGCAGATACGCCAGCGGCACGATGCGAATCCTGTCGTGCTGGAGGTAGTAGTCGAACGCTCCCTTCCCCAGCCGCTCGACCAGCACATCGACCATCGGCATCGCCCAGAACTGGAGTTTCTCCTGCAACGTTCCTGGGAGCGCGCCGATCTTCGCTTCTTCACCCTCGACGCCAACCAGCGGGCGTGTGAGGATGATCCGCTCGATGTCGTTTCGCTGAAGTAGCTCTGCCGCGTAGGCGAGTGCCACGTAGGTCTTCCCTGCCCCAGCCGAACCTTTCACCAGCGTGCAGACGTTGTTCCGCAGGCTGGATAGAAAAAGCCGCTGGGCCTCGGTCTGAGGCACCAGCGGCTGAGCGGCTCGCTTCGTCGGAATCTGGGTCACGTTCGTGTCGACAATGTGGATGTCGACACGGGTCTTTCGCTTCTGTTTTTGCGACATCGGTTTCGCCATTCGTTCAAGCCGCCATGTGAGATACATCACCCAAGCTGCCGCCAGTCGACAGCTTGTCTTTCCACGATTTGATTCTATCAGGCTCTTTTACTTTCGGCGCAGAGCGTGTCAGAGTCAAGCGCACAGCCCAGGCCAGCGCGTCGATCTGGTCGTCGTGCTTACCTGCCGGGAAACGTAAAAGCTCGGTGTACAGGTCGTGGAACCAGGTGGCTTTCGCATCGAAATACACCTTCCCTGCCTGCATGCGCCCTTTCAGCGGGTTCGCTCGCGCTTTCTTGTCTGTCAGCGGCTTCAGAATCTCGTAAGTCGGGTACATCCGACGCTCTTCGCAGCGCTTGTCGAACTGAGCCTGCATCGTCTTCCAAATCTGCCCGTCTTCGAAGCCCAGAAGGTCTGCGTCGAACTCTGCGGCATAGTCGAGGATCACGTCGACGATGTAGATCGAGTCTGCCGACTTGAACCGCTTCACGTCGAGCACGTGCAGCGCGTCGCGCTCGTCCTGAAGGATCGTCGCGCCTACCGTGTAGTCGTTCTCCTGTCCTTCGGCGATCGCAAAGTCCCACGCCTGATAGACGAAGTTCCCGCGACGGCGTGGCGGCGTCGAGTAGTAGCGGAACAGGTCTTTCGTGAAGTACGCACCCTCTTCAGGTGCAGGGTTCTGCTGATACAGGGCCGACCACACCCGCTGCTGCCCCGACGCATAGAGGTTCCTCTTGATCTTCAGGAGCATCTCTGTGTCATAGCGATCCGGGTGCAGCGCGCTGTCGGCCTTTCTGATCAACGCGGCGTTGTCTGGGATCGGGTCGGCTGGGTATTTCTTGACGATCGAGAAGGTCTCGTTGTCCTGATACTCGTCGTACCCCTCGTTGATCGCCGGATAGCGCACGATTTCGAACTTGTCACCCTCTCCGTTCTCGCTGTAGGTGATCGTTCGACCACCCCAGTCATCATCGTTCCAGAGCGTCATGATCCCGAGCACGCCGCCACCTGGAGCAATACGGGTATATGCCGTCGATGTGTACCACTCCCAGGTGTTGTCGCGGATGAGCTGGCTGTCCGCCGCCTCCATGTCCTTTACCGGGTCGTCGATGATCAAAACGTGCGCACCACGACCAGTGATACCAGTACCGACGCCCGCAGCCATATATCCGCCGCCAGCCGTGGTCATCCAGTTTTCAACGGATTGGCTCTGAGGGTCCAGAACGCAGTCAGGGAATACAGCCTCGTACGCCGGATCACGGATCTTGTCGCGCAGATGCCGAGAGAATGAGAGCGCGAGGCTTTGCGTGTGGCTCGCGGCGATGATTTCCCACTCTGGATGATGACCGAGCGCCCACGCCGGGAAGTTTCTGGATGTCAATTCGCTCTTACCGGCCCGAGGCGGCATACAGAGTAGCAAACGCGGGGATTTCTTCGCCTCTACGTCTTTCACGAACTGTTCGAGGCGGCGACAAATATCGTGATGCACCCACCCAGCCTGATAGTCAGGCTTGAACCGCTGCACGAAGTGGATCAGGCGTCGGCGTGCGAGCGTTCGTGCAGCCAACTCTGCCTGAAGAATCTCGGCTTCTGTGGGTTTTCGCACCTTTTCGGGCGGCGTATACGTCTTGCCGTCAAGGTGACACAGGTTGCAGATGTTCTTGACTGCGCTGAAGGCGCTCTGGTGCTTGGAGGTGTTGCAGACAGGGCAGGTTTTCATGCGTCAGGTCCGATGTCGACAAGCATGGAGCGCTTCTGAAGCATTTCCATCAGCTCCTGGTCGCTCATCATTTCGAGCTTCTTCTGCACATTCGCCTGGTCCGTGCTGAGTTCGATGCGTTTCGTCTCAGGCGCGTAGTAACCCATGATCTTTGCGATCTCTTTCCAGCCTGAAATCATCGTGGCTGGTTCTGCCATCGTTCGCGCCATGTCGATTGACTCCATGATGCCTTCGAGCACATCGACTCGGCGCAGCGTCGAGATGTCTTCAAGCTCTGCACGGGCGGTGGCGAGTGCTTCTTGCACGGTTTTTGAGCGCTCAAGTGCGTGCTTGTTGTTAGGCGTGCTACCTGCTTCGCGCGCAGCGGCTGACTTCGACTTTCCTTCGAGGATGCTGTCGACGTACGTGGCCTGCTTTTCTGTCAGCACTCTGGATTTTTTGCGTGGCACAAAAAACTCCGAAAAATTTTTTGAATTATATACGCCACTTTGGATTTCGATGATAGGGGTGGGTCGTTCGGATTTGTTTTGGTGAGTTTGGAAAAGTTTTTCGCGTGGAGACTTTGCAGCGGAGCGACTTTGCGCTTTTTAGCTTGGATCTATGCGCGACACTACCCCTCCCCCTCCCCCCAGAGCCCAGTACCCGGTTCGGATTCGGTTTCTCCGTAACCGAAAGGGGGACCCGTAGCGAGGTGCTTCGTGCGAAGCGCGTCGAGCATCGTGCGCCGTGTCGACAAGACGATAAACCTGTCTTGTCGGTGTTGATCCGTGGTTGTGTCATCAACCACTTGGAGAACGCCATGTCGTTCCACGACTACGACTGGGATGAAATCGACGTTGTGGTGCTCGAATGAGCGCCGCTCTCGCCCCTTGGCTCTTGGCGGGCGCCGTCCTGGCGCTCGCTATCCTGATCATCTTTGGAGACTGAAATGGTCTACCACGAATTCTGCGAAGACCTTTGCGCCTGGATCACCCGCAACGCGGCAACAGGTGAGTGGACTCTGATCTACGGCCCCGTAAAACACGACGTTGCTGACCCGTCGGGCGAGTTCTGCGCCTACTCGGAAGAGTGGATGGCGCGCAAAGCGTGTCATGTACACAACGCCCCGCTTGCCACCGAAACTCTTGGAGACTGAAATGTCGGACCTGGACTACATCGACCTGATCGAAGCTGAAATGTTGTTTAACTTCGAAGACCACCGCGCCCACGTCGATGCGGCGCTGGCTAGTCTGCAAGACGCCCACGTCATCGCCTATCACTGGGCGTACGCGGGTTGAAACCCTGCCCCTAGACGATAAACCCGTCTAGGGGCTTTTGATCCTTTTTGGTGTAGCAGTCGGGATTGGCTCGGCTGCTCTCAACCTGAATCCTTGGAGATTGTCATGAACGCACAAGCCCTCTCGTCCGCCCAACTCGCCGCCCTCGGTCGCATCACCCGTCACCAGGCGCCCGTCGATACCAACCGCGAGCCGATCGGAGATCGCATCGGTCGCTGGCTCGGTAACGCGCAGCTCAGCGGCGTGCGCGCCAACGACATCCGTCGTGGCGTGCTGCTCGCCTACGAGCTTCAGAAGGCTACGGAGGACGCCGAGCTGCAAAAGCTCCTGGAAGCCCCGCAGGAGCCCGTGGCGACCCCGAAGCGCGGTAAGTAACCCTACCCTACGCAGGTGCCCGTCCAGGGCGCCTGCGGGCCTTTTAAGCGGCCTTCGAGGGTGCCGCATGGGAATACGCCAAGGGCCGGCTCGCTCGGCTCTTGGACTCCCCGCACCCCATCTCAAGGAGAAAAGCGATGGTGCTAAGACGCCGCTCGCTCGCAGCGCGAATCCTGATCGCGCTCCCGTTCAAGTTCTACAAAGTCGAAGCCGCCCGCGTTGGTGACGACTACGACACGTTTGTGAGGATCTCGCTATGTTCGGTCTAGCCCACGCCGATCTTGGCCCGTTGTTCTACGGCATCGTCATCTTCATCGGCCTTGTGTCCATGTGGCACAAGCTCATCAACTACCGCTTCTTCCTCTTCGCGGCGGAAGCGTTTGTGTTCTGGCTCGTGTTCGCGCTGCACGGCGGCACGATGACAGGCGGGATGAGCGCGACGATCGCGTCGCTGCTCACCGGGATCTATCTCAACATGTGGAGGCGCAAATGATCAGCATCGAGCGGTGCAAAGCCTTCGAAGAAGCCGTGCTCAGCGGCGACTTCGATGAGATCGACGCAATCATCCACGACGAGGCTTCGATCTTCGCCTCTGAACTGGTCGGGCCAAACGATCCCGAGTATGACGCTGTTGTTGAGCGTCAGGTTGAACGACTCTGGGAAATGGTGCTGCTTGGCTACGAGGTGACGCAATGAAAGATTTGATTCAACTGGCATACGACAAAGGTGCTTGGAAAAACCTGCTTGGGATCGCACTGGCGCAAGCCGATATGCTTGAACGAATGGTCGAGCAATACGAGCGCGATCCTGAAATCGTCGACGCAGAGAACGGGCACGGTATGCCGTTCACCGTGCTGGCTGGCAAGTACGACTGGGGCGATCGCAACATCAAGTACGTCGAGTCGTTCGCTACACTCGACGACGCGCTCACTGCGCTGAAGTACGTAAGCGACTACCCCTGGTACGAGATCGAGTACCAAGGCTGCACGCTCACCTTAGCTTGACAACCCGCCCAGTACCGATAAACCCGGTACTGGGCTTTTGATCCTTTTTCATGAGTCATCTTCGACTCTCAAACTCTTGGAGAACTGAAATGAACGTGCAACTCTCTCTGGAAAACATCGCTTCGAACAACGTCAAGCGCCACCTGCTGCTCTGCCTCGTCGGCTCGATGAACGCTTCGCTCATCGGCTCGGCACAGTCGCTGCTGCAAGGCAAGCTCAAGGACTACGAGGATGAGTGGAACGCGCTCACCGAGCGCGATGTCGAGAACATCCTCGCTGGTCCCGACGAGCGTGAGTTCGACTTCGACGCACTGCGCGCTTTCAACGCACTGCGTATGGACTGGGCAGCTCAGCTCGAAGATCTCACTGGCGGTCGCAGCACCGGGGGCATCGGTGAGACCATTCAGTTCATGGTCTCGAACCCGCGCAGCGTCGACAACACACTGCTGAAGTCGATCCTCGAAGCGGCTGGGATCGGCGTGGACGAGTCGACGCAGAAGCTACTCAGCGCGAAGTACGATGCGCGTCAGAAGGACAGGGCGCACAAGCTCGCGCAACAGCGCGGTATGGTTGAGTGGCTCATCGAGCACTTCTTCGCACCTGTTGCGACCGAAGTGACCTCGCTGCCAAGCGACGCAGAGCTTCCCGCGAACTTCAAAGACCTTGAACCCGAGGTCAAGGAAGAAGTTCTCGCAGACCTCGAAGCGGGTCGGTTGCGTCGTACGATGGAGCAAGAAGGCGAGTGGGACGAACTCAGTCCCGAGATGCAACTCAAGCTCGAAGAGAAGTACATCGAAGCGCTGAACAAAGCGCGAGATGCCTGCATCTTCGGGCTGATGGAGAAATCTCGCAACTGGTCGTTCGGTGATCTTCCGATCCTAACCGAACTTATCAAGGAAGCTGCATAACGCATAGCGCCCAGGCTCGAAAGAGCTTGGGCGCTATTTTTTTTTTGCTGTCGATTATGCAACATGGGAATGTTTCACGCGGAAAACAGAAAGCACCGTAACTGTACAGCTATACAGCACTGTTCCAGTGTTCCAAAACGCAGTTAACTCCAGCTACAGTAAAAAAATTCAATGTAACAGAGGTTTTTGACTATACCTCTAACTCATTACATACCTACACTATTGGAACAAATGGAACAAAAGAGGTAAAAGCCTTGCGGCCAAAGGTTTTCAGCCCGTTCCATTGCGTTCCGTTCACCCGTTCCGTTCCAATAAAAAACAGCAAAACAGTGTTCCACGGCCTGTTCCACGGCAAAAAAAGCCTGTAACAAAGTATTGCAGAATATGACAAATGTTGCCTCATTTTTAGGCAGCAACGCGCTTGTTCCAGAATTTCTCAATTTATGACGGACAAATATTGCCTCATTTTTAGGCAATTTTCGACCTCAACCGACCGTGAAACAATCGGAGAAAACCATGAAAAAAGAGTTCAACATCGTCGCAACACTGTACCGAGCCAACCGTCCTGTATGGTGTCGTCGTTACCTGAAACTCGACAACGCCATCAAGAGGGCCACCGAACTCGCAGTACAAACAGGTGCGCCAAAAGATGTTGTTGAATTCCATCACAACGTGACAGGTATGCAGATCGGCACATTAAAAGTCGGTGTTAACAGCCTCACTGCAAGNNCCAGTACACCCAGACTCTCGAACTCTGGTACTCTGCGACTCCTCTCTGGCCGGAGATCATCCTCATGCAAGTCACTTTCCTGGAGGCATCGCAGCCTCTAACGAAAACGTTCCACAAGCGCAGCAACGGTGACATCAACAAGTCCCCCTACCCCATGATGGGTCGGTTCACCTCGCACACTGTACAAATCCACAGCCTAATGGACATGTTCAGCGCAGTCAGCCTGCACGCTGAACAAGGTCACTGCCTGCTCAAAGGCAACATCACCCGAGAGATCATCGACGAATCGCGTCGCGGCACGACCTCCACGAACGCTCAGACCGAGTGGATGTGCCTCGACTTCGATCGGCTGCCCGGTGCCAACATCCAGGATGTGATGGACACCCTGGGACTGAGCGACATCTCGTACATCGTTCAGCACTCTGCCAGCTCCAAAGTGTTCGATGACGACGACGGAACCATCAGCGCGCACATTTTTTTCCTGCTCGATACACCTATCGCAGCACCGAGCCTGAAAGCATGGCTCATGGAACAGAACCTCAAGCACTTCGAAATTCGCCTCTCACGCACGCAGTCAGCCCTATCCTGGCCGATGGACATCACCGTCTGTCAGAACGACAAGCTCATCTACATCGCACCGCCGAAGTTCATCGGCATGAAAGATCCGTTCAAAGGTGCACGGATCGAGTTCGTCAAACGCAAACTCGACAAGCTGCCCGTCTCGCGCATCGCCGTCAAGTCGATGGAAGCGATGAAGAAGGAAGCTCGCGCAAAGCTCAACGAGCTTCGTAGCTACCACGGGCTCGACGCGCTGCGCAGCAAGACGACGATCGTCGGTGAGTACGAGGTACAGAACAAGCCCGACGAGTGCGTCGTCACTGAGATTCGAAACGACGGCGAGTTCGTTCGACTGAACCTCAACGGTGGTGACTCATGGGCATACTGGCACCCGTCCAGCAACTTCGAACTGATTCACGACTTCAAAACAGGTATCAGTTACAAGACCAAAGAGCTGTTGCCCGGTTACTACCAGGATCTGATGCGCGAGCAAGACATCGCTCGCGCCACGCCGACCAAAGACGGTGATCTCGTACTCGGTTTCTGCGACATCCCGACAGCGAAGTATTACAAAGGGCTCTGGAACCCCGAACGCGAAGATCTCAGACTCTGGCCCGCACGAAACGAAAAGCAAATCAGCGACTGGTACATGAGTAACGGCCTCACGCCGCCCGACTTCGTCCCGCAGTGGACGATCACCTTCGATCCTCGCAGCGACGTGATCGTCGACGAAGAAGCGAAAATGATCAACCGCTACAAGAAGTCGATCTACTTCGACGTGGAACCTGACGCAAATGCACAGTTCCCGACGATCAAAGCGATCATCCAGCACGCGATAAACGATCAAGGCGAGGTGTATGAACACTTCATCAACTGGTTCGCCTGCATCTTCCAGCGTAAGCACAAGCCGTTGACCGCATGGGTCTGGCACGGTGACGAAGGAACCGGCAAAGGTTTCTTCTTCAACAAGATCGCCCGACCGCTGCTCAATCCGAGCAACTGTTACTCAGCGCTCACAGGAGACCTGGAGGAAAAGTACAACGAGTGGATGGAAAACAAATCCTTCATCCTGATCGACGAAGTCGATGTCAACGACTTCAAGGAAAAAGGTCGCGTCACGGCAAAGCTGCGCAACTACATTACCGAGCCCTTTGTTTCGATGCGCCGGATGCAAACCTCGGCACAGGAAGAACGCAACTGGACTGCATGGTTGTTCAGCTCAAACAAGAAGCAGCCCGTGTTCATCCCGCCCGGTGATCGTCGTTACAACGTCGGCTGTTACCAGCCCAAAAAACTCGGCAAACCTGACGAAGCGCTTGTCGAAAGTGAGCTTCAAGCGTTCGCACAGTTTCTCAAAGCACATCCTGCCGACACGACACTGGCAGACAGCATCATCGACACGCAGGAACGTCGTGAAATCGCAGAGATGGGTGTGACTAGCCCGCAGCAGACTGCAAACGCGATCCTCGAAGGCGACTGGGAAGAACTGATGTACATGGCACCAAGCGACGATCTCGCTCCGGGCCTGGGTGAGTATGCGATGCCGTACAAACAGCTCATCACGCGACTGAAGAACGAAGACAAGATCACCCGCGACGAACTATTCATCCTTTTCGAGTACACCGTAGGCAAAGTGCCAAGCTCGCCAAACAAACTGACGAGCTATCTGAAACACTACGGAATTCGAACAAAACGAATTCGCAAGAACAACGTGATGACATACGGCATCGACGTGGAATGGAGGAAGAAGCAATGAACAAGCGGCACAAGCATGCTGACGTGATCATCGCGTGGGCGAACGGGGAGGCCGTTCAGGTTCGATACCCGACGCAGGGCGAATGGTTTGATGTGACCAAAGACCCTACTTGGTGCGAAGAGTGGGAATACCGCGTCAAGCCCAAGCCCGTCATTCGCAAGTTCCGAGTTGCGGAGTTCATAGATGGCTCCCGCATCTACACCTTCACCATAGACAACGAGGGGGATGAGGCCATGTGCGAAAAGGAGGCTGACTTCGTCCGCTGGCTCAGCGACTGGATCGAATACGAGGTGAGCGCATGACCCTCGACGATCAAGCAAGCGACCAAGAAACCCTAGACCGCGAAATCGCACTGAAGCGTCGAAAGCCGGTAGGTCCGCCACCCTGCGGCTTCTGTCACAACTGCAACGAACGTCTTCCGCCGAACCTTCGCTTTTGCGACGGAGACTGTCGTGAAGACTGGGAATACAGGGAGCAGAGAAAATGAAACCACTTGTCATTTATCACGCCAACTGCACTGACGGATTCGGTGCCGCCTTCGCCGCATGGCTCAAGTTCGGCGACGAGGCCGAGTACGTGCCGATGAACTACCTGTCGAACAGCCTCTCGCCCATCGAGGCGTGGGAGCAGCTTAGCCAGGCAATTCCGTCGAAGATGAATACCGACCGAGACGTCTACATTCTCGACTTCTCACTGCCGAAGCCTGTCATGGACAAGCTCTTGGAGGTGTCCAGAAAGATCGTGTGGCTGGACCACCACAAGTCGGCATTCGAGATGTGGTGTGGGAAATCACCAGACATCTTCTTCACAATACACAAAGAACAGGACGAGTCCAAAACCATCATCCTTGATGATTGTAGGTCGGGCGCGATGCTAGCTTGGCGTTTTTTCCATCCCGACACCGAAGTCCCGATGCTGATCCAGCACATCGACGACCGCGACCGCTGGCAGTTCAAGCTCGAAGGCAGCAAGGAACTTCACGCAGCGCTCGCTAGCTACCAGCCGTGGACGTTTGAGATGTGGCGCGGAATTTTCCTGTGCGGGCTTTTTGAAAAAGAAACATGGCGTGTCCCAGAAGAATTCTATATGGAAGGTGCCGCCATCCTTCGCACCCACAACCAGCACATCCAGGCGGTGCTGAAGCAGGCTAGACCGAGCGGTATTAAAGTTCTTTTGAGCGAGGATGGTTTCGCCCCGGTGCTTAACGGCCTCGCCGCCAACGCCCCGGCGTTCCTCGCGTCCGATCTAGGCCACGAACTCGCCAACAAGTCAGGTACGTTCGGCCTCGTGTGGTCGATGGCGGGTGACGGCCAAATTCACTGCTCGCTGCGCAGCAAC
>JRYL01000872.1_pt1 | contig 20278 bp, 14 predicted proteins | sample 235391 | NCBI WGS metagenome assembly JRYL01 (sample SAMN03074223, study PRJNA261481) | activated sludge metagenome | biome: Wastewater Treatment Plant; feature: Wastewater; material: Activated sludge; isolation source: activated biomass of a wastewater treatment plant treating wastewater from... ...
GAGCAGCTGCGCGAGGCCATCCGCCTGCACGCGTTCGAGACGCCCAGGGAAAACGTCCTGCTCGACCTGGTCGTGGGCGCGGCGGACCTGCGCCTGCCCTATGCCGACGCCGCGGCCGTCCTCAACGCCGCCGAGCACGCGTCGCGGGCAGCGGCGCGCGCGTCCCAGCCGCCCGCGCCTGCGCCGGCTGCCGCTGCCGCACCGGAGCACGGGCTGTCGGCGCGGATCCTCGCGCTGCTGGACGATCCCTTCCAGCCGGGGCGGCTGGACCTGGATTTCCAGCCGATCGTCGCGCTGCAGGGCGGCGAACAGGCGCAGTACCAGACCCTGCTGCGCCTGCATGCGCCCGAGGGCGGGCTGATACCGGCCGGCAAGCTGCTCCCGGTCGTGCGTCAGGCCGGGCGCCTGCCGGAGTTCGACCGCTGGGTGCTGGCGCGGGCCCTGGAGGTGATCGCCAACCGCATGGCCATGGCCAGGAGCGTGACGCTGTTCGTCAACCAGTCGGTGGAGGCCCTGTGCCAGGACGATTACGTGGCCTGGATGGCCGAGCGGATCTCCGGCCCCGGGCAGCTCGGGGAATCCCTGGTGATCGAGATCGACGCCGACGAGATCGGCCTCGACCTGGATCGCGTGCATGCGGTATGCACCGACCTGGTCGTGCGCGGCGTGCGTTTCTGCCTGAGCCGCTACCGCGGCAGCGAAGACCAGGACGGCATCCTCCACGTGCTTCCGGTGGATCTGGTCAAGGTCGCGCCGGACCTGATCGCCCAGCTGGGCGACAGCGAGCAGCGCAGCGCGTTCAACCAGCTCGTCGACCACATGCACGAGCGCACGGTGGGTGTGATTGCGCCGCGCGTGGAGGACACGCGCACCGCGGCGGTGCTCTGGATGTCGGGCATCGACTACATCCAGGGCAACCTGGTGCAGTCGGCCGGCAGTTCCCTGGATTTCGACTTCAATTCGGCGGTGCTCTGATGCACGGTGCCCGGTGGTTGGCGCTTCTGGGATGCGGCGTCGGGCTGGCGGCGGGGCTGGCGGCCCTGGCGCTGCCGGCGCACGCCATGGTCCTGGCCCTGGCGGCGGCGATCGGGGCCGGCGTGGGGTTTGCGGGCATCCTGCTGTCGCCGCGCGGCGCGGGCGGCGGGGAGGCGCCGATGGGCGCGGCGGCCGCGCACCGGCCGGTCCTGGGGCCGGTGGAGCCCGCCGACGAAGAAGGCGACCTGCGCGCCGAGCTGGAGCGCCACCGCGCGCTGGAGCACGAGCTCGTCCGCGCCAAGCAGGAGGCCGAAGCGGCCACCATGGCCAAGGGCGAGTTCCTTGCCACCATGAGCCACGAGATCCGCACCCCGCTCAACGGCGTCATCCCGCTGCTGGACCTGGTGCTCTCGACCGACCTGTCGCCCGACCAGCGCGATTACCTCACCACCGCCTACGGCTCCTCGCGCGAGCTGCTGCGCATCGTCGACGACATCCTCGACTACTCCAAGCTCGACGCCCAGAAGCTGCAGCTGGAGAACGTCGGGGTCAACCTCAAGGAGCTGGCCATCAGCGTCCTCCGGCTGCTGGAAAAGAGCGCCGAGGCCAAGGGCCTGCGCCTGGGCCTTGCGATCGATCCGAAGGTGCGGCTGGCGGTGCGCGGCGACCCGGTGCGGCTGCGCCAGGTGCTCACCAACCTGGTCAGCAACGCGATCAAGTTCACCGAGCGCGGCAGCGTCAGCGTCCACATCACCCAGCCCGGCGCGACCCGCACCCGCAACAAGCTCCGTTTCGAGGTGCGCGACACCGGCATCGGCATCTCGCGCGAAGCGGCCGCGCACCTGTTCCAGCCTTTTTCGCAGGCCGATGCGTCCACCACGCGCACCTTCGGCGGCACCGGCCTGGGCCTGGCCATCTGCAAGCGCATCGTCACCCTGATGGACGGCACGATCGGGGTGCACTCCGCCCTCGGCAAGGGCGCGACCTTCTGGTTCGAGGTGTCGCTGGACAAGGCCCCCGGCGACATCGAAGGCGGCGCGGCGAGCGACGTGGCGAGCACCCGGGTGCTGGTGGTGACCGCCAACGACAGCCAGCAGCGCCGGCTTGGCGCGCTGATGCAGCAGTGGGGCGTGAGCTTCGTGCACGCGGGCAACACCCAAGATGCGCTGACCCGGCTGCGCGCCGCGCAGGCGCCGGGACAGCGCGGCTTCAGCCTCGTCCTCGTCGACGCGCCCTCCATTCCCAACACCGTCCGCGCCCTGCACCGCACCCTGGCGCGCGAGACGCGTCCCGACCAGACCGTGCGCGTCTACCTGCGGGGCGAAGAGGCGCTGCCGGGGGAGCTGGGTTCGACCCCGGGCTTCCACGTGCTGATGCGTGACAGCGATGACCGCGACCTGCGCCTGCGCCTGGTCGCCCTGCTGGACGCCTGCGCCGAAGAGGTCGTCGAGGACGCAGCGGGAGGCCCGGCGTCCGGCGCGCCGGACGCGTCGGCGATGGATCGCCAGAGCGAGCCCCCGGTCGTCGAGGTGGCCAGGCTGGAACCGGTTTCCGATCCGCTGCCGGTGCTGCCGGCCGCCGCCGCGCTGCCCGCGGCTCCGCCCGCCTCCGAACGCGGCGAAGCGTCCGTGCGCGCCGTGGCCTCCGCGCCGGCGCGGCCGGGCGCGACGATGCCCGGCGGCCGCGTTCTGCTGGTGGAAGACAACCCGGTCAACCGCCAGGTCGCCCAGCGCCTCCTGAGCCTGGCCGGCATCGCCTTCGACAGCGCCGAGAACGGCAAGGAGGCGCTCGACAAGATGAACGCAGGAAACTACGTGTCGGTCCTGATGGATTGCCAGATGCCGGTCATGGACGGTTATACCGCCACCCGCCAGCGCCGCCAGCACGAGAAGGCGCACCGGCTCCCGCGCCTGCCGATCATCGCGATGACCGCCAACGCGATGCTGGGCGACCGCGAGAAGTGCCTGGAGGCGGGCATGGACGACTACCTCTCCAAGCCGCTCAACCGCGCCTTGCTGGAGACCACGCTGCGCGGCTGGATGGCGACCCAGTCCGCGGCCGTGGAGCAGCCGCCCGCGGCGCCGCACGCCGACGCCCAGACGCGCGCGCGCAAGCCATCGCCCACCGTGCGATCGCTGCCACCCCCGGTCGCCCGGTCGCGCGCCGCCGCGGCACCGCCGGCGTCCGCCGCGCCCCCGATCGACAGGGAAATCCTCGGCGAACTGCGCGACATCATGGGCGCGGAGTTCGCCTCGCTGGTGCGGGTCTTCCTCGACGATGCGCCCGACGTGATCCGGCGCATCCAGACGCATGCCGCAGAAGGCAACAGTCCGGCGCTCGCCGGCTTGGCGCACACCCTCAAATCGACCAGCGCCAACCTCGGCGCGCGGGTCTTGTCGGGCCTGGCGCGCAGCATGGAACAGGACGCGCGCCAGGGCATGGTCATGGACGCCTCGCGCCGCGCCGACGCGATGGCCGCGGAGTTCGAACGCGCGGCCGTGGTGCTGCGTTCCCAGATCGGTTGAACGCCGGTCGCCGCCGGTGCGCGGCGTTGCGGCTCAGCGCTGTGCCCAGGCCGGTGCCGCGGGCCACGGGCCTTCGAAGGTGCCCTGCAGCGCGCGCCGCAGGTCGCGCTCGTCGAACTGCGGCGCGAGCAGGGTGAGCAGGGTGAGCGTGTAGTTGCGCGGAACCCGCTCGCGCGGCAGTACGCCCCAGGCCATGCACACGGGGAAATGATCGGTGGCCGGAAGCGGCACCAGATCCGGATCATCCTGTGCCGACACCGCCATTTCCGCCAGCACGCCGATGCCCAGGCCGGCACGCACATAGGTCTTGATGAGGTCGGCGTCGCGCGCGGTGAAGGCGATGCGCGGCTCCAGGCCGGCGCGCGCGAAGGCCGCGCGCAGGGAGGATTCGGGCCTGAGCGAGGATTCGTAGCTGACGATGGGTTCGCGCGCCAGCTCCTCCAGCGTCGGCGCGCGATCGAGGCGCGCCAGCGCATGCCCGCGCGGCACCATCACCACCCGCCGCCAGGAGTACAGAGGCACCGCGACACCGCCGGCCGGCGGCGCACCGGAGCTGCTGACCAGGGCCAGATCCGCTCCGCGCCCGAGTTCGGCCAGCGCCTCGCCCTCGCCGGTCGGAACGATGTGGATGCTCACCTCCGGGAAGCGCTCGCGCAGCGGCCCGATCGCCGGCGGCAGCACGTAGCGCGCCTGGGTGTGGGTGGTGCCGATCGCCAGCTCGCCCTGGATTTCCCCGCGCAGGTTGGCCGCCAGCGCCCGGATATTGCCGGCTTCCAGCAGCACCTTGCGGGCGCGCGCGATCACTTCCACGCCCGGCACCGTGATCGCGTCCAGGCTGCGGCCACGGCGCAGGAAGAGCTGGAAGCCCAGTTCGTCCTCCAGCTGCTTGAGCTGCTTGGACAGCCCCGGCTGGGTCGCGTGCACGCGCTCGGCCGCCTGGGTGATGTTGAGGCCGGCGTCGGCGATGGCAACGAGATAGCGAAGCTGGGTGAGTGTCATGGCGGCGTGGAATGTGGGGATCGAGCGGCACGCTACGGCGCGCGCCGCGGCGGCGTCCAAGGATGTGCCGATGCGTACTTATAACCGGAAAGCATGAAGAAACGTGAGTCCGCCATTTACCCGGACGGCCGCGGGCGCGCACCATGCACGGGTCCCGGGCTGCGCCCGACGTCATTCGAGGAGGCTCCCATGGCCCTGTACCACTCCATCGTCGACACCATCGGCCGCACCCCGATCGTGCGCCTCAACCGGGTCGCTCCCGCGCACGCCACGGTCTACGCCAAGGTCGAGTCCTTCAATCCCGGCGGTTCGGTGAAGGATCGCCTGGCCCTGGCGATCGTGCTCGATGCCGAGCAGCGCGGCGTGCTTGCGCCCGGGGGCACCATCGTCGAGGCCACTTCCGGCAATACCGGCGTGGCGCTGGCGATGGTGGCCGCGGCGCGCGGCTACCGCTTCGTCGCGGTGATGACCGAAACCTTCTCGATCGAGCGCCGCAAGCTGATGCGCGCCTATGGTGCCCGGGTGATCCTGACACCCGCCGCCGCGCGCACCACCGGCGCGGTGGCGAAGGCGCGCGAGCTGGCCGAAAGGCACGGCTGGTTTCTCGCCGACCAATTCGCCAATCCGGCCAACCCCGCCTACCACCGCAGCACCACCGGCGGCGAGGTCATCCAGGACTTCGCCGGCCGCCGGCTCGACTGCTTCGTCTCCGGCTGGGGCACCGGCGGCACCTTCACCGGCGTGGGCGAAGTGCTGCGCGTGGCGCGGCCGGAGGTGAGGATCATTGCGGCGGAACCTGCGAGCGCCTCGCTGCTGGGCGGGGCCGAGTGGAAGCCGCACAAGGTCCAGGGCTGGACTCCGGACTTCCTGCCGGCGGTGCTCAATCGCGAGCTGGCCGACGAGGTGCTCACCGTCAGCGACGAGGAGGCCATCGCCACCGCGCGCCGGCTGGCGATCGAAGAAGGGATTTTCGTCGGCATTTCGGCCGGTGCCACCGCCGCCGTGGCCTTGCGCGTGGCGCAGCGCGCGCCCGAAGGCTCCGTCGTGCTGACGGTGTTTCCGGATACCGGCGAGCGTTACCTGTCCACGGTGCTGTTCGAGGGCGTGAACGAGGGATCGGACGACGAGTGGCTGGCTTCGCTGGGGTGAACTAGCCGGTGTTCTGGATGCCGGCGCTGATGCCGTTCACCGTGGCCACCAGGGCGCGGTAGGTGGCGTCGTCGGGGCGGCCGTCGGCGCGCCAGCGGCGCAGCAGGCTCTGCTGCAGAAGGTTGACCGGATCGACGTAGGGATTGCGCAGGCGGATCGAGCGGCGCAGGCGCGGGTCCAGCGAAAGCAGTTCGTCGGCATCGCGCAGCGCAAGGATGGCCGCACAGGTGCGTTCGAACTCGGCGCGGATGCGCGGGAACATGCGCCCGTGCAGGGGCGACTGGCGCGAATACCCCTCGAAGATGCCCGGATCGGCCTTGGCCAGGGCCATTTCCACATCGTCCACCAGGGTGGCGAAGAACGGCCACTGCGCGGTCATTTCCGCCATCGCCTCGCGGCCCCAGGTGGCGAGCCCGTGCGTCAGGCCGCTGCCCACACCGTACCAGGCGGTCAGGTTGCCGCGGGTCTGCGCCCAGGCGAATACCCAGGGAATGGCGCGCAGCGCGCCGATGTCGCCGGTCCCGGCGCGCTTGGCCGGGCGCGAACCCAGCCGCAGGCGCTCGATCAGGTCGATGGGCGTGGCCTCGCGGAAGTAGGCGGGGAAATCGGCATCGTCATGCACCAGCGCACGGTAGGCATCGCGCGAGACGTGCGCCATCTCGCGGGCGAACTCGCGCCAGACCGCCTCGCGCGGCTCCGCCTTGCGCGGCCGCAGGCCGGCGCGCAGCACGGCACCGGCGACCTGCTCGAAGTTGCGCAAGGCCAGCGCGCGGATGCCGTAGCGACGGTGGATCACCTCGCCCTGTTCGGTCACGCGCAGGTGGCCATCGACGCTGCCGCGCGGCGCGGCGATCACCGCGTGCTCGGTCTTGCCGCCGCCGCGGCTGATCGAGCCGCCGCGGCCGTGGAAGAACACGATCCGCACGCCGAACTCGCGCCCGATGCCGAGCAGCGCGATCTGCGCCTGCTGCAGGGCAAAGCGCGAGGCCAGCATGCCGGCATCCTTGGCGCTGTCCGAATAGCCCAGCATCACCATCTGCTGCTCGCCGCGCGCCGCGACGTGGGCGCGATAGCGCGGTTCGGACAGCAGCGCGCGCAGGGCTTCGGGCGCGGCCTCCAGGTCGGCAACGGTTTCGAACAGCGGCGCCACGTCCAGCGCCGTTGCCGCCGCGTCGTCGCCGGCCAGGTGCGCCAGCGCCAGCACCGCCAGCGCGTCGGCGGCGCAGCGACTCATGCTCACGATGTAGGGCCCCAGCGCCTCGCTGCCGTAGCTGCGCCGCGCCGCGGCCAGGGTGCGGAACACCGCCAGCGTGCCGCGCGCGGGCTCGGGCAGGGCATCGATGTCGCGCGCCGGCACCGGCTCGGCCAGGAGCGCGGTGAGTCGTGCGGCGCGGGCTGCCGGATCGGTACTGGCGAAACCTTCTTCATCCAGACAGACCGCAAGCGCCTGCGCGTGCACCGCGGCATCCTGCCGCACGTCGAGCGCGGCCAGATGAAAGCCGAACGCGTGCAGGCGGTGCAGCACCCGCTGCAGGTTGAATCCGCCCGCATGTTCGCCGCGATGGTTGGCCAGACTGGTGCCGATCAGCGCCAGATCGGCAGCGAACTCCCCGGGCCGCGCATAGCCTTCCGCGTCGCCCGCGGCCGTGGCCGCCAGCCGGGCGTCGAGCAGCGCCAGCAGCGCGCGGTAGGGCATGTCGGCGTGCCGCGCGCGCTCGTTCGCCGCCACCGCGGGAAAGCGCGCGCGGTAGTGTGCGATGCGCTCGTGCACGGCCGGATCGATGCCGGCCCGCTCGGCGGACTGGCTCAGCAGGCTGGCCAGGCGCACGAGGTCGCGCCGATAGGCCCCGATCACGATCTCGCGCTGGCGCGTGAGCGCGGCCTCGATGGTCGCGGCACCGACGTTCGGATTGCCGTCCATGTCCCCGCCCACCCAGGACCCGAACGCCAGGGCGCGCGGCAGCGGCAGGCGGGTGCCGTATACCGACTGGATCGCCTCGTCCAGGGCTTCGTGGAAGACCGGCAGCACGCGGTAGATCACCTCGGACAGGTAGAACCCGACGTGCTCCAGCTCATCGGCGACGGTGGGGCGCGTGGGCGGGTTCTCGGCCGTCTGCCAGGCGGCGGTGATGGCGGTGCGGATGCGCTCGCGCTCGGCGTGGCGCTCCTGCGGGGTGAGGCTCGGGTCCATGCCCACGATCAGCCCGCGCACCACGTCCTGCTCCTTTTCCAGCAGCGCGCGGCGCATCGCCTCGGTCGGATGCGCGGTGAACACCAGTTCGAGCTGCAGCCGCGGAAGCCACTGCGCCAGGGTGTCGAGGTCCACGCCGTCGGATTTCAGCGCCTCGAGCACCGCGTGCAGGCTGCCCGGCTGGGACGCGCTGCCGACGCGCTGGTAATCGCGCCGGCGGCGGATGCGATGCACCCGCTCGGCCAGGTTCACCGCGTTGAAGTAGGCGGCAAACGCGCGCACCACCGCTTCGGCGGTGCCCGGTGCCATCGTTTCCAGGTGCTGCCGCAGCACGACTTCGGACTCGCCCTGCTCGCGCCGTCGGATCGCCGCCGTGCGGATCGATTCGACCAGCGCCAGGAAGTCGTCGCCGCGCTGTTCGGCCAGCATTTGCCCGACCAGTGCGCCGAGCCGGTTGACGTCGTCGCTCAGCGGCTGGTCGAGCGGACCAAAGCTGACTTCGCGCAGCGGCGCGGGCGCATGTTCGGGGGGCGTGGTCATGGCGGCGGCATTCAGGAAAACGGCGGACGATCGGTGCAGGTGCCGCCGAGATCATGGGCGGCACCTGCACCGAGTGTAACGGGCCGTTCCGGCATCGCCGCCATGCCGCGCATGATCTGCCGCGACGCGCTGCGGCAGGCGCGTCGCGGGCGCATCAGCTGGCGGGCGGCGGCTGGATCCAGACTTCCACGCGCCGGTTGCGCTGGCGCCCGGCTTCGCCGGAATCGGCCGCGAGCGGTGCCGCGCCGCCCATGCCGCGCGCACGGCTGACCGCAATGCCGCTGGCCGAGAGCCGGTCGACGATCGCATCGACGCGGTCGTTGCTGAGCATCTGCGCCAGGATTGGCGCAACCTCGTTGGGGTCGGCAAAGCCCAGCAGCACCAGACGCCGCCCCTGGTTTTCCGGCCGCGCCATGAACTCGGCCAGGCGCTGCACGTCGCGCGCGGCCTTGGTGTCCACGCGCCCCGGCGCGAAGCGGAAGTTGAGGCTGAGGCGCTGCGCATCGCCGACCAGCGCGCGATAGCTGGCGGGCGCGTCGCGGCGCAGGCTGTCGGCGTAGGCGCGCACGTCCTGCGACACGAAGCCGTGGCGTTCGGCCACCGCCTGGCCTTCCGCGGAGGTCACGAAGGCCTCGAAATCCTCGGCCAGCGGCGTGGTTTCCTGGGCGCGGTACAGGAACAGCCGGCGCGACAGCGCGTAGTCTTCGACCGCGATGCGGAAGCCTTCCGGCGACATCGCCACGCCCGCGTCGGAGATCGCCAGCGCGCGCGTCGCGCCAATGTCGGCAAAGCCGGCGAAGCCGATCGCCAGCGGATCGTTCGCCACCGCTTCGGCCAGTTCGTGGGTGCTCTCCAGCCGCACCGCGTCGCCGCGCAGGCGGCGCTCGCCCAGCACCAGGGTCCGGAAGGTGTCGAAGGTGCCCGAGGCATCGTCGCGTGCGAACACCCGCACCGCGCCGGCGCGGCCTCCGACGCCGGACCAGTCGCGCACTTCGCCGCTGAAGAGCTGCCGGACCTGTGCCACGCGCAGTTCGCGCAGCGGGTTGTCCGGGTGCACGATCACTGCCACGCCGTCGAGCGCCACCACCAGTTCCTGCGTCGGGTGGCGCAGATCGCCCAGGCCGGTGTCGAGGCCGCGCGCGTGTTCGCGGTCGTTGACGGGGCGCGAGGCCATGGCGAGGTCGGCCTTGCCGTCGAACAGGTCGGCAAGGCCGGTGCTGCTGCCGTGGGTCTGCAAATCCACGGCGAGGTCGCAGTCGCCGGTGCCGGTGAAGAGCAGCTGCCCCGGCACCAGGACTTCCCGCGTCACGCCGGTGCAGCCGCGCGAGGTCATCCACGCCGCGATCCAGCCGGGCGCGAGCGCCTCGCCGATGGTGTTGGAGCCGTGCAGACGCAGCGTCTGCACCGCCGATGCCGGCGTCGGAACGGCGGCCAGCCAGAGCGTTGCGAGGCCGATCAGCGCCGTGATCACGCAGCGGTGTCGCGCGGTGGAAAGCATGCGAGTGACCTGTCTGGATGAAATGGCGACAGCCTAGGCGGCGCGCGTGACAGTTTCGTTTTTCCCGCCTCCGACAGCATGTGGCCGAAGGTGCCGCGAGACTCGAATCACTGCGCGCAGGCCGCGCGCCTGCGTCATCCGCGATTGGCGTCGTGCGCGTGCGGACGGGTTGCCCCCGCTCTGCGCGACCCGGAAGGTTTTCGCGGTTCGTTCCAGCGGGACGGGAAACGCGCCGTTCCCGCGTCGCGCCCTCAGAACCACTCCAGCAGCGAAATGCCCACGCCGACGTAGGTCGAGGCGTGGTTGTAGTCGATCAGGCTCTCGCCGTAGCCGCTGAAAATCTGCACGTGGCCGCGCAGCGGGCCGTCGAGGGGAAAGCCCCAGTCGACCTGGATCGAGCCGCGGGAGCGGTCGCCACCGCGCAGCGAATGCCGCGCGATGGTGGAGATTTCGTGCTGGCCGCGGTGCCAGACGAGCATGGCATCGCCGCGCCCGATGTAGTCCTCGATGTTCGGGTTGTTGTCCTCGCGCGTGCCTTCGGGGATGCGCCACCAAGGGCGGATCACCAGCGCCCAGTCGTCGCGATCCAGGCCCACGGTGGCCACGATGCGGTTCCAGCTGCGCGAGCGCGGGTCGCTCTGGCCGTTGGACTGGTGGTTGATGCTGATGCCCGCCATGCGCCCGCTCCAGCCCATCAGCTGATAGCGGTTGCGGAACAGCAGCATCAGCTCGGGTTCGTAGTTGGTTTCGCGGAAGGGACGCGAGGCGTCGCCGTTGTACATTTGCCAGCGCGATGTCTGGGTGTAGGCCCCCCACAGGTCGCCGTTGTCGCCGAACAGGTTCTGGGCGATCTTGGTCTTGAAGCTGATCTGGAACTTGCCCTCGGTCGGTTGCACGTTGTGCCAGTCGGTGACCGTGTTGTTCGGATTGTCCGAGTGCGGCAGTTCGTTGGTGCGCGTGGCCCAGAAGAAGGGCAGGGCGTAGATCGGCTTGTAGGCGCGCAGGTTGAAGACACCCAGCTTGGAGTCGCGCGCCAGTTCCCAGCGGCGATCAAGCAGCGAGCCGCGGCCGGCATTGGCGAGCGTGGAGGCGGGGTCGTCGAGCGGGACGATTTCGCTGTTGTCCGGAGGCGTGCCCGGCGCGAACCAGCGGCGGACGCGGCGGCGCAGCGTGTCGCTGGTTTCCTCCTGGGCCAGGCCCGCGGCGGCCGCCGCCTCGGTGGCATGCTGCGCCGCCAGCGCGGCAGCGGCGGCGCGCGCGGCTTCGTCGGCAGCACGGGTGTCCTCGGGAGTCAGTCGGAAGAACGCGTCGTAGCAGGCCAGTCGCTCGATGTCCTGCGCGATGGTGGCGCAGCTGTCCGGTGACGCGAGGGATTGCGCGACGGCGGCCGATGCGACGACGGCCAGCGCGAGCGGGAGGAAGGCGAGTGCGCGCACCTCGGGCTGCCCTGGGTCAGGCGCTGCGCGGGCAGACCTGCTCGCGCGGCGCGTCCGGCGAGCCGAGCGCCATGGTCTCGAGCTGGCGCGGGTCCAGGATGCGCAGCTGCCGCCCGCGCACCTTGATCACGCCCTCGTCCTGCAGCCGGGTGAAGCCACGGCTGACCGTCTCGATGACCAGCCCCAGGAACCGCGCGATGTCTTCGCGGCTCATCGGCAGGCTGAATTCGGTGGACGGGTGTCCGAGCACCCGGAATCGCTCCGACAACCCGTGCAGGAACATGGCGATGCGCTCCTGGGCCTGGCGCCGCCCCAGCATTTCCAGGTGGTCCTGGTCGCGCGCGACGCTGCGGCCGATCACGCGCAGTATCTGCGCGCTCAGGCCGGGGATGGCGTGGATGACTTCTTCCAGCGATTCGATCGGGACTTCACACACCTGGGTCGGTCCCAGCGCCTCGGCTTCGCAGCGATGCCGGCCGCTGCCCAGCGCGTCCAGCCCCATGAGCTCGCCGGGCAGATGGAAGCCGATGATCTGCTCCTCGCCGTCGCTGTTGATGGCCACCGTCTTGAAGCTGCCTTCGCGCGCCACGTACAGCGCATTCATCGGATCCCCGATGCGGTAGAGGCGCTCGCTGCGCGTCAGCGGGCGGCGACGGCGGACGATCGCGTCGAGTTGGTCCAGATCGTCGTGGCCGATGCCGGCCGGCAGGCAAAGCTGGTGCAGCGAACACTGTGCGCAGCGGCGGCGCAATTTCGCCAGGTCCAATACGACGTTTGTGTTCATCTGGCATCCCGCAGTGGGTGCGGCAAGGGTGCTCATGGTGCCAGAAGCGGGCCTTCAGGGCATTCCCGCCCGTGCCGGCCGGCGCGGACGCGCGGCCCGCCGGCCCGGCGCGCGAGCAAAACCTTCCGGAGGCCATGCGATAATGATGGTTCTGTCGACGTGCGGAGGGATTCCGCCGATCGCCCCTTTCGGAGAGCTGAATGCCGATCCAGATCCGCGAAGTGCGCGAAAGCGAGCTGGACACCGTCCTCGCCCTGAACAACGCCGCCGGGCCGAACATCCTGCCGCTGACGCTGGAACAGCTGCGATTCAGTTTCGAGGAAGCGGCCTATTTCCGCGTCGCCGAATCGGGAGGCCGCATCGTCGGTTTCCTGATCGCCTTCGACGAGAACAGCCACTACGCCAGCAGCAACTACCGCTGGCTCAAGGCGCGCTACCCGGAATTCATCTACATCGACCGGGTCGTCATCGCCAGCGCGCAGCGCGGCGGCGGCGTCGGGCGGATCTTCTATGCCGATGTCACCAGTTTCGCCGAGGTGCGCAAGCCGCTGCTGACCTGCGAGGTGTTCCTGGAGCCGCGCAACGACATCGCCCTGGTCTTTCACGGCACCTACGGGTTTCAGGAAGTGGGGCAGCGGGTGATGGACGAAAACGGCCTGCGCGTGTCGATGCTGGTCAAGGAGCTGGGCAGCTATCAATGGGTCAAGGCGCGCTGGCTCGACGGGCCGGGCCTGCCCGACCTGCCCTGGCTGGCCGAGCGCCCGCACCGGTCGGTACACGCGGGTGAGGTGGCCTGAGCATGGCGGCACGACCCGATTACGAGCAGGCCGGTGAGCTCAAGATGGGGCAGGTCGGCATCGCCAACCTGCGGGTTCGCACCCTGGATGTGGCGCGGCTGGGCGAAGAAATGCGCGAGCGCGTCGAGCGTGCCCCCAACCTGTTTGCCCGCGCCGCGGTGGTGGTGGACTTCGGCGGCCTGTCGCAGCTGCCCGATGCCGCCGCCGCCCGCGCGCTGCTGGACGCCCTGCGCGGGGCCGGCGTGCTGCCGGTGGCGCTGGCCTACGGCACCCGGGAGATCGAGGCCTTGGCCGCGGCGCTCGGGCTGCCGCTGCTGGCCAAGTTTCGCGCCCAGTACGAGAGCGCCGGGCGGGACAGCGCGCCGTCCGCGCCTGCGGTCGTCGCCGAGGACGCGCCGGTGGCACCTGCGGCTCCGGCAGCGTCGGCGTCGGCGGTTTCCCGAATGCACGCCACTCCGGTGCGCTCGGGCCAGCAGGTCTATGCGCAAGGGCGCGACCTCGTCGTCGCCGCCAGCGTCGGTGCCGGTGCCGAGGTCATTGCGGATGGCTCGGTCCACGTCTACGGCCCGCTGCGCGGCCGCGCCCTGGCCGGGGCGCAGGGGGATGAAAAAGCCCGTATATTCTGCCGCGAGTTCCACGCGGAACTGGTTGCGATCGCCGGACGCTACAAGGTGATCGAGGAAGTTCCCCGGGAATTGCGCGGCAAGGCGGTGCAGGTCTGGCTGGAAGACGACAGCCTGCGCATGGCCGAGCTGACCTGATGCCGGCTGGCGCACCCGACCCGCGGCAGCGTCGCCCACCGGGCCATCGCTCCCGTGCCACCATCCATCCGATCCAACGGAGAGCCTCCCTTTGACCCAGATCATCGTCGTTACGTCCGGAAAGGGCGGCGTGGGCAAGACCACCACCAGCGCCAGCCTGGCCTGCGGCCTGGCCCGGCGCGGCAAGAAGACCGCCGTCATCGATTTCGACGTGGGCTTGCGCAACCTCGACCTCATCATGGGCTGCGAGCGCCGCGTGGTGTATGACTTCGTCAACGTCATCGCCGGCGATTGCACCCTGAAGCAGGCGCTGATCCGCGACAAGCGTCTCGACAATCTCTACGTGCTGGCCGCCTCCCAGACCCGCGACAAGGACGCCCTCACCCAGGACGGCGTCGAGCGCGTGCTCAAGGAGCTGGCCGACGACGGCTTCGACTACATCGTCTGCGATTCCCCCGCCGGCATCGAGCGCGGCGCATTCCTGGCCATGTATTTCGCTGACATCGCGGTCGTCGTGGTCAATCCCGAAGTGTCCTCGGTGCGCGACTCCGACCGCATCCTTGGCCTCCTGGCCGCCAAGACGCGCAAGGCCGAGCAGGGCGACAAGATCAAGGACAGCCTGCTGCTGACGCGCTACAACCCGGCGCGGGTCGAGACCGGCGAGATGCTCTCGATCAAGGACGTCGAGGAAATCCTCGGCATCGCGGTGCTGGGCGTGATCCCGGAATCGTCGGACGTGCTCAATGCCTCCAACAAGGGCGAGCCGGTGATCCTGGACGTGGAGTCGCCCGCCGCGCAGGCCTACGAGGATGCCGTGGCGCGGCTGCTGGGCGAGGATCGCCCGCTGCGCTTCACCCAGGTCGAGAAGAAGGGCTTCTTCTCCAAGCTGTTCGGAGGCTGATCTGATGGGTCTGTTCGATTTTCTGCGACCGAAGAAGGACACCGCCAGCATCGCGCGCGAGCGGCTGCGCATCATCGTCTCGCAGGAGCGCAGCGCGCGCGGCGGGCCGGACTACCTGCCGCTGCTGCGGCGCGAATTGCTGGAAGTGATCCGCAAGTACGTGAGCGTGGATCTGGAGGCGGTGAAGGTCGACCTGGTGCGCGACGGCGAGCACGAGGTGCTGGACATCTCGGTTTCGCTGGCCGAGCGCCAGGGCGAGGATCCGGCGCAAGCCTGATGCCGGCGTTCCGGGCCGTGGCGCGGTGAGCGCCGCCGATTTTGCTGCGGGCGATGGCACGCCCGAGGTTCTGCGCATCGCCCGGATCGACGCCGCGGCGCTGGCGCACCTTCTGGCCGGCTTCGGGCTGGAAGTCATACAGGTGCCGGACGGGGCCGCGATTCCCGGCAGCTACTGGGGCGCGCCCGAGGCCGGCGTGATCGGTCATCGGGTCTACCTGCGCGGCGACACGCCCGTGCACTCGGCCCTGCACGAAGCCTGCCACCTCATCGTGTTGCCGCCCGAGCGGCGCGCCCAGGTGCATACCGACGCCACCGATTCGATCGCCGAGGAGGACGCCACCTGCTACCTGCAGATCCTTCTGGCCGAGCGCCTGCCCGACGTCGGCAGCGCGCGCCTGATGGCCGACATGGACGCCTGGGGCTACACCTTCCGCCTCGGTTCGGCGCGCGCCTGGTTCGAGCGCGATGCCGCGGACGCGCGGGACTGGCTGCGTGCGAGTCATCTGGGCGGGCGTGACGAAAAGCACGGTTTGTCAGGTGTTTGACCGGACATTTGCGCTGGATCAAATCGCGGATCGCGCCGCTCGCAACAATGGTCGGGTTCTTTTTCGGCGTATTACTCCATGGCACATGTTCTTTTCGAAAGCGGCGATCATCGCTGCATGGTGTTCAACGACCTGGTCCGCAGCGATGACGGCATCCAGGCCAACCAGTTCCTCATCACCCGCGGCCGGACTTCGGCCCTGCTCGATCCGGGCGGTGGGCTCCTCTACACGCCGCTGTCGCTGGCGGTGGCCCGCCATGTTCCGCTCAAGGATCTGACCTGGATCCTGGCCTCGCACCAGGATCCGGACATCATCGGGGCCGCCGACCGCTGGCTGATGTATACCTCCGCGGTCCTGGTCTGCTCCAGGCTCTGGGGCCGGTTCGTGCCCCATACCGTCCCGAGCTACCAGCAGAACGCCCATGCCGACCGCTACATGCTGCTGCCCGACGAGGGCGGGCGCATCCCGATGGGCGACAGCCATCTGCTGGCGCTGCCGGCCCATTTCCTGCACTCGGTGGGAAACTTCAGTTTCTACGATCCGGTCAGCCGCATCCTGTTTTCCGGCGATGTCGGTTCTTCGATGATTTCCAGCGGGGAGGAGTACCGCGCGGTCGAGGATCTCTCCTCCGTGCTCCCGAGGATGGAAGGCTTCCATCGGCGCTACATGGTCTCGCGCCGGGTTGCCCGGCTGTGGTCCGCCATGGTGCGCAGCATCGACCCGGTGCTGATCGTGCCCCAGCACGGCCTGCCGCTGCGCGGCAAGGCGATCGGCGATTTTCTCGACTGGCTTTCCGGACTGGAGTGCGGCATCGACCTGATGGGTCCGGAGCACTACCGCGTGCCGTACTGAGAACCCGGGCGCGATCGCTGGTTCCGGGGCGCGCTTCACGCCATCCGGGGGCCGCCGGATGGCGCTGCGGCCCATGACCGATCACCCATGCGCGGCGCGCGTGGTGCCCGTAGAATCGGACGGATCGGCGTTCTTTCGGGTGAACTGTCTTGTCTGATGTCCAAAGGCCGTGGCCGGCCACCTCTACGCGATTCCTGCTCGCTGCCGGGCTCTTGGCGGCAGTGCTGGGGCCTGCCGGCTGCGGCCGTGACGGCGCACAGGGTCCGCAGGGTGGGCCCCAAGCCGCGGTGGTCACGGCCGGCACGGTCGTGATGACCGACTGGCAGGACGAGATCCAGGCGCTGGGCACGGCGCAGGCCAACGAATCGGTGACGCTCACCGCCAAGGTCACCGAAACCGTGACGCGGGTGAACTTCCAGGACGGCGACTTCGTCGAGTCCGGCGCGGTTCTGGTCGACCTTTCCGGACGCGCCGAGGTGGCGCAGCTGGAAGCGGCCCAGGCCACCTTCGTGGAGGCCAGCAAGCAGTACGACCGGCTCGCCGAACTGGTGAAGCAGGGCACGATTCCGCGCAGCCAGCTCGACACCCAGCTCTCGGTGCGCGACGCGGCGCGCGCGCGCGCCGACGCGATCCGCGCGGCGCTGGCCGATCGCATCATCAGCGCGCCGTTTGCCGGCGTGCTCGGCTTCCGCCGGGTCAGCCCCGGTGCGCTGGTGACGCCGGGCACCGTCATCACCACGCTCGACGACATCCGCACCATCAAGCTCGACTTCCCGGTGCCGGAAGCCTATCTGGGACAGATCGGAATCGGGCAGGTCGTGCGAGCGCAAAGCGCCGCGTTCACCCGGGCCATGTTCGAAGGACGGGTGACGGCGGTAGGTTCGCGCGTCGATCCCCTGACCCGCGCGGTGACCGTGCGCGCCGAACTGCCCAATCCCGAGGGCCAGCTGCGGCCCGGGATGCTGCTGACGGTGCGCCTGATGCAACCGCTGCGGCGCGCGCTGACGGTGCCGGAAATCGCGGTCGAACAGGTCGGCACGCGCGCCTATCTCTATCGCATCCTGCCCGACGACACGGTGGAGCAGGCCGACGTCGAGCTGGGTGCGCGCCGCCGCGGCGAGGTAGAAGTGCGCGCGGGCGTGGCCGAGGGCGACCGCATCGTGGTGGAAGGCACGGTGAAGCTGCGCCCGGGTGCGCGCGTGCGCGTGGTGGCACCGGAGGCGCAGCCGTGAAGGCACCGCGGCCCCGGAGGCGCGCGCCGTGCTGATCTCCGACCTGTCGATCCGGCGCCCGGTGCTTGCCACCGTGATGAGCCTGCTGCTGATCGCGCTGGGCCTCATGGCCTTCACCCGCCTGACGCTGCGCGAGCTGCCGGCGATCGACCCGCCGGTGGTATCGGTGAGCGTGAGCTATCCGGGCGCTTCGGCCGCCGTGGTGGAGAGCCGCGTCACCCAGATCCTGGAGGATGCCGTGTCCGGCATCGAGGGCGTGGAGACGCTGGAATCGCGCAGCGCCAACGGCCGCTCCAGCCTGACCATCGAGTTTTCCCTGCAGCGCGACATCGAGGCCGCCGCGAACGACGTGCGCGATGCCATCAGCCGGGTGCTCAGCCGTCTGCCGCAGGAGGCCGATCCGCCGCGCGTGGAGAAGGTCGAGGCCGACGCCGACGCCATCCTGTGGCTCAACATGAGCTCCACCACGATGGACACGCTGGAGCTGACCGACTACGCCAACCGTTACATCGTGGACCAGCTCTCGGCGCTCGACGGCGTGGCCAACGTCATGATCGGCGGCCAGCAGCGCTATGCGATGCGGATCTGGCTGGACCGCGAGGCGCTGGCGGCGCGCGGCCTGACCGTGGTCGACATCGAGGACGCGCTGCGGCGCGAGAACGTGGAGCTGCCGGCCGGGCGGATCGAGTCGGCCGAGCGCGACTTCACCCTGCGCATGGCGCGCAGCTACATGGACCCCGCGGATTTCGCCGCACTGGTGCTGCGCAAGGGTGACGACGGCTATCTGGTGCGGCTGGGCGACGTGGCGCAGGTGGAGCGCGCCTCCACCGAGCGGCGCTCCTATTACCGCAGCAACGGGCAGGCCAACCTCGGCCTTGGCATTGTCAAGACGTCGACCGCCAATGCGCTCGACGTGGCGCGCGCGGCGCGCGCCGAGGCCGAACGCATCCAGGGTGCCTTGCCCGAGGGCGTGAGCATCTTCGTGGCCTTCGACAACACCGTGTTCATCGAGGCGGCGGTGGATCGGGTGTACTGGACCCTGCTCGAGGCGCTGGCGCTGGTGCTGGTGGTGATCTTCCTGTTCCTGGGCAGCCTGCGCGCGGCGATCGTGCCCGCGGTGACGGTGCCGGTGTGCCTGGTCTCGGCGTTCATCGCGCTGTATGCGTTCGGCTTTTCCATCAATCTGCTGACCCTGCTGGCGCTGGTGCTGTGCATCGGGCTGGTGGTGGACGATGCCATCGTGGTGCTGGAAAACATCCAGCGCCGCTGCGACCTGGGCGAGCCGCCGCTGGTGGCGGCGATCCGCGGCACCCGTCAGGTCGGCTTCGCCGTGATCGCGACCACCGCGGTGCTGGTCGCGGTGTTCCTGCCGGTGGGATTCATGGAGGGCAACACCGGGCGGTTGTTCCGCGAGCTGTCGGTGGCGCTGGCCGCCGCCATCGCGATCTCGGCCTTCGTCGCGCTCACCCTGACCCCGATGATGTCCTCCAAGCTGGTGCGTCCGCACGGCCAGGCGCGCGGCCTCATCGGCGTGATCAACCGGCTGCTCGAGCGCGTGGCGCGCGCCTATCGCGGCCAGGTCGAGCGCACCAGCCGCAAGCCGCTGCTGTTCGCCCTGGTCATGCTCGGCGCGCTCGGTGCCAGCCTCCTCATCGCCCAGCGCGTGCCGAGCGAACTGGCACCGATGGAGGATCGCGGTGCCTTCTTCATCTCCGTCGCCGGTCCGGAAGGGGCCGGCTACGACTACACCGTGCAGCAGATCGGCAAGGTCGAGCGTGCGCTGGCTCCCTTTCTCGGCGAAGGCCAGCCGCTGGAGCGGGTCAACACCCGCGCCCCGGCCGGCTGGGGCGGCAGCGAGGAAATGCACACCGGCATGGCGATCGTGTTCCTGAAGGACTGGCAGGATCGCAGCGTCACCACCACCGAGGTGGTGGAACAGATTCGCCCGAAGCTCGCCGAAATCCCCGGCGTGCGCGCGTTTCCCTCGGTCCGGACGGGTTTGGTGCGCAGCCGCGGCCAGCCCTTCAGCGTGGTGCTGGGCGGGCCGGATTACGAGGAGCTGGCGCAGTGGCGTGACCGCATCCTGGCGCGCGCCGAGGAGAATCCGGGCCTGGTCGCGGTGGACTCGGACTACAAGGAGACCCGGCCGCAGCTGCGGGTGCAGGTGGATCGGTCGCGCGCCGCCGATCTGGGCATTTCGGTGCAGGAGATCGGCCGCACCCTGGAGAGCCTGATGGGCTCGCGCCGCGTCACCACCTACGTCGATGCGGGCGAGGAATACGACGTGATCGTGCAGGCCCGCCCGCAGGATCGCGGCGCGCCGGCCGACCTGGAGAACATCCACGTGCGCGCCCGCGGCGGCGCGCTGGTGCCGCTGTCGAGCGTGGTCACGCTCTCCGAAATTGCCGAGCCGGGCGCGCTCAACCGCTTCAACCGCCTGCGCGCCATCACCATTTCCGCCGCCGTATCGCCCGATTACACCCTGGGCGAAGCCATCGAATGGGTCAAGCAGGTGGCCGCCGAAGAGCTGCCCGACATCGCCCAGATCGACTTCAAGGGCGAGTCGCGCGAGTACATGAAGGCCGGCGGCGCGGTGCTGTTCACCTTCGCCATGGCGCTCCTGATCGTGTACCTGGTGCTGGCCGCGCAGTTCGAGAGCTTCATCCACCCGGTGGTGATCATGCTGACCGTGCCCCTGGCGGTACTGGGCGCGCTGATCGGCCTGTGGGTCACGGGCGGCTCGCTCAACCTCTTCAGCCAGATCGGCATCGTGATGCTGGTGGGGCTGGCGGCCAAGAACGGCATCCTGATCGT
>JRYL01000551.1_pt1 | contig 20270 bp, 22 predicted proteins | sample 235391 | NCBI WGS metagenome assembly JRYL01 (sample SAMN03074223, study PRJNA261481) | activated sludge metagenome | biome: Wastewater Treatment Plant; feature: Wastewater; material: Activated sludge; isolation source: activated biomass of a wastewater treatment plant treating wastewater from... ...
ACGAGCATTACAACACTGCACAAAGAGTTAAAGAAATTCTTCAGAGATACAAAGCGCTTCAGGATATTATTGCCATCCTGGGTATGGAAGAACTTTCTGAAGAAGACAAACTGGTTGTACACAGAGCGAGGAGAGTACAGAGATTCCTTTCTCAGCCTTTCCATGTGGCAGAACAGTTTACAGGAAACCCCGGTGTTTTGGTTGACATCAAAGACACCATCAAAGGTTTCAATATGATTATGGACGGTGAAGTGGATCAGTATCCTGAAGCTGCGTTCAACCTGAAAGGTACTATCGAAGATGTGATCGAAGCAGGTGAGAAAATGCTGGCTGAAGTAAATGCTTAATCATTAATCCGACCGATTTTTAAACAACGAACAAATGCAATTAAACATTATAACTCCGCAATATGTAGTTTTTGAAGGCGAGGTGGATTCGGTGACCGTTCCCGGCAAAGGAGGAGAATTCCAGATGCTGAACAATCATGCAGCTATTGTATCTTCACTTTCAAAAGGAACGATCAAGATCAAGGTTCACTCCAAATCAACCGTAAATTATGAAAACCTCAGCGGACATCTGAAACAGTCACCGGCCAATGAGTTTGTATATCTTTTTGATATCAATGGCGGAGTGGTTGAGATGAGCCACAATGTGGTAACCATACTGGCGAGTTAATCAATCAGTTTTTAAGTCATAAAAAAATCCCGGAAGCACTGCTTTCGGGATTTTTTGTATTTGTATGTATTCTGATTATTCTGTCACCTGCGCGGTAAGGAATATTCTTGCCATGTTTTCGTTCATGTTTGAACAGTTTGCGTTCGTAGCACGGTCCCCATAATGAAGTGCAAGATTTCCGGTTCCTGAGCTTTTTCTCAAATTTCTGGCATACAGTTGTACCGTGTGATTTCCGGGTGCCATGTTTTCAAAAAGACCGTTTACTTCAAATTTTTTCCAGGTACATGATGAATCCTCACCGGTATAGAATTTTCGAACCACCTTTAATTGTCCGTCCACAAACAGTCCGATGGCAAAACTGAAGTAATCAGTGTTGGAGTTATTCAGTTGAGCCATTCCTTCGGCAGAAATAAACACATCGTTGGCAGCTTTTGTCGGTGAGATGGTCACATTGACTCCCAGACTAGTCCAACCGGTTGTCCCCGAGTTTTCAGCAAATGTAGACGGGCTGTTACTCCAACCGCTGTTTATTACCACTCCTCCGGTTGAATTGGCTGAATAATTGATTGTCTTTTGCAAAATTGCTTCTGCATCACTGACCCTAAAGTTTCTGATCCATTTGCCGGGTGGAATTTCAGTGTCCCAAAAATAAAGTCTGTCTGTGCCTGTATCCAAAAGCGTTAGACCGTATACCGGATTCTGAACAGGGTTCTGGTTATCATTAAAAACGCCGTTGAAATCGGTTTTTGGGAACAGAAATCCCGCTTCGGTATCTCTGATTTCCAAAATCGCAGACGGATCAGGGGTGTCCGCTGTTTTATCCTNNTTTCATGATATTAGAAATTGAAAGGTTGGTTGATTAAAACTACAGCAGACATTCTTGCTTCAAAATCACCCAAATGATTGTTGTTGTTGCATGGAGCGGTTGTGTTTTTTCCGCCCCAGGTAATAGCTACCGGTGTACTTGAAGTCAGATTTTTTATTGCTATTTTTACAGTATGCGGGCCTACGCTGAGATTATTGGTGGTCCCATAAACCGTAAATGGTCTGTAACTGCAACTTTCGACCATTGGAGTCGAAACCGGTTTGATGTCCACCAGTACATTATCTACAAATATTCCGATAACGCTCTGTACATTTTGATTTGTAACAGCATTATTGTTTGTTTGTGTCATTCCGGTAACTGTAAACAGGGTCTGATTAATTGGTCTGTCAACTGTAATAGTCATTGTCAAGCCAGTTACTTCTCTCCATGTATTGTCAGAAGGAGTTAGAATCCAACCTTTAGGATTCGGAGTGTTAGAAAATTGGCCCGAAGTAAAGACTTCCTTTGTGGAATTTGTTTTTGAATAGTATTTGGTCAGATTTTCAAGCAAAAAACCATTCAGGTCAGAAAACAGGAAGTCCCATCTGTTCCCGGTCCAATAATAGTAACCGACACCGCCGACCAATGCGGTGTTTGTATTGAACACGATCAGTGATCTTTGCGGGCTGGGTACTGTTGTGTTGTCTGCTATACCGTTCAAATGAACTTTTGGAAATGAAATTCCTTTATTGCTTGAAAATACTTCTACAATTGCAGAAGGATCCGGTGTATCTGTATTGATTCCGACCTGTGCATTCAAACCATAGGTGAACAGCAGCAGGAAAAGATAAATTAGTTTTTTCATGATTTAGGGGGTGTTGGGTTTTTCAGATATTTGAATACTCATCAGTGTACGCGCCATGTCGTTGTTTATATTGGCACAATCGGGATGTTTTCCGCCGAAAACAAGTCCGCCCGGATTGTTTTGAGCGGTTCCGTTTGCGTTGTCAACCCTGAAGGTTTCTCTTACTTCAACAGTATGCGACGCTGCGGTAAGATTGGTGGCTGTCATAAAGACATTGAAGTCGCTGTACAGACACTCTGTGTTTCCCTGCAAAATAAAGTTTCTTACTGCTGCGAGCTTGTTGTCGATAAAAATAGCGACTGAATAAGAATGAGCCTGTTGTACGGCCTGTGATTTTGTTTGAACAGTTCCACCCACACTGATTGACAGGTTGTTATTGGGTGAAAACACATCAAAAACCTTTATCATTCCCGGAATCTGTTTCCAGGTAGTGCCGGGAGGATCTCCAATATTGTATGAACCTGCTCCGGTTGTATTAGCGTCCTGGTATGCCGCTGTTGATTGGGCAATCTCAGTTCTTACGATACCTGCATAAGCATATACGTTTCTCGAATCCACCATGGGTTCCCATTTGTTGGTTTTCCAGGTGTAAAATCCCAAGCCGGTGATCGGATTGGTATTGTAAACAAACAGGTTATCAGCAGGATTGGTAATCGGGGCCTCATCGTTCAGATCAGTCAAAAAGACATTTGGAAGCAGTACACCTTTGTTACTGGATTCAATTTTAAGAATCTCCGAATTGTCCATATTGATCGAACTGTTGTCGGTAATCCCAATCTGTGCTGTTAGGAATGCGCCGGCAAAAACTGCCGAGAGTGTCATTGTAACTTTCATATTAGGTTAATTTTAGGATTTACAAATCTATAAAAATATTCTCATAAAATACAAATTACTTAAAAATCAGATAAAAAATGCCTTACAGTCTCAATTGACTGAAGGCATTTGTATAAATTTTACTGTTTTTTAATATCTGTAATAATCAGGTTTGAATGGGCCTTCCACTTTCACGCCGATATAATCTGCCTGTTCGGGACTCAGTTTCTCAAGCTCGGCACCCAATTTGGCAAGATGCAGAAACGCTACCTTTTCATCCAGATGTTTTGGAAGCATATAAACCTCGTTTTTGTATTTGTCCGAATGATTCCACAATTCTATCTGAGCCAGCGTCTGATTTGAGAATGAATTTGACATCACAAATGAAGGATGGCCGGTCGCACAACCCAGATTCACCAGTCGGCCTTCTGCAAGTATGATGATTTCTTTTCCACCTATATTATATACATCCACCTGAGGTTTGACCTCATATTTTGTATCACCGTAATTTTTGTTCAGCCACGCCATATCGATTTCATTGTCAAAATGACCGATGTTGCAGACGATTGTTTTGTCTTTCATCTTTTTGAAATGTTCGCCTCTTACAATCCCGAAATTGCCGGTGGTTGTAATCACAATATCTGCATTTGCAACTACCGTATCCAATTTTTTAANNCCATTGCAGCCTGCAAAGCACAGATCGGATCGATTTCGGTAACCGTAACGATAGCACCCGCACCTCTGAAAGAAGCTGCAGTACCTTTGCCCACATCTCCGTATCCGCAGACCACCACTCTTTTTCCGGCCAGCATCACATCGGTTGCACGACGGATTGCATCCACCGCAGACTCGCGACAGCCGTATTTGTTGTCAAATTTTGATTTGGTCACAGAATCGTTCACATTGATCGCCGGAACAGCCAGTGTACCGTTTTTCATTCTTTCATACAAACGGTGAACACCTGTGGTTGTTTCTTCTGACAAGCCTCTGATTTCTTTGGTCAGTTCGGGATATTTGTCAAAAACCATATTGGTCAGATCGCCGCCGTCGTCGAGTATCATATTCAGCGGTTTTCTGTCCTGTCCAAAAAACAAAGTCTGTTCAATGCACCAGTCAAATTCTTCTTCATTCATTCCCTTCCATGCATAAACCGGAATTCCTGCTGCTGCAATTGCTGCTGCTGCATGATCCTGGGTCGAAAAAATATTGCAGGAAGACCAGGTCACCTCTGCACCCAGCTCAACCAGCGTCTCAATCAGAACTGCCGTTTGTATCGTCATGTGGAGACAGCCCGCGATTCTTGCTCCTTTCAGCGGCTGTTGCGGTCCGTATTCTTTTCTGATCGACATCAGACCCGGCATTTCTGCTTCTGCAAGTCTGATTTCTTTTCTTCCCCACTCGGCAAGCGAGATATCTTTTACTTTATAAGGAATGTATTCAACTTGTGTGCTCATAACTCTAAATAATTTTCTAATTTTGAAATTCGTATCTTAAAAGGGTTGCAAAGTTACAAACTAATTTCTCAATCATAAATGCCGATTATCAATTCTTTACACAATGACGAAACCACAAGGATCGTTTGCTGGCATCTGACCGAAACAGATGAAGAATTGCTCGATTATCTGAAACTCAACCCTTATCGGATCATGAAGTATCTTACGCTCAATCCCAAACAGGCAAGAGAATATCTCGGTTTGCGTGCCTGCCTCAAAGTGCTCGATCTCGATTTTGAAGTGTATTACAATCAAAAAGGAAAACCCTACCTGCCTGCAAGCCGTCAATTGTCGATCAGTCATTCGTTCGATATGGTCTGTATCGGACTGAGTCAATATTATATAGGTATAGACATCGAAAAAAGAAGAACCGACAAAATCCTGAATATTCAGAATAAATTTATCAGACCCGACGAGGCGGAATGGATTCCCGAAGAAAACAAAGAAGAATATCTGCATGTAATCTGGGGAATCAAAGAAGGGCTTTACAAACTCAATGGCGGAAATCTTTGGAATTTCCTGAATCATTATAAGGTGGAGAAATTTGAACTGAAAGAGAACAGCCCGATTTTATGCTGGCTTTGGGACGAAAACAGCCGAAAGAAATATCTTGCTTATTATCAATTGATAGAAGGCTATTATCTGGTCTGGGTTTTGGACGAAGAATCTTCAAATCAATAATTTTGAATCAAAGACATACTGTTTTTTAAAATCAATTAACTTTACAAAAAAATATCAAATGAACGGACTTGAAAATACACCTGTACTTGTTGCCCATGCTGATGCTGCGCGACAGGCTGAATTTTACAGAAAAACATATTCAAACGTAGCTTTCGGAGTACTTGCATTTATCGGGATTGAAGCAGTGCTGCTCAAAATCGATCCTTTGGTCAATCTGATGCTAAGTCTTCAGGGATATTCCTGGCTGCTGCTTTTGGGCGGATTTATGGCGGTGACCTGGGTTGCTCAAAATCTGACTTACAGAAATGCAGACCGTACAAAACAGTATGCAGGTTTTCTGCTTTATATATTGGCCGAAGCCATTATTTTTGTTCCGCTACTTTATCTGGCGATGAATTTTGGCGGCGGACCTCAGATGATTGCACAGGCAGGCGTCATCACCGGAACGCTCTTTCTGGGTCTGACTGCAGCCGTACTGATGACAAAAACCGATTTTTCATTTTTAAGAACCGGTCTGGTAGTCGGATTTTTTATCGCACTGGGTCTGATCGTTGCCGGAACCATTTTCGGATTTAATCTCGGTCTTTGGTTTTCTGTCGGAATGGTGCTTCTTGCTGCCGGCAGTATTCTTTATTCAACTTATCAGATCAAAAATGAATTCGGAACCGACCAGTATGTACCGGCTGCACTTTCGCTTTTTGCATCGCTGATGCTGCTTTTCTGGTATGTGCTTCAAATTCTGATGTCAAGGAGATAATTTTAAAATATTCATCAGCCCGATACTGTTTCGGGCTGTTTTATTTCACAGATACTCTAAATGACGGATTTCCTTTTACTGCTGATCGAACCCTATCGGACTTATGATACATGGATGATTGTACTCGAAATCATCGCAGTCGTTCTTGGAATTTCGAGCGTGTTTTTTTCGCTGAAAAGAAATATATGGGTCTATCCGGTCGGAATCATTTCAACCGGAATTTATGTTTATCTGCTGTTTGTATTTGGTCTGCTCGGCGACTGTCTGATTAATGTGTATTATACCGCAATGAGCGTTTACGGCTGGATTCTCTGGTCAAAAAATTCTCCCGACAAAATCCATGTCAATGTTTCATGGACAAATTCAAAGGAATGGTTTTACGCCTCACTTTTGTTTTTGAGCAGTCTGATTTTGGTAATTCTGGTTTATTATTTCAAACCCTGGCTTGACAATGATTTTGTGCTGAATGGCGCCGACTTGGGCCTTGACCATCTCGATTGGGCAAACTGGCTGGACGTTTTCACCACATCCATATTTCTGGTCGGAATGTGGCTGATGGCAAAACAGAAGATTGAAAACTGGCTTTTTTGGATTTTGGGTGATTTGATTTGTATCCCGATGTTTATTTACAAAGGTCTTGTCATCACTTCAATCCAGTTTTTTATTTTCACGGTACTTGCTGTAATCGCTTATTTTGAATGGAAAAAAAATTATCGGGAAACCCAATTCAAACCGATTGGCGGTTAATTTTTATTGTTGACCGTCTCGGATTTGATAATCCGATGGGCGCCTTCTATAAATTCAATCAGTCTGACCGCATGTTCTCCGTCGAGTACAGAAGCTCTGTTTTTTTCGATTGCACTGATGATTTCTGCCATCGCCAGCGGATGAAAATTTTTTGTTTCGGTTGAATTTTCTTCTCCCGGATTTTCACCTTCCACATTACAGTACAACAGCTGATTCAGATACTGATCACCAATTTCCACCGTTCCTTTTTCTGCGATCAAAAGTATGCTGCTTTTGTAATTTCTTTCGTAAATCGAAGTTGTAAAAATCATGCTTCCCTTTGCGTTGTCAGCATTGAATTCAAGAATTCCGCTGTCCGGAAAATCGGTTACTTCTCTGTGATTGAAATTAAAAAATGAAGAATGAACACAGTTGGTTTCATCAAACCAAAAATTCATTATATCAACAAAATGGGAAAATTGTGTAAACAAAACGCCTCCGTCCATATCAGCCGATCCGCTCCAGTCGCGCTGTTTGTAATAATCTTTGTTCCGATTCCAGTAACATCTGATGTTCACCATATAGATTTCACCCAATTTGTTTTGGTCAATCAGATTTTTTACAAAACGGACAGGCGGTGAAAATCTCAATTGCATCGAAGAGAAAACTCTTTTCCCGTTTGCATTTGCAGCTTCCAGAATTTCTTTTGCATCTGCTGTATTGAGCGCCATCGGTTTTTCGATCAGCACATGTTTTCCGGCATTCAGACATTCGATTGCATGCTGTTTGTGAAAACCGTTTGGCGTAGCAATCGAAACGATGTCTGTTATTGAATCATTTTCCAAAAATTCCTGAATTGAACCATAAACCGGAACACCCGGATCTTCACCCGAGAATTTTGAATCGATGATCGAAATCAGTTTTGCATCTTTGGTTTCTTCGATTGCCTTTTTGTGCACTCTTCCGATGTGGCCGTAACCCATTATTGAAAAATTNNTCTTTGTCCATTCCGCAGATCAGAAGCGCACTTTTTGTATCGACCACTATATAGTCTTTCAACCCGTCAACGATGACCGCCTTGTTCTGGGTGGTATAAATCATCGAATTTGTTGTGTTGTAAGTCAGTATATGCTTCCCTTTTTTCACATTCTGATCTTTGTTTTTGTCGGAAAGTTCATAAAGAGATTTCAGTGTGCCCAGATCGGTCCAGCCAAATGAGGACGGAATCACATACACCTCTTTTGATTTCTCAAGGATTCCGTGGTCGATCGAAATCATCGGAATCAGCGAATAAGTCTTTTTTACCGCTTTGGTTCTTGTTTCGTGATTTCTCAGTCCTTCAATCTTGCTGAACGCTTCATACATTTCGGGCATATGTTTTTTGAACTGATTCAGTATCACTTCTGCACGCCAGATAAAAATTCCGGCATTCCATAAAAAATCACCCGACTCACAAAATACTTCTGCGATTTCCAGACTTGGTTTTTCTGTAAATGTTTTGACTTTTTTCAGCGCCTGACGGCCTTCTGCCAGAAACTGGATATAACCGTAACCGGTATCGGGTCTTGTCGGTTTGATTCCGAGGGTGATCAGTATGTCTTTGTTTTCGGATTCTTTGAGCGCAAGTCTTAGTTTTTTTATAAAACCGGGTGCATCCATGATCACATGATCAGAAGGTGCCACTACTATGTTTGCTTTCGGATTGATTTCGTGTATCAGTTTCGCTGCATAAATATTGCTTGGCCCGGTATTTCTTCCTTTTGGTTCGGCTATGATTTGTTCGGGCGACAGTTCGGGCAGCTGTTTCAGTGTCAGTTCCGAATATTCTGCCAGAGTGACCACATAAATCTGATTTTCCGGAATTATTTTTTTCAGACGGTCAAATGTGCTCTGTAAAAGCGATCTTCCGGTTCCGAGTACATCGTGAAATTGTTTTGGATAATCGCCTGTACTCAGCGGCCAAAATCTTGAACCCACTCCGCCGGCCATAATTATCCCAAAATAATTGTTGTTCATTGATTGATTATTTCATCTACTACCGCCTGTCCGCTGATTAGATACGAACGATTGGTCTTCAATTCCCTGCAAATATATCTTATTTTTCTCTTTTTACCTTTTTGAAAAATTCTTTTCCTGAGTCTGAAATATTGACCTTCCTCCAGATTGTCAAGCAGCATTTCAATCATTTCGTCATCCAGAAACAGTGCGCTGTGCAGATGTTTGTCAGCGCCTATGCTTGCTTTTGGATTTTGTGCATGTCTGCGGATCTGACTTCTGATTTCTTCGGGATAAATTTCAATGCTCTGATCGAGCAGTTCACCAAAGATTCTTTTCCATTCGTCACCATGTGATCTCACATTTGCCGGATAAGACAATCTGACGATCATATGTGCAATTTCATGGGTCAATACGAAGAAAAACGGATACGGCTCCATCGTTCCGTCAATGCTGATTTGGTGAATCCCGGTCTTTTTGTCAAACCGGTAATCACCCAATTTTGTTTTTCTTTTTGACTTGATTCGAATCTTCAGCCGCGCGTCTCCAATCCATTCATATATATAGTGTATTGAATTTTCGGGCAGATATTTTATTAGCGGTTCCAAATTCATTGGTGAAAGTTAACAATCTTTATCTGAAAAAAAAGTCTAATTTTGCAGCCTATGTTAAAAGCGCTGAGCTATATAGGAGCCTATTTCCTTTTTATGAGGAAAGTTTTTATCAAACCGCAGGGCGGCAAGATGTTCCGTAAACTCGTGATGAGAGAAATTTGGGATTTGGGAATGAGTTCGATCGGACTGGTTTCTTTTATCTCTCTGTTTATGGGTGCGGTTACCGCCATCCAGATGGCACAAAACTTTCAGGGAGCCGATATTCCGGTTCCGGATTATTATATCGCATACGCAACCAAAGTGGTTTTGATTTTGGAATTTTCTCCCACCATCATTTCACTGATCCTTGCCGGAAAGGTCGGTTCATACATCGCTTCGAGTATTGGAACCATGCGTGTGACCGAACAGATTGACGCACTCGATGTGATGGGTGTGAACTCGCCTTCATTCCTGGTAATGCCCAAGATCATCGCATCTGTTTTATTCAATCCGATTCTGATTATGATCTCAATCGGGATGGGAATCTGGGGCGGTTATCTGATCGGTGAGACAACACACATGTGGTCTAAATCAGATTATATCATCGGTCTTCAGATGCCGATGGCCAACCGTCTGTTCTTCTATACATTTGTTAAAACGGTTTGTTTTGCATTTGTAATTGCCACTGTACCTGCCTTTTACGGTTATCATGTCAAAGGAGGTTCGCTTGAGGTCGGCCGTTCGAGCACCTCGGCTGTGGTTTGGACCTCTGTGATTTTGATTATTTTGAACCTTGTTCTCACCCAAACAATTTTGAGCTGATGATAGAAGTAAAGAATCTGAGAAAATCGTTTGAAGACAAAGAGGTTTTGAAAGGAATTTCAACCGTTTTTGAATCGGGCAAAACCAATCTGATCATCGGTCAGTCGGGCTCGGGCAAAACCGTGTTTTTGAAATGTCTGACCGGACTGATCATACCGACAGAAGGTGAAATTCTTTTTCACGGAAAAAATTTCTCAAAATTCAGTTATGAGGAAAAACAGAAACTGAGAAGCGAGATTGGTACGGTTTTTCAGGGGAGTGCATTGTTTGATTCGATGACAGTTGTTGAAAATGTACGTTTTCCGCTTGAAATGTTCTCGAATCTTTCAATGAAAGAAATGAATATGCGATCAGAAGAAGTTCTTGAAAGAGTGAATCTGCTGCCCGAATCTTTTCATAAATATCCTTCCGAAATTTCAGGAGGAATGCAGAAAAGGGTGGCAATCGCAAGAGCGGTGGTCAACAATCCGAAATATCTTTTTGCAGACGAACCCAACTCGGGTCTCGATCCGCAGACCGCAATGGTGATCGACCAGTTGCTGCACGAACTCACTGTTGAATACAATACCACCACCATCATCAATACACACGATATGAACTCGGTTCTTGAAATCGGAGAGAGCATCGTATTTCTTAAAAACGGAATCAAAGAATGGTACGGCGACAAAACACAAATTTTGACAACGGACAATGAATCGGCCATCGAATTCGTTTATTCATCAAAGCTGTTTACCAAATTGAGAGAGGTATTGCTAAAAGAAAAAGAAAATTCATCAAAAAAATAGAGAATATGAAGAAGTTATTTTTAATCGGTTTCGGACTGATTTCAATGTCGGTTTTTTCGCAGTCAATCGATTTCGGATTGAAGGCAGGACCGGTTTACAACACTGACAAAGGAGTGTTCAAAACAATCGACGGAACATACAGCAGCAAAGGAAAAGGAGCAATGGGATTCCAGGGAGGAGCGATGATGAGAATCAAAGCAGCGGGATTTTATGTACAGCCCGAACTGCTCTATACTTCGTTCAAATACAAAGATGACGACAGCGACGGAGAATTGCAGAAAAGCAGAATCGATATTCCGGTCAATGTCGGAAAAACTTTTGCGCTCGGATTGGTTCAGCTGCAGACCGGACCTGTGTTTTCGATCAATGCAAAAGACAAACTCAAAGGTTTCGGTTCAGTCAAATCTACAGACAAAGACGATGTGAGTCTCGGCTGGCAGATCGGTACCGGTTTGAACATCAAAAAACTGAATCTCGATTTGAGATATGAATTCGGTTTGGGCAAAACCTCATCCAAATTCATTGAGAATGCAACGGGAACAGAATTCAAGACTGAGAACAGAACAAATATGCTGAATTTCACAGTCGGATATTTCTTCTAAATCGTTGATTAAAAATACCAACCCCCAATTTATGCGCAAATAAATTGGGGGTTTTTAATTTTCATTTTATTTTTGGGCGAAATATCAAAAAAGCTTACTTTTGCACACTTGAAATAAAATCAAAATGGCTAAGAGCACTAAAAAAAAGAAAAAATACGCAGCCGAGAAGGTACTCGATAATTTGAACCAGACCGCCTACAAAGCGGAGAACTTCTTTGAGCAGCATTCAAAAATCATCATCAGCGTTTTGGGCGTTGTGGCATTGCTTGCCATCGGTTATTTTGTGTATCTGAAAACCGTGGTTGAACCCAGATCCGAGAAAGCATTCAAGGAAATGGTTCAGGCAGACGATTATTTCAAACAGGATTCAATGAATCTTGCGCTCAAAGGAATGCCGGGAAGTTTTCTGGGTTATGAGCAGATCATCAAAGATTTCAGCGGAACCAAAGGCGCAAACATCGCACTGTACAAAGCAGGAATCGCTTATTACAAACTGGGAGACTATGCTTCTGCAGTTTCTTCGCTTGAGAAATTCAGCTCAGACGACGATGTGCTGACTGCACAGAAATACGGTATGATCGGAAATGCACTGGCTGATTCTCAGAAACAAAAAGAAGCAATTCCTTATTATCTGAAAGCTGCTGAAGAAACCGATTATGAAGTGCTCAAAACCATGTATCTGACCAAAGCCGGAAAACTTTCAATCGAGTTGGGCAACAATGCAGATGCACTCAAATATTTCCAGATCCTTGCCGACAAATATCCGAATGCAGGAAACGGAGAAGTTGATAAGTATATTGAGAGACTGAAATACGCGACCAATGTCAACTAAAGATAAAAATTTGTCATACTACGACAAAGAAAGTATACCCAATGCCGAGACCAAGCGTTTCGGCATTATCGTTTCTCAGTGGAATTCCCACATCACACACAGCCTTCAGCAGGCCTCGATTGAAACACTTGTTGATCTGGGTGCAAAACTCAGCAATATCTATTGTTTTGAAGTTCCCGGAAGTTTTGAACTGATTTACGGCGCAAACAATCTGTGCAAAGGCGATCTGTTTGATGCCATCATAGTGATCGGAAGTGTAATCAGAGGCGAAACACCTCATTTTGATTACATCTGTCAGGGTGTGACCCAGGGAATCAAAGATTTGAACATCAAATACAAAACACCGGTTATTTTCTGTGTATTGACCGACGACAACGAACAGCAGTCAATCGACCGTGCAGGCGGTAAATACGGAAACAAAGGCGTCGAAGCAGCTGTTGCAGCAGTGATGATGGCAAATTTTGGTTTCAAATAATTTTCCGAAATTTTAAATCCGGATTTTTTATCGGATAAATTCCGTTTTCACCTGCTCAGCCTGAGTTTGGATAAAATTCCGATTCTTCAAAAAATGGGCGAACACTGTCCTCATTTTTTCTAACTTTGCTTTCTATGTTTCTGGAGAATACCATCAATCACAGCAGCAAAAGCGGATGGATCGAAGTCATCTGCGGTTCAATGTTTTCGGGAAAAACCGAAGAACTGATTCGTCGTTTGAAAAGAGCCGAATTTGCAAAACAAACGGTCGAAGTCTTCAAACCGGCTGTAGATGTGCGCTATGACGAACAGGAAGTGGTTTCGCACAACCGAAATTCTGCCGAAGCAACACCTGTCGAATCTGCCTACAACATACTGATTCTTGCAGCCGACTGTGATGTGGTCGGAATTGATGAAGCACAGTTTTTTGACGAAGGAATCGTTGAAGTCGCCAACAAACTTGCAAACATGGGCAAACGGGTAATCATTGCCGGTTTGGATATGGATTTTAAAGGACGGCCTTTTGGTCCGATGCCCGATCTGATGGCAACCGCTGAATATGTGACCAAAGTCCATGCGATTTGTGTGAAAACCGGAAATCTTGCCCATTATTCGCATCGAAAAATCGACAGCGACAAACTGCTCGAACTGGGTGAAATGGACGAATACGAACCGCTCAGCCGGAAAGCTTATTGGGCAGAAAGAGCAAAGGAAACAGAAAATCACAAAAAACAGCAGCCTTGATTCCATACAAAATATCAGAACTTGCAAAAATCATTTCGGCAGAAATCATCGGAAATCCCGAAGGTGAAGTGTCCGAAATCTATTTTGATTCAAGGACAATCTTCAGTCCGAAGGATGCTGTGTTTTTTTCATTTTCCGAAAACGGAAATTCATTTGTAAATGAAGCTTATCAAAAAGGAATTCGTGTTTTTGTGATTTCAAAATCGGATGAAATCGAGAAAGATGCAGTTTATCTGAAAGTCGGTTCACCATTGCAAGCGCTCCAGAAATGGGCTGAATTTCATCGGTCCAAATTTGAACTGCAAACCATCGGAATTACAGGAAGCAACGGAAAAACAATTGTAAAAGAATGGCTGAATCAGCTGCTTTGGAATGATTTCTCGATTGTGAGAAGCCCGAAAAGTTACAATTCTCAAATCGGTGTTCCGCTGTCAGTTTTGAGAATTACAAAAGAAAATAATCTCGGAATTTTTGAAGCCGGAATTTCAAAACCGGGTGAAATGGCTGAACTTGAAAATATCATCCGGCCGCAAATCGGATTGCTGACTCATCTGGGAAGCGCACATCTTGAAAATTTTGAATCAAAAGAACAGCTGATCAGAGAAAAACTCAAATTGTTTAAAAATTCAAAAACGATTGTCTTCAATTCTGATGATGAAACTGTAAAACGGCTGATTACAGAAATTTATCCCGAAAAAGAACTGATCACTTTTGGAAAAAGCGAAAACAACCATATCCGTATAACCGGAATTGAAAAATTAATCAATAGTCAGAAAATTTCATTTGAATACAATTCAAAAAATTATCAAATCGAAATCCCGTTTCCGGACGAAGGTTCAGCCGAGAATATCTGTTGTGTTTTAACTGTTTTGAGTCTGTTAAAGACCGATTTTGAAAAACATCTGGAAGCCTGCAAAAATCTGCTGCCGATCGAAATGCGGCTCGAAATCAAAGAAGGAATCAGAAACAGTCTGATCATCAATGACAGTTTCAATTCTGATCTTCATTCTGTAAAAGTTGCGCTTGATGTACTTGCCCAGCAGGCATTTCCAAGAAAAAGTCTGATTCTGACCGATGTGCTTCAGAGCAATCTCGACAAAGATCTGCTCTACAAAGAAGTTGCAGATTTGGTCAATTCCTATCCGATCGACGATCTGATTCTGATTGGTGAATTTCTGCCGAAATACAAAGAACTTTTCAAATCAAAACCAAGAGTTTATCGAACCACAGATGAATTTCTGAAAACTTTGAATCTGCTCAATGTCAACAACGAAGCAATTTTGATCAAAGGCGCACGACCGTTTGAGCTTGAAAAAGTTTCTGCATTTTTGGAAAAACAGGCGCATGATACGGTTTTGGAAGTCAATCTGCAGTCGCTGATTGACAATCTGAATTATTTCAAAAGCAGACTGAAACCGACCACAAAAGTGATGGCGATGATCAAAGCAAACGCTTATGGAGCCGGAAGTTTTGAAGTTGCACATACTCTGGAACATCAGAAAATCGATTATCTGGGCGCTGCTTATGTGGATGAAGGTGTTGAATTGAGAAAACTCGGAATCCGGCTGCCGATCATGATCATGAATCCCGAACAGAGCAGTTATTCGCCGATCATCGATTACAGACTCGAACCTGAATTGTACAGCATGCGGGTGTTGAAACTGTTTGTAAAAATTCTCAAGGAAAAATCAATTTCTGAAGCTTATCCGATCCATCTGAAAATCGATACCGGAATGAATCGTTTGGGTTTCAAAAATGATCAGTTGGATGAAGTCATTGAATTTCTGAAAAATGAAAATTCGGTTGAAGTCAAATCAATTTTCACCCATTTGGCAACTGCAGATGTTCCTGAAGAAAAGGAATTTGCATTGAATCAGTTAAAGAAATTTGACGAAGCTTATCAAAAAATCTGTTCCGAATTGAATATTCATCCGATCAAACATGCACTGAATTCGCCGGGAATGATTCATTTTCCCAATCATCAGTGCGATATGGTCAGACTGGGAATCGGTATGTACGGTTTTTCGGATGATCCGGAAGTTCAGAAACAGCTGAAAACCGTGCTGACTTTTAAAACCGTGATTTCAAGAATTACAGAAATCGAAACAGGCGAGACAGTGAGTTACGGAAGAAGATTCAAAGCCGAGAGGGAATCAAAAATCGCAACACTTCCTGTCGGTTATGCAGACGGAATCCGTCGTGCACTCGGGAACGGAGTCGGCAAAGTAAACATTCACGGAAATCTGGTTCCGATCGTCGGTACGGTCTGTATGGATATGCTGATGGTCGATGTAACCGATATCGAATGTAAAGAAGGTGATGAGGTGATTATTTTTGGCGAAAAACCGACTGCAGAAGAAGTTGCAAAAGCGATGGGAACGATTTCGTATGAAGTGCTGACTTCAATTTCTCAAAGAGTGAAAAGAATTTATTACAAAGAATAAAATCGGGTCTGATTTTCGGAAAGAACTGCCGGGTTTTAAATCATCAAAAAATTTTGTAAATTTGTGAAATTCAGTATTTAAACAGCTGGAACACACAATCCATTAATTATCATCAAATTTTTTAATCCCAAATACATGCTGAAAGAAAGTTTTACGGTAGATGAGATAAGAGAAAAACTTGCAAAATATTGCGTCTATCAGGATCGCTGTCATCAGGAGGTCGAAAAGAAAATGAAGGAATATATGCTGATTCCTGAGGCGAAAGATCAAATTCTGATTTATCTGATTCAAAATGATTATCTGAACGAAGAACGGTTTGCAAAGAGTTTTGCACGCGGAAAATTCAATCAGAAAAAATGGGGAATGAACAAGATCAGCGTTGAGCTCAAAAAGAGAGGAATCCCGGTAAATCTGATCAGAACCGCATTGGAAGAAATCGACGGAGATGCTTATCTGGAAGTGCTCAAACAGCTTTATACAGACAAAAAGAATTCACTGAAATCAGAACGTGACAGTCTGAAAAAGAAAGCCAAAATCAGACGATATCTGCTACAAAAAGGATATGAAAGCGATTTGATTTACAATCTGATCAGATACGATTAAAAACCGGCATATAGTTTTGATATATTTCAAAAAACATTAATTTTAACCCAAATTAAACACAATGAGAAAAAATTTTGTTTTGGGAATGGCATTGATTTTTTCATGCTTTTCTGTTATTTCCTGTGATCCGTGGGAAGATGAAAATGATGGAGGAGGCGGCGGAGACGATCCGAACGGCCCCGAAGTGACGATGCTGCTGAAGGAAATCAAAACAATGACCGGAGACACCGAAGGCAAAGTAACTTATTCTTTTGACGGTCAGCAGAGACTGACAAAGACTGTTGAATATGAAGATATTACAGATCAGACTTCTTATGTTGAGTCGATTTATTCATATCCTTCCGAAGGAAAAATCAATTTTACCGAAAAGGCTTATTCTGCCGGCGAATTGGTATATACAAATTCGGCTGAATTTGAAATTTTGAGTTCATCACAGATTCATGCATTGATACAGAGCGATCTTGTTGGTGAAATTAATTCGGACATGACCTATTCTTCACCCTGCGGAATCAGCAAAATTGTAAATACGATGGATGTTGGCAACGGTCCCGAGACTACTACACAGACTTTTGAATTTTTTGATCAGAAGTGCAGTTCTATGGAATATCTGGACGGTGAATGGGAACAGACGATTTTTAATGACGATAAATTTTCACCCAAAGGCGATCCGCTTAAAAAAGCAATGGGCGTAACCGAAAGAAATCCGATCAAATATGAATCGCCGGGTAATGACATTGAGACCATTACCTATCAGTACAATGAAAACGGCTATCCGATTTCGGCGATGCACACTTTCTCACCGGAAAGCGGTGAAGAAAATTATACCGAAACTTTTATCTATCAGTAATCGGTTTTGAGTTAAATATCACAGGGTCTGTTTTTGCAGACCCTTTTTTATTTTGGGTATCTTTGCAAAAATTTTCTGAATGAAGACTTATTTTGCCGAAACCACTGTTCGCTGGTCAGACTTGGATTCAAATATGCATCTTGCAAATTCATCCTATATGGATTACACCAGTTTTGCGCGAATCAGGTTTTTGGGTGAATGCGGTATTTCGCTGGCTGATTTTGCAAGACTCAAAATCGGTCCGGCTGTTTTGAGAGAAGAACTTTCTTTTTTCAGAGAAGCACATGAAGGTCAGGAAATCATGATTTCGGTAGTGGTCAGCGGAAATTCCGAAAACGGCGAAATTTTTGAATTTGAACACAATCTGTACGACAAGAAAACCGGAACCCATCTGGCTTATTCAAGAGTTTTCGGACTTTGGTTTTCAACTTCGGAAAGAAAAAAAACACCGCCGCCGGCAGAAATTCAGGAAAAATTAATGGCAAAAATCGATAAGGAGAAGATGAGGATACTTTCATTCAAAGATTTGAAAGATCTTCCGGTTCATCCTCAAAATATTGATCCAAAAATATTTGAAAAATGATTGAAGACAAAAACCAATCGCTGACACCGCTCGAAGAATTGGGCGAATTCGGACTGATCGATCATCTGACCGGTTCTTTTAAAATTGAAAAAGAATCCACCGTCAAAGGAGTTGGAGACGATGCTGCGGTAATCGATTACTGTGATAAACAAACTGTGATTTCAACCGATATGCTGGTTGAAGGCGTTCATTTCAATCTGGCTTATGTGCCGCTCAAACATTTGGGTTACAAAGCGGTGGTCATCAATCTGAGCGATATTTGCGCAATGAATGCAGAACCCGAACAGATTCTGGTTTCGATTGCGGTTTCAAACCGTTTTCCGGTTGAAGCTTTGGATGAATTGTATGAAGGAATCAAAATCGCCTGTCAGAAATACAAAGTCGATCTGGTCGGCGGCGACACCACTTCATCGACCAGCGGACTGATCATCAGCATCACGGCTGTTGGTTCTGTCAAAAAAGAAAATCAGGTTTACAGAGGCGGTGCAGCCGAAAAAGATCTGCTGGTTGTCAGCGGTGATCTGGGGGCAGCCTATCTGGGTCTTCAGGTTTTGGAAAGAGAAAACAATGTGTTCAAGGTCAATCCGAATATGCAGCCCGATCTGGCGCCTTATGATTATATCGTCGGACGACAGCTCAAACCCGAAGCGAGGATCGACATCATTTCACTTTTGAAAGAACTGGATGTCAAACCGACTTCGATGATCGATGTTTCTGATGGACTTTCTTCAGAAGTACTGCATCTTTCAAAACACAGCGGTCTCGGATTCAAGATTTATGAAGAAAAAATTCCGCTCGATCCGATGGTGATCCGAACTGCAGACGAATTTGGAATCAATCCGGTGACCTGTGCGCTGAACGGTGGCGAAGATTATGAACTGCTGTTTACGGTTGCACAATCCGATTTTGAAAAAATCAAAGGAAATCCAAATCTCAGCGTAATCGGTCATGCAGCCGAAAAGAATTCAGAAAATTATCTGATGCTCAAAGACGGCGACTCCGCGGTCAAACTGACTGCTCAGGGATGGAATTCGTTTGAAAGAGATTAATCATTCAGCTTCAAAACCGCCAGGAAAGCTGATTGAGGCACTTCGACCTTACCGATCTGTCTCATCTTTTTCTTACCTGCTTTTTGTTTTTCAAGCAGTTTTCGTTTTCTGGAAATATCACCGCCGTAACATTTTGCGGTCACATCTTTTCTGAGCGCCTTGATGGTTTCTCTTGCAATGATTTTCGCGCCGATTGCCGCCTGAATTGGAATGTCAAACTGCTGTCTCGGAATCAGTTCCTTCAGTTTTTCACACATTTTCTTTCCGATGTTGTAGGCATTGTCCACATGAATCAGTGCAGAAAGCGCATCCACCGGTTCGCCGTTGATCAGTATATCAACTTTCACCAGTTTTGAAGGACGCATATCCAGCGGCTGATAATCAAATGATGCATAACCTTTTGAAATTGATTTCAGTCGGTCATAAAAATCAAATACCACCTCTGAAAGCGGAAGTTCAAAGATCAGTTCGGCTCTGTGCTGTGTCAGATAATGCTGATTTTTCAGGATTCCGCGTTTCTCGATACAGAGTGTCATCACCTGGCCGATAAAATCTGATTTTGTAATGATGGAAGCGCGGATATAAGGTTCTTCCACTCGGTTCAGTCCCGAAGGATCGGGCAGTTCCGAAGGGTTGTTGACCAATATCGGTTTGTCCGGATGTTTCTGTGAATAAGCATTGTATGAGACGTTCGGGACTGTGGTGATCACATTCATATTGAATTCGCGATCGAGTCTTTCTTGAATAATTTCAAGATGAAGCATTCCCAGGAATCCGCAACGGAATCCAAAACCGAGCGCAGCCGAAGATTCGGGTTCAAAAGTCAGTGAAGCATCATTCAGTCTCAGTTTTTCAATTGAAAATCTCAGTTCTTCATAATCTTCTGTATCGACCGGATAGATTCCGGCGAACACCATCGGTTTGACTTCTTCAAAACCTTCGATCGGTTTGTCGGCGGGATTATCGACAGAAGTGATGGTGTCACCCACTTTGACTTCACTGGCTTCTTTGATGCCCGAAACGATATAACCCACATCACCGGTTTTGATGATCGGTTTTGGCAAGTGTTTTAATTTGAGCGT
>JRYL01002782.1_pt1 | contig 20116 bp, 14 predicted proteins | sample 235391 | NCBI WGS metagenome assembly JRYL01 (sample SAMN03074223, study PRJNA261481) | activated sludge metagenome | biome: Wastewater Treatment Plant; feature: Wastewater; material: Activated sludge; isolation source: activated biomass of a wastewater treatment plant treating wastewater from... ...
TAGGGCTCGAAGTGGATGTCCGAGGCGCCGCGCTTGATCGCGTCCACCAGCACCTTGTTGACGAACTTGACCACCGGGGTGTCGTCGCCCTTGGCGTCCACGCCGCCGCCGGCATCCTCGTCATCGTCTCCGGTCGAGGATTCGAGGTCGGCAAGCCCCTCGTCGTCTTCGCCGCCGGCGTCGAACTCCTCGCTGGCCATCAGCGCGGTCTCGATGCCGCGGCGCAGCTGGTCGGCGTCCACCAGGATCGCCTCGGTGAACAGGTTGGTCTGGAACTTGATCTCGTCCAGGCCGCGGGTGTTGGTTGGGTCGGCGAGGCCCACGTACAGGCGGGTGCCGCGCTTGAACAGCGGCAGCACCTGGTGGGTGGTCATGGTCTGCTCGGAGACCAGCTTGGTCGGTGCCTGGCGCAGGTCCATCGAGGTCACGTCGAACAGCGGCATGCCGAACTCCAGCGAGTTCGCCGCGGCAATCTGGGCCGCGCTGGCCAGGCGTTTTTCCATCAGCCAGACCGGGATCGGCTTGCGCTCCTTGCCTGCTTCATCCTGTGCGCGTCGGGCATCGGCTTCGGTGAGTACGCCGTCCATCGCCAGACGCCGGATGATGCCGGTGATTCCGATCAGGGGGGCGGCAGGGGAAGTCGCGCTCATTACACACTCTCGCAGCAGCGGGTGGCGGGAGGAAAACTCTAGCGCGAAGCGCGCACTTACTCCAATGCCGGCATCCGGCGGCACCCGTCGCGCGGCGCACATGCCCCGGCGTATGGCGCGGACTGCGCCGCAAGCGCCGCGGCGCAAGGCTGAACCCGCCGTGACCCCGCGGCTGCGAAATATCCCGGCAAAGCACCCCGGGCACGCTGCAAGGCCACCGAAGCCGATGCCGTGGTGGCATAATTTCCGGCCGTGTTCCCAACCTTTCGGTTCACGATGACCACCCTTTCCGATTCAACCGCCCCGACAGCCGACGCACGGCTCGGGGCGGTCCTCGACGCGCTGCGCGGCAGCGTGCCTGCCAACAAGGCACACGACGCCGACCTTTTCGCGCGGGCGTTCTATGCCCGCATGGAGGCGGAGGAGTACGCGATCCGCGCGCCCGCTGCATGGGCGGCACTCGCCCGCGGATACCTCGAATTCCTGCAGCAGCGTGCGCCGGGAACGACGGCCCTGCGCATCTTCAACCCGACGCTGGAGGCGCACGGCTGGGAGTCGCCGCACACGGTGATCCAGATCGCCAACGACGACATGCCCTTCCTCGTGGACTCGGTCAGCATGGTGCTCGACGCGGCCCAGGTCGGCATCCACGTCCTCGGCCACCCGGTGATCGACGTGGAGCGCGACGCCAGCGGTGTCGCCACGCGACTGGGCAGCGGGGCCACCGAATCGGTGATGCACATCGAGATCGACCGCCAGATCGGCCCGGCGGCATTCCTTCGGCTTGAGCGCGCCATCCTCTCGGCGCTCGATGACGTGCGCGCCTGCGTCACCGATTGGCGCGCCATGCGCGATCGCGCGCTTGAAAGCGCCGAACACCTGTCGCAGGCCGGTTCGGGCCTGCCGCGCGAGCGCGTGGACGAAGCCTGCGAATTCCTGCGCTGGGTCGCGGACGACCACTTCGTGTTCCTGGGCTATCGCGAGTACGCGCTGGGCTCCTCGCCCGATGACACGGTCCTGCGCGCCCTGCCGGAAGGCGGCCTGGGCCTTTTGCGCAGCAACCAGCGCGCCGGCCGCCCGCGCTCGGTGCGCGGCGTGCTCGACTCGCTCACCGCCGCGCAAAGCGAACCGGACGCATTGATCCTGACCAAGACCAACGCCCGCTCCACGGTGCACCGCGCCGGCTACATGGACTACATCGGCGTGCTCCAGTTCGATGCCGCCGGGCGCACGACCGGCGAACGCCGCTTCATCGGCCTGTTCACCTCCAGCGCGTACAGCGCGCGTGCCTGGGACATTCCGCTGGTGCGCCAGCGCCACGCCTTCGTGATGAACCAGTCGGGGCTGGCACCAGACAGCCACAGCGGCAAGGCCCTGCGCCAGATCCTCGAGATCCTGCCGCGCGACGAACTGTTCCAGAGCAATTCGCGCGAACTGCACCGCACCGCGATGAGCGTGCTGGCGCTGCAGGAACGGATCCGCCCGCGCCTGTTCCTGCGCCGCGACCGCTTCGGCCGCTTTTTTTCGATCCTGGCCTACGTACCGCGCGACCGCTTCAACGCCGAGGTCAGCCAGCGCATCGAGGACCTCCTGATGGCGGCACTCAACGGCCAGCAGATCGACACCACCAGCCACGTCGGCTCTTCGCCGCTGGCGCAAATGCACATGATCGTCCGCCCCAAGGCGGGTACACCGGAGAACGTAGACGTGGATGACCTCAACCAGCAGATGGCTGGCATCGTTCGCAGCTGGCACGACGCCCTGCGTGAACACCTCGTGCAGCGCTGCGGCGAAGCCGAAGGGCAGAAACTCGCCAACCGTTTTGCCCGCGCCCTGCCGGCCGGCTATGTCGCGGAAGTCGCACCCGAGGTGGCGGCCGACGACGTGATCCGCCTCGCCGCGCTGGAGCGTGATGATGGCCTCGGTCTGAACCTCTACCTGCACCGCGCCAAGGACAGGACGCCGCAGCTGCGCTTCAAGATCTACCGCACCGGCAGCGACATCTCGCTTTCCGAGGCACTGCCGCTGCTGGAAAACCTCGGGCTGCGCATCCAGACCGAGCGCCCCTACGCCCTGCACCTGGATGATGCCGGCACCTTCATCCAGGACTTCGAGATCGAGGCCATCGGCGCGGTCGACGTGGACGCCGTGCGCGCGCGCTTCGAACAGGCCTTCGAGAACATCTGGCGCGGGCGCGCCGAGAGCGACGGGTTCAACCGCCTGATCCTGGCGGCACGCCTGGACTGGCGTCAGGTCGCCATGCTGCGCGGCTACGCCAAGTACCTCTTGCAGGTCGGGGTGCCGTTCTCGCAGAGCTACATGGAAGAAACGCTGGCGCGCTATCCGCTCGTTGCCCGTCTCCTGGTCGAACTGTTCGAAGCACGCTTCCATCCGGACGAGGACAGCGCGCAGAAGGCCGCCGGCCAGAAGGATTTCGGTATCGAACTGCAGGCGCTGGTGGGTGCCGATGAGGCCGCGATGAAGGCGGTCGAGCCGGTCATCGCCGCGCGCCTCGATGGGCGCCACGCCCAGATGGACGCCGCGCACCAGGCGCTGCTGGCGGTGCTGGACCGGGTCGAGAGCATCGACGAGGACCGCATCCTGCGCAGCTTCAAGACCGCGATGCTCGCAACCCTGCGCACCAGCTTCTACCAGCGTCAGAAGCCCCGCGCGCAGGAGGTCATCGCGTTCAAGATCGACCCCTCGGCGATGCCCGAATCGCCCAAGCCGCGCCCCTACCGCGAAATCTTCGTCTACGGCCCGCGCGTGGAAGGCACCCACCTGCGCTTCGGCCCGGTGGCGCGCGGCGGCCTGCGCTGGTCGGATCGCCGCGAGGACTTCCGCACCGAGGTGCTGGGTCTGGTGAAGGCGCAGATGGTGAAGAACACCGTCATCGTGCCGGTGGGCGCCAAGGGCGGCTTCTTCGTCAAGCGCCCGCCCACCGACCGCGAAGCGGTGCAGGCCGAGGGCATCGATTGCTACAAGCTTTTCATCGGCTCGATGCTCGACATCACCGACAACATCGTCGAAGGCAAGATCGTGCCGCCGCCGGACGTGGTGCGCCACGACGAGGACGATCCCTACCTGGTCGTCGCGGCGGACAAGGGCACGGCGCGATTCTCCGACATCGCCAACGGCCTGGCGCTGGAGGAAGGCTTCTGGCTGGGCGACGCCTTCGCCTCCGGCGGCTCGGTGGGCTACAGCCACAAGGGCATGGGCATCACCGCGCGCGGCGCGTGGGAATCGGTCAAGCGCCATTTCCTCGCGCTCGGGCGCGACTGCCAGAACGAGGACTTCACCTGCGTGGGCATCGGCGACATGTCGGGCGACGTGTTCGGCAACGGCATGCTGCTGTCCAAGCACACCCGCCTGGTCGTCGCCTTCGACCACCGCGACATCTTCATCGACCCCAACCCCGATGCGGCCACCTCCTGGGTTGAACGCGAGCGCCTGTTCAACCTGCCGCGCTCGTCCTGGGCCGACTACAACCGCGCGCTGATCTCGGCCGGCGGCGGCGTGTTCCCGCGCAGCCTCAAATCCATCGCGATCACCCCGCAAATCCGCGCGCTACTCGCCCTGCCCGAAGACACCGAGCACCTGACGCCCAACGAGCTGATCACCGCGGCCCTCTGCGCGCCGGTGGATCTGGTCTACAACGGCGGCATCGGCACCTACATCAAGGCCAGCTCCGAAACCCACGCCGACGTGGGCGACCGCGCCAACAACGCCATCCGCGTCAACGGCAACCAGCTGCGCTGCCGCATCATCGGCGAGGGCGGCAACCTGGGCATGACCCAGCGCGGCCGCATCGAGGCGGCGCAGGCCGGCGTCATCCTCAACACCGATGCCATCGACAACTCCGCCGGCGTGGACACGTCCGACCACGAAGTCAACATCAAGATCCTGCTCAACGACGCGGTGGCCCATGGCCAGCTCGACGTGCAGTCGCGCGCCGCGCTGCTGCACGAGATGACCGACGAAGTGGCCGATCTGGTGCTGCGCGACAACGTGCGCCAGAACGAAGCGCTGTCGCTCATGGAGCGCATGAGCGTGGCGCGCCTCGGCTCCAAGCAGCACTTCATCCGCACGCTGGAAAGCCAGGGCCTGCTGGATCGCCAGATCGAATACCTGCCATCCGACGCGGAAATCTCCGAGCGCAAGGCGCGCGGCGAAGGCCTGACCCGGCCGGAGCTTGCGGTGCTGCTCGCCTACGCCAAGATGACGGTCTACAACCAGCTGATCGATTCCGACGTGCCGGAAGATCCGTTCCTGTCGGCCGAACTCCAGCGTTACTTCCCCAAGCCGCTGCAGGAGCGCTTCGCTCCCAACATGCAGCGCCACCGCCTGAAGCGCGAGATCATCGCGACCGCCGTGACCAACTCCATGGTCAACCGCATGGGCGCCACCTTCCTGCTGCGCATGCAGGAAGACACCGGCGAAACCGCCGCGCAGGTGGCCAAGGCCTACACCATTGCCCGCGTGATCGGCGAGGCGCGCAGCCTGTGGCAAGGCATCGACGCACTCAGCCTTTCGGTGCCCGACCGCTCCCGCCTGGACGCGCTGATGCTCGTCTGGAACAAGCTGCGCGGCATGACGCGCTGGCTGCTCAACCTGCCGGGCGTGAACCTCGACATCGCAGCCTCGGTGGAACGCTACGGCGCCGGCGTCGCCGCCCTTCGTAACGGACTGGACCAGGTGCTCTCCGAACAGGACCGCCTGGCACACGCCGACGCGCGCGCGCGCTGGATGGATGAAGGCTTCCCGCAGGAAATGGCCGAGCAGCTGGCGTCCATGCCTTTCCTCGGCAGCGCGCTGGACATCGTGCAGGTGGCGCTGGACAACGGCTTCGAGGTGCTCGACGTGGCTCGCACCTACTTCGGACTCGGCCAGGCGCTGAACCTGGCCTGGTTCGGCGAACGCATCGATACGCTGCCGGTGGACGGACGCTGGCACGCGCTGGCGCGCGGCTCACTGCGTGACGAACTGCAGTCGCAGCAAAGCGCGCTGGTGGCCCAGGTGCTGCAATCGGGTGCCGGCAAACCCGCCGATCGCCTCACGGCCTGGCTGGCGCGCGAGGAGTCGGGCCTGCGCTTCACGGTGGCGATGCTTCAGGAAATGCGCACCCAGCGCGAGATGGACTACCCCACCGCCTCGGTGGCGCTGCGCCGCCTGGCGCAGCTGGTGCAGCACGCGGGCTGACGGCATCCGGCGCTGCGTCGACCACGTAGACGCAGCGTCGGGGGCGTAGACCTACGGGCACCGTTTTTGCAGTAGGTCGGGGCTACGTCCCCGACGGTTCGATACCGCACCTCGTAGGTCGGGGCTACGTCCCCGACGGGGTGTTCGACGCGGTATCCGGTCAGAAATCCCGATCCACCGCATAGCGCGCCAGCCCCCGCAATGCTGCCGTCCAATCGTTGTCCGGCAGCGTTTCCAGGGCGCGCTCGGCGGCATCGGCGTAGTCGACGGCGCGCTGGTGGCTGTAGGCGATGCTGTCGGCCGTCTCGATGGCGGCAAGCACTTCGGGCATCGCCTCCGCGTCGCCCGCCTGCACGATCTCGCGCAGGCGCTGGCGGGTGACCGCATCGGCGCAGGACATGGCGTGGATCAGCGGCAGGGTGGCCTTGCCTTCGGCCAGGTCGTCGCCCAGATTCTTGCCCAGCGCCGCGGCGTCGGCGGTGTAGTCGAGCACGTCGTCGGCGATCTGGAAGGCATAGCCCAGGTTGAGGCCATAGGCGTGCAGTGCGGCACCGTGGCGCGCATCCAGATCGCAAAGCACCGCGCCCAGGCGCGTGGCGGCGGCAAACAGCACCGCGGTCTTGCGTTCGATCACGCGCAGGTAGGCGGCCTCGTCCACGTCCGGATTGTTGACGTGCAGGAGCTGCAGCACCTCGCCTTCGGCGATGGCGTTGGTGGTGTTGGCCAGCACCTGCATCACCGCCATGCGATCCAGTTCGACCATCAGCTGGAAGCTGCGCGAATAGAGGAAGTCGCCGACCAGCACGCTGGCGGCGTTGCCCCACAGCGCGTTGGCGGTCTTGCGCCCGCGCCGCAGGTCGGACTCGTCGACCACGTCGTCGTGCAGGAGGGTGGAGGTATGGATGAATTCGATCACCGCCGCCAGCTGCAGGTGATCCTGGCCGGCGTAGCCGAGCGCGCGCGCCGCGATCAGGTGCAGCTGCGGGCGCAGGCGCTTGCCGCCGGCCCCGACGATGTGCTCGCCCACCTGGTTGATCAGCAGCACGTCGGACGCCAACCGCGCCCGGATCAGGGCATCGACCCCGTCCAGATCGTGTTTCACGAGCCGCCCGATCGCATCGGGGGCCAGGGCTGTCGCGGGAGGCGGCGTCGGGGCGGAGGCGGCAATCGTCATTGGCGCATTATACGGTCCGCCGTGGCGGCTTTCCGATGCGCGAATGCGGAAAAGTCGCAGGCCCGGATACGGCCATTTCCGGGCATTCGCGTCGCGACGATATACTAGTCTGTCATCCCGCCGCGAATGGCGCGGCAATCCAAAGGAATCAGGAACATGGCGCGCGGCATCAACAAGGTCATCCTGGTGGGCAACCTGGGCGCTGACCCGGAAACCCGCTACTCCACGTCCGGTGCAGCCATCACCTCGATCCGGATCGCCACCTCCGAGAGCTGGCGCGACAAGCAGACCGGCGAGCAGCAGGAGCGCACCGAGTGGCACCGGGTGAAGTTCTTCGGCCGCCTGGCGGAAATCGCGGGCGAGTACCTGCGCAAGGGCTCGCAGGTCTATATCGAGGGCTCGCTGCGCACCGACAAGTACACCGGCCAGGACGGCGTGGAGCGCTACAGCACCGACATCATCGCCAACGAGATGCAGATGCTGGGCAGCCGCGGCGAAGGCGGCGGCGGTGCCCGTCCCGAGCGCGCCGCGCCGCGCGCGCGCGACGACGAGTTCGAAACCCGCGGCGGTGCCGGTTACGGCGGCGCGCGCGGCGGTGACCGTCCGGCACCTGCGCCGCGTGCGGCCACGCCTCCGCCGCCGGCGGATGTGCCCTTCGAAGACGACGACATTCCGTTTTGATGAACACCGTCCTCGTCACCGGCGGGGCCGGATTCATCGGCGGCAACTTCGTGCGCGGCGCGGTGGCCGCCGGTTGGACGGTCATCAACCTCGACGCGCTGACCTACGCCGGCAACCTCGATACCCTGGCCGGTCTCGATGCCTCGGGGCGGCACCGCTTCGTGCACGGCGACATCGGCGACGCCGCGCTGGTAGCGAGCCTGCTGACCGGGCACCGGCCGCAGGCGATCATCAATTTCGCCGCCGAAAGCCACGTCGACCGTTCGATCGACGGCCCGGCGGCGTTCGTGCAGACCAACGTCGTGGGCACGCTCGCCCTGCTGGAATGCGCGCGCGACCATTGGCGCGGGCTGCCGGAGGCCGAGCGCGCCGCGTTCCGCTTCCTGCATGTTTCCACGGACGAGGTCTACGGCTCGCTCGGCGATACCGGCAGGTTCACCGAAACCACGCCCTATGCGCCCAACTCGCCGTACTCGGCTTCGAAGGCCGCGTCGGACCACCTGGTGCGCGCCTTCCACCACACTTACGGGCTGCCGGTTCTCACCACCAACTGCTCCAACAACTACGGCCCCTTCCAGTTTCCCGAAAAGCTCATCCCGCTGATGATCGCCAAGGCGCTGGCCGGCGAGCCGCTGCCGGTGTACGGCGATGGGGCCAACGTGCGCGACTGGCTGTACGTGGAAGACCACTGCGAGGCGATCCGCACGGTGCTGGCGCGCGGGCGCGTGGGCGAGGTCTACAACGTCGGCGGGGATGCGGAGCGGCGCAACATCGACGTGGTCCACGCCATCTGCGCCCTGCTCGACGCGCGCCGGCCGCGCGAGGACGGCAAGCCGCGCACGGCACAGATCACCTTCGTCAAGGACCGCCCCGGCCACGACCGGCGCTACGCCATCGATTCCTCCAAGCTCAAGCAGGAACTGGGCTGGCGTCCGACGGTCAGCTTCGAGCACGGCATGGCGCGCACCGTGGACTGGTACCTCGCCAATCAGGCCTGGGTGAACCGCGTGCTGGACGGCAGCTACCGCATGGAGCGATTGGGCCAGTAGGGCGCAGCTCGCTGCGCTTGCACTACGTGAAACATGGGAGCAGCGCAGCAAGCTGCGCTCTACGAATCTCGTTACAGATGACGACATGACATCGAACACCCCTGCCGCCCCGCGCGGCATCATCCTCGCCGGCGGTTCCGGCACCCGGCTGTATCCGATCACCCAGGGCGTTTCCAAGCAGCTCCTGCCGGTGTACGACAAGCCGATGATCTACTACCCGCTCGCGACCCTGATGATGGCCGGCATCCGCGAGGTCCTGGTGATCAACACCCCGCACGAACAGGCGCTGTTCCGCACCCTGCTGGGCGACGGCCGCCAGTGGGGCATGGACATCCGCTACGCGGCCCAGCCCAGCCCCGACGGCCTGGCGCAGGCCTTCCTGATCGGGCGCGACTTCGTTGCCGGCGAGCCGAGCTGCCTGATTCTGGGCGACAACATCTTCCACGGCCACGGCCTGCAGGCGCAGCTGCGCGATGCGGCGCAGCGCACGCACGGTGCCACGGTGTTCGGCTACCGGGTCGGCGATCCGGAGCGCTACGGCGTGGCCGAGTTCGATGCCGATGGCCGGGTGATCGGGCTGGAGGAAAAGCCCGCCCGGCCCAAGTCGCACCATGCCGTCACCGGCCTGTATTTCTATGACGCACGGGCTTGCGATTTCGCCGCCGAGCTGAAGCCCTCACCGCGCGGCGANNTCGCTCCGGCTCGAACGCCTCGGGCGCGGCTGCGCCTGGCTCGATACCGGCACCCATGAATCGCTGCTGCAGGCCGGCAACTTCATCCAGACCCTGCAGGAGCGCCAGGGTCTGCAGGTGTGCTGCCCGGAAGAAATCGCCTGGCGCAACGGCTGGATCGACACCGAAGCGCTCGAACGCCTCGCGGCCCCCCTGCTCAAGAACGGTTACGGCCAGTATCTGGTGTCGCTGCTGCGCGAGGATGCGGCCGAATGAAGCTGATCGAAACCGATCTTCCCGGCTGCCTCATCATCGAGCCGCGCGTGTTCGGCGACGAGCGCGGGTTCTTCTACGAAAGCTGGAACAAGGCGAAGCTCGCCGAGGTGGGCCTGACGGTCGATTTCGTGCAGGGCAACGTCTCGGCCTCCTCGCGCGGCGTGCTGCGCGGCCTGCACTACCAGTGGCCCAACCCGCAGGGCAAGCTCGTGAGCGTGCTGGAGGGCGAGGTCTACGACGTCGCGGTCGATATCCGCCGCGGTTCGCCCACGTTCGGGCGCTGGAGCGCAGTGATGCTCACCGCCGCGAACAGGCGTCACTTCTACATTCCCGAAGGCTTCGCGCACGGCTTCGCGGTGGTGTCCGAACGCGCCGTTTTCACCTACCAGTGCACCGCTGCCTACGACGCCGCCGCCGACGCCGGCATCCGCTGGAACGACGCCGCCCTCGGCATCGACTGGCCGCTCGCCGAACCGATCCTCTCGGACAAGGACGCGCGCGCGCCCTTCCTTGCGGAAGTCGCACCCGATCGCCTGCCGGAGTACACGCCATGAAACTGCTTCTGCTGGGTGCCGGCGGACAGGTCGGATTCGAGCTGCACCGCAGCCTCTCACCGCTGGGCGAGGTGATCCCGGCGACGCGCGACGGCCGGCTTCCCGGCGGTGGCCGCGCGCGCGCGGCCGACCACGCCTCGCCCGCCTCGCTCGAAGCGCTGCTGCAGGCCGAGCGCCCCGACGTGATCGTCAACGCCGCCGCCTACACCGCCGTCGACCGCGCCGAGTCGGAGCCGGAGCTGGCCACGCGCATCAACGCCGAGGCACCGGCGGTGCTGGCGCGCTGGTGCAAGGTTTACGGCGCGCGCCTGCTGCATTACTCCACCGATTATGTCTTCGACGGCAGCGCCAACCGCCCCTGGCGCGAAGCCGACCCCACCGCGCCGCTGGGCGTTTATGGCCAGAGCAAGCGCGAGGGCGAAATCGCCCTGGCCGATAGCGGTGCCGAATACCTGGTGCTGCGCACCGCCTGGGTCTACGCCGCGCGCGGCCACAACTTCCTGCGCACGATGCTGCGCCTGGCGGCCGAGCGCGACCACCTGCAAGTGGTGTGCGACCAGACCGGATCGCCCACGCCGGCGCGCTGGATCGCGGCGGCGACCGCATTGACCCTGGCGCGGACGCGGAACGGCAACCCCTGGCGCTCGGGCACCGTGCACCTGGCCGCCAGCGGCCACACCACCTGGCACGGCTTTGCCGAGGCGATCTTCGCCGATGCGCTCGTCGCGGGGCTGATCGAGCGCGCGCCCTTCGTCGAAGCCATCCCGACCCTCGCCTGGCCCACGCCCGCCCGCCGTCCCGCCTATTCCTGCCTCGATACCCGCGCGCTGCGCGAGCGCTACGGCGTCACCCTGCCGGACTGGCGCGAGGGCGTGACGCAGGTGGTCGGCGAGCTCGCGCGCTGAGCCGCGCATCCTTCCGGAGAACAACGTGTCCGTCCTGATTCCCGTGATCCTGTCCGGCGGTGCCGGCACGCGCCTGTGGCCGGTTTCGCGCCGCGCCTTTCCCAAACCCTTCATGCGCCTGCCCAGCGGCGAATCGCTGCTCGGGCGCACGCTCGACCGCGCGCTGGCGGTGGCCGATGCCGGGGAAGTGGTGACGGTCACCGGCTTCGACTACCGCTTCCTCACCGCGGACGAATACGCCCGCAGCGCGACGCGACCGTTCCGCTCGCGCCTGCTGCTGGAGCCGGCCGGGCGCAATACCGCGCCGGCGATCGTGCTGGCCGCGCTCGACATCGCGCAGCGCCACGGCGAGGACGCCCAGCTTCTGGTGCTGCCGGCCGACCATCTGATCCGCGATGTGGACGCATTCGCGCAGGACGTCACCGCCGCGCGCGCGCTGGCGGCGCAGGATTACCTGGTCACCTTCGGCATCACGCCCACCGCGCCGGAAACCGGCTTCGGCTACATCCGCGCCGGTGCCGCGCTCGACGGCGGCTTTGCCATCGACGCCTTCGTCGAAAAACCGGATCTGGCCACCGCCGAGGGCTACCTCGCCGCCGGCAACTACACCTGGAACGCCGGCATGTTCTGCTTCAGCGCCGGCGCGCTGCTGGCCGCCGCCGCTGCGACCTGCCCCGAGGTGCTGGCCGCCGCCCGCGCCTGCCTCGACGCCACGCCCCGCGAGAGCGACGTGGTCAGCCTCGACAAGCCAAGCTTCCTGGCCCAGCCGGACATCTCCATCGACTACGCCGTGATGGAGCGCGCCGCGCGCCGCGCCGTGGTGCCGGCACGTTTCGACTGGAGCGACATCGGCTCGTGGAATGCGCTGGGCGAGCTCACCGCGCCCGATGCACTGGGAAATCGCGTGCAGGGCGAGGCGATCGTGGTCGAAGGCCGCGGCAACTACATCCAGAGCGAAGGTCGCCTCGTCGCCGCGGTCGGCGTCAATGATCTGGTGATCGTCGATGCCGGCGACGCGGTGCTGGTGGCCGGCCGCGACCAGGTGCAGGCGGTGCGCCACGTGGTCGATACCCTGCGCCAGCGCGACCACTACGCCGCCCAGCACCACCTCACCGTGCACCGGCCCTGGGGCAGCTACACGGTGCTGGAGGACGCCGAGGACTGCAAGGTCAAGCGCCTGACCGTGAAGCCCGGCGGCGTGCTCTCGCTGCAGCGCCACCAGCGCCGCAGCGAGCACTGGACCGTGGTGCAGGGCACCGCCAGAGTGCGCGTGGGCGACGAGGAGCGGCTGCTGTCGCGCAACCAGTCCACCTACATCCCGATGAACACCCTGCACCGGCTGGAAAACCCCGGCGACAGCGATCTGCACCTGATCGAAACCCAGTGCGGCGACTACTTCGGCGAAGACGACATCGAGCGCCTGGAAGACGTCTACGGCCGCTGTTGACAGCGCCGTGCCCGCTGCCGACACTGTGCGCCGTCACTGGGGAGTAGCCGCCTCCGCAACGGAGGAGCCGACGTCAACAGACTTGGTCGACGGACCATGGCGTCGGTGGCAAGGGCGAGACCTTTGACCGTGTTTTCCGGAGCCGGGCCGGCGACGGACGACAGGGTCATTGGTATCCGATCGCCGGCCCGCATGGAACCCTGAGTGGAAGCCCTCATCACCTCGTTCGGCATGGTCGCCATCGCCGAAATCGGCGACAAGACCCAGCTCCTGTCCTTCGTACTGGCCGCGCGTTTTCCCGGTCAGGCGTGGCGCATCGTTGCCGGCATCCTTGTTGCCACCCTGGTCAACCACTTCGGTGCCGCCGCGATCGGCGACTGGGTCGCGCTGCACGTGGGGCCGGCGCTGATGCGATGGATTCTGGGCCTTGCATTCCTGGGTTTTGCGGCCTGGGCGCTGATTCCCGACACGCTGGATGAATCGGACGCCCGCCCGCTGCGGCGCGGCGCCTTCCTCACCACCCTGATGCTGTTCTTCCTGGCCGAAATGGGCGACAAGACCCAGCTCGCCACCGTGGCGCTGGGGGCACGCTACGACAGCCTCATCATGGTCACGCTCGGCACCACGCTGGGCATGATGGCCGCCAACGTGCCGGCGGTGCTGGTCGGCGAAGGCCTCGCGCGGCGATTCCCGCTGGCGAAGATGCGTTTCCTCGCCGCCGCGATCTTCGCCCTGTTCGGTCTCCTGGTCCTTCTGGGCATCGATTTCGGGCTGACGGCTGTCGGCTGAGTCCGACTCGGTTAGACTCCCCGCACCGCAGCGGCAGTCCGACGCAGCATGGCCGGACAAACCGGCGTGATCGCGCGCCCGGCCGAGCCTTGCGCGAGCCGAAGGGGCGGCTTGCGCGCTGCGCCTGCGCGCGAACCTCGCCATCCTCGAGACCCATTGCATGAAATTCCTTGCACGCCTTTTCTTCGCGCTGGCAGCCGTGGGGCTGCTTGCGGCCTTCGCCCACGCGCAAACGGACGCCAGCGCACCGGATGCGCCGATCCTGCTGGAGCTGGGCAAGGTGCCCGCCAGCAGCTTTCCCGCTCTCGATCTGGAGGCGCTGGCCGATGAAGACCTGCGGCGCGACGCCGACTCCGGCCTTCCGCGCCGTTTCGCGGTCGCGCGCGGCATCGATGTCTCCACCCAGGCCGGCGGCCTCTGGGCGCAGGCCGACAGCGGCGACTGGGTCTGGCAGTACAAGGTGCGCGGCAGCGGTGCCGTCCACCTCAACTTCGGGTTCGACCAGGTGCGGCTGCCGGAAGGCGCGCGGCTGGACATCTTCGGTGCGAAGGGTGCCACCGCGCTGGGACCGTACACGGCCGCCGACATTCCGCCGCATGGCCAGCTCTGGACCGCGGTGCTCGACGGCGAGGACGCCACGATCCAGCTTCGCGTTCCGGCCACCGGCCGCAACCAGGCGCATCTTCGCCTGATGCGGGTCGGACAGGGCTACCGCGGCTTCGGCCATTTTTCCAAGGTCTGCAAATCCGGCTCCTGCAATACCGACGTTGCCTGCCTGGCCAGCAATGATCCCTGGAACCGCCCGCGCCGCTCGGTGGGTGCCTACACCGTCGGCGGCACCGATACCTGCACCGGCTCGCTCCTGAACAACACCGCGAATGATCGCCGCATGCTCTTCGCCACGGCAACCCACTGCGGCGTTGGCAGCAACAGTGCGGCGCAAAGCATGGTGGTCTACTGGAACTACGAATCGCCGACCTGCCGCGTGCCGGGTTCGGCGGCGAGCGGTACACCGATCGCGCGTCCCACCACCACCTCGCAAGGCCTGGCCTTCGTGGCGGCCACGGACAGCCCCTGGGGCAGCGGCACCGCCAGTTCGCGCTCGGACTTCACCCTGATCGAACTGGTCACCCCGCCGGTCGGCAACAGCTTCAACCTGCACTGGGCCGGCTGGGACCGTCGCCCGCCGCCCACGACCTGCGGCGCGCCGGCCGATCCAGCCTCCACCGCCGGCCTGTGCGCCTCGATCCACCACCCCGGCGTGGACGAAAAGCGCATCACTTTCGTCGAAGTGAACATGCCGCTGTCGGGCATCAGCGGCGCGCAGAACACCCACTGGCGCGCGAACTGGGATCCGACCCCGCCCAGGCTTGCGAACATCAGCCCGATGCCGCCCGTCTTGCCGCCCAGCGTGACCGAGCCCGGCTCCTCGGGTTCGCCGCTCTACAATGCCCAGCAGCGCCTGGTCGGCGTGCTGTCGGGTGGTGCCTCGTACTGCGGAGCCTCCGCATCCCAGCTCAACGACGATTACGGCGGCCTGTTCGCGGCCTGGGAGGGCATCGGCACGCCCACCACGCGGGCCAGGGACCATCTCGATCCACTGGGACTGGCACCTGATTTCATCGACGGCATCGACAACTGCAATCCGCCGCCGGCACCGACCGGCGTCACAGCCGTCGCCACCGCGCCCAATCAGATCACGCTGAGCTGGAACGCCGCGGCCGGTGCCGATCGCTACCGCGTGCTGCGCACGCTCGGTACCTGCCCGGGCACCGGCTACGTCGAGATCGGCGAAGTCACCGGCACCGGCTTCGTGGACGGCAACGTGTCCGGCGGCAGCGCCTACAGCTATCGCGTGATCGCCTGGAACGATGCGGAAGAATGTCCGTCCGTGCAAAGCAGCTGCGCATCGGCCACGGCCACCGGCACCTGCGCCCTGCCGCCCGACTTCGCCGGCCTGAGCTCGGCCACCAGCGCCGGCAGCGCCAGCCAGTGCGGCATCAACCTCGCCTGGACGGCGGCCACCTCGAGCTGCGGGGCAGCCAGCGACATCCGCTACAACGTGTACCGCTCGACCGCGCCCGGCTTCACCCCCGATGTCGGCAATCTGCTGGCCTCGTGCCTCACCGGCACGGCGCTGTCCGACGTGGACGAAGTGGGGTCGGGAGTGACGCAGCATTACATCGTGCGCGCCGAGGATCTTGCCGCGCAGCCGGCCGCCGGCCAGTGCGGCGGACTGGAGGACACCAACCTGGTGATCCGCAGCGCGGCGGCTTTCGGCCCGGACGTCACGAGTTTCAGCGACGATGTGGAAAGTGGCAGCGCGCAGTGGACGATAACCGGCAGCGGCTCGGTCGGCAGCAACTTCGCCATCGTCACCACGGACGCGCACTCGCCCACCCACAGCTGGTTCGTACCCGATCCGAGCGGACTGTCGGACCGCCAGCTGGCGATGGCCCAGCCGATCGCGCTCCCGGCAAGTAGCAGCGCGGTGCTCTCCTTCGCGCACAGGTACGCCACCGAGGCCAACTACGACGGCGCGGTGCTGGAGTATTCGCTGGACAACGGCACCACCTGGATCGACATCCTCGCCGGCAGCGGCACGGTGCCGGCCAACGGCAGCCGCTTCCTCGCCAACGGCTACACCACCACGATCAGCACCAGCTACGGCAGCGCCATCGGCGGACGCGCGGCCTGGGCCGGGAATTCGAGCGGTTTCATCGTCTCGCGCGTGGATCTGGCGGACTTTGGCGGACAGTCGGTGCGATTCCGCTTCCGTTTCGCCTCGGACCAGAGCGTTGGCTCCACCGGCTGGTGGATCGACGACGTGGAGATCGTACAGGGCACGAGCTGCGCGGCCGGGCTGCCGGCCACGATCTTCGCGGACGGGTTCGAACTCCCCTGAGGCGCGGTGCCGCCGGAGTCAGGCTTCCGGTCGGTTCTTGAGGCGCGCGAGGATTTCCTCGCGCGCCTCGCGCAGGATGGAGTCGCGGTCCAGACTCTGGACGATATCCGCCACCACGCGCTTGGGGCCGAGTTCGCCCCAGCTCTTGCCCTGCGCCAGGTATTTCTCCGCGGCGCGGCCGACCAGCACGGTGGCGTACCAGGCCAGCGCGCCCTGGGCGGCGGCGGTCAGCGCGGTGGACAGCCCCGCACTGGCAAGCTTCAGCGCGGAAGCGACCAGATGCACGCCCCAGATCGCGCCCATCAGCGCGGCGAGCTGGGCGGCGATGGTGGCCAGCAGCCTGCCCGCCTCGACCCGCGTCAGCGGCAGGCCGTAGATGCGCGAGAGGTGCATCACCAGGGCCACGTCCAGCGTCGCGGCGGCGAGAAGGTCGGCCACGGGCACGGGATTGAGCGCCACCGCCACGCCCTTGGCCAGGCAGTACATGCGGATCGTGCGGCCGGCCAGATCCTGGCGGACGGCGGTCAGACGCCCGCCGATCTCGTCCGAGAGCTTCCCGGCGAAGAGCGCGGCGTTGAGCGCCGCCAGGGTCTTGCCCTCCGACTCCAGGATTTCAAGGATGCGGCCGCGCAGCGCGGACACGTCGGGCGCACGCGCGCGCTCGACCTCCACCTCGCGCCCGTCCGCCTGCACCTGAAGCACGCGCCGGGCCGCCGGCTGGGCCATCACCGCGATGACGTTTTCCGCCACCACCAGGCCGCGCGCGTGCTCGCGCAGCCGCGCCAGCAGCGCCTCGCGCTCTTCCGCGGTGTAACGGTCGGCCTTGTTCAGGGCCAGCAGCAGCGGGCGCTGGGTGCCTGCCAGCAGCCGCAGCGCATCCACCTCCACCGAGGTCATGTCGCCATCCACGACGAAGATCACCAGATCGCTGCGGCCGGCCACGTCCAGGGCCAGCGCCTCGCGCTCCTCGCCGGAAAGCTCGTTGATGCCGGGCGTATCGATCAGATGGACGCCTTGCCCCAGCGCCTCGCGCCAGGCGCGGTGGCCGGCGGTGACGGTGGTGCCGTGCAGTACGCCGACCTCGAACGCCGGCTCGCCGAGCAGCGCGTTCAAGAGCGCCGACTTGCCGACGCTGACGCGACCGAACACGGCAATGTGGACGTGCCCGTGCTCCAGCTTGTCCAGCATCACCTCGATGCGACCGTAGTCGGCCGCGAGGCTGGCGCGGATGCTGCCGGGGATGGAGGGATCGTCGAGCAGTGCGCGCAGGCTGTCGGCGGCGCGCAGCAGGTGCGTGTCACCGCCGCGCGCCGGCGCATCGCCACCGCGCGGCCGGCGCAGGTGCCGCCAGCGATCACGCCACCCCATGCACACGCCTCGCCATCAAAGCCCTCTCGTGCCGCTACTTCGCGCGCAGCGACAGGTGCGTGGTGACGCCGATCTCGTGCACGATGGTCGAGGCGTCGGCCCAGTCGCCGCCGCCGACGTTGAAATCGATGCGGTTGACGCTGGCCGTGCCGTCGAGCGTGGCGGTTGCGCCCTCCTGCGACCAGGTGAACTCCAGGGTCACCGGCTTCTCCACGCCGCGCAGCGACAGCGTGCCGTCGGCGGCAAAGCGCCCGCCGCCCAGATCGCGGAACGCGCTGGCGGTGTAGGTGGCGTTCGGGAAACGTGCCACCGAGAAGAAGTCGCCGCCGCGCAGGGTTTCGTCACGCTCGGCGCTGCCGCTGTCGGCACTGGCGAGGCTGATGTCCACCTCGAAGCGCGCGCTGGCCAGATCGGCCGGATCGAAGGCGATGGCCGGGGTGAAGGTCTTGAATGCGCCGACGAAGGACTCGCCCTCTGCGCTGCCGGAAAACTTCAGCGACGACGTCGCCGGATCGGCCTGCCAGTCGCCGGCATGCGCACCGAACGACAGCGCCAGCGCGGCGGCAAGGAATATGGAGCGAATCATGTCGGAATCTCCTCTCAGCGAGTTTTTTCGAAAGAAGCAGGCAACATGCGCCACAGCGTGCGATCACGCTGCACCCAATGATGGACCAGCGCGGCACCCGCGTGCATCAGGATCAGGGCGATCAGCACCCACGCGCCCCATTCGTGGAACTCGTGCGCCACGCTCTTGATCCCGGGATCGGGCGCGACCAGCTTGGGCACCGTGAACCAGCCGAAGAACTTCAGCGCCCGCAGTCCGCTGGCCGAGTCGTACAGCCAGCCGGAGATCGGCATCGCCAGGGCCACGAAATAGATCGCCAGGTGCACCGCCTGCGCCATGACGTGCTGCCAGGGCGGAGTGCCGGGAACCGGCTTGGGCGCGCCGGCGTAAATCCGCCAGCCCAGCCGTATCAGCATCAGCACCAGCACGGTCAGGCCGATCGACTTGTGCAGGTCGTAAACCCAGAAGTAGCGCGGCGAGCGCGGCAGTTCGACCATCACGAAACCGACGCCCAGGAGCGCGAGGATCAAGAGCGCGATGAGCCAGTGCAGCGTCATGCTGGGCCAGGCCCAGCGATCGTTCGTATTGCGCAATGACATGGGGTTCCTCATGGCTCCAGTGACAGGGAGCAGCCTAACCGCAGGCCGCATCGGGAAAAAGACGATTCGGCGGATCGCGACGTTGCATCCGGCGAAACAATGGGCGGGCGCTGCGCATCATTCATCTTTCGGGATGCGGATCGCCTCGGCCTCGATCATCAGATGAACGGCATCGTCCACGGCCCTGGGATGCGCCTTCATCCCGAACGCTGCCCGGCTGAGCGTGGCGCTGGCGGAGAAGCCCGCCGTGCGGCGCATCGAATTGTAGGCCGTGCGGGCATGGCGATTGAGCCGCACCTCCAGCGTCACCGGCTCGCTGGTGCCACGCAGGGTGAGGATTCCGTGCACGCGGGCGTGCGTCCGGTCGACGGGTTCGATCGAGGTGGAGACGAAGCGCGCATCGGGATGCGTCCCGACATCCAGCCAGGCGCGCCGCCGGATCCGCGCGTCGAAGTCCGCGTCGCCCAAGTCCAGCGTCTGCAGTCTGATCTTCACGTCCAGCCGCGCCGTCGTCCAGTCTTCGGAATCGAACCAGAGGGTGCCTTCGGGACGCGAAAACGTGCCCATGGCGCTGGAAAAGCCGTTGTGTCCCACCCGGAACAGGATCCGCGTGTGCACCGGATCGATCCGGTAGGCCGCCGGCGCGGCCGCCAGCGGAGGGGCGCACAGCAACAGCGCCAGCCAAAGCCATCGGGGGGAAACGGAAGGGCGCATCATCCACACGGCTCCATCGGGCACGGGTTTGCCCGTACCGATGCTACGCCAGCAGGGCATCTGGTGGCGCAGCGGCGTTCCGCGAGCCCGGCAACGGGTCTATGCTGGCCGTCAGGCTCTCATCGGAGTTTCACCGTGGACGCCATCACCCTGCATCGCAGCCCGCTCGCCAACGACACCGTCCTGAGGCGTACCGAAACCACGCTCGGCGGCGTCACCCTGGCAGCCACCGCCGCCGGCCTGTGCGGGCTGTGGTTCGACGGCCAGCGCCACTCCCCGGATCTTGCGCAGGTTCCGGAGCGCCGGGGCAATCCGATCCTGGACGCTGCCGCGCACCAGCTGCACGAATACTTCGCCGGCAGGCGCAGCGCGTTCGAGCTGCCGCTGGACATGTCGCGCGGCACCCACTTCCAGCAAACGGTGTGGCAGGCGCTGCTGCGCATTCCCGCCGGCACCACGACGACCTATGGCGCGCTGGCGGCGCAGCTGGATCGCCCGCGCGCGGTGCGCGCCGTCGCCGCCGCCGTCGGCCGCAACCCGATCAGCGTCATCGTGCCCTGCCACCGCGTC
>JRYL01000293.1_pt1 | contig 20051 bp, 17 predicted proteins | sample 235391 | NCBI WGS metagenome assembly JRYL01 (sample SAMN03074223, study PRJNA261481) | activated sludge metagenome | biome: Wastewater Treatment Plant; feature: Wastewater; material: Activated sludge; isolation source: activated biomass of a wastewater treatment plant treating wastewater from... ...
CCTGATCGAACGGCTGCGCGGCCGCTCGATGTGCGTGGTGGCGACCGTGTTCGACGACGACGCCCACCTGTTTCCGGCCCTGCACGCGGGCGCGCAGGGCTACGTCCTCAAGGACCAGGGACACGAGGCGCTGGCCGAGATGCTGCGCGGCATCGCCGCCGGTGTGCACCACGGCGTCCTTCAGCGCCACGCGCATCAGGAAGGCCTCCAGCGCGGCGTTGTCCTTCAGGTACAGCTCTTCCTTGCCGGCCTTGACCTTGTACAGCGGCGGCTGGGCGATGTAGATGTGGCCACGCTCGACCAGCTCGGGCATCTGGCGGTAGAAGAAAGTGAGCAGCAGGGTGCGGATGTGCGCGCCGTCCACGTCGGCGTCGGTCATGATGATGATGCGGTGGTAGCGCAGCTTGTCGATGTTGAAATCGTCGGCGCCGCTCTTGCCCGAGTCGGCGGCGGTCTTGCCGATGCCGGTGCCCAAAGCGGTGATGAGGGTGACGATTTCGTTGCTGGTCAGCAGCTTCTCGTAGCGCGCGCGCTCGACGTTCAGGATCTTGCCGCGCAGCGGCAGGATGGCCTGGAACTTGCGGTCACGCCCCTGCTTGGCGCTGCCGCCGGCCGAGTCGCCCTCGACGATGTAGATCTCGCTCATCGCCGGGTCTTTTTCCTGGCAGTCGGCCAGCTTGCCGGGCAGGCCGAAGCCGTCGAGCACGCCCTTGCGGCGCGTCATTTCGCGCGCCTTGCGGGCGGCCTCGCGCGCGCGGGCGGCCTCGACGATCTTGCCGCAGATGATCTTGGCGTCGTTCGGACGCTCTTCCAGGTACTCGGCCAGGGACTTGGCGACGATGTCCTCGACCGGCGCGCGCACTTCGCTGCTGACGAGCTTGTCCTTGGTCTGGCTGCTGAACTTGGGTTCGGGCACCTTCACGCTCAGCACGCAGACCAGGCCCTCGCGCATGTCGTCGCCGGTGACGTCCACCTTGGCTTTCTTGGCCAGTTCGTTCTGCTCGATGTACTTGCTGATGACGCGCGTCATCGCCGCGCGCAGGCCGGTGAGGTGCGTGCCGCCGTCGCGCTGCGGGATGTTGTTGGTGAAGCAGAGCACCTGCTCGTTGTAGCCATCGTTCCACTGCATGGCCACTTCCACACCGATCTCGGTGCCGGGGATGCCGCCGTAGGTCTCGGACGGGCGCGTGCCGGTGGCGTGGAAGGCGTTGGGGTGCAGCACCTTCTTGGCGCCGTTGATGAAGTCGACGAAGCCCTTCACGCCGCCGGCGCCGGAGAAGTCGTCTTCCTTGCCGCTGCGCTCGTCGATCAGGCGGATGCGCACGCCGTTGTTCAGGAAGCTGAGTTCGCGCAGGCGCTTGGCCAGGACTTCATAGTGGAAGTCGCTGTTTTCCTTGAAGATCTCGGTGTCGGGCAGAAAGCGCACCTCGGTGCCGCGCTTGTCGGTGTCGCCCGTGATCTTCATGGGTGACACAAGGACAAGGCCCTCCGGGCCTTGTAGTTCCGTCGTTATTCTGTCTTGCACGAAGCCGCGGCTGAACTCCAGCTCGTGCTTCTTGCCGTCGCGCCGCACCGTCAGGCGCAGCTTGCTCGACAGCGCGTTCACGCAGCTCACGCCCACGCCGTGCAGGCCGCCCGAGACCTTGTAGCTGTTCTGGTTGAACTTGCCCCCGGCGTGCAGCTCGGTCAGCGCGATCTCGGCGGCCGAGCGCTTGGGCTCGTGCTTGTCGTCCATCTTCACGCCGGTGGGGATGCCGCGGCCGTTGTCGGTGACGCTGATGGAGTTGTCGGAGTGGATGGTGACGACGATGTCGTCGCAGTAGCCGGCCAGCGCCTCGTCGATCGAGTTGTCGACCACCTCGAACACCAGGTGGTGCAGGCCGGTGCCGTCGCTGGTGTCGCCGATGTACATGCCCGGGCGTTTGCGCACCGCCTCCAGGCCTTCCAGGATCTGGATGGCGCCTTCGCCGTAGCCGCTGCCGGCGGCAGCAGGGGTCTGGGAATCGGGCTTGGATGCGTCGGTCATGAAATCTTCCGCGTAGCTGCTTATGAATGAAATTGGCTTTCAGCGCTTACGGGATAAGCGCGAGCAGCTATAAAAAACAGAGTAAACGGGGCGTTGGCGCATCAGATGCGCATGGGCATCACCACGTACTTGAAGTGGGCGTTGTCGGGCAGGGTGATGAGGGCCGAGCTGTTGGCGTCCTGCAGGTCGATCTTCACCATCTCCTGCTGGCTCATGTTGGCCAGCGCGTCGATCAGGTAGGTGACGTTGAAGCCGATCTCGATCGAATCGCCACCATAGTCGATGTCGAGTTCGTCCACCGCCTCTTCCTGCTCGGCGTTGTTGGAGGCCACGCGCAGCGTGCCGGGCTCGAAGTTCAGGCGCACGCCCTTGAACTTCTCGCTGGTCAGGATGGCGGTGCGCTGCAGGCTGGCCAGCAGCGGCGCGCGGCCCAGCGTGACGCTGTTGCTGTGGTTCTTGGGGATGACGCGGTTGTAGTCGGGGAACTTGCCCTCGACCAGCTTGGTGACGAACTCCATGGCGCCGAAGCTGAAGCGCGCCTGGTTGGCGGCGAACTGCATCTCGATCATCGGCGCCTCCTGCCCCTCGGGCACGGCGGCATCCGACAGCAGGCGCTGCAGCTCGATCACGGTCTTGCGCGGCAGGATCACCTCCTGCTTGGGCACTTCCACGTCCAGCGTGGCGCTGGCAAAGGCCAGGCGGTGGCCGTCGGTGGCCACCAGGCTGAGCTGCGTGCCCTCGGCCACGAACAGGATGCCGTTGAGGTAGTAGCGAATGTCGTGCACCGCCATGGCGAAGGCCACCTGGTCGAGCAGGTTCTTCAGCGTCTTCTGCGGCACCTTGAAGGCGGGGCCGAAGTTGGGGGCCTCCTGCACCAGCGGGAAGTCCTCGGCCGGCAGGGTCTGCAGCGTGAAGCGCGACTTGCCGCCTTTCAGGATCAGCTTGTTCTGCTGCGACTCCAGGCTCACCGTCTGGTCGGCCGGCATGGTGCGCAGGATGTCGATCAGCTTGCGCGCGCCCACGGTGGTGGCGAAGTTGCCGCTGTCGCCGCCCAGCGTGGCCGCGGTGCGGATCTGGATCTCGAGGTCGCTGGTGGTGAGCTGCACGGTTTCGCCGTTCTTGCGCAGCAGCACGTTGGCCAGCACCGGCAGCGTGTGGCGGCGCTCGACGATGCCGGCGACCGATTGCAGCGCGCCGAGCAACTGGTTTTGGGTGGTCTTCAGAACGATCATGTCTTCCTCAATATCCTCGTCATGATGGGCGCCCAGGCCGGGCCGTGTGGCGCCCACGCCGCCCCTGAAGGGTCAGCGTCGGCCAACCCCGCATTGTCGCCGTTTTTGGGGCCTTTCTGCCTCAGCGCCACGCCTGCCGGCCTCATCCTTTCAGCGTCTGCTCCAGCACGTGCAGCTGCTGGTTCAGCTCGGTCAGTTGCTGGCGCTCGGCGGCGATCTTGCGCACCGCGTGCAGCACCGTGGTGTGGTCGCGGCCGCCGAACAGCTCGCCGATCTCGGGCAGGCTCTTCTGCGTCAGCTCCTTGGCCAGGTACATGGCGATCTGGCGTGGCCGCGCGATGCTGGCCGGGCGCTTCTTGCTGTACATGTCCGAGACCTTGATCTTGTAGTAGTCGGCCACGGTCTTCTGGATGTTCTCGACACTGATCTGGCGGTTCTGGATCGACAGCAGGTCGCGCAGCGCCTCGCGCGCCAGCGGGATGGAGATTTCCTTCTGGTTGAAGCGCGAATAGGCCAGGATCTTGCGCAGCGCGCCTTCCAGTTCGCGCACGTTCGAGCGCACGTTCTTGGCGACGAAGAACGCCACTTCCTCGGGCATCTCGGTGCCCTCGGCGGCGGCCTTGCTGATCAGGATGGCCACGCGCATCTCCAGCTCGGGCGGCTCCAGCGCCACGGTCAGGCCGGCATCGAAGCGCGACACCAGCCGCTCGTGGATGTCGGCCAGGCCCTTGGGGTAGGTGTCGCTGGTCATCACGATGTGGCTCTTCTTGGCCAGCAAGGCCTCGAAGGCGTTGAAGAACTCCTCCTGCGTGCGGTCCTTGTTGGCGAAGAACTGCACGTCGTCGATCAGCAGCAGGTCGAGCGAGTGGTAGCGGTCCTTGAACTGGTCGAAGGTCTTGCGCTGGTAGGCCTTGACCACATCCGACACGAACTGCTCGGCATGGATGTAGAGAACCTTGGCATCCGGGCGAGCCTGCAGCAGCCGGTTGCCCACCGCGTGCATCAGGTGGGTCTTGCCCAGGCCCACGCCGCCGTAGATGAACAGCGGGTTGTACAGCTGCCCCGGCGCGCCCGCCACGTGCAGCGCCGCCGCCCGCGCCATGCGGTTGGCCGAGCCTTCGACCAAGGTGTCGAAGGTCAGTGCGGTGTTCAGCCGATGGCGGAAACCGCTGCCGCCGGCGCTTTCCTCTTCGCTGGGTATCGGTGCCGGGGTGGCCTCATGAACCGCTGGCGGCGGGCTGCCTGCGGACGAGGCGATCTCTTGAGGGGTATATTTGACGAGCGCTGCGCGAGGAGCAAGCGCTAACTCCACGCTCACCGGCTGCCCATGGAGCGATTCCAGGATGCCGGCGATGCGCGTGGCGTATTGGGCGCGCACCCAGTCGAGCTTGAAGCGGTTGGCGACGAACAGCGTGAGCTTCGACTGGTCGGTGGCCAACTGGGCGTTCAGCGGCTTGATCCAGGTGTTGAACTGCTGCTCGGGCAATTCCTGGGCCAGAACTTCAAGGCAGGCCGGCCATAACGCCGCGCCGGCGGAAACTGGGGTGTGCATGGGGAAACGAGGGGCCCTGGTCTGTGGATAAGCGGTGCCGACCGGGCGCCGGAGGCGATGCCCGAACGCAGATTATCCACAAGCGCGCGGCGGCCGCAAGAGGCGATCAGGGGGCACGGCCAAGGCCGGGGCGGGCGATGATGCCATGCCTGCCTTGGCCTTGTCGCCAAGATTTGCGATAATGCCGGGTTTCCCTTGATCTTGCGGCGCCGTTTCAGCCATGGGCTGGTGGCGCCGGGCTGCGCCAGCCGGCGCGCCACTGCCGGTGGATGTGCCGCCGCAGCCTGGGAAGCTCCCGATTCATTCCAAGGACGATCCGTCATGAAACGCACTTACCAGCCCTCCAAGACGCGCCGCGCGCGTACCCACGGCTTCCTGGTCCGCATGAAGACCCGCGGTGGCCGCGCCGTCATCAAGGCGCGCCGCGCCAAGGGCCGCAAGCGTCTGGCTGTCTGAGTTCGAACCGGCCTGCTGTGCCGGCGCCGGCCTGCCTGATGTCGAAGGCAGCACGCCCGAGCCTCATGCGCCGCTTGCGGACCCGCGATCAGTTCCAGGCCTTGCTGGCGCACCGACCGGTGTCGCGCACGGCGCATTTCGCCCTGCACCGCCTGCCTTTGCAGGCGCCGGGTGCGGGCGATGGCGCGGGGCCGACCCTGTTCCAGCCCGCCGATGGCGCGTGGCTGGGCGCCATGGTGCCCAAGCGCTGGGCGCGCCGCGCCGTGACGCGCAACGCCATCCGCCGCCAGATCCACGCCGTGGGTGAAAGCCTTCAGCCGCCGCTTGCCGCCGATGCGCACCTGGTGCGCCTGCGCGCAGGTTTTGCGCGGTCGCAGTTTCCCAGTGCCAGTTCGACGGCGCTGAAGGCGGCTGTGCGCGCCGAACTGCTGCTGCTGTTCGCCAGCCGGGAGCGCCGATGATCCGCGCGCTGCTCATCGGCCTCGTCAAGGGCTATCGGCTGCTGCTGTCGCCCTGGCTCGGCTCGTCCTGCCGCTTTGCGCCCACCTGTTCGCTGTACGCGCTGGGCGCGCTGGAGCAGCATGGCGCGCTGGCCGGCAGCTACCTCACGCTGCGGCGCATCGCGCGCTGCCATCCATGGTGCGAAGGGGGCTGCGACCCGGTCCCCGCGCATCCTCCCCGCCTCTTCACCGGCCTGATCGCGTCCAAGCGACCGGGCGCGCACCCGCCAAACCACCCGCAATGAACGACATCCGCCGCACCATCCTCTGGGTGATCTTCGCCTTCTCGCTGGTCATGCTGTGGGACCAGTGGCAGGTGCACAACGGCAACCGGCCGACCTTCTTCCCCGGTGCGTCGCAGCCCGCTGTCACGGCCAGTGCACCGGCTTCGGCGGTGCCGCCGGCCGCCAGCGCCGTGCCTGCAGCCACGCCCGGCGCCACGGCCATGCCGCCCGGCACCGCAGCCCCGGCACCGGCGGCCGAGGCCATGGCGCGCGAGCGCATCGAGGTCACGACCGACGTGCTCAAGCTGGTGTTCGACACCGAGGGCGGCTCGGTCATCCGCAGCGAATTCCTCAAGCACCCCTCGGCCGAGCACCCCGACCAGCCCTTCGTGCTGTTCGACAGCAGCGCCAACCGCGTGTACCAGGCGCAGTCGGGTCTGATCGGCGGGCCGTTCCCCACGCACAAGACACCGATGAAGTTCAGCGGCGAGCGCGCGCTGGCCGATGGCGCCAACGAGCTGGTGCTGCGCTTCGAGTCGGCCGAGCAGGGTGGCGTGCGGCTGAACAAGATCTACACGCTCCAGCGCGGCTCGTACCTGGTCGATGTGCGGCACGAGGTGGTCAACGCCAGCGGCCAGGCCGTGAACCCGCAGCTTTACGTGCAGCTGGTGCGCGACGGCAACCAGGCCGAGAACGCCACGCCGTTCTATTCCACCTTCACCGGCCCGGCCTTCTACACCGACGCCAAGAAGTTCCAGAAGGTGGCCTTCACCGACATCGAGAAGGGCAAGGCCGAGTTCGTCACCTCCTCGCCCGACGGCTGGGTGGCCATGGTGCAGCACTACTTCGCCAGCGCCTGGCTGTGGCCGCAGAACGTGCAGCACGACAACTTCGCGCGCAAGGTCGACAACAACCTGTATGCGGCGGGCATGATCGCCCCCGTGGGCGCGGTCGAGCCCGGCGCCACCCGCACGGCCGACACGCGCCTGTTCGTCGGCCCGCAGGACGAGAAGCTGCTCGAGAGCATCGCCCCCGGCCTGGAACTGGTGAAGGACTACGGCTTCTTCACCATCCTGTCCAAGCCGCTGTACTGGCTGCTCGACAAGCTGCATGGCGTCATCGGCAACTGGGGCTGGGCCATCGTGGCGCTGGTGTTCCTGCTGAAGATTCTGTTCTACCCGCTCAACGCCAAGGCCTACGCCAGCATGGCCAAGATGAAGGCCATCAACCCCAAGGTGATGGACCTGCGCGAGCGCTACAAGGACAACCCGCAGCAGATGCAGATGGAGATGATGCGCGTCTACCGCGAGGAGAAGGTCAACCCCATGGGCGGCTGCCTGCCCATCCTGATCCAGATCCCGGTGTTCATCGCGCTGTACTGGGTGCTGCTGTCCAGCGTCGAGATGCGCGGCGCGCCGTGGATCCTGTGGATCAAGGACCTGTCCATCAAGGACCCGTACTTCATCCTGCCCGTCGTGATGACGCTGACCACGCTGCTGCAGACGGCGCTGAACCCGCTGCCGCCCGACCCGATGCAGGCCAAGCTGATGTGGATGATGCCGCTGATGTTCAGCGTGATGTTCTTCTTCTTCCCGGCCGGCCTGGTGCTGTACTGGATCACCAACAACGTCCTGACCATCGCGCAGCAGTGGGTCATCAACACCCGCATGGGCGTGCCGCCGAAGCTCAACCTGCCGAAGTTCCGATAGGCGCTTCAGGCACGCGATCAGGAAAGCCCGCCAATGGCGGGCTTTCTTTTTGATAGTGCCTTGCGCAGGCAGCGCGCCATTTTCAGGTTAAAACGATCTGAAACTGGCTTAAAACCGGCGCTGGCAGCTATGTTTTAAATAGCTTCTTCCGATGGCCCTTCACGCCGTGGGGAGCGCGGCCAGGCCGGCGAGCCGACTTTCTGTAGCATCGGTGCTTTACAACCCTGTTGATAAAGGACCACCCGATGGCACGTTCTTCCTTTGTTCGCAGCGCGCTGGCGCTGGCGGTGCTGGCGGCGGCCGGGGTGTCGCACGCGGCCACGCTGCGCATCGCCGGGGCCAACGACATCCTCACCTTCGACCCGCACGCGCAGAACCACCAGACCACGCTGGCCTACCAGCAGATGGTCTACGAATCGCTGGTGCGCTACAACGAGAAGTACGAGGTCGAACCCTCGCTGGCCGCCAAGTGGACGATGGTCTCGCCCACGCAGATCCGCTTCGAGCTGCGCAAGGGCGTCAAATTCCACGACGGCGCGCCCTTCACGGCCGACGACGTGGTGTTCTCGCTCAACCGCGCGATGACGCCGCCCTCCAACATGACGGCCTACGTGCAGAGCGTGAAGGAAGTCAAGAAGGTCGACGACCACACGGTCGACGTGATCCTGAAAGGCCCGAGCCCCGTGGTGCTGCGCGAGCTGACCGACGCGCGCATCATGAACAAGGCCTGGGCCGAGAAGAACAACGCCGCCAAGGCGCAGGACTACAAGGCCAAGGAGGAGAACTTCGCCGCCCGCAACGCCAACGGCACCGGCCCCTTCATCCTCGAAGCCTGGCAGCCCGACACCCGCACCACGCTGAAGAAGAACGCCGACTGGTGGGACAAGCCGCGCGGCAACGTCGACAACATCGTCTTCACGCCCATCAAGGCGGCGGCCACGCGGTCGGCCGCGCTCATCTCCGGCCAGGTCGACATGGTGGTCGACCCACCGGTGCAGGACCTGGAGCGCATCAAGCGCGACGCCAACATCAAGGTCATCGAAGGGCCGGAAAACCGCACCATCTTCCTCGGCTTCGACCAGCACCGCGACGAGCTGATGGGCTCCAACGTCAAGGGCAAGAACCCGCTGAAGGACAAGCGCGTGCGCCAGGCGCTGTACCAGGCGGTCGACATCGCGGCGATCGAGAAGAACGTGATGCGCGGCCTGGGCAAGCCCACGGGCACCATGATCGCGCCCATGGTCAACGGCTGGACGAAAGAGCTGGGCGCGCGCGCCGCCAAGTTCGACGTCAACGCCGCCAAGAAACTGCTGGCCGATGCCGGCTACCCCAACGGCTTCGAGCTGACGCTGGACTGCCCGAACGACCGCTACGTCAACGACGAGGCCATCTGCCAGGCCGTCACGGCGATGTGGACGCGCATCGGCGTCAAGACCCGGCTGCAGACCAACCCGATGTCGATCCACTCGGCCAAGATCCAGAAGTTCGACGTCAGCGCCTACATGCTGGGCTGGGGCGTGGCCACTTTCGACGCGCTGTACTCGCTGGATTCGCTCATCAGCACGGTCGACCCCAAGGGCGGCGCCGCCGGCAACTTCAACTGCGGCCGCATGAGCAACCCGATCGTCGACAACCTGATCCAGCAGATCAAGACCGAGATGGACCCGGCCAAGCGCAACCCGATGATCCACGAGGCGCTGCAGATCGTGAAGGACGACTACAACTACCTGCCCCTGCACGACCAGATCCGCCCCTGGGCCATGCGCAAGAACGTGACCACGGTGCACCGGCCCGACGACCGACCGATGGTGATCTGGACGACTGTCAAGTGACATCCCCCTGAGCGGCTGACCCCGCTTCCCCCTTCTCTCGCTGCGCTGCGCTTCGCGGGAAGGGGGACAACGCCAGCGGCCGGCGCAGGTCCGTCCGCGGCGTTCGCTGGCGTGGCCTGCTCCGCGGCCATTCGAGTGTTGATCTGCTTCGTAGCTGATAGCTGCCAGCGCTTTAAAGGCGGGCGCTAGAGCCATTTATTTGTGTGAAACCCGGTCGCATGGGCACCGGGGTTTTCTTATGTGGGCAGCTCGTTGAACCGCACCAGACCGCCCTGCATCACCAGCGGAATGCGCTCGCCCTGACCGGTCAGGCAGGTCAGGTCGTCCAGCGGATTGCCGTCGACCAGCAGCAGGTCGGCCAGCGCACCCGGCACGATCTCGCCCAGCCGGCCGCTCTGGCCCAGTAGCTCGGCGCCGATGAGCGTGGCGCTTTGCAGCACGTCCAGGTTGGACTGCACCTGCGCGCGGATCAGGAACTCCTCGCTCTGCAAATCGTGCGAGCCACCCAGCAGGTCGGTGCCGAAGGCCAGCTTCACACCGGCGATCTTGAAAATTTCCAGTGATCGCAATCCCGCCGCGCGCACCTGCTCGACCTTGGCCACGCTCTCGGCACCCAGGCCCAGCCGCACGCCGTCGCGCGCCAGCGCCTCGTAGGTGATGAGCGTGGGCACGGCGACCGCGCCGCGCTCGGCCATCAGCGCGGCGGTGGGCGCGTCGATCAGGTTGCCGTGCTCGATGCTGCGCACGCCGCATTCCACCGCGCGGCGGATCGCTTCGGGCGTGTACGCGTGCGCCAGCACGATGGTGTGCCGCGCCGCAGCCTCGTCGACGATGGCGCGCGTCTCGTCCAGCGAATAGCCGAGCGCATTCACCGGATCGGTGGGCGAGGCCACGCCGCCGCTCGACATGATCTTGATCTGGTCGGCGCCCATCTGCAGCAGCTCGCGCACCGTGCGGCGCACTTCGTCCACGCCATCGACCACGCGCGTGCTGGCCAGGCGCAGGCAACCACAGCCGATGGGCTGCAGCCGATCCGAGCGCGGGCGGAAGTCGCCGTGTCCGCCCGTCGGGCTGAGCGCCGGGCCGCTGACGAACAGGCGCGGGCCGATCACGGTGCCGTCCATGCCGTCCTCAATGGCCTGCTTCAAGGCCCAGTCCGCGCCGCCCGCGTCGCGCACGGTGGTGAAGCCACGCCGCAGCATGCCGCGCAGGATGGGCAGCGCGCGCAGCGCCAGCGTGGTGTTCGGTGTCTGCGCCAGCAACGCGAGGTTGGTGGCCGAGAAGGTGACGTGCACGTGGCAGTCGATTAGCCCCGGCATCAGCGTGCGGCCGCCGCCGTCGATGACGTGCGCGCTCTGCGTGGTGATCGGCCGGTCGGACAGCTCGCGGATCGTGTCGCCTTTCACCAGCACCTGGTGGTCTTCCAGCAAGCGCCCGGCGCGCACGTCGAGCACGTGGACGTTCTTGAACAGGGTCAGGCTCATGGCGGCGGCTCGGCGTAGGGTCGCGGACAATCATGCCATGCTGAGCCCCACCGCCGACCCCATCGTCGCCATCGCCACAGCGCCCGGCCGCGGCGCCGTGGGCATCGTGCGCGTGTCGGGGCGCGACGTGGCGCCGCTGGCGCGTGCGCTCACCGGGCGCGCGCTGGCCCCGCGCGTGGCCACCTACGGCCCGTTCAGGGAGGCCGACGGCAGCCCCATCGACCACGGCCTGGCCATCCACTTTCCGGCGCCGCATTCGTACACCGGCGAAGACGTGCTGGAACTGCAGGCGCATGGCGGCCCGGTGGTGCTGCAGTTGCTGCTGCAGCGCTGCCTGCAGGCGGCGGCCGAGATCGATCCTTCGACCGGCGCCGAACGCCTGCCGCACCTGCGCCTGGCGCGGCCGGGCGAGTTCACCGAGCGTGCTTTCCTCAACGGCAAGCTCGACCTGGCGCAGGCCGAGGCGGTGATGGACTTGATCGACGCCAGCACCGAAAGCGCCGCGCGCTCGGCCAGCCGCTCGCTGGCGGGCGCGTTCTCGCAGCAGATCCATGCGCTGGTCGACGGCCTGATCCAGCTGCGCATGCTGATCGAGGCGACGCTGGACTTTCCTGAAGAGGAAATCGACGTGCTGAGCACGCACGACGTGCGCGGACAGCTATCGAATTTGAAGCAAATGCTGGCGGGCGTGCAGGCCCGCGCGCGCCAGGGCGCGCTGCTGCGCGAGGGCATCCAGGTCGTCATCGCCGGCCAGCCCAACGCCGGCAAGAGCAGCCTGCTGAACGCGCTGGCCGGCGCCGAGCTGGCCATCGTCACCCCCATTGCCGGCACCACGCGCGACGTGGTGCAGCAGACCATCCAGATCGAGGGCGTGCCGCTGCACGTGCTCGACACCGCCGGCCTGCGCGAGAGCGAGGACGAGGTCGAGCGCATCGGCATCGCCCGCGCCTGGGCGCACATCGCCGACGCCGACGCGGTGCTGCTGCTGCACGATCTGACGCGCATGCAGACACCAGAGTACGCCGCCGAAGACGCCGCCATCGCCGCCACCATGGCCGAGAAGCTGCCCGCCTCGGTACCGGTGATCCACCTCTGGAACAAGCGCGACGCTGCGCCCTGCGCGGCCGTGCCCGACGGCGGCATCGCCCTGTCGGCGCGCACCGGCGAAGGGCTGGATGCGCTGCGCGCGCGCCTGCTGCAGGTGGTGGGCTGGCAGGCGGGCGCGGGCGATGGCCTGTTCATCGCGCGCGAGCGCCACCTGCAGGCGCTGGCCCGCGCCGCCGGCCATCTGCAGGCGGCTGGTGCGCACCTGGAAGGCCCGGCGCCGATGCTCGACCTGCTGGCCGAGGAACTGCGCCTGGCGCAGAACGCGCTGGCCGAGATCACCGGCGAATTCACTGCCGACGATCTGCTGGGCGTGATCTTCGCCCGCTTCTGCATCGGCAAGTGAGCGCTTGCGCGCCGGCCGCGCCCCGTGTGGCGTGGCCGGTGCGCCGTCCATGCCGCGGCGCTGGCGCCGCGCCGCCAGCGCCGGTTACCGCGTTCGGGGTATGGCGCACGGGCGGGGGCGGCGCCTACACTGGCCGCACAACAAACGGTGCGTTTTCAGGGGGTGGTGATGGACATGTATGAACTGGGCTCGGCCGCGGCCTTGCGCGGCCTGATCGACGCCACGCGCCAGGGCGGCGCCTACGACGCGCTGGCCTGCGGGCTCGATGGCGATCAGTGGGCCTGCCTGGCGCCTTACCTGCAGCCCTACCCGGTGCGCACCGGGCAGGTGCCGATCCGCCAGGGCGACAAGGACCGCACGCTGTTCTTCATCGAATCCGGTACGCTGACCGTGCACCTGGAAGACGTGAGCGGCCGCATGAAACTGGCCGTGCTGGCGCCCGGCACGGTGGTGGGCGAGGGCGCCTTCTTCAGCGGCCAGCCGCGCAGCGCCACGGTGGTGGCCACGCGCGACAGCCAGCTGTGGGCGCTGAAGTACGCGCGCTTTCAGGAGCTGTCGGCACGCCAGTCGGCGATTGCGCTGGAGCTGGCCATGGCCTGCGCCGCCGTGGTGGTGCGCCGGCTGGCCAGCACGACGCTGCGGGTGGCGGTGACCTGAGCGGCTGCGCGCCCGGCGCTGCCGGGGCAGGGGGGACTTCCCGAATTTTTTGATCTATCAATAATGGCTTTGGCGCCCGAGCATCGGGCGCCAGCAGCTATTGAATTGATATTTCAAAATGGCGTCAAATCGATATCGCCTGATGGGGTGCCCGGCGCTGCGCCACCAGACCGCGGCACGCACCGCGCTCAATGCCCGTCGAACTCGACCAGCGTGAACAGCTTCAGCCCGCCCTCGCGCAGGCGCGCCGAGCCGCCCAGCTCGGGCAGGTCGACGATGGCAGCGCCTTCGGTCACGGTGGCGCCCAGCTTTTCCAGCAGCTTCTTGCCGGCCATCATGGTGCCGCCGGTGGCGATCAGGTCGTCGATCAGCAGCACGCGCTGGCCGGCCTGCACGGCGTCGGTGTGCAGCTCCACGGTGGCGCTGCCGTATTCCAGCTCGTAGGTTTCGGCCACGGTGTCGAAGGGCAGCTTGCCCTTCTTGCGGATCGGCACGAAGCCCACGTTCAGCTCATACGCCACCACGCTGCCTAGGATGAAGCCGCGCGCGTCCAGCCCGGCCACCACGTCGGGGCGCAGCTCGGGCGCCATGTAGCGGTGCACGAAGGCGTCGATCAGCACGCGGAACACGCGCGGGTTCTGCAAGAGCGGCGTGATGTCGCGGAACTGCACGCCCGGTGCCGGCCAGTCGGGCACGGTGCGGATGTGGTCGCGCAGGTAGTCGGAGACGGAGAAGACAGCGGTCATGGCGCGCCCATTGTGCCTTCAGTTGCGGCGTGCCCGGGCCGCTTCACGCCGCCAGCGCATTGGCCGCGCGCGCCAGCGGCTCGGCCGTGCCCGACAGCACCAGCGTCTCGCCGCCCTGCAGCACGGTGTCGGGGTCGATCGGCAGCGGCGCGCCGGTGTGGCTGCGCATGCTGATGGGGCGCAGCGCCTCCAGCGGCGCCAGCACGTCGGCCAGGCGGCGGCCTTCCACGGCGTCGGGCAGGGTGAAGGCCTGCAGGCGTTCCTCGGCCAGTTCGTCGACGCTGGCGTCGTCGGCGCCGTGGAACCAGCCGCGCAGCAGCCGGTAGCGCTGGTCGCGCTGGTCGCGCATGATGCGCACCACGCGCCGCATGGGCACGCCCACCAGCGCCAGCGCGTGGCCGGCCAGCATCAGCGAGCCCTCGTGCGATTCGGGCACCACCTCGGTGGCGCCGGCGGCGCGCAGCTTGTCGAGATCGCGGTCGGTCTGCGTGCGCACGATCACCGGCAGCTGCGGCGCCTGCGCGCGGATGGTGCCCAGCACCTGCATCACGCCGTGCAGGTCCAGCGTGGTGATGACCACGGCGCTGGCGCGGTTCAGGCCGGCGGCGATCAGCGCCTGCGGCTTGGCCGCGTCGCCAAACGCCACGGCGTGCCCGGCGGCGCGCGCCTGGCGCACGCGGTCGGGGTCCAGGTCGAGCGCCATGTAGGGAATGCCTTCCTGCTCCAGCACGCGCGCCATGGCCTGGCCGCTGCGCCCGTAGCCGCAGATCAGCACATGCCCCTGCGCGTTGATGGACTGGCTGGCGATGCGCGTCATCTGCAGCGACTGCTGCAGCCATTCGCTGGCCACCAGCCGCATCACCAGCCGGTTGCTGCCCATGATGATGAAGGGCGTGGCCAGCATCGACAGCACCATGGCCGCCAGGATGGGGCTGAACAGCTCGGGCGCCAGCAGGCCTTCGCGCCGGCTCAGCGTGAGCAGCACGAAGCCGAATTCGCCCGCCTGCGCCAGGTACAGCCCGGTGCGCAGCGCCACGCCGCTGCTGGCGCCCAGCAGCCGGGCCAGCAGCGCCACCAGTCCCAGCTTGAACAGCACCGGCACCGTCACCAGCGCCAGCACCAGCGGCCACTGCAGCCAGATCAGGCGCCAGTCCAGCAGCATGCCGATGGTGATGAAGAACAGGCCCAGCAGCACGTCGTGGAAGGGGCGTATCTGCGCCTCCACCTGAATCCGGTATTCGGTCTCCGAGATCAGCACGCCGCAGATGAAGGCGCCCAGCGCTAGGCTCAGCCCCGCGTGCTCGGTCAGCCAGGCCAGGCCCAGCGTCATCAGCAGCAGGTTGAGCATGAACAGCTCCTCGCTCTTGCGCCGCGCCACCACCGTCAGCCACCAGCGCATCACGCGCTGGCCACCCCACAGCAGCAGCGAAATGAGGGCGGCCGCCTTCAGGCCCGCCAGCAGCAGCGCGGTGAACAGGCGCTCAGGCTCGGCACCCAGCGCCGGAATCAGCACCAGCAGCGGCACCACCGCCAAATCCTGCAGCAGCAGCACGCCCATCACGCGCTGGCCGTGTTCCGAATCCAGCTCCAGCCGGTCCACCATCATCTTCACCACGATGGCGGTGCTGCTCATGGCCATCGCGCCCGACAGCGCCAGCGCCGTCTGCCAGCCGATGTGCCAGCGGTCGGCCATCAGCCAGTTGATGGCGATGGCGCCGGCGCTGACCAGCGCCATCGTCAGCACCACCTGCGCCAGCCCCAGGCCGAACACGTGCCGGCGCATGGCGCGCAGCTTGGGCAGGTTGAACTCCAGCCCGATCACGAACATCAGGAACACCACGCCGAACTCGGCCAGGTACTTGATGCTTTCGGCGTCCTGCCCGAAAGCCAGGCCCAGCGTGTGCGGCTCCATCAGCACGCCGGCCACCAGATAGCCCAGGATGGCCGGCAGCTTGAGCCAGCGGCACGTGGCCACGCCCAGGACGGCGGCCAGCAGGTACAGCAGCGTCAGCTCCAGGGCGGTCATGGGGTGGTGTGCAAAACGGGCGGGTTGTCATGATACTCCTGAAAACATAGCTGTTAGCGCTTGATGGGTGGGCGCTGACGGCATTTTTTGCTTGAATGTCTTTCTGCGATGCCTGCCGATAAAATGCCCCGCATGCCTTTCGACCCCGCCCAGGTGCTGCGCCTGGCCCACGACACGCTGGACATCGAGGCCGCCGCAGTGCTGGGTCTCAAGCGCCGGCTGGGCGACGGCTTCGCGGTGGCGGTGGAGCTGATGCTTCAGGTGACCGGCCGCGTGGTTGTCATGGGCATGGGCAAGAGCGGCCACGTGGGCCGCAAGATCGCCGCCACTCTGGCCTCCACCGGCACGCCGGCCATGTTCGTGCACCCGGCCGAAGCAAGCCATGGCGACCTCGGCATGATCAAGGCCGCCGACGTGGTGCTGGCGATTTCCAACAGCGGCGAGAGCGACGAGCTGATCGCCATCGTGCCGCTGTTCAAGCGCCTGGGCGTGCCGCTGGTGGCGATGACCGGCCACACCGATTCCACCCTGGCGCGCCACGCCGACGTGGTACTGGATAGCGGCGTCGAGAAGGAAGCCTGCCCGCTCAACCTGGCGCCCACCGCCAGCACCACCGCGCAACTGGCGCTGGGCGACGCGCTGGCCGTGGCGCTGCTCGATGCGCGCGGCTTCAAGGCCGAGGACTTCGCCCGCTCGCACCCCGGCGGTGCGCTGGGCCGGCGCCTGCTCACGCGCGTGGCCGACATCATGCGCAGCGGGGGCGACGTGCCGCGCGTGCCGCCCGAGGCCGACTTCAGCCACCTGATGCGCGAGATGACGCGCAAGGGCCTGGGCGCCTCGGCCATTGCAGACGCGGAGGGCACGCTGCTGGGCATCTTCACCGACGGCGACCTGCGCCGCCTGGTCGAGACCGGGCGCGACCTGCGCGCGCTGACCGCCCGCGACGTGATGCACGCCAACCCGCGCGCCATCCGCGACGATGCCCTGGCCGCCGAGGCCGCCGAGGCGATGGAAAAGCACCGCGTGAACGTGCTGCTGGTGCTGGATGCCCAGGAGCGCCTGACCGGTGCGCTGAACAGCAACGACCTGATGCGGGCCAAGGTGATATGACCCCCCCTGAGCCGCTTCGCGTCTTCCCCCCACGGGGGGACACCGCTGGTGGCCGGGCCAAGCCCGGCCACGGCGGCCTGGAGCGGCTTGCTCCGCAGCCATGGGGCGGGCCTGCTGCGCGGCCCCATTCAACGGGAATGTGCTTGTGAACCTGGCTGCCCATCATCCCGCGCTGGCGTTCGCGCCCGAGTTGCTGCTGCGCGCACAGGGCATTCGCGTGGCCTTTTTCGACGTCGACGGCGTGCTGACCGACGGCGGGCTGTACATCAGCGCCGAGGGCGAGACGCTGAAGCGCTTTCACACGCTGGACGGCCACGGCCTCAAGCTGCTGGCGCGCGCCGGCATCGTGCCCTGCGTGATCTCGGGCCGCGACTCGGCGCCGCTGCGTCTGCGGCTGCAGGCGCTGGGCGTGCAGCACCTGCGCCTGGGCACCGAGGACAAGCGCCCCGCCGCCGAGGCCCTGCTGGCCGAGCTGGGCCTCGACTGGTCGCAGGCCGCCGCCATGGGCGACGACTGGCCCGACCTGCCGGTGATGCAGCGCGCCGCCTTCGCCTGTGCGCCGCCGCAGGCCCACGCCGAGGTGCTGGCGGTGGCGCACCACGTCACCCAAGCGGCGGCCGGCGCCGGCGCGGGCCGCGAATTCTGCGACCTGCTGCTGGTGGCGGGCGGGCATTACCGGCGCCTGCTGGAGGAGGTGCTGGCATGAACCCGGCCCGCCTGTGGCGCTACGGCATGAACCAGTTGTCGGCCTGGCTGCCGGCCTTGCTGATGCTGGTGTTCGCGCTCGGCACCTGGTGGCTGGTGCGCAACGCGCCCAAGTTCGCGGCGGCGGATGCGGAGCAGGTGGTGTCGAAGGAGCCCGATTACTTCATGCGCGAGTTCTCGGTGCGCAGCTTTGATCCCACGGGCCGCCTGAAGTCCGAGCTCATCGGTGCCGAGGGCCACCATTACCCGGCCACCGACACGCTGGAGGTGCAGCAGCCGCGCATCCGCTCGTACGATGAGCAGGGCCACCCGACGGTGGCCACGGCGCAGCGCGCGGTCTCCAACGGCGATGGCTCGGAAGTGCAGCTGTACGGCAATGCCCACGTGGTGCGCGACGCCGTTGCGCGCCCCGGCCAGGCGGCGGTGCCGCGCATGGAGTTCCTGGGCGAGTACTTGCACGCCTTCATCGACGAGGAGCGCGTGAGCTCGGACCAGCCGGTGGAGCTGCGCCGCGGCGCCGACGTGTTCACCGGCGACGTGTTTTCCTACGACGACCGCAGCGGCGTGGCCGAGCTGACGGGCCGCGTGCGCGGCGTGCTGCAGTCGCAGCGCTGACGCTGGCCCATGGCTGTCGCGCCCCTGGCCTTCATCACTGGCGCCTCCAGCGGCATCGGCCAGGCCCTGGCGCTGCGTTACGTGGCGGCCGGCTGGCGCGTGGCGCTGGTGGCGCGGCGCCAGGCCGAGCTGACCGCCTGGGCCGCCGCGCAGGGCTGGCCCGCCGGGCGCTGGCAGGTGTACGGCGCCGACGTGGCCGTCATCGACGCCATCGTGGCCGCCGGCCAGGCCTGCATCGCCGCGCAGGGCGTGCCCGACGTGGTGATCGCCAACGCCGGCATCAGCGTCGGCATGGACACGGCCGAGCGGGATGACATCGACGTCATGGCGCGCACCTTCGCCGTCAACAACACCGGCATGGCGGCGACGTTCCACCCCTTCGTCGAGCCCATGCGCCAGCGCGGCAGCGGCACGCTGGTGGCCATCGCCAGCGTGGCGGCCATCCGCGGGCTGCCGGGCCATGGCGCCTATTGTGCCAGCAAGGCCGGCGTGGTGAGCTACTGCGAAAGCCTGCGTGGCGAACTGCGCGGCAGTGGCGTGCGCGTGGTCACCATCGGGCCGGGCTACATCGACACGCCGCTGACGCGCCAGAACCGCTATGCCATGCCGTTCCTGATGCCGGCCGAGGTGTTCGCCGACCGGGCTTTCCGGGCCATCGAGCGCGGTGTCAGCTACCGCGTGATTCCGTGGCAGATGGCGGTGGTCGCCAGGCTGTTGCGCGTGCTGCCGAACGCCCTGTTCGACCGGCTGCTTGCGGGCCGCCCGCGCAAGGCGCGGCAGCACCCCTCATCCTGAGCGTCGGCGGCGACCATGAAAAAAGGCTCCCGAGGGAGCCTTTCTGGTGGATGTCCTCCGGGCCGCGGCCCGAGTCGTCACATCACTCGTCGTCGCGACCGCCGTCGTAGCCGCCTTCACGGCGACCACCGCCATAACCGCCTTCACGGCGGCCACCGCCACGCGGGCCGGCGCCGTAAGGGCTGCGGAAGCTGCCGTCGTTGCCGCCGCCTTCGTAGCCGCCACCGCCTTCGCGGCGACCGCCACCGTAGCCACCGCCGCCGCTGCCTACGCGACGACCACCGCCGAAACCACCGCCACCGCCGCCGAAACCGCCGCCGCCACCACCGTAGCCACCGCCGCCTTCACCGCGACCGCCGCCGTAGCCGCCGCCACCGCCGCCACCGCCGCCGCCGCCGCCGTAACCACCACCGCCACCACCAAAACCGCCGGTGCGGGGGGGGCGAGCTTCCATCGGGCGGGCTTCGTTGACGACCACGTTGCGGCCGCCAAGCGATTGGCCGTTCATGCCGTTGATGGCGTCCTGCGCCTCGGCATCGGTGCCCATTTCGACAAAGCCGAAACCCTTGGAGCGGCCGGTGTCGCGCTCCATCATCACCTTGGCGCTGGTCACGGAACCGAACTGCGCGAAGGCTTGCGCCAGGTCGGCATCGCGTACGCCGTACGGAAGGTTGCCGACATAAAGTTTGTTGCCCATTAAACGGGACTCCTCAATAACAAAGAAAAAGCGATGGAGTCCGCAAAACGCCTTCCACGAACCTTGGCTCGGCCAAGAAGGGGCAACTGACTGTGATCACCGCAAAAGCACATGGCGTACCACTTTCTGTGGCACACCCGCGCGATTATGCGTCAGAACCATGAAAGTCAAGCATGTGGAAATTAGTTGACTGATATTGTCGGAATTCGCGTGGATACTGGCTTTGCGCACGATT